>OBLT010002244.1_pt1 | contig 12141 bp, 10 predicted proteins | sample 1518721 | NCBI WGS metagenome assembly OBLT01 (sample SAMEA3539307, study PRJEB22396) | soil metagenome | biome: tundra; feature: field; material: soil | place: USA | collected 2010-05 | depth 0.15 m | reverse complement strand
AAGATCGGGATCGAAGTGGCTTGTTGCCCACGCACCGGACCCAACGTCCATGCCGGGCAGATAATACCCTATGAACGTTCGTTCATACGTGTGTTGATCGGAGTTTTTGAGCTCAGTCGCAATTGCGCGGAGCACCTCCTCCGACACCTTGCGGTTCAGCCTTATATCCAGGTCTCGTTTGATCCCGGGCATCAAGTCAGCCTTAATAATCGTGTACGAAACGTCATTTGGGATCGGCACAACAACACGAGCCCGTTCTGAGTCACTCGACTTCACTTGCTCCGCCCCGCCTGCTTTTTGAGTCGAATCACATCCCCCGAGCAATGCCGTTAACAAGAACAAAGCCAAGAGTCCGCCCGGAGTGCCTCGCCGCCCTGCAATACGAGCCACCGTGAGTCTTCGCCTCTGCATAGAAATCCTTGGGGGCTATCTTGCCCAACGATGATTGTATCCCGTCACACGCCGCACTAGCGTTTACTGAAGTGCCCGTTCCGCGCGGATAACGGGCACTCGGAAACTGGGCCGATGGACACACTTTTCGACGACCCACGTTACCCCGCCGTGCGATTACTGAACCACCGCCATTTGAGAAGCCACCGCAGCACATTATGAAGCGATCGCCCCGGTGTGTCACCGACGCCAATGCCACACAGGCAAGAATGCCCGTGCCACTGGGCCTTACCCTACCTTGCTCTTGTGGGCGCGCTTCTTGGGCGACACTTCCTGCTCCGCCGTGGCCTCTTCCCGATCGGTGGCCCCCGCGGCCGTCGCGGCCTGCGCGGGCTTGCGCTTTTCGGCGAGACTCCGCTTGAGGGCCTCCATGATGTCGATCACCGGGGCTATGTGCTCGGCCGGAGCCGCGACTACCTTCTTGCCTTCGATCTTGTCCTCGATCATCTTTTGCAGGTTGTCGCGGTACTGGTCGTGGTACTTCTGCGGTTCGAACTCGGCTTCCAGCGAAGAGATCAACATCTTGGCCATGGCCAGTTCCTTTTCCTTCACCAGGCTGGTATCGGTGCGGAACTCGTCCACCTGCCGGATCTCGTCCTGGTAGTACATGGTGTGGGACAGGATCCCCTTGGCGCCCGGCCGCAGAACGATGATGTGCTCGCGGTTGTGCATCGCCACCTTGGCCAGGGCGTAGTACTTCGATTCGCGGAGTGCCTGAAATAACAGGGCGTAGGGCTTCTCGCCGCCCTCGTCGGGGGCCACGTAGTAGGAACTCTCCAGGTAGATCGGGTCCACCTGGTCGGCATTGACGAATTCCAGGATCTCCATCACCTTGGCGGTTTTCGGCGCGACCTTTTTGATGTCCTCGTCGTCAATCTCCACGTAGTGGTCCTTCTCGTACTCGTAGCCTTTGACGAGCTCGCTGCGGGGGACCGGTTTGTCCTCCGCCTGACAGTAGACCATCTGTTTGATGCGGGAGTGGTCGCCCTTGTGCAGCAGGTTGAAGCTGATGGTTTCGCTTCGCGCCGCGCTGAAGAGCCGAATGGGAAACGAAACCAGGCCGAATGTGAGGTGGCCCTTCCAGACGCTCGATGCCATATGTGATCCTCGGAAACCAGTGCGGCTTTCAAGATACTACAAACCCCGGTAAGATGTAAATGGAAGGATGTAAAGGGAGTTATGCCTCTCGAGGAGTACGCCTCCAAACGCCGGTTTGAGAACACCCCGGAACCCGCTCCCGGCAAGAGCCCGAGCCCGGGCGGCGGCAACTATTTTTGTGTGCAACGGCACGATGCCACGCGGCTGCATTACGATTTCCGGCTGGAGATCGATGGCGTGCTGAAATCCTGGGCGGTGCCGAAGGGGCCTACGCTCGATCCGGAGCTGAAGCACTTCGCGGCGCACGTGGAGGATCACCCGGTGGAGTACGGATCTTTCGAGGGCACCATCCCCAAGGGCAATTACGGCGCGGGCAGCGTGATGCTATGGGACCGCGGCACGTTCGACCTGCTGGGAGACGCCAGCGGGCAAGCGCAACTGGCGCGCGGCGACCTGAAATTCCGCCTCGACGGCGAAAAGCTGAAGGGCGATTTCGCGCTGGTTCTGATGAAGGGCCGCGGCAAGGGCAACGAGTGGCTCATCATCAAAAAGCGCGATGAGTTCGCGGCTCCGGGATGGGACGTCGAGAACCACGCCTACAGCGTGCTCTCGGGGCGCACGCAGGAAGAGATCGCGCGCAATCTGCCGGCCCGCAAGACCAAACGCAAGACGGCGGGCGCCGCCGACCGCGTCTGGGCGACCAGCCGGCCTGCGAAACGGGTGGTGAAGGCGGCGGGCGCAGACAGGCCAGGAGCCGACAGGCCAGGAGGCCTGTCCCACTCGAAAAAAAAAAGAGTGTCGACCTTGCCGCGTTAAAGGGCGCGCGCCAAGCCGGGATGCCGGCGGCCATCGAGCCGATGATGGCATCGCTGGTGGACAAGCCGCCGCGCGGGGACGAGTGGCTCTTCGAAGTGAAGTGGGATGGCGTGCGTGCCATCGCCTTCGTGGATCGCGAAGAGATCCGGCTGCAATCCCGCAGCGGGTTGCGCTGCGAGCGACAGTATCCCGAGCTGGCGGCGATCCATCACCAGCTCGCGGCCGAACAGGCGATTCTGGATGGCGAAATTGCGGTACTCGACGACAAAGGGGTTTCGCAGTTTCACCTCATCCAGCCGCGCATTGCGAATAGCGACCCCAACGGCATCGCCCACCTGGTGCGATCCACACCCGTCGTCTACTTCGTCTTCGACCTGCTCTACCTGGACGGCTACGACCTGCGTAACGTGAACCTGGCGACGCGCCGGGAACTGCTGGCGTCGGTGGTCACGCCGGGCGGGGCGCTGCGGATCTCGGAAGCCTTTCCGGGAGCCGGCGCGGAACTTCTGGAGGCGGCGCGAGAGACCGGGCTTGAAGGCATCATCGCCAAGCATGCGTCCAGTTGTTACGAATCCAGGCGCAGCCGCGAATGGTTGAAGATCAAGATCGTGGGCGAACAGGAGTTCGCGATCGGCGGATTCACCGAACCGCAGGGCGATCGCGATTACTTCGGCGCGCTGGTGTTAGGGCTGTACGACGAAGGCAAACTGCGATGGGCCGGGAATGTTGGGACCGGCTTCGATCGCAAGTTGCTCGCCGATCTCCACGCGCGGCTTTCGCCATTGGTCACGGACCAGTGCCCGTTCGCCGAGCGTCCCAAGCCCGACCGGGGGATGACCTGGGTCCGGCCCGAACTGGTCTGCCAGGTGAAGTACGCCAACTGGACGCAAGACCAGCGGCTGCGCGCGCCGGTTTTCCTGGGACTGCGGAATGACGTGGGTGCAGAGAACGCGGTGCGGGAGGAGGCGGAGACACTGGAGGCGGAGGGCTCACCGCGGAGACGCGGAGGTGCCGAGATCAGCGCTGAGAAGGAGGAGAGCAAAGAGATCGAGGTAGGAGACCGCCCCCTACTACCCGACGCCAAGGAGGCTACGCTCACGATCGGCGGACACACCCTCAAGTTCACCAATCTGAAGAAGGTGTACTATCCCGACGAAGGCTACACCAAGCGCGACGTCCTCAACTACTACGACGGCGTGTCCCGCCTGATCCTGCCCCATCTGGTGGACCGGCCGCTCTCATTAAAACGGTACCCCAACGGAATCAAAGAGGAGTTCTTCTTTCAGAAGGACACACCCGACAGCTACCCCTCGTGGCTGCGCACCGAATCGATCGACTCCGATCATACCCAGAAACCGATCCGCTACGTCTTCGCTGAGGATCGCGCCAGCCTGCTGTACCTGGTGAATCTGGGCTGCATCGACCACAACCCGTGGATGAGCCGGTCGCCCACGCTGGACAATCCGGACTTCGTGCTGATCGATCTGGACCCGCAGGAGTGCCCCTTCGACCTGATCGTGGATGCCGCCCTGATGGTGAAGCGCGTGCTCGACCGGATTGGCCTGGCGGGGTATCCCAAAACGACGGGCGGCGACGGGCTGCATGTCTACATCCCCCTCGATCCGGTGTATACCTTCGAAGAGGCGCGCATCTTCGCCGAACTGATCGCGCGGCTGGTGATTCATGAGAAGCCCGACATGTTCACGACTCCCCGTTCGGTCTCGAAGCGCCAGCGGAATCGGGTGTATTTCGACTACCTGCAGGTGGCGAAGTCCAAAACCATCGCGGCGCCGTACGTACTGCGGGCCTACCAAGGGGCGCCGGTAGCCACACCTCTGGAGTGGAGCGAGGTGAAGGGCGGCCTCCATCCCAGCCAATTCAACATCACCAACGCGCTCGACCGGTTCCGGGAGAAGGGGGATTTGTTCGCGGGGGTGCTGAAGAAGCTCCAGCCGCTGGAGGACGCGCTAGGAAAGCTGGAAAAGCTGTTCCGGTAGGACAGAGTGGGACAGACGATCGCCTTTTTGCCGCCTGTCAAACCGGCTCGGAAGATTGGCCATTTCTTGCCAACCAGTTGCTGGTCGTGGAGTCACTGTGGTGGGACAGGCGGTTTCGCCTGTCAAGCCGGCTATCGCCGGCCGACAGACCACAAAACCCGATGGTCTGTCCTACGTTATTCCGGCGTCAGGACAATGATGACGCCGTCACCGCGAATGATCAGGTTCGCCGCCGACTTCTTCGCGTCTTCGCCTTTGCGGGACTCCACCCGGCCGTAGATCACCGCCCAACGATCGTAATCCGAGGTCCCAAACCGGAATTTACCGAGCGGCGCGCGGCGCTGTAGTTCGGCGAATTTCCGGTTGAGCGCAACGCCGTCGAGCTCGAAGTTTTCGGGAGGTTTGGGGCCGCCCTTCGAATCCTCCAGCAGCCAGAGTTGCGGCGGAACCGTAACGGGCGGGGCGCAACTCTGCTCGCCCACCCAGCGGCCGGTTTCGCGGAATGAGTAGCGGCCGATCACCGCCACGTTCTTGCCTTCCAGCGCCGGGAGGTCGCGCAGCACCTCGCACACCCCTAACGGCAGGATCGGTGGATCGGCCGAAAAAGTCGCGGCACTGCCCAGGATGAAGATGGACAGGGCCCGGATCATCGAGCGGCAAACTGCTATGGTTCCCTGAGGCACGGTCTTAACTAAGAATAGACTAGCGCAGAATCCCCGTGGGTTACATGGTGCGGCCACTCTATTGCCTGGGCGAGTTGAAAATCGTTTCTTGCGGTGCAAGCCGGCGGTCCGGATGGACGCGATGAATCGTGAGGTCGAGGACCTGCCCTACGCGCCGGCTGGTAACATGAGAGACGTCTTGAGGCGGAGGTTCCCTATGAGATGTCTTCCGATGCTTGCGGTTGTGGCACTCGGTCTGTGCCGGGCACAGACGCCCGACGATTCGCAGCCTGCGACATCCAACGTGATGAACGCCCAGTATCCGCGCGTTCACTCCGATCTGCGGGTCACGTTTCGAGTGACTGCGCCGGGCGCGCACGCCGTGCAGGTGCAACCTGGGGGCGCCGATAACGGGCTCGGCAAGGGGCCCTACGATATGGTCCGCGACGACCAAGGCGTCTGGGCCGTCACCACTCCGCCGGCGGTTCCCGGGTTCCACTACTATTGGCTGCTGGTGGACGGATTCGCAGCCAACGATCCATCCAGCGAAACCTACTTTGGATACGGCCACCAAACCAGCGCGGTCGAGGTGCCCGAGAAGGGCGTCGATTTCTATGATGCCAAGGATGTGCCGCATGGCGAAGTGCGCGTCCGGTGGTATCGTTCCAAGACGACGGGGATGTGGCGGCACGCCTATGTCTACACGCCGCCGGGTTATGACAGCGGCAGGACGCGTTATCCCGTGCTCTATCTGCAGCACGGCGCGGGCGAGGACGAGACCGGCTGGACGAAACAGGGACGGGCCAATCTGATTTTGGACAACCTGATCGGGACGGGGAAGGCCCCACCCATGCTGGTCGCGATGGAGACGGGGTACGCCGTGAAACCGGGCGCCGCTCCCGTGGCGTCGCCCGCCGGCCCCCCGCGGACGCCCAACGCGTTCGAGGATGTCGTCATCGAAGACCTGATCCCCATGATCGACGCGAGCTACCGCACGCTCGCGGACCGCGGCCATCGCGCCATGGCCGGGCTGTCCATGGGAGGGATGCAAACGCTCCAGATCGCGTCGGCCCACCTCGATCGATTCGCCTGGATCGGCTCCTTCAGCGCACCTATTCGTAACTTCGATGTGAAGACCTCGGACAACGGAGTGTTCGGCGACGCGGCAGCTTTCAACAAGAAGGTCCGCCTCCTGTGGATTGGCGCCGGTACGGGAGAAGAGGCCATGCACCAAGGCGCGCAGACGATGCATGAAGCGTTGGACAAAGCGGGGGTGAAGAACATCTTCTTCGAATCGCCCGGCACGGCGCACGAATGGCAGACGTGGCGCAGGGACCTGCGCGAATTCGCCGGGCTGGTATTCCGGTAATGTGGGGCGGGCAATCCTGTCCGCAGTCGCCTTTCCAGGCGGCTCTTTCATGCCAGGCGCGAATCTTCGCGCTGGGCACTCGCCGGCGGAAACCCGGCGTCTGAAGATTGGCCATTTCCAGCCAGCCTGCTGGTGTGGTGGTGGGACGGGCGGTTTCGCCTGTCAAGCCGGCTGAAACCCGGCGTCTGGCAGGTCTTCGAGCTCTACAACTTCACTTCCAGGTTCCGCCCTTCGAATACCACCTGCCGCGTGCTATCGGCGAGCTTCACTTCCAAATTACGGCGCGACGGCGGCAGCATTCGCGACCCGTTGGCAAGCCGCAGCGTTAACGTGCGCCGCGCGTCGTTCCACGCCATTTGAACGCCCATCCATTCACCCTGGCGGTAGCGGAACGAACTGCCGTCGTCCTCATACAGCAGGAACGAAGCGTCGGCGCCAGGGTAGATCGAGATCGTGGTGGGCTGATCGCTCTTTTCGCCGGTGTATTGTTTCACGGGGCCAAACGGCACGATCGACCCGGCACGCATGTAGAGCGGGGTGGTTTCGAGATCCACCTGGCGCGTGATTTCCTTGCCGCCCTCCTGACGTTCGCCGGTCCAGAAATCGAACCACGCGCCGTGCGGCAGATATAGCTGCCGCGAGGTCGCGCCCTTCTCCACCACCGGCGCCACCAGCACGTTGCGGCCCCACAGATACTCATCGCCGCGACTCACCGCCGCAGGGTCGTCGGGATAATGCAACCACAACGCGCGCATCACCGGCATTCCGGTAGTGGTCGCTTCATGCACGGCGCTGTAGAGATACGGCAGCATGCGGTAGCGGAGCTCCAGGTACTTGCGGCAGATGGGCTCCACCTGCGCGTTATGCAGCTCGGCCGGATCGAGCGGCACGTTGGGGGTCTCGATCGGGCCCGTTTCGCCGGTGTTCCATCCCCACGGAAGGCGCAGCTTCCAGGTCCGCCCATGCGAACGAAACAGCGTGCAGAACGAGGCGAACTGGAACCAGCGGACGTAGAGTTCGCCGGTGAGTTCCTTGGTGGGGACGAAGCCGCCGATGTCCGTGCCCCAATATGGAATGCCGCTGAGCCCGGTGTTGACCGCAATCGGGATGTGGGTCTTGAGCGTCTCCCAGCGCGATGAGACGTCGCCGGACCAGAGGAACGCGCCGTAGCGCTGCATACCCGCGGTGCCGTTGCGGTGCAGGGCGAATGGCCGCTCGTTGGGACGGTCGAGCTGCGGCGCGTCCCAGTACATGCGATTGCGCACCAGGCGCGAGGGCAGGTTGAGCGCATCGCCCTCATCGGGCCACCAGCCGTCGACCCCCAGTTGGAACACCGGGCGGTGCATGTCCCAATAGCAACTGGGCTGCAGTTCGGCGCGCTGTTTGGAATCGCAGGGATCCTTGACGGTGCCGTGCATCTCCGGTATGCGTACCGGATACGCCACGTGCAGAACGACTTTGAAATGGTCGTCGTGGAGCTGATCGAACATCGCCTTGGGGTCGGGGAAGACCTTCTGGTTGAAGGTGAACTCGGTGTTGTTGGTGTTCCACCCGGAAGGGCAGAAGCCGGTGCCCAGGTAAATCAGGGTATCGCAGGGCAGCTTCTTTTCACGGAAGGTTTTGGCTTCGCCCAGGATCTCCTCGCGGCTGGCCAGAGTGCGATGGGACTGCTGGTATCCGAAGCTCCACAGCGGCGGCAATTCGGGGTAGCCGGTGATGCGCGCATACTCCGCCATGAGCGTGGCGGGTTCGCGCGCGGCGACAAAAAAAAGATCGATCGGCAGGGGCGTGGGGGGAACCGGCGCCGCCGGCGGAGGCACTGCCGTTCCGGACTGCGGAGGCGGCAGGATGCCGGCGGCCGGCAAGGGCGAGGGCGCCACCGCCTGGAACGTGCTCTCCGGCCCGGTGAAATCGAAGGCGCCGTAGGGCTGGTGGATGAACAGCGCCCAACCGCCGGTTCCGATGACCCAAGGGATGGGAACGCGCCCGCCGTGCGTGGCCAGTTGGTAGCCGCCCTGACCGCTGCGCATGCGGTCGCTGATGCCGCGCCGGTCGAATTGCGGTCCGCCTTCGCCCAGCCCCAGCAGCGGCGCACTGCCGGTGGTGAAGGACACCACGCCGGTCGATTGGCCGATCGTGAGCTGCTGGACCGTCTCGCCATTGGCCGACACGATGGTGAAGCTCAACGGGTCCGGGGCAAACTGGATCCTGAGGTCGCCGGCTTTGACGGTCTGAGCGCGCACGGCACCGCGCAGCCTGGTTGCGGGCGTCTTCCAGGCGGCCGGCGCCAGGATTCCATCGTCGCGAATGGCGGCCGGCTTTCCTTCCAGGATGGGGACCACACTCAGGCGGAAAGTGTGCGGGCTAAGGGGAGCTATTTGGATCTCGACGTCCTGACCGGCGACGCGGAGAGTCGCTTCGGCGGCATGGTCCGTACCGGGAACCAGGAGCGCCGCCCCCGCGGCGCTCAACTGTTGTACCCATCGGCGACGGGAAAGCGCTTCATTGGAACGATTCGACATGGCAGTAATCAAGAGCCGAGAAAAACCCAGATGCGCAGGCGGAACCGCCTGTGCCACCCCCTTGCGGGCAATTCTTTCTCGCGCTCTCAAGCCATTATGACACCTTCCCGCCAGTAAGGCTGCCGCCCTGCTTCAGTTGCTTCGTGGGCCCCCGTGCGTCAAACTGAGAGTGCGCCAGGCGCAATCCATGCCGGAATTCTGTACTTGCGGTACCCAGCTCGTGCCAGATTCGCTCTTCTGCCACAAGTGCGGAAGGCCGACGCGTGAAATCGTGGTGCCGGACGCACAGGTTCCGGATGCCGTGCTTCCCGCGCCGCCTCCTCCCCGGCCGGAGCCGCCGCCCCTCAATTTTCACAACGGGGTGGCGTTGCGCACCGCCCTGCTGGTGGCGATCAGCGCGACGCTGTTGTGTTTCATTCCCTATTTGAACTTCTTGAACTGGCTGGCTGCGGGTTTCTTTGCGGTGTTTTTTTACCGCCGCCGGACCGGATATTTCCTGAGCATGGAAGCCGGCATCTGGATGGGGTGGATCACGGGCCTGCTGATGTTCGCCATTATGGCCTGCGTTCTGACCGGGTCGTGGCTCATCATCAGGGCTGTGGGGGGTGTTGCGGCATTTCCGGCGGATTTCAAAGCCGCGGTGGATCCGAAGGTTCTGGATGAGCTGACGAAGCTGCTCCAGAGCGGTCCGGATGTCGCGAAAATGCTGCTGGCGCTGTTCGTATCCACAACTTTGCTCAGCATGGCGGGTGGGGCCCTCGGGGCGAAGATGGTGGGGCGCGATTAACCGGATAGGGATTACACTTCGCTGGGAATAGTTGTACAGTAGACCGGAAGGGAGGTGCGCATGAGACGGCTACGCGCACTGTTACTGCTCGGTTTTACGGCACTGGGCGCGATCGCGCTGCTGGTTTCGCGCTCCGACGCCAAGCCCGAATTGCTTCGCATCGTCGCCCCCGGGGTCTGGTTCCGGGAGGGCGATATGGACCAGGGCCACTGCAACAACATCATCATCGAGATGAAGGACTATTTCATCGTGGTGGATGCCAACTATCCGAGCGGCGCCCGCGGTACCATGGCCGACGTCAAACGTCTGTCATCCAAGCCCGTGAAATACGTCTTCGACACGCATCACCATGGCGATCACCTGTATGGGAACGTGGTCTGGACCGAAGCGGGCTCCACCACCATGGCATTCAAAGGAGTCGCGGACGAACTGAAACGCCTGGAGCCGGCGCGCTGGCTGGCGGCTGCGAAAAGCCGTCCGGACGTAGCCGAAACCAAGCGCGATGCGCCGGAGCCTCCCAAGAAGGACATCAACGAAGAGATGTTCGTGCTCAATGACGGCTCGCGCAAGGTGGAGTTCCACCACTACGGCTGGGCGCATACGCGCGGCGACGGCTTCGTATACTTGCCGAAAGAGCAGGTCTTGTGCACCGGCGACGCGGCCGTAAACGGGCCGTATAACGCCACGATGGACGCCAACATCGGTAACTGGCCAACGGTGCTCCATTCCGCCGAGAAACTGAAAGTGAAATTCGTGCTGCCCGGCCACGGCCTGCCCGGAGGCCGCGAACTGCTGGCGGGACAGGCGCAGTTTATGTCCGAACTCTACAAATCGGTAAAGGCGGGCGTCGACCAGGGCAAGAAGGTGGAAGACTTGCAAGCGTCGGTCCAGTTGCCAGCCGCAGTCGGCGAGTGGGTCGGCGAGGCATCGTTGAAGCGGCAGATCAAAGACGCCTTCGATGAGATTACCCAGGCCAAACCGCGCGGCGACCTGCCGCACTAGGTCCCGCTCCAAAACGATCGGGCAGCGGTCACCCGTGTACAATGGCAATCAACGCGGAAAACAACATGGAACATTACACGTGGGACCAGATGGACAAAGAGATTCTGAGCGACACCATCTCGCGGAAGATCATCTCCGGCGATAAGGCGATGGTGGCGCAGGTCTTTCTCGCCAAGGGCGCGGTGGTGCCGGAGCATCATCACGAAAGCGAGCAGATTACGTACATCCTCGAAGGCGCGCTGAAGTTTGAAATCGAAGGCCGGGAGATTGTCGTTGCCAAGGGACAGGTTCTCCGCATCCCCTCCCACGTGCCGCATCGCGCGGTGGCTCTCGAAGACACCCTCGATCTCGACATCTTCAGCCCCATCCGGCAAGACTGGCTCATCAAAGACGACGCGTATCTCCGGGGTTGAACCATGGATCTAGGCCTGAAAGACCGCGTGGCGATCGTCGCGGCATCCAGCCAAGGCTTGGGCAAAGCCGTCGCCATGGGACTTGCCAGGGAAGGCGCGATCCTCGCCTTGTGCGCGCGTACGGAATCCACTCTGATCGCCGCCGCCGAGGAGATCCGAAGCGAAACCGGCGCCGGCGTGCGGACGCGCGCCCTGGATGTGACGGACCACCAGCAGGTGCGCCAGTTCGTTGCCGACACGGTGGAGGAGTACGGCCGCGTGGATATCTGCGTCGCCAACGCCGGCGGACCGCCTTCGAAATCCTTCGCGGAAACCACCATTGAAGACTGGCAGGCAGCCCTCAATCTCAATCTGATGAGCACGGTCTACCTGGCCAGGGAAACCCTGCCCGTGATGCAACAGCAGCGGTGGGGGCGATTCATCGCGATCACTTCGGTGAGCGTGAAGCAGCCGATCGAGGGGCTGATCCTGTCCAACGCGGTGCGTTCGGGGGTGACCGGCCTGATCAAGACACTTGCCAACGAGTACGGCCCTTCCAACGTGCTCGTGAATAGCGTGTGCCCCGGATACACTGCGACTGCGCGGCTGGGCTCGGTCACCCGGAGACTCGCCGAAAAAGAGGGCGTGTCCCCACAGGAGATCGAGGATCGCTGGGCCAGGCAGACGCCCTTGCGGCGCATCGGCCAACCGGAGGAGTTTGCCAATCTGGTAGTGTTCCTGGCATCCGAACGGGCCAGTTACATTACCGGCGTCTCCATCGCCGTGGATGGCGGGATGGTGAAAGGCTTGTATTAGTTCCTGGACCGCTTCAGGGGTGGAGCAGGCGGTGCCGCCTGCCTCGCCCGCTTGCGGGCGATTCTAGATCGGAAGAGCGTCGTGTAGGGAAAGAGTGTAGATCTCGGTGGTCGCCGTATCATTAAAAAAAATGTATATACTAAAAATGAGAATGCAATAATACTGATTGGTCTGTTTTTTTTCAAGCAGAAGACGGCATACGAGATTACAAGGTGACTGGAGTTCAGACG
>OBLT010002242.1_pt1 | contig 12143 bp, 9 predicted proteins | sample 1518721 | NCBI WGS metagenome assembly OBLT01 (sample SAMEA3539307, study PRJEB22396) | soil metagenome | biome: tundra; feature: field; material: soil | place: USA | collected 2010-05 | depth 0.15 m | reverse complement strand
AGTTCTTCCGGCTCGAGGCCCTCAAAGCGTCCCACGGCTGAAGACTGCTGCGAACTCGAAATCGTCGCCACCGGTGACTGCCCCCCCATCCAGTGTAAACGAGAGAACGCATTCAAGACCTACTCATTGGTGGTGCCGACGTTGCTATGCGGCCAAGGCCAGCGACTCCCGTTCGTGCTGGTGCTAGCTTCCGGGCGGGGGTACTTGAGGTCGTCGCCCAAGGCTGTTGGCACCTACGAGAAGGAGCGACAGGGCGAGCGCCACGGCGCCTGGCGTACCAAGCGCGGGAATCGGAACCGACTGCTCCACGGCCACAAGATGCAGGGTAGATTCCTTCTGGATATTGTAGTCAGCCAGTGTGCGATTGTCATCCAGTTCCTGTCCCGCGAAGATCAGCCTCTGTTGACCGACCGGTATGCCCTCCTTGTCCTGGATCTTCTGCTTGACACTCGCGATGGTATCGGTTGGCTCGACATCCAGCGTGATCGTCATGCCGGTCAGGGTCTTGACGAAGATCTGCATCCCCGAAGCCGGGAGTGGCATTGCGAGGGCGGCGAGGCAAGCGATGACCAGCCGAGGACAGCAGAGCCACGAATCACTGGAGCTTCGCGCGAGCGCTTCCCGCGAAGTTCCGTGCTTTCCGGATATCGACATAGTGACCACGGTACCAGAAATACCAGGACGCAGAGTGGGGGCTCAAACCCGCCGGCAAACCCGCCACCCCTTCTACTCCCGCGGGGCGACGCGGCCTTTCCATAGGCCGCCACGACCGCGCCAGTGGGAGATGGCGGAATGGACGGTGGCTCCCAGGTAGAACGCCGCGACCAGTGGCAGCAGGGGCGCCCAGAGCGGGGAACCGCGGTAGTAGCGGACGATGGGGAGATAGGCGATCGACATCAAGAGCCAGGCGAACGCGCCCAGGCCGGCGGCGTAGGCCGGCCCGTAGCAGATGCCGCCGATCGCCAGCAGGGGCGGCCCCAGGTAGGTGATCAGCAAGCCAAAGACGGTCCCGCTCAGGAGCAGGGCCGAATGCTGGAGCTGAGTGAAGGCAGTCCGCGAAATCATGCTTCCGATTTCACCGAAGGTGGCATATCCCCGCGTGCTTCGGGTTCGGGGGCTGAGCCCCAGCCAGACGCGGCCGCCGCAGTTCTTCACGGCTCGGGCCAGGGCGCAATCGTCGATGAGGTTACCCGCAATCGAGCGGATGCCGCCGATGCTCTCGAGCGAGGCGCGGCGGATGAGCATGCATCCTCCGGCGGCGCCCGCGGCCAGGTGCCTCGCGCTGCGGATCCAGGCGGGCGGGTACAACATAAAGAAGAACAGCACGAATGCCGGGATGAGCGCCCGTTCCGCGAGAGTGTGGCACTCGAGCGTGGCCATGTAGGAGACCAGATCGTACCCCGACAATTCGGCCCGAACCACGAGCGTGGCCAGGTTTTCGGGAGGATGCACGATGTCGGCATCCGTCAGCAGGAAGTAATCGGGGTCGAAGCGCTGGGCGTGCCGGATCCCCTCGGCGACCGCCCATAGCTTGCCGCTCCAGCCTGGCGGCAAGGGGGCGGCGCGGACAATGGTGAGCAGTCCGGCTGGCGCCGCCAGGCGGGCCGCGGCGGCTGTACCGTCGGAACTATCGTCATCCACCAGCACAATTTGAAATCGGGCGGGATACTCTTGCCTGACAAGCGATCGGATAGCGCGGTCTACCACCGCGGCCTCGTTGCGAGCTGGAATGACGGCCACGATCCGAGGCGCCCGAGCGGGGAGCTTTCCTTCCGGCGGCGCGTGGGGCATTCGCCAGAATCCGCCGCGCCCGAGTAGCAGGTAAAGCCAGATTGCGACCGGAACGAAGGCGGCCAATCCCAGGAGCATCGACTTCGATTATCGCGCGAGGCGCGCGCGCTCGGGGTTGGCCCCGGAAGTGCGACCGGCTAAACTAGCAGCACGATGCCTAAATGGATTGGAGTCCGAGTCAGCGCCGTTCTCACGATTCTCGGCAGCGCGGTGACGTTGCTTTTCGCCGGCTTCATGATTTGGACCGCTCTCCACGCGTCGCGGTTGGAGACGCCGGTGGAGTCGGCGCTTCCCCTAAAAGCAATCATGGCGACGATGGCCGTGTTCTTCGCCGCGTGCAGCGCGTGGGGCGTCTCGACAGCCATCGGCATCTTCCGCCGGCGCGGATGGGCGCGTCTCTCCATGATCATTTTCGCTGTCCTGCTGGTAGGGATGGGCGGCTCCGCGCTGGTGGGCATTCTCTTTATTAAGCTTCCAGATACTGGCAAGGTTCCGCCCGAAACCATGCAGAACATCCGCGTGGGTATTGCAGCGTTTTACGGGGCCATGGCGGTGATCGGGGCGTGGTGGCTTCTGCTATTCAATTCGAGCGGCACCAAACAGTATTTCGCGGAACGGGACGCCGCGCCAGGGGCGCGTCCGCTGAGCATCTCCATCATTGGCTGGTATCTCTTGCTGTCCTCCGTGGTCACGGCCACGGGGGCGATCCTGCGCGTGCCGGGAATGCTTTTCGGCGTGATTCTGACCGGTTGGGCGGCGCTGGCGATCTATACGGCTTTCACGGCGGTGCAGATCTATCTGGGCGCCGGCCTGCTGCAACTGCAGGAGTCAGCCAGGGTGGCATCGATTGTCTGGTTCGCCCTGATGGCCGTGAACTCGGCGGTGACGTTGGTCTTGCCAGGCTTCGCCGGCCGGATGCAGATCATGCAACAGGCGCTGCCGGCCTTCCTGGGTGGCGGCCAGCAGCCGGTGCCGATCGAGGGAACTGGCGGCATGATGCTGATGGGCACGCTGATCGTGGTTGTACCGATTTGGTTTCTGGTGCGGCGGCGCAGGGCGTTTCGCAACTAATAAGGTTGGCGAGCAAAATAGCCGGCTGGCGTCGCTGTCCGTCCCACCAGCGGCCAATCGTCCTGGACCGGTTCAGGACTTCCGTTTCGGGTGCTTACGCGTTTTCGGGATTTCGCGGCTCGGCTGCGGTCGTGCCGATTCAGCGTGGGTTACCGAGCCGCGACCGAGCGAGCGGTTGCCGGGTATGGATTCCCCAACTTTGGCTTAAGCACCGGTTTCTTCCAGGTCCGATCAAATCAAAGATCTGTTAGAATTATTGTACGCTTTCCAACATTTATGGATCCCGCTACTGAGGGCGAGATTACCCTCCTATTAAACCGCACTGGTGCGGAACCGGAGAAATGCGAAAGACTGGCTGAACTGGTCTACGCGGAACTGCGGAAAATCGCGGCGCGAGCCATGCTTTCCGAGCCGAGTGACCACACTCTACAGGCTACCGCTGTGGCCACGGACGCTTATTACAAACTGCTGGAACAAACGGATCGCCCGTGGCAGAGCCGGAAGCACTTTTTTGCTGCCGCGGCCAAAACCATGCGACAGATGCTGGTGGATCACGGCCGCAAGCGACGGTCGCAAAAGCGGGGTGGAGTGGCCCGAAGGGTCGACCTCGATGAGGCCGGCAACGTCACCGCCGTGGATGTGGGAGAGCTACTGGCTCTGGACCAGGCCTTGACACGCCTGGAAGCCATGGACAAACGACAGCTTGACATCGTGGAACTCCGGTATTTCGCGGGACTCAACGAAGACGAGGTAGCCGTCGTCCTGGACATTGGGCTGCGCACCGTCAAACGGGAGTGGGCGGTGGCCCGGCTATGGCTTCATGCCGAGCTGACGCGCCCACCCTCCGGATCCGCAGCTAAGACTCCTGAAGCCTAGCTCGTTCCGATCATTCCGGGTGAATAGCAGGCGGCAGCGTCGTATGAGCCTGGCTGGTTGGCGACCGATCGTCCATTCGGAAAAACGGCGACTGGGGAGCCTCGCCCCAAGTATCGGGAGGCAGAGGATGTTCTTCTACTTCTAAGAGGGTGTCCATCGTTTTCTTATTCTCCTTTTTAACAATCCAAAGCGAACTTCTGGAAATACCAGGCGTCGTCGAAACGCCGGGTCCCGGCCACCAGAGCGCGCCGGTCGAACACATCGGTATCGAGCATCATGGCCATCGCGGCGGGAAAGGCATTGTAACCGCGCAACGCGCTCAAGACCCGTTCCACGCGGCTGGCGCAAAAATGGACGAATGCCATGCGCAGGCGGTTGTGTACCAGCGCCGCCCAGCGAGCCTCATACGGGGTGGCCATCCGAAAGAGGTGGCCCACCTCAATCTCTGGCACCACCAGCAACTCGTATCCCATCAGCCAAAAACGGCAACTGATCTCGTTATCGTTGCCGCCGAGCTCGCGCATGCCAGGATCAAAGCCCCCCGTGCGGGAAAAAGTTTCGCGGCGCATCGCCAGAAAACAGCCGGGTAGAATCGGCGCCGGGCAGGGATTTGGGCCTGGCCGATTTCGCCATTGCGTGCGCAGATCGGGGCCCGTCAGGTGCAGACCGAAGCCGCGCCGCTTCGGCTCGGTCAGGCTGTAGACACCCGGCGCCACCGCTCCAGCCGATTCCTCCCTCAAAGCGTCGACGATCGGTTCATACCATCCGTGAGGAGCGCGAATATGGGCATCGGAAAACAGGATAATGTCCCCGGTGGCATGCGATCCCCCGAAATTGCGGGCTCTTGCGACCCCCAGGCCGTCTGAGCGGAGCACGCGCGCTTCCGGCACCTGTTCGAGAAAGGCCGTAGAGCCGTCCGTTGAGCCGTCGTCAACCACGATCAGCTCTCTCCGGTCGGCCGGGAGAGTCTCCAGAAAGTTAGTTACAGTTGCTTGCAGCTCCTGTCCTTCGTTCCGAGTAATAATGACAACACTGATCCTCGGATTCCGCGGAAGATCCCGGTTTGACTCGGCCACCATCATGTGTCACCAAGCTTACTCCAGTCGGCTGGGATCTGTCACCAGGTTTCTTTGGATTTCTCGCATCCTCGAATTTCATCCAAGTGTGCGGAGGTTCTCACGGTCTGAGGCATCGCCTCGCGGGGTGTCTGGCGACTGGCCTCAATCGTGGCAAGGCAGTCTACCGTGCCTGGCTGGGCTCTCTTCGCAGCCATATATTGCCCTGCCGGCTGGCCATCACGAGCACCAGAGAGTCCTTCGCGACAGACAGTCCGATATCTCCCGGATACCCCGATGGGCTCTGGATAGCCTGGCTGGCGTGGTGAAAATGAGCCACGAAAAACGCGGGGGCGACGGGTCGAGCCGTGACCGGGTCCACCGGGCGCGCCGAGATACAGAGAAAGCCGTCTCTATTGGACACGTAATAGATGGTCCGCCCGTCGGGAGACCAGTAGGGCTCAATGTCCGTCGAGTCTCCATCGGTAACTGAAATCAGCTCGTCCTCACTGACCACCCCCCCTCTAACGGGAGTAATCCAGATGTGCTTGGCCAAAGATTCAAACCGGGATCCAGAGAAGACGACCCACCGGCCATCGGGAGAAAAGCGGCCCCCGGACTGCTTCAAGAAGGGCTTGCCAGCCCAGTGAATCAGGGGCCGCCGAGGAAGCCCGTCGGAGCAGATCCAAAGCTGGTCGTCAGCATCCAGGGACTCGAAGAGAATCTCCTGTCCGTCAAAACTCGCGTGTGTGGGGGGACTGCAGGATTCGCAGATCCTCTTGACTTGGCCACTGGCAAGGTTCCGGACGTACCCGTTCTTGGAGTCGGAGTACGCCAGGATCTCGCCGTTGCCACTCAACACCGGGCGCGCGATAATCCGGCTCTTTACCGTTGCGGCGACGTCCGATCTGCCAGCTTCCAGACGGAATAGCCGGAGGGCTTGCCCATCGGGCAAGCGCGAGGCAAATGCCACCCGCGTCCCGTCCCTATCGATGGAAGGGGAACTAATCGTGTCTAAGCCGGAGATCAGGCGTTGCGCCTCCCCGGAAGCTTCGCCGCGAGCGTTCAGCGGAACCCGCCAAACGTCCATGCTGACGGACAGCGCTGCAAAGGCCAGTTCGACATGGCCCTTGGTTTCGGTGGCCGAGGGATCGAGGTCCAGAGTAGTACCCGCGGTCAGCCTCCGCGGAGTATCCGTAGCTACGCCATCCTCCCTCAGGTCCACGGACCAAATGTTGGTGGCGTCGCCATTCGTTGCCGAAAACAGGACCTTGCCGCTCGGTAGCCACGCCGCCGGGGTGAGCCAGAAGCTCCCGAGCGGCCTTCGCAACCCAGCCTTTATAAAGGTGCTGAGCAGGTGGGTGGGACGGGCGTAGGTTCCGTCGACCGACGCGACCCACCAATCCACATTCACATCGTTTGGATTGTCGATGTGTTCACGCGCCAGGAACAGCAGCCGATCGCCGCGGGGCGACCAGATCGGGAAGGCCGCGGCCGGAAAATCGGGTCGAAACCGCTTCTCGGCGGCCCCTGAGCGTACCGGCTTGATGTAGATTCGTGCAGAGCCCTGGGATAGCGCGCCCCCAACTCCACCGGTCCAATAAGCGATCGACTGGCCATCGGGAGAGAACTGGGCGCCTCGACCCTCGCGTGCGAAAGGTAGTTCCGCCCCCCCCAAAGGCGAGATAAAGTAAAGGCCCCCACCGTCCCGATCGGACCGAAACACCAGTTTGGTGCCGTCCGGAGAAAACACGGGATCATAGCAATTATCCGGGCCGTAGGTGAGCTGATTTAGCCCGCCGTCCTTTACCTGCCGCAACCAGATGTTCAGGTTGCCGGTGCCGGACCGGTCGGAGGCGTATGCCAGATACTTGCTGTCCGGCGAGAGCGAAGGGTCTTCCGTCAGGCCCGCATCGCTGGTGGCTCGGGTGAGGAGGATGTTGATTTCACTCTTGCGCGTGGCAAAGAACAGACCTGTCGCCAAGGCTGCGGTAGCCACGGCGCCCAGGACGGCGCCCGTTAACAGCCGGCCCGAAGTCTGTTCCGCAACCTGGGCAGGAGTCCCGGTTCGGGCGCCACTTCGGTCCTGTTTCGCATACTGAATCTCTTCTTCGAGCTCGCGCAGACGAATCCCCACCTCGGCTATACTCTGGAACCGGCGCGCCCTCTCTTTCCGCAGACAACGTTGCACGATCTCATCCAGCCGCGTGTCGATTTGGGGGCGGAGTTCAACTGTGCTGGGGGGACTGGTACGAAGAATGTCGGCCAGCACCGAGACAGTTGAATTTCCAGGGAACGCGCGGCGGCCGGTCAGCATCTCGAAAAGCACCGAGCCGAAGGAAAAGATGTCGGACCGGAAATCCACGGGCTTGCCTTCGGCCTGCTCCGGGGAGACGTACGCCACCGTGCCGGCGAACCTACCTTCCACCGTGGGTGGCGCATCACCGGTGTGGAAGGCGGCGCCCAAGCCCTTGGCCAGCCCAAAGTCGAGCAATTTCACCACGCCCGCTTCCGTGACCATGATGTTGCCGGGCTTCAAGTCGCGATGCACGATGCCGGCCAGGTGCGCGGCTTCGAGACCGCTCGCAATCTGGATCGCGTAACCCAACGCCGCGGTGGTTTCCATTCCGCCCGCGGGGATTAAACAGCCCAGGGTCTTGCCGGTAATACACTCCATCACCACATAGTCCGAGCGGCCATCGAAGCCCACCTCATGAACCGTGACGATGTTCTGGTGCTGCAGGGCGGATGCGGCCTGGGCGTCCCACCGCAGCCTTTTTTGCAGTTCCGGATCTTCGGCGGCTTGCGCCAGGAGCACCTTAACCGCCACGCGCCGGTTCAGTTCTTCATCTAAGGCGGCGTACACGACTCCCATCCCGCCGGCGCCGATTTCCTCGATCACGCGATAACGGCCTATCCGTGCCGGAAACTCGCGGGAAACCCCCAAGTACCGGTCCGCGGCTGGCTGCCCGAGAAAGTCGACACCACACGTCGCAGCCGATCGCACGAGCCGTTCCACCTCCCGGCGGACTTTGTCGGAGGGACACTTGGCATCCAGCCAGGAATTGAGATCCTGGGTATTCAGCGACTGGCACTCGAATACCAGGTCCTTCACGAGTTCCCACTCTTCGGCTGGAAACTCCGGCCTTCGACTGGCTTCCGAATCACCCATATTCCGTAATTCTAACCGCTTGCGGACGGACCGGTGTGGCCGCCAACAGCTTTTTGGCCGGCGCGGTCCACCCGATGTGGGCCAGACCAGTCGTCCGGAACGGACTGCTGATGGCCCCAACGGGAATTCCACAGAATCTTTGGCCCCTTTTGAGCACCGTTTGCGCCTCTGAAGTAAGGGTGAGTCCCAATATGCCAGAAACTGTCCAGATTCTGAAGCGTCCGGTAGGGCGACCGGCTCGAGATGCATCGCCAATACTAGTCAGGCAACTGCGAAAGGACGGATGGAGCTTCCGCAGGATTGCACAGGCAACGGGCCTTGGCTACGGAACCGTAAGAAGAGTCGACTCCGGAACCGGCGCCCGGTCGCGCCTCGCTCAAAGCTAACGAACAGGTCCCTGTGGCCCTGGCCGTTGGGGTGCTTTCGGACGTCGAACCGCGCGCGATGGCGGTCCGGGTTGAGCCCGAGCGCCAGAATCGGGGGTGTGCGAGGACGAGGGTCGTCCGGCCCACGCCGGCTACAACGTTCGCACCCGCAGCAGGTACAGTTCTTGCGCGCGCACTTCCTCGGCTTGGCGCACAATTCCCTCCAGATCCTCGCGAACGGAACACAGACGGCCGCTCAGGGCGTCCGCGCGTCCGGAAGCCAGGGTCGCCACCAGATCGGCCACCACTTCCGCGGCGACCTCCATGCCGTCGTCCAAAAGCTTCTGAATAAACGGAAGGTGCCCGCGCGCTTCTTCCACCATGCGCGTCCGCACCAGGCCGGGACGGAGCGGAAAGACGCTCACGCCGAACGGTTGCGCCTCCAGTGCCAGTTGTTCGCTGAACCGCAGCAGGGCCGTTTTGCTTGCCACGTAGGCCGACATTTCCGGGAAAGCCTGGCAACCGGCGCCGCTTACCACGTTGATAATTCGTCCGGCCTTACGGGCAATCATCCCGGGTAGGACCTCCCGGCAACACAGCATCGGCCCGCGCAGGTTCACCTCCTGGCACCGCCACCAATCCTCGGGATCGTTCTCCCAGAACATGCCGAACGGACCGCCGGTACCGGCATTGTTCACCAGCAGGTCGATATCCCCCAACGCCTCCCCCACCTGCCCCACCAGGCGCTTCACGAAGACGCCGTCGGCGATGTTTCCAGGCATCGCCATCATCCGGCCCTCGGCCAGCTTGGCCGTCTCGTCGAGTTGATCGGCCGACCTTGCTGTGATCGCGACCGGCCCCTCTTGGGCAAGACGCAAAGCGATCGCTCGTCCAATCCCCCGTCCTGCCCCCGTGACTAGAGAAATCATATGGTTAACCCCCTCGATTCAATCTCCGCAACCGCAACCCGCTCTCTAAAAAAGTTGTATAAAGTAGTTTCACCTCCGATGAACTCACGATTTACCCCGGACCTCGACGCTGGTCACAAGAACCGCCTGACGCTCACCGCCACAACGGTAATCCTCTGTGTCGCGGCCTCGAAGCTCCTGGTTCACCTGTACGCCGGCCGGCACTACGGCTATTTCGTCGACGAACTGTATTATCTCGCGTGCAGCCGCCATTTGGGTTGGGGTTACGTGGACCATCCGCCGCTGATTGCGTTGACCACCTGGATCGCGCGGTCGCTTTTTGGCGACTCACTCCCGGCGATCCGCTTCCTGCCCGCCGTGGCCGGAGCGGGCGAGGTGGCCCTCGCGGCTTGGATCGCCCGCGAATTGGGCGGCGGCCGGTTTGCCCAGGGCCTCGCCGCGCTCGCCACGCTGGCCGCGCCGGGAATTCTCGCCGGCGACAGCCTGCTGTCGATGAACGCATTCGAGCCGCTGTTTTGGATGGGCTGCGCCTGGTTGCTAATACGGATTGTGAAAACCGGCAACCCGAAGCTCTGGATCTGGTTCGGCATCCTCGCGGGATTCGGCCTCGAAAATAAGTACTCCATGGGGATCTTCGGAGCCGGCATTGTTTTCGGCCTGCTCTTGACTCCCGAGCGCCGGGTGTTTCGCAGCCCCTGGCTCTGGCTCGCCGGCGCCATCGCGTTTCTCATCTTCTTGCCGAATCTGCTGTGGAGTATCCAGCATCACTTCCCGTTTCTCGAGTTACAGGCCAATATCCGCCGCAGCGGGCGCGATGTCCCTCTCACGCCGCTGACATTCTTCGGTCAGGAGATTCTGGCCATGCATCCACTCACCCTGCCCCTTTGGCTGGCCGGCCTCTGGTTTTACTTCTTCTCTACACCCGGAAAGCCGTTTCGCGCGCTGGGCTGGGCGTGGGTCTTCACTGCGGCTGTGATCGTCTCTCTGAGCCCCCGCGTCTACTACCTCTTTCCCGCCTTCCCGCTTTTGTTCGCCGCTGGTTCGGTCATTTGGGAGAGCCGGCTCGCCCGATGGTCTTTATGGCGGAAACTCGCGTGGCCGGCGTTGCTGCTACTCACCGGCGCCGTCCTCGCGCCGACCGCGATTCCGGTCCTGCCGCCCGAGACCTACATCCGCTATAGCAAGGCGCTCCACCTCGCCCCGCCCGCGATCGAAACCCACCGGCTCGGCCCGCTGCCGCAGCTCTTCGCCGATCAGTTCGGCTGGGAGGAGATGGCCGCCACGGTCGCGCGCGTCTATAACAGCCTCCCGCCGGAAGTCCGTCTCAAAACCGCGATCTTCGGCCAGAATTACGGGCAAGCCGGAGCCATCGACCTGTTCGGTCCGAAATACGGCTTGCCGCCCGCCATCAGCGGGCATCAGAGCTACTTCCTCTGGGGACCGCACGGCTACACCGGCGAAAGTGTCATCGTCATGGCTGGACGGCAGCAGGACCTCGAGTCGCGTTTCGCGGAGGTACGGAAGGTCGCGAGCGTGGATCATCCTTACTCCATGCCCTACGAGCATTTCGACGTCTTCTATTGCCGCGGCCTCAAGTGGCCCCTGGACGAGATCTGGCCGCAGGTGAAGAATTGGGACTGACAAGACGTGTCGGGCATCAAGGCGCCGGTTCATCGCCCGTGAGCCGGGAAAAAGCCGCCTCGATCCATTCGGACGGCAGATCGTGCACGCTACGGCGCATGCGTTCCTGCCACCAGTTGGAAATCTCGCGCACGTCTTTGGCCTCGTATCGCTGCTCCACCAGCGCGAAGCCTCCGCGAGAGTAGAGGATCACGTCCATCGGAAAATCCACGCCGGCGGCGCACAAGCGCGTGGCATCGAAGGCCAGCAAACCCACTTTGAACGCGTACTGCATGGAATCGGACCACGTCAAGGACCGCTCCAGAATGGGCTTCCCGAATCCCGAGGCGCCAATGATCTGATACGGAGTGTCCGGACCGACCTCCACCCAGTTCCCCTCCGGATAGACCAGAAACAGCCGATGCGCGGAGTCTGCCGACATCTGGCCGCCGATCAGGGAGTAGGCATTGAATCTGAGCTCCGCCCGCGCCAGAGCGTCCGCATCCTCATCGGCCACCCGGCGCACCTGTTGGGCGTAAAGATTCACCACCTTGAAGAGGCGGTCGCGAGTCAGGGTATCGCGGGCAAAGGCCTCTTCGAAAAACAGAAGGATCTTGTCACGCAGAGATCGAAGACCCGAATGCATCACGAAGAACGCAAACCCCGGCCCCTGGTAGCTGGCGGTCTTCCTGGCAACCAGGCACTCGTTACCGGCCACCACGCGCGTGTCGGCGATCGCCACGAGGCCTTTTTCGACGGTGATTCCCAAACAGAATGTCATTGGCTTGATCGGGTTACCCGCCGGCGGTCTGCGAGATGGGCTGTAGAGCGAAATAGTCGCCGAGGATACACTCATCGATTGTATTCATTTTTGTCTGCAAGGCGTCGAAAAACTCGTGCAGTCCACCCCTGAGAACGACCTCTACCTGCGCGTAATCCAGTTCGGCGCGCACCATGCCGAGGTTTCGCTCGGAAAGACAGGAAAAGGTTCCCAGGGGTGTACCCGTGATCCCGTGTAAAGACAGGTCCGCGCGTGAGAGGCAAAAGCGAACGGCGCGGGGGAACTCCCCGTCCAGCAGCAGAAACTCCACAATCCGCTCGGGCGTAAGCCGTCCATAGCGTTTCCGGTACATCTCCAGGCCGCTGACCGACTTCAGCACCGCCGCCCATTGGATGTCGTCGTAAGGCGTGCCCACATCGCTGACGGACGGCAAGAGGATGAAGTACTTCACATCCAGAATGCGGGTGGTCTTGTCGGCCCGCT
>OBLT010002241.1_pt1 | contig 12146 bp, 14 predicted proteins | sample 1518721 | NCBI WGS metagenome assembly OBLT01 (sample SAMEA3539307, study PRJEB22396) | soil metagenome | biome: tundra; feature: field; material: soil | place: USA | collected 2010-05 | depth 0.15 m | reverse complement strand
TCACATATGATACCATCAGTGCAACCCGCCTGCCATGGCGCTTCGACCGGCTAACTAGTAGTTTGCTGGAAGGCAGGATCGCACGAGAAGAGCGAGAGGTCCATCGGGAGCTGGTGGCGGAGCTACGGGGAGGAACGGGCATTCCAGCAAACGGAAGTTGGACTACGACGCGGGGTCAAGGCTATGCATAAAGTACTCTCCCAGATGCTCGAAGGAGACCTGGTCAAAGCATAGCCATGTGGTCGGGCGGTGCGAGACGGGGGAGAAGCTGGGTAGAAGACGTCGAGGCGGAAGCGAGCGGAGAGGCAGAATTGTTCTGGTCGAACGGCCAAGGGCAGACGTCGGCCCTGCGGGCAACCCGCGCGGCAAGGGCGAGCGGAGGAGAAGCAGGGTCATGATGTATCGGGTGGTCGAGAGTTGGTGGTGCTGTCGTCAAGAGGACGCCTCTCGATCGATCGGCCGCCGCAGGCCGGACAGACCAGCAGATCGACGCCGGTGAGCGTGAGGAGAAGGTCGCGCCAAGACGGCGGCTTTTCTGGAATGGGTGTCTGGGTTACGGTGGTGTCGTCGACGGCCTCGAGACAACGTCGGGCGGTCTCAAGCTTGGTGTTGACGTTTCCGGCGGAGACAAGACCGTAGTGGCGTATTTTGACGAATCCGCTGGGTAGGACGTGTAAGAGAAATCGACGCATGAATTCCACGGCGTCGATGGTCGTGGTCTTGCCGTGTTTGGTGCGAAAGCAGACCGCGTGTCCATCGAAGCTCACCAAGCGCTGATTCGACAACCCCACCCGGTGGGTGTAGCGGCCTAGATACTGAAAAACCTGCTTGGGTCCGCCGAAGGGTTGCTTGGCATAGACGACCCACTTTTTGCGGTAAAGGTCGTCCTTGAGCTTGGCGAACGTCGCACGGTCAGCAAGCTTGGCACATTGACGTTCAAGGGTGAGCGCATTGTCCTTGTGGAGATTTTCGAGCCCGTCGAGGAACTTGCCACGGAAGACCTTGGACATTGCCTTGACCGGGAAAAGAAACCGGCTGCGCGCCGGGACCCAATGCCCCTGCTCGTCGAGTCCTCCGGCAGTGACGATACAGTGGGCGTGAGGGTGGAAGCGCAAGTCGCGCGTCCACGTGTGCAGCACACAGGTCACCCCAAGCTGTGCATGCAACCGGCTTCGACCGAAATCGAGCAGGGTTCGCGCAGCCGATTCGAGCAGCAAGTCGTACATCTCTATCGGATTGACCCGAGCCAGCGCCCGCAGCTCCTGCGGCAGCGTGAAGACCACATGGAAATACTTCGTGGGAATGATTCTCTCGCTGCGCTTCTCGATCCAACGGGCCTGGGGCAAGGCTTGGCACTTGGGACAATGGCGATTACGGCAGGAATTGTAGGCGGGCCTTTCGTGTCCGCACACAGTGCAGACGTCCAGATGCCCGCCCAACTTGGCAGTCCGACATCGTTCGATGGCGGCAATCACTTTGCGCTGTTCTGGCGTCGGTACGTACCTGTCTCGAAAGGCCTCGCCGGCAGAGCGAAAAATGTCAGCCACTTCCAGGCGAGGCCGCCTCTGCCCAGGCTGGGCAGAACACGGCTCGTTGACCATTGCACCCTACCTAGCCGTAGCGGCGTCTTTCGATTGCGCGAGCCGGTCGAGCGGACTCGTGACTTTCTGGAAATTCCTGGTGCTGACCTGGGTGTAGTGAGCCGTGGTCTCAAGGCTGGAATGCCCGAGCAACGCCTGAATCACTCGGACATCGGTCCCGTCTTCAAGAAGGTGCGTGGCGAATCCATGCCGAAACGAGTGCAGCGTCACGCGCTTCCCAATTCTCGTCTCCCGCACCGTCGCCCGTAGCGCTCGACGTATCACGTCGATATGCACGGGGCGTCGGTTTCGGCCCACAAACAGGTGCGGACCCTGTGGCCGCGACTCCGCCCAGTAGCGCCGAAGCGCCACCAGCAGTTCGGGACTCAGAAGGACCAAGCGATCCTTTCCATTCTTGGCGCCGCGAATGTGTAGCACCATCCGCTTGCTATCGATGTCGGTGACCTTCAGGCGCAAGGCCTCCGAAATCCGCAGTCCAGCGGCGTACGCCGTGGTCAAGATGGTCCGCAACTTGAGCGACCGAACCGCCCCAAGCAGCTGCTGCACCTCTTTTCGATCGAGCACGTCGGGCAGCTTCCTAAGGACGCGCGGACGCGGCAGCTGGTCGACCACGCCGGGAATCCTGAGCACGTGCCGATACAGAAAGCAGAGCGCCGCAATGTATGAGCGCACCGTCGCCGGTCCTGCCTTGCGCTCTCGCATGAGATGCAGAAGAAACGTCTTGACGTCCTCGGTCCCCAATTGCTCTGGCGACTTCATGAAATGCGCCACGAACACCCGGCAACATACCAAGTACGATTTCTTCGTCGCCGGCGCCATCCCACGCAACTGCATCTCTGCGATCATCCGATCTCGAATTGCACCCATTGTCGTCCTCCTTGTGCGACCAAACGTCGCAAGGAGAACGATCTTCCAAATCGCCGCCCCCGCCTACCCACCAGCTGCGCGCGCCAGCGCGCTTAGTTCAACTTACCATTAGCCAACTTAGAGTACGCCAATATCCCTGCGAGCGTCTTGAAGGCTGACGGGTAGCCATGAGACACGAGTACCCTAAATTCCGTCATCTTGCCATCCAGGGCACCCCCCTGTTCTGCCCGGACTGCGAATCTCGCCTACGGCACGCTGGATAAGACGAGAAGAAAACACTGCGAGGGCGATGGAGATCAGCGGTCGAGAGGGCCGTCTGGCATGGACCAGTTTCGCAGCCACGCAAGTTCGCGCCCCAGGACTTGCTCGTAGAGAAACAGCAGGGCGCGGCCAGCGCTTGGTTTTGGGTCGACGAGCTGACGTCAGCTTCGGCGAGACTAGAAAGAAGGGCGCCAATCTCGGGCGCGGCCAAGGTTTCGGAATGGCGCTTTGCCGTGGAAGATGATGAATCGCCGAATCCAAGCGACGTAGGCCGCACGCGCCACCACCTTCAGTTGCAGTTCACGACGTGTCGGAGGCCGCTTTTGCGCTTTTGGCGCCCGCCGCCTCTCTCGGCCAGGCACACGCGAGCCTTCTCGACTAGCTCTTGCGCTCTCGCCATATGTTTAGCAGCCAGCGCCCATGTCGCGGCTTCGCAGTACACGACGGCCAGATCAGCCAAGAGTTGCCACATGGCCTACCACAGCTCCCGCAAGAGCAGTACTGCTCCGCCAACCCAAAGTGCCAAGAGGAGCCACGCTCCGACAGGGGCCGGGGTGCCAAGCCGGCGCTTCGCCCATCTTGGCCCCCAGCGGTCGACGACGACCGTCGCCGCTGCAATGAATCTATGCCCAAACCAGGAGCCCGACGGGTGCTCCAGTCCTCCCCGCACGTGTCGCCAGACCGTGATGGCCGTGCCCACTCCGCTGACCTTCTGTAAGAGCGCCATGCCTATCCCCTTTCGTTCGGTGCTTCGAAGCTCTCTGTAGGCCAGGGCAGACCCTTTCGTTGCAAGCTTCGCAGAAGGAGATCCGATGGCCTTTGCGTGAACCTCCACCGACCCTCGGTCTCGTCCCAGTCGAGCAACCGCCGATAGCGGTACTCGATTCCACCACCGCGGCTAACAGCCACGCCGGGCCGTTCGAGCTCGAGAACCTCGGACACCTTCCGGGCGTTCCCCTCCTCGAAATATCCCTGGTAGACGACCACGTCCACGGCTCGCCCCACCATCGAAGCCACGGTCGCTGCTGTCAGTCCACCCACGTCGGCCATCTGTGCGAGCAGCTGTAGCTGGTGTAGAGCATCCTCACCGTCGTTCGCGTGGATCGTGCCGAGTCCCCCGCCGTGTCCGGTCGACAGCGCCCGCAACAAGAAGAAAGCTTCTTCTCCGCGCACTTCCCCGACCACTATTCGGTCAGGGGTCTGCCTCAAGGCGTTTTTCACGAGATCTCCGATTGTCACGCGCGTCCCGGTCCTGTCGTATGGCTCGACCGTTTCCATTGCGACCCAATTCGGCTGTTGGATCTGCAGCTCGCGCGCGTCTTCGATCGTCACGATTCTCTCGTTTTTAGGAATCACCTGCGACATCGCATTGAGCAGCGACGTCTTTCCGGAGCCCGTTCCGCCCGCGATCAAGATCGACTTTCTCGCAAGCACCAGAGCCTCCAACATCGCCCGAACCTTCGCATCGACGGAGCCGAACTCCTCCAGCTTCTCGAACGTCAACGTCTCCGCTGGGAACAGACGAATCGTCAGCGCAATTCGGGCGCATGCTGGAGGCACGGCAATGTTCACTCGCTCGCCTCCCGGAAGTCGAGCATTGCACAGCGGGCTCGCCTCGCTGACCTGGCGCCCGATGACTTCGCCGGCCCGAATGCACGCCAGCCGGAAATCCTCCTGCGACGTCCACTGCACATTCGTCTTCCTGTGCCCATGCCAGGGACCACCCTTTACCCACACATCGTCGAACCCGTTGGCTTCGACTTCCGTGATTCTCGGATCTTCGAGGAGCCCCAACAGCGGGTAAAGCGCCGTCCGCAGAGCATCGCTCCACGCAGCCGTCCGCCGCCCGCCTGAGTTCTCGACGTCGCTATCGCTCATCTACCGGCCAGCCCGCTTGATTGACTTTCGGCGCGAGAAGAATCGGCAGCTCAATGCTTGCGCCAACCGCGCCCTCAAGCGCGGGATTTCCCCGTGTGTAGCGCCACCTGAATGAGCCAGTTGGGCTGTCGATGCGCATCTCCATGACAACCCCGAGGACCGGCCTTTCTGGCGACGTCTCGGTAATAGCTCCCACGCAAGCGCCTCGCATCCGCATCGGCGCGCCTCGGTCGACGACCAGGCCGTGCTTTTCCGCAACGTACGCGAAGGCCGCGTCCCACGCCCGCCGCGTGATTCCTCTACAGCTTTTCCCGACCGACACCACGCCATCCCAGGCGATGCGACTTCCGGTCCACTTGAAGCCCGCCGCGTTCCAATAGCCGTAGACCGGGTTGCCCTTCAGCTTCTCGTACTCCGCAGCGGTGAAAAACATGCCCATCGTCCGCCTGCCGGCTTCCGAGCGCGCTTCATCCGACTCTGAGTACGGCTTGCGCTCTGCCAGCTTCTCGGCAAGCCGTTCCGTCTGCTCTGCCGTAAGACGAGAGGTAAGGCGTGGAGCGCTCTCTGCTGACGTCGCTGCCGCCAGCGTCGCGACGATGACTAGCAGGTTCACCTTTCGCCTCCATGCTTCACCCACGACAGATCGCGCGAGCGCATGTACGGCGACATGCGTACATCCTCCGCGAAAAATACTTTCATCTTGCTGCCAGCCTCGACCGTGATTGTCGGTACTACGTTTCCGTATCTCGCGAGGATCCCAGAGACGACCTGGGACATGTTCATGCTCGTCCGGGCCATAATCAGATCACGCGCGGTGGGCGTCGCTGCGCTGCTCGCCCCCTCCACGGCGGCAGCCAGACCATCGAGGAGCCCAAGCATGACCGCGCTCCCGAACATGAGCATGAAGTGGCGATCCACATCGCCCTCGACTCCGACGGAGCCCGCGCCGTCAACCGCTGGAAGTCGGCGCACGGGAAAGTATGCACTTCGCTGGTCGGGAAAGAGCACTCGGTCGAAGCGTAAGTACACACGCGCCTGTTGCAGGTTTTGCACTCGACCGGCAGATCCGATCAGCTTTGCTCCTGCCGGCACAAGCACGTACTCGCCATCCAGCGAGACGAAATCACGCGACACCATGCCGAGCACTGGCGATTCCATAAGATCTGCACGGACTTCGTTGATGATCACGCAATCGAGAAACTTCCCCTGCCGGATGATCTGATCTGGCCCGACGTCACCTCCGATCCGCATATCTCCGACGGCGCCCGCAGTGAACGCTTGAGCCTGCTCTTCGGCCGGCATGAGATCGGCTCCGCCCTTCGATGGACCTGCGGATGCCCCTCCCCCCATCCCAGGTGATGCGCCGGAGCCGGCTCCGTTCCCCGCCATGTCCTTCAGCGCGGCCAACCTTTGCTCCGCGGAGCCAATGGCTCGCTCGATCGAGGATGGTTCCTTGGATTCGCCCTTCTTGGTTGACTCGCCCTCGTCGCCAGTCTCCGGCCTGAGAGCAGCCCATTTCGCCCCCTTAACGGTCGAATAGCCGAGCATCGACTTTTCGAGTTCGGCGCGCTGGACCTTCTCCTCCTTCTCGTCCCGAGCTCCATCGTCTTTTCGCCCGAAGTCCGACAAGCCGTATGCGCCCTCGTCGGAGGACTCCCGCCGGCCATGCTTCGCAACCTGAATTCCCTTTGCGATTTCGGCCTCGGCACCTGCTCGCCCTCGGACGACGTCGTCGAGCGCCTTGTTTTGCGGCAAATCCGCGTTCTCCGAAGGCCCGATCAGATTTCCGTCCGGGTCCACCTGATAGCCCGAGCCCACGTCCGCCTGCTTCAGCTTCTTCGCATCGTTTTGCCGCTTTAGCTGGGCTTCTTCTGCCTTCGCCAGAAGCCGAGTTTCGTCAGAACTTATGGTCGACGGCGCCGGTCTGGGTTCTGCCGATGCCATCCTCCACGCCATCGTCCCCGTCACGCCGGTCGCCACCACAGCGGTCCCGATCAGACTCGCAATCTGCCACCTCGGAAGGGGTACTCTCCTTGCGGTTCCAGTGTTGATCGCCATTGCATGCCCCTACTTCAGAGCGATCCACGCCTGCTGTTTTCCCAACACCAACCGGAGCTTTTCACCTGGACGCAGAACCTTGTTCTGGATGACGTAGGTTCCATTCTCCAGCTCGTAGTTCACGACCTCGGTCTTGCCGGCTTTGTCGACGAACTGGATGATCGCCCGATCGGAGGCATCCGGTACCGTTACGAACGTCTGCACGCGATCGTCGACCACGCGGCCGACACGGAAGTCCCCACCCCACTCGTAGTCGGCGCGCACGTTCTCCAGCAGGTTTTTGCGCCAGGCAGCTACTTCCGCGCGAGCCTTGTCCTGCTCCCGGCGCTGCATGTAGAACAGATCTTTGTCCGCAAGCTTCTTCGACTGTTGCTTGACTGGATCGTTTAGCGTGCTGCCCTCGACGTAGATCTCGAGACCCGCGCCCACTTCGGCGGATTCCGACACTCCCTCGACCCGCAAGGAGATCCGATAGTCAGAGGGCTCTGTTTCGATGTGAATGAAACCCCGGCGGCCGACGACGTCGTCGGTTCCGAGCGCACGCAGAAACACGCGCGAGGAGCCCGGCGTTGATTCCGCCTTCCACCATCGGTTGTCGACCCAAATGTTCCGAGCCGATTCTCCGGTGGGAAGCTCAAGTGCGAACGGTGCCCCCGGCATCAACCGGACCTCGTACACCTTGCCAGCCAAATACGGTACCCGCACCGTGTCCCGCACGACGATCTTCTCCGTCCTTCTCAAGGGCGGTCGTGCCATCGCACTCTCCCCCAGGGCGAACGGCGCCAAGGTCGTAACGGCCATGAATGACATGAAGCTGCGCAGCATCAGCGATCTCCTTTCCCCCCTATATCCACTCGAGCTGGATGTCGGTTCCGCCCTGAGCGCGCATTTCCACCAACATTCGACATGCCAACCCAGCGGGCACGCCAATCCAGCCGTCGCTCAAAACGGCTTGGCTGGGGGTTACCGACAAAGCATGATTACATGCTAGCAACCTGACATGATGGAGGATCTGCGTTCGTCCGGCGGCCGCGCGAGCTGATCAGGGAGAGAACAAGCGTAAATCCTCGCCCGTCCACCTCCTGACGTAGGCCGCGCGCGTGCCAGCGGGCCGTCATGTTTTGCGTGAAGGAGGCAGCCTGCGGCTCCATCGAGCTGAACGACATCGCGATCATGCCCCGCCATTTCGACGCCGCCCTCCGTCTCGTGACCGAGGCCCACGCCAGCGACGCCACGCCCGCCTCTCCGCGTCTCCTGCTGGCTGGCTGATGGCTCTGCGTTTACTCGCAGCGAATCTGCGAGCAGATTAAGAGGATTGACGCGCCGAGGTGTTAACCAACGGGTCGGGAGTTCGAGTCTCGATCGGGGAGCCGCTTTCGTGCCCCGCGAACTATTGGGCGCCGCTGGTTGACAGCACGACCCCTCGGCGGACGGTGAGGCCAACGCGAGAAATGCGCTTGTTTCGCAGGGGTTTGCGCGATCGTCTCCGAAAGGTGGAAGAAGCGGCAAGAATGCCGAGATCCGTCATGAGGGCGATCGGGGCGGTTTTTCCTTCTTAGAAGTGCTCTCTGGCGGCCGTTCTGGGGAGAGAGCGTTAGAGAGCGTTTAACCGATGGAGAGCGCCGTTTAACAGCGAGTCGTTTTCAAGCGTCCGACTGGCCGTCGAGGCATCGCGCGTTTCGGCCTGTATTTGCAGGGGTTTGCGCGAGTCGGTCGCCCGGTGCCCATCGGTGGCGGCTCTCGCAGAGATCATCGTGGGGGGCGCCGGCGCGGCTTTTCAGGGGTTCGAGGGCTCTCTTGGGCGCCAGCGGGGAGAGAGCAGCAGAGAGCGTTTAATAGCCAGAGAGCGCGTTTAATCGATTTGGGCGATTTTGGGCCTCTCTAGGGCCGTTTTTCTATTAAACGGGGTCCCAATCCGTACCGCTACCCCAACCCACCCGTGACCTGTTCTCTGTTTAATGGTTAATAGCGCGGTGGGCGCAAGCATCGGTCCGTCGTCGTCCCTGCATGATGTAGAATCGTCCGATGATGCTGGCCGAGAGCGATGACAGGACGCGTACGGCGGTCCATGTGTTGGCCTTGGCCTCGGTCCTCTGTTGCGCGATGGCTGCAGCGCGCGTGATCTACACTGCGCGCTTCACGTATCTATTCTTCTGCTGGAATCTGCTTCTCGCCTGGGTTCCCGTGGGTTTGTCGCTCGTGCTCGCGCGCAGGTTTCGGCCGGGGCGCAATCCCCGGCGTCTTGTGCCAAGAGGAGCTGTCGGCTCTCACGTAATCTCGTGATCCACCGGTGGTTGCGTCCCGAAATAGGCCAGCGTTGGTTGGCCTGAGGCGGGGACGGATATCGAGACGACGTTGCGTGGAATCTTTGCGGGAAGGGCGCGTTGGGTGAAGCTGGGGTTGGTGATGGGCATGGGGCCCGTCCGCAAGAAGCAATGGGCCGCGAAAGGGATCCATCAATGAGAAGGACAAACATGCTTCTGAGACTGTCTCTCGCACTCACGCCACTCCTCATTGCGTGCACTCAAGGCGGGATCAACGGTGGCGGCGGTGGTGCAGGAGGCAGCGGTGGATCGGACTTCCAAGCAACAGGAAGTGGCGGTCTGGCCGTTGGTAGCGGGGGTGTAGTCGTCAACGCCGGCTCAGGCGGCAGTGGCGGTTCAGGTGGCAGTGCGGCTGGGGGCGGAAGCGTCGTTGCGGGTTCAGCCGCCGACGCCGAAACTGTCCCGGACGCATCTCTCTGTGACCAGCTTTCTGTCGCAGCCGAGTTGCGGTTCGTATCGTACCAAGAGGGCCAGCCCATGCCTTGCCAGTCCGATTCGGATTGCATGGTCGACAACTTCGAGACTTTGGACTGCTTCCTCTCGTGTGGCTTCGTCATGGGCAAAGCGGACCGTGCCAGCTTGGCCGCGGCTGCTGCTCCTTTCTGCGACGCGTATTTCGCGGCAGGTTGCCCCAAGCTGTTTCCGCTCTTGTGTCCTGCTGGTGCCGTGCCGGATGCGTCGTGTTCCCATGGCCGCTGCGGCGGCATCGCGCCAGGCCAGGATGCCGGCCCAAAATAGGACCGCGCGTCGGTCGCAACGAAGTAGATCGCGTGGGACGTGTGGGGAAACGTGAACCAAGCCATGCTGGCGGCGTTGATGCGAGCAAACGAATGAATATGGCTGGCGGCCCTTGTGCGACTCTTCTCCACATGGAAGTACCGCCGGCAACGGCCTCCGTGTACGATCCCTCGGTTTGGGAAGGACCGACCAGCAGGATCTTTTCGCCAAGGCGATCGACGAAGCCGAGGCAGAGCTTGAGCGCCTAACCCGCGCCCGGGTCGAGGCACGTGCGAAGGTTGAGTCCTTGCGCCAGTCTCTGACCGAGACTGTAGCGATGCATCGTGAGGCAAGCCTAGCGTCTATCGCCACTTCAGTGCGGAGGTCTGCTGAGAAAGTCCGCCTCTTCAAGGAGCGCTTCCGTGGTCGTCCCGATGTCTTTCCACGACGGTGGGAAAATGCCAAGTCGGGCAAGTCAGGGTACTCACCGGCCTGCGGGAACGAGTGGGTCCGCGGTCTTTGTGGCAAGCCGAAGACCAAGTGCTCTGAATGCCCGAACCAGGCCTTCCTGCCTGTGGATGATCAGATCATTCTCGGTCACCTGACGGGAAGGCACATCATCGGGGTGTACCCGTTGTTGCCCGGTGACACCTGCTGGTTCGTCGCAGCAGACTTCGACGAAGCCGGATGGAAAGACGATGTCTCCGCTTTTTCTGAGACATGTAGGAATGCGGGCCTCCCAGTCGCCATCGAACGTTCGCGCTCCGGCAATGGAGCGCACGCTTGGTTCTTCTTCGCCGAGCCGATTCCGGCCTGTCATGCGCGGCAAATGGCTTCCTTCCTTCTGACAGAAACTATGTCCCGGCGGCATGAACTGAGCCTCCAGTCCTACGATCGGTTGTTCCCTTCGCAGGACACCCTGCCGCGGGGCGGGTTCGGAAACCTGATCGCCTTGCCGTTCCAGCACCAACCTCGCCAAAAGGGAAATTCCCTATTCCTCGACGACAATTTGGAACCCTTCGACCGGGAAGAACAGTGGCGATTCCTGGCGTCGGTGCCACTGCTGGCCGCAGACCAGGTGCGGAAGATTGCCGACGAAGCTTCTCGCAGCGGTCGCGTGCTCGGAGTCCGCGCGCCCGAGTCCGAAGATGAGGACCTACTACCGCCAGCGCGCAAAGGCCGGGATGGAGCCCCACCGATCGCAGTCCCGCTGCCACCTGAAATTCAGGCCATCTTGGCCGAACAGATAGTTGTCGTGAAAGCCGGGCTTCCTTCGGCTCTGATAAGCCGTCTTAAGCGGCTGGCCGCCTTCCAGAATCCGGAATTCTACAAGCGACAGCGCTTCCGGCTCTCGACGGCACTCGTGCCTCGCGTGATCTCGTGCGCGGAGGAGTCCTCGACAAACCTTGCGCTGCCGCGAGGGTGTCGTGGCGATATCGAGGCGCTGCTCGTCGCCAACAACTCCCGACTGGTCCTTGAGGATCGGCGACAATCAGGAGAGCCAGTGCCATTTTCGTTCCGCGGCGAGCTGACGGTGCGGCAACGCGAGGCCGCCGATGCGGTGTTGGGCCAGGACATTGGCGTTCTCGTCGCGCCTCCAGGTGCTGGCAAGACGGTGATCGGGACCTACCTCATCGCCGCGCGTGGGGTGAATTCCCTCGTCCTCGTGCACCGACGGCCATTGCTGGATCAGTGGGTAAGCAAGCTCGCCATGTTTCTGGGCCTCCCCATCAACGAGATTGGCCAACTCGCCGGTGGAAAGAAGAAGGGAAATGGGCGGCTGGACGTCGCCATGATTCAGAGCCTCTTTCGCGACAACGATGCGGGGGAGCGCCTGGCGGGCTATGGCCATATCATCGTTGACGAGTGTCACCATGTGCCCGCCTTTTCCTTCGAGCGCGTACTCAAGAAGGTGAAGGCTCGATTCTTGGTCGGGCTGACCGCCACGCCCCGGAGGCGCGATGGGCACCACCCGATCTGCGAAATGCAACTGGGCCCCGTGGCGTTCGCATTCGATGCCAAAGCCGAAGCAGATGCGCGGCCCTTCGAGCACACACTGATCCCGCGCGAGACTGCGTTCACCAGTTCGAAACCAGATCTCAGCATCCAAGAAATCTGCCGCGAGTTGGGCCGCGACCAAGCCCGCAACGAAATGATTGTCCGCGATGTCGCCCATGCCCTTGATGGCGGCCGCGTTCCCCTCGTCCTCACCGAACGAAAGGACCACCTCGATCTGCTCGCCGACCTGCTCCGGAGTGTCAGCCGCCACGTCATCGTCATGCGTGGTGGGATGGTCGCCAGGGAGAGTCGCGCCGCCGTCGAAAGTCTCTCCAGGCGAACCGCTTCCGGTGAACGTGTCATCGTCGCTACTGGCCGATACATCGGCGAGGGCTTCGACGACGCTAGACTCGACACTTTGTTCCTGACCATGCCGGTCTCG
>OBLT010002240.1_pt1 | contig 12150 bp, 8 predicted proteins | sample 1518721 | NCBI WGS metagenome assembly OBLT01 (sample SAMEA3539307, study PRJEB22396) | soil metagenome | biome: tundra; feature: field; material: soil | place: USA | collected 2010-05 | depth 0.15 m | reverse complement strand
GTGATTACTTGATGGCGGATTTTGGCGCGGCGTGAAAACTTTCGAGCGCAGAGGCGAGCGTCGGAAATGTGGGAATCGCGTCGAGCAAACGCGTGACGCTCAGCGCGTCATACACCCGGCCCGCGGGACACACCAGGCGCAAGCTGCCGCCTTTGCGCGTGAGTCCCGTGCATTGACGCACCAGCGCGCTGATGCCGGAGCTATCCATCTGCAGGAGGCCGCTCAGATCCACGAGCAGCTTCTTACAGCCGGTGCCGGTGATGCGTTGCAGTTCGCGGTCGAAAATTTCGCTATTTTCCCCGAGCGTGGCGCGGCCGCGCGGCGCAACGATCATGATGTCGCCATCGGTGCGCGTGTTGATTTCGAGTTTTGGATGTTCAATGTTCATGACAACGACTCGACGTTCATAAGAATGACTCGACGATTATATTGCTCACAAAAGATCCCGCCGGACAACGTGCGATTCCCAGCCAGAAACATTATACGACGGAGAAGCCTTTGCGCCAGTCCCGAATGTTAGGAATGATTCTTCGGGAAAGCTTTTATGGAACCAGGGGTTCAGTCCCAAATGTCTGCCGCAACGATTCTCAAAAGATTAGACGCGCGAACTAAGGTTTAGACGAACCAAAGACGAAATCGTCTCCCGGCCGGTAGTACGCCATGCATCTAATCGGCAAACACTTTGGAATTAATCTTCGGAGCGAATGTTCCGGAGCCCGTATCATCGAGGCAGCTGGAATTCACCGATTTAGCTTCCACTGAAACGAATCGCTACCCGGACTTGGGCTCCGGGCAGGAGCTGTTCCAATGAGCACACGGGTTAGCACACCGAATTCGACATTGCCTGATGCGCCGCAGGAAACGCGGCTGGAAGAAATTCAGGCAAGCCTGAAAAAACTCGAACGCCGCGATTGGTGGCTGTGGGCCATCGCAATTGTGGTGATGCTGCTCTTGACGGCGGCGGTCGTATCGCTCAGTTTCCCAGGACTGATGAAAACGGAAGATCCGATTTTCCAGTTCAGTCTGAACGAAGCAGTGCGCGGACGTGTGGGGCTGGTGCTGCTGTGCAACACCTATTCGATTTATCAGCAGGTGCAAATCAAGCGGCTGCATCGGCAATTTTCCGAGCGGTTGCAGGTGATGAGCCGCTTGAGTGTTCGGGCCGAAGAATTTCACCGCCTGGCCACCGTGGATCCGCTCACCGGACTTTACAACCGCAGATTTGCGGAAACGCGGCTGGCCGCGGAAGCTTCGCGTTCGCAGCGGTACGGGCATCCGCTGAGCATGGTTTCTTTTGACCTGAATAGTTTTAAACAGATTAACGATCAATTCGGACATCCAGTGGGCGATCAGGTGCTGAAGGAATTTGCGGAGCGATTGAACGCCGCCATTCGTGTTTCCGATTATGCCGTGCGCATGGGCGGTGACGAGTTCCTGGCGATTTTGCCGGAATGCCCTTCCGAGCAAGTGCAGGCGCTATTGAATCGGCTGGCAAGAATTGAAGTGAATCATGAGGGCCACGTCATTCCGGTGCAGTACGCGGCGGGATGGGTGGGATACGAGCCTGGCGAGTCGCGCGAAACTTTTTGGGAGCGTGCCGACCAATTATTGTACGCGAATAAACGCACCAGCAAGCAGGGCGCAGCGCCGAAATTTTCCGCGGTACATTTTTCCTGAATATTTTTTGCAGCCAGGGAACTTATTCGTCGCGCTTTTTTGGCGGAAATTCCGAATGAACCAACGATAGATCCAGCAATTCGCGCACGCGCCAGGCGAGTTTTCTCGGGTCGAATGGTTTTTGCAGTACAGCGCCGCCGGTTTCGATTATTTTGGTGAGAGCTTCATTCTCCGCGCTGTAGCCGGTCGTGAAAATCACCGGTAGTCCCGGGCGAATCTGGCGCATGCGCTTGGCTGCTTCCAGGCCGCCGATGTGCGGCATCACCATATCAAGCACGACGAGACTAATTTGGTGCGCGTTTTCCTGGAACATGCGAATCGCTACTTCGCCGTTCACGGCGAGCAACACTCGGTACCCGCAACCTTCTAGTGCGCCGCGAACCATTTCGCGGATGCCTTCGTGATCGTCAGCCACCAGCAAAGTTTCCGCGCCGCCACGAAGAACAGATTCTTCGGATTTGGTACGTAGCTGCGCAAGTTGAGCGGCGTTTTTCACCGCCGGCAGGTAAATGCGAAATGTAGTGCCACGGCCTGTCTCGCTATCGACAGATACAAATCCGCAGTGCTGTCTGACAATGCCGAACACGGTGGCGAGGCCAAGGCCAGTGCCCTTGCCCGGTTCTTTCGTGGTGAAAAACGGCTCGAAAATATGTTCGCGAGTTTTAGCGTCCATGCCGATTCCATTGTCGGAGACGACCAGTTCGGCATGATAACCCGGAGAAAGTCCGGGCGTTCTGCGGCATGCATCCTCGTCCAATTCCGTGTTGCGGGTTTCAATCGTCAAGCAGCCGCCATCGGGCATGGCGTCGCGAGCGTTCAGACAAAGATTCATCAACACTTGCTCGATCTGAGAAGAGTCAGCGCGCACCGTGGCAAGTTCAGGCGCGAGCGTAGTGCGAATTTCAACGTCTTTGCCAATGACTTTTTCGAGCAGGCTCAGAACATCAGTGACGATCATGTTGAGCTGAATATCCTGAGGTTCCAGGATCTGGCGGCGCGCGAAAGCGAGCAATTGGCGAGTTAGGCCCGCGGCTCTACCGGCCTGGGTGCGAATTTTCTTGAAGTATTCAGAAAGACGGCTATCGGCGGGCGCCTGCTCGCTGCCCAATTCCGCCCAGCCCATCATGGCGCCGATTACATTGTTGAAGTCGTGCGCGATGCCGCCTGCGAGTTGACCGATCGCTTCAAATTTGCGGACTTGGTGAAGTTGCTTTTCCAGAGCGCGGCGTTCGGTAACATCCTCGACGATAATTTCCAGCTCCTGCAAATCTCCTGCGTCGTTGGGAACTCCGCGGCCACTGAGACGGACGAGAAGCGGCAAACCATCTTTGCGTTTCCATTCAACTTCAATACCTAGCACACGTCCTGTGCGGTGATATTCCTCGAGGAGGAGGCGCTCACGATCCTGCGGGTGGCGATAAGCGGCGAGCGCGGAAAGGTCCATCAGTTCCTGGCTGGAATCATAACCAAGCATGCGGACGAGCGCGGGATTCACCTGAAGAAAACGGCCATGAACGGTTTCGCGATAAATTCCATAGATAGCATTGTCAACCAGCTCGCGATAGCGGGCCTCCGAATGGCGCAATGCGAGTCCAGAGCGATTGCGTTCTTCGCGCAATCGTTGCTCGCCTATTGCGCGATCGATTGCATAGGGCAGGCGAGCGAGATGATCTTTCAAAATGTAGTCGGAGACACCTTGTTGAATGCAGGAGACGGCCGTTTCCTCGCCCAGAGCACCGGTGACAAGAATGAATGGCGTCTCCCTTCCCTTTTGGCGGAGCAGATGAAGTGCATCCATGCCCGACCAGCCGGGAATGTTGTAATCGGAAAGAACGACATCGTAGTTGTGGGCGTCAAGTTGGCGCGTGAATGCGTCGGGCGTAGCAACAACGTCAATCTGCGAGGAGTACCCGGAACTACGAAGGACCTTGATGCAGAGTTCCACATCGGTGGGTTCGTGTTCGACTACGAGCACAAGCAATAGATCTTTTTCTGATGGAGAATGGTGCATCCAAATTCTCCCAAAACGATCGTCTCAGCCAGAGGAGCAACCAATGAGCGGCATCCGGTTCATAAGCAATACCGAACGGCCTGAATCTCTGTTTAACGCAAAAGGTCGAAATCGACTAGTTTCAGGTTATGCCTGCTTGCCAGATGCTCCATGATTAAGAAACTACCCTCTCAAACGATTGGGGAATCGGTTCGGACGCGGTAGCGATTTTGACAGTAAAATAAAATGTTGCGCCATGTCCTTGCTGTGATTCGGCCCAAACCCGCCCGCCGTGCTTCCGAATAATGCGTTGAACCGTCGCCAGGCCAACTCCCGTGCCCTCAAACTGCTCGGCGGCATGCAGCCGCTGAAAAACACCGAAGAGCTTATCGGCGTATTTCATATTGAAGCCAACGCCGTTATCTCGAACAAGGATTTTAATTTCTTTGTCGTCAGGCAGGTGCTCCACTTCAATGATTGCGACGTCGCAGTGACGCGTAAACTTCACCGCGTTGGCGATCAAGTTTACAAAAACCTGCTTGAGTAGCCGGGGATCGCCTTCGACCACGGGCAAGGCGCCGATTCGCCAAGTGATTTTCCTGTTGGCCAGATCGGGTTCCATATCAATCAGCACGGAATTTACGATGTCTCTAAGAACAACGGACCGCGTAGCAATATCCGTGCGGGCAAGTCGAGACAGGTTCAACAAATCATCGATGAGGTGCCCCATATTGTGAATTGCCGATTGGATGCGATTCAAACAGTGGGCGGCTTCAGGATCCATCTTCGTGCCGAAATCCTCCTGAAGAATCTTAGAGAATCCATCTATATGCCGAAGTGGCGTACGAAGATCGTGAGAAACGGAATAGCAAAACGCTTCCATTTCCTGATTGGCAATTTGAAGCTGAGCGGTGCGTTCGGTCACGCGCTGCTCCAAAACAGAATTCAGCAGGCGAATTTCTTCTTCGGCGGCAATGCGTTCCGAGTTTTCCTTACGCAGCAGAGTGTTAACGTGTTCAAGATCCGCCATTCGGTCTCGAACGCGCTGTTCGAGTTGAACATTCGTCTGCGCCAATTCCTGTTCGGCGCGCAAACGGATGGAACTTTCCCGTAAGAAAACCGAGAGCACCGACATCATGAGCAGCAGCGCAAGAACGCCGCCCCAGAGTTCAAGACGGATCGCCCGGCGCGCAGCGCCTGCTTGAGCATTCGAGCGAGCTTTCAACAGATCGTTCTCCGCTCGTATCATCGTTTCGTAAGTCTTATTCAGCTCCGCCGACACCGGCTTGATCGCCTTGGTGATTCCTTGGAGATCGTCCGGCCCTTTTTTGCCCTGGCGATGCAAGTCAATCACCTGTTGAAGGAAGACCACCGCCTGACCCATTTGAGAATTCAGATTTTCAGCCAGACGGTGTTGCGTTGGGTTATCCGCGGTGAGCCGTTGCAAGCGGTCAATCATGACGTGAATAGTAGCTTTAGCGGTGGTGAACGCGGCTACATCTGATTCGGTCCCGTTGGCATAGTAATCAGTCACCGCATTGCTGGCGCTCTTTGTCGCCGCAGCATAATCAGCAATGGCGGATAGAACGTCTCGACTGTGGATGACCGAATCGCTGGACTGTATCTGTTGGCGGGTTTCGCGATATGCCATGCCAATCACAGAAACGAGGAGGCCTGTGGCTAAAAGGAATCCCACAGCGGTGACCCACCGGAAATGACGGGCTGGAATACTCCACTGCCTGATCAGCGCGGCGGGTACTGCGGCGCCGAATTTTGGTTTCTGATTACGAGTTTCACTCATCACAGATACTCTGGCAAAAACTTTACGACCGCTACGGTTTAATGATGATAAGAAGACGTATATCCATTCTGTAATCTCGGGCGGAGAAGTCAAGCGTACTAGAGTTTAACTGTGGCCTAGAGGTAATAGACAACTTATATTGCGAAAACGATTTTGGAAAAAACTCCGGAAATGGGTGTTTAGACTGTTGTTGCGAGGTAAGACCGAAGCCTTGGGCACCAACTAATCGGAAGACAAAGACTGCTGGATCAGGGCAATCAGGGCACGAGTGAAGGTTTGGGGTCTTTAATTTGTACGTGGTAGCGCTCGAGAAGTTCTCCGGTGGCGTGTTGCACGGCGGTGAGGGCGAGTTGGTAGCTGATCTGTGCATTCACCAGGACGAGATCAGCATTTTGGAGCTGTGTCTGCGTGTCCAATAGGACGAAAAGCGTCTCGACGCCGAGGTCATACTTGCGCTGTTCCGCGTCCAAGTTTTTCTGGGTAAGGTCGCGAGCGATTTTCGCGCCGGCCATGGAAAGTTTGGCTTGTTCGAGCGAATGGACGGCGTTGCGGGCCTCAAGCTCGATGGATTGCACGGTGCCGCGCTGAGAGTAAAGATCGCGCTTCTTATTTACTTCACCGGTACCGAGCGCTGCTTCGGCGGCGCGGTTACGGATGGGAAGATTCAGCGTCATCGAGAAGCCGTATGTCGGGAATTGGAATTGATACACCTGGCTGTATGCAGCGCCAAGACCGGTGACAAGCACAGCGGGAGGCGGATTAGAGTTGGGTATACTTCCATTCAAGCCGTTCGAGCTGAGTGTACCTTGAAGTTCCAAGTCCGGCTGCATCTGGTTGTGTGCGAGGCGAATATTAATGTCGTCCACGTCCAATTGAAGGCGCTGCGATTCAAATTCAGGACGCTGCGCAAGCGAGCGCTGAATAGCTTGATCGATATCCAGAGTGACGAGTTCACCGACAGGCTCGGCCCGCTCGGTCAAAGTTAAATCGAGCGCACCGACGTTAGGATCCAAATCCGCGCCGATGATCTGCCTGAACGCATCTTCCGCTTCTTTCAGCGAATATTCCTGTTGAATCACAGCGACTTTGCGCGATGCCAATTCTGATTCTGTTCGGTAAATGTCGTAAGGCGGGAGGGCGCCTAATTCGAGCGACCGCTTGTCATGGTCATAGCTGGCCTGAGCTTGATCCACGGCCTTCTTATCCACGACCAGAGTTTCCCGTGCGAGAACAACAAACCAGTAATCGATGACGACCGACTGAATGATCGAGCTGACCTGCACTTCAAAATTATCCCGTGATTGCTGCAAGCCGCGCTGCGCAATAACGATGGGCGCGCGATTGACGAAGAGGCCGCGATTCCGGAGGAGAGGCTGCGTGACGGAAAAATCGAGCGATGGAGACCACGCTGGATTTAACGAACTCAGCGGAGCCGAAAAACGGGATGCACTTGTGCCGACGGAGTAGCTGGTGCCCGTCGGGAGGGATTGCGAAAAATTGATTGACCCACTCTGACTGAGTGAACTGGTTGACAGCGCGGTGACGCCCGCGACCTGAGAGGTTCCCGTGGGAGTGGTGCTACGGGTGGCGCTAAGGATCGAGTTAAGATGAGGATCGAACGGGGAGTACGCGGCAAGCACGTTGTACCAGGCGCCCTGGTAGGTCAGTTCATCAATGCGAATTGTCGTGTTGTTCGCGAGCGCGAGTTGAATGGCCTGATCGAGCGAGAGACGCAGCTTGCCATCCACGACGAAATCGCGCAGGTGTTCCGGACCGCCAATTTGCATGGGCGGGACCGGCCGCTTGACGACTTCGTGAAACCATTTCGACGTGGGGAAAGGCGCACTTTGCGCGCGAGCCGCGTGTGGCATCAGAGCGAGAACGGAGATCGTACACAGACTTAGAATGGAACGCCGCATCGAATTCCTCCACGAACGGATTTTGCGTGCTTGAAAGAATTGAAAAAAATTACTCGTACCGAATTGCTTCCACCGGATCGAGCCGCGCTGCTTTCCTCGCTGGATAAATTCCAAAAATTAAACCCACCGAAACGGAAACGACGAACGCCAGGACGATGGAAATCCATGTGACGATGGTGGTCCATCCGGCGAGCCAGCCAATCATGCGTGACATTCCGAAGCCGACGAGAATGCCCATCAAGCCGCCGACAAAAGAAATCATCGTCGCTTCAATCAGAAATTGGCGCACGATATCGCGCTGACGCGCACCGACGGCGCGGCGCACACCGATTTCGCGGGTGCGTTCGAGAATGCTGGCGAGCATGATGTTCATGATTCCGATGCCGCCGACGAGCAACGAAATGGAAGCGATGGCTACCATCACGATTCCGAAAATGCGCTGGGTGCGCTTTTGCTGTGCGAGCAATTCTGCTGGCACGATTACGGAAAAATCGTCCGCGCCGCGATGAGAAGTGCCGAGCAGGCCGCGGACTACCTCGGCTGTATCCGGGCTTTGATCGGACGAAGCGAGTTGGAGATAGACTCCATCAATTTCATCTTTCAAGTAGCTATCGGAATCAGCGAGGCGATAGATCGCCGCGTACAAAGGCACGTAAATTAAGTTGTTCAGGTCCTGCGTGGGAAGGCCCGCCACTTCTGTTTGCGCGGTTAGCTGCGGGCCGACGACGCCTACGACGCGAAGCCACTGCGTATTGACCTTGACGTATTGCCCGACCGCTTCCTGCCCGCCGAACAAGTTTGACGCCGCAGCCTGGCCCAACACGCAAACTGCAGAGCCGATAGCATTCTCGTCCTTATCGAAAAACCTTCCGGCCACCACGCGGAGGCTGGCGATGTTGACGTAACTCGGCTCAACGCCATAAACGACCGGCATTTCGCGAGCGGGCTTCGGAGTCAATTTGGTCGGGATGAAACGCTTGCGCGCCGTAGTTCCGGTAAGTCCGCCGACATTGGCGCGAATGGCGCGGTAATCCTGGAACGTCAGCCCCGGAGAGATTTTCCGAGTTTTCTGAATTTCGGTATCGTTGTGCGCCTCCTTTGCTTCCACGACCACGTTGCGCAAACCCATCTGCTCGATATACGCCATGACCTGCTGCTGCGCGCCTGCGCCGATGGAAAGCATGGAAACAACTGCGGCCACGCCGAAGATCATTCCCAACATGGTGAGGAGCGAACGCAGCTTGTGGGTGGTGAGGTTCTGCAGGCCGAGCTGCATATCGGAAACGTACTGGACCCAATCGCGTTCCGGAGTAAGAGGAATCAGCGAGGGATGCTTTCCGGATTTCGCAGCGCTCATTTGCCGCCCGCTTTCGCGCCGGAAGCGGCACCGGCAGGGGAAGGTGCGGCGGCAGCGGCCTCTGGATTCACGAGGGCAACCTCGGTTCCCTCCGGAAGATCCTCAATGACGACCTGGCTTTCCGACATGTGCTTGATGGTAACGGAGCGGGACTCGAATCCCTTGCCTGTCCTGGCGAATACGACCGGTTTGCCGGCGCGAATAAACAGCGCTTGGCGCGGAAGGTAGAGGACGCCTTTCAATTGAGCGCCCTGAACAATCACGTGGGTCGTCTGGCCGGCGGCGGGTCGAATCGCCGCCGAACTCGCCTCCGGACGCGAGACCGGCGATGGTCTTCACCTTCGCGGGAAAGTTCTTGCCGGGAATTGAGTCAATTTGAATGGTGGCTGCGTCGCCGGTGTTAATGTCGGCGCGCGAGGTTTCGGGGACACGCGAGAAAACTTCCATCTGGGAAACATCCATGATGGCCGCGACACCGCTGCCCGGATATGTCTGGTCGCCTTCCTGATATTCCGGGACGGACATTCCGAAGAAGAAGATGCCGTTGGTATTGTTTTTGCGGGCAAATAAACCAGAGATGGGCGCTTTGATGCTCATGCTCTGGATGCGATCCTGGGCCACTTTGATATCCAAGAGAGCTTTGTTGCGTTGTGCGACGTAAACGGCGAGGTTTGCGTCATTGGAAGCCACGCGCGATTTGGTATCGTCCTGGAGCTGCGCCAGTCTGCGCTTGGCTTCCTCGAGCGCCAGATCATTTTTCTTGGCATCAATGGCGCTTTTCAGTTCGTTCTGGCTGACATCGAGTTCGGCGCGGCGCACGTCAAACTGCGCGTGAAGCAAATCCACCTGATCTTTTGAGATGGAGATGGCTGAGTCGGCTTTAATCTTCGTGATTTGCTGATCGGCTTGATCGAGATTTGACTGAGCTTGATCGAGATTGTATTCCTGCTCGCTGGGGTCAAATTCCAGGACAACATCACCGGCTTTTACGACATCGCCGGTTCTGGCGAACTTGACAATCTGCAAAGTACCGCCAACCGGCGGCGCAATCAGGATGGAGGTATTCGGGGTGCGGAGCTGGCCGTTGATATAAACCTTCAGATCAATATTTCCCTTGGTGACCCGAACTGTGGGAACGCCGCGCTCCGAACCCTTAATTTTGGCCAGCGAGTAATTAATGCCGAAGCCCGCCAAGACGACCAGCAAGACGCCGACGCCAATCCGCAATTGTGTGCGGGCCCTCATGGCTTGGCCACCGGATCCTTCAGCGCCACGCGCACACCCGGTTGCAAACCGCCGCGAATTTCGATCTGGCCGCCGCCGCGATGTCCGATGACAACGTCGCGCTCGTTGAAATTATTGCTGCCTTTGGCGCCTTGCTCGACGTAAACGACGTCGCGGCCATTTCTGGTAAAGAGCGCCTCGGACGGCACGAGGATCACATTAGGAATTCGCTGAACGGCGATGCGCTCGGTGACGCTCATTCCAACCCGCAACCTTGGATCGAGATGATCCAGCGCGACAACCAGATCAAAATTTTTCACTGGCGGCCATCCGCCACTAAAATCAATTTTCGCGAGTGGACTGATGTCAGCGACCGTTCCCGTGAATTCCATATCGGTGACGGCGTCCACGCGAGCCGAGACGGTTTCTCCGGCGTGCAATCGGCCGCGATCTTCTTCGTCAAGGTGCGCGGTGATGCGAAGCGCGGAAAGATCGGGCAATTGCGCGATACCGGCCATTGGCCAGGCGCGGTCGCCTTCCTTGAAGGGAGGCGCGTTTTGGCCGAAATTGCCACCGGCGCGCCAGTTAGGCATAAGGTGAACCATGCCGTCGGCGGGCGCATGAATAGTGAGCCGGGAGACAGCGTCTTCGTAATGCTGAACATCGAGCTGAGCTTTCTTGCGTTTCTGATCAATATTGGAGAGATCCGCTTTGTTGCTGGCGCGGTCGGAATCCAGTTTCTGCTGGACTTGTTTGGCCTTCTGTTCGGCATCGGCGAGCGCGAGTTTTTTTTCTTCGCCATCAATCTGGGAAAGAATTTCTGCCTGAGATGCGTCGAGCTTCGCGCGCTCGACATCGTAATTTGCTTTCTGCAGGTCGGTGAGATCCTGCTGTTCAGCGAGCTTTTGTTTGGCTCTGGCATCGTCAACCTGAGCTTCCGCCTGCTTCAGGTCAGAGCTACGCTGATTTAGAGTCATCTGAATCGTGGACGGATCAAATACGATTACAACATCGCCTTTCTTTACGGTGTCGCCATCCTTTACCAGCTTCAGGATTTGAATGGCGCCCGCATCGGGCGGAGCGAGGAGATCCACGGAGTGAAGCGGGCGAATCTGTCCGCGCAGTTCGACGATATCCACCAGTTCACCGCGGATTACTTCCGCTGATGGAATCGCGGTGGCGGCGGAAACGGTGGACGCGTCGCCGCGTGAGCCAAACCATCGCATATACGCCACGACCGCCCCAGCCACAAGCAAGAGTCCGGCGACAATGATCGTGCCGCGCCGCCGATACCAGATGCTCGAATTATTTCCCAACATATTTTCTCCAGATCTTCCCGTTCACTTGTTTGACGTTGCCACGCCCGCAGTGGCAGCTTGCACGGCTTCCGGCGCGACACCGCGGATTACTGTTTCGCCCGGCTGAAGTTTTCCTTCGACCGCGGCTTCCACATCGTTCATGTGCAGCACTTTTACTTCACGCTCCTCGGAACCGCCGCCGCTCGCCACACGAACAAACATCTTGCCGTTTTCGGAAACCAGGGAATCGCGCGGGACGATCAGCGAGTTGGGCACGCGTTCCAGTTCAACATCCACGGCCGCGGAAAGATCAGGCAGAAGTTTGGCGTCTGTGCCATCAATCAAAAACAGCACGGTGAACGTGTGCAGCATGGGCGAAAAATTGTCGGCGGTTCCCACGGACGAGATGAGGTCAACTTTTCCATGAAAAACCTGTTCGGGATATGCGTCGAGACGGACTTCCACGTTTTGGCCGGACTGGACTTGCGGTAGATCCTGCTGATTCACGGGCGCGCGAACGCGCATCGCTCCGGGATTTACCACCTGCATAAATGCGGTTCCCGCGCCGACCTGATCGCCGTTCTGCCATTCGCTGAAACCGGAATTCTTGAAAGTAGAATTGACGACCACAAGTCCATCTGTTGGCGCGTGGATAGCCAGAAGGTCGGCATTCTTATTGGCGTGTTCAACGGCCAATTTTTTGGAATCACGCTGAATTTCGAGCAATCGCAGCGCGGCCGCAGCCGACCGGCGCCGGAGCAGGTAAGTTTCACGCAACTGCTTAAGTTTTGCGGTCGCTTCGTCGAGATCTTCCTTCTTTTTTTCCGCGTCAATGCGGGACATTATTTCGCTGCGCTTCACCTCGAGCACCGCATTCGCGAGGG
>OBLT010002237.1_pt1 | contig 12157 bp, 5 predicted proteins | sample 1518721 | NCBI WGS metagenome assembly OBLT01 (sample SAMEA3539307, study PRJEB22396) | soil metagenome | biome: tundra; feature: field; material: soil | place: USA | collected 2010-05 | depth 0.15 m | reverse complement strand
AGCTGGTCGCTCCCGAGAGAGCGGTCCCCGTCTTGGTGGTGTTGAGAAAGTCGATGCTGCGAAGCGCCAACGGCTTGGCGCGACGCTCATCGATCATCGCGAGCTTGCGCGCTTCTTCGTCGCGCTTGCGCTGCGCCTCCTTTGCCTCCGCCGCAGCCGCCGCCTCGCTCGCGGCCATCGCGTTCCTTGCGCTCACGTCCTGGTTAACGATGAAGCCTTCCTGCGCGAGCATCTTGTCGTCCGAGTAGAGCGCCACCTTGTAGGTGCCGGCCGGCTTGTCGGTCATCGTCGGCATCAACGCCACGCCGCTGAAGTCAGCGGTCGTCTGCGCGGGCCCGACAAAAATATTCGTGTTGCTGGACGCGATCTGAAGTCCGTGGGGATCGTAAAAGCGCGCCTCGACTTTTTCGTCGCGCCCTTCCAGCCCCGCGAGCAGGTTCTTGAAGGTTGCGGTCCACTTCAGGTAGCGCGCGTTGGTCAGATCGGTGTCGTTGAACCTCGCCTGCGGCGGCGCCAGCGCGGCGCCCTCGCGCGTCGAGAGCGCGAGCGTCATCTGCGAGAATTCGAGCGGATGCTCGCGGGCCTTGGCCAGCAACTCCTCATGCTTCCACGGCAGTCCGTCGAACAGCGGCTTGAGTCCGAGCCGCAGCTGTAGTTCCGGGCTTGAATATAGGTACGTCCCGCCGAACGCCGCTCCCGCCAGCACCATCAGGAAAATCGCAAGACTGATCGAACGGCTCAGCCGGCTGCGCGGCTTGCGATAAACGATCGGCGCCTCGTCGTATTCGAGTTGCCCGACCTGCGACAGCCCGCCGGTTCCGCTCGTCGAGCTCACACTCCCGCTGTCGAGCGCAAGCCCGCGCCCGTAGAGCATCATGTCGCGAAATTCCTGGACGCGCCCGGGGCGCCCGTCTACTTCGTATGCAAGCGCCGCGTCGATGGCGCCTGCCAGGTTGCTCGACACGGCAGGGCGCAGCTCGCGAACCGGCGGGAAACTGAAAGGCGGAAACTTCTCGGGATCGCGGCCGGTCAGCACGTAATGCAACGTCGCGCCCAGCGAGTAGATGTCGCTGCGCGGATCGACCAGGCCCTGGTACTGCTCCGGCGGTGCGAAGCCGAGCGTGCCGATCATGGTGCCCTTGCGCGCCGCCTTGAACAGCCGCGCGATTCCAAAGTCCACCAACACCACCCGCCCGTTCGGATTGAGCATCACGTTGGACGGCTTCATGTCGCGGTAGATCATCGGCGGCTCCAGCCCGTGCAGATACGCGAGCACGTCGCACAATTGGCGCGCGATATCGATCACCAGCCCCTCGGGCAGCGGCTCGCCGCGTGCGGCGAGTTCCTCCTCGAGGTTGCGTCCCTCGACGTACTCCATCACCAGGTAATGGCGGTTGGCGAGTTCGAAGCGGTCGGTGATCGCGGGAATCGCCTGATGCTTCAGTTGCGCGAGCGTGTCGGCCTCGCGCGCGAAATATTCGTTGGCCTCGATCCGCTGCGCCTGATCGATAAAGTGATCGACCATCTCCTTGATCGCGCACGGGCGATTGGCCAGGCGCTGGTCGCGCGCCAGATAGACCATCCCCATCCCGCCGCCGCCGAGCAGCCGCTCGATCGCGTAGCGGCCCTGCAGCACGGTGCCGGGCTCGAGCGGTCCGGCCAGCGGCTGCGATGAATCTTTTGGCGAGGTGGACATCGTTAATCGCCGGCGCGTCGTTGCCGCCTAGCTTGCATAGACTACGATCACGGAAATGTTGTCGGTACCGCCACCGGCGTTTGCCGCGACGATCAATTCGCGCGCCGCGTCGAAGGGATCGGGATTGCGCCCCAGAATGTCGTGGATCTGGCGGTCATCGACGTGCGCCGTCAACCCGTCGCTGCACAGCATCAGCTTGTCTCCGCGTTTGAGCTTGAGCGAGACCGCCTCCGCCCCCGCCGGTCCGCTCTGGCGCGCACCGAGCGAGCGCGTGATCACGTTCTTGTGCTCGTGGGTGTGCGCTTCCTCGGCAGTTATCTGCCCGATTTCGATCAGCCGCTGCACCAGCGAGTGGTCCTTTGTGACCTGGCGGAGCGTCGCGCCTTCCATCAGATATCCGCGGCTGTCTCCGACCCAGGCCACGGCCGCATCCGGAGGCGCGACCAGCGCGCATACGCCCGTGGAACCCATTCCGCGAGACTCCGGATGGCTCGCCACATATTCGATAATCCTGGAATTTGCTTCTTCGAGCGCGGCTGTCAGCAGTTCCGCGCCGTTTATAACATCTCCACGTGCGCTCTCGAGCCGTGATTCAATGTAACTCCGGATCGTTTGTACGGCAATTGCAGAAGCGACTTCGCCCGCCTCGGCGCCGCCCATCCCGTCGGCAACGACGTACAAATGGCTCTGCGCCGGATCGACGAGTGACTCGCGCGTGTACTCGACCGCCAGCACCGCGTCTTCGTTATGCTCGCGCACGCGGCCTACGTCGGTCATCGCGGCCGCGCGCAGCCGAAAAGCGCCGCCCAGCGCAATCAACTCGGCCTTGAACGCGTCGATGGCCGGCCAGCGGTCGGTGGGACTGAAAGCGATCGCACGGCGAATGGCATTCTCCAGCCGCGGTGTAACGACATGCGGCGGATAGAACTGCACCGGACCCGCCTCTTCGCGCCAGCTCTCGCTCGGAATCCTTGCGCCCGTGAGCCACGTGTAGAGGATCGCGCCGGCGGAAAAAATATCCGCGCGCTTGTCCACCTTTTTGCCGCGATAAATCTCCGGCGCCGTGTAGCCGTCGTTGAAAATCGGCTCGCCCTGAAGCTCATTGTCGTTGCTGACGTAGTCCAGGCCCGTGAGCTTGAGCCGGCCGTCGGGGGCAACCGCGACCGATTCCGGGCAGATGTCGTTCAGCCGCAGCGCCCGGCGATGCACAAACGAAATCGCTTGGCAGATCTGGACGGCTGCCGCGATCGCTTCCGTCTCGGTCATTTTCCCGGATCCGCGACGCAGCCCCTTGAGTTCCTCGTCGGCGTAAACCAGGTACACGCGCCCGTTGTCGGCGAATCCTCCGGTCGCGCGCTGAAAGGCGGGATGGTTGATCGTCTGTGACAGGGCGAGCACGCGCCCGAAGACTTCACCGAGATCTTCGCCGCCCGGCGCCGCCGCATCCTCGTGTGCCCCGTCGTCGGTCTCGGGATTGGGATTGGGTTGAGCTTCGGTTGCGATTGTCGCGATCGATCCTTCGGTCGCTTCATCCGTGGATGAATTCTCCGCGGCCTCGGCCATCACGATGGAAGCGGGACTTGCGCCTGCGTCGATCTCGACCGCCGACTGGAGGCCTTCCCCCGATGCGTTCGCGATCGCCGACTCTCCCACCTGCGAACTCGAGGCGTGCATCTGCGGCGGCGACGCGGTCCCGTTGGTCTGCGCAACCGCCGGCCTGAGTTCCGCGGTCTTGGCGCTCGGGCCGTTGGGATCCTCGGGACGCGGCGCGGGCGGCTCGGGCGCCGCCGGATGCGGCGCTTCATCGACAACTTCTGCCGACGGTTGCGGGCCGAGGCGCTCGCGCAATGCGATCGATTCCGTTTTGCCGTCTCGGATGCGTTTTGCGCGATAACGATTTTCGATCGACGTCTGACCCGTTAACCCGACTATCTCGATCCCGCCCTTCAAAGACGTTCCCGCCGTCAGCGGCGTCGGCCGCGTCGGCGACTGCGATGCGGATGCGGCCGCCTTGGACAGCCCCTGGCCACATCGATCGCAGAACTTGGCGTCGTCCGATGCCTCTAGGCCGCACTCGGGACAGGTGATCATGCGCAGCTACCCTCTCCGGAACTGCAATATAGCACTACCAAGCACCACCTGGTCGCGATCTTTTAACTTGTAGAGCTGGTCGCGCCCCAACTTGCCGCGCCCTGCGATGTAGGTGCCGTTAAGGCTGCCGAGATCGCGGATGAAGTAGTCTGCCCCGCGCAGGACTATCTCGGCATGGCGCCGCGAGACGCGATCCCCTCCGTGCGCGAGTTTCTTCAGATCGATGTCGAGCTTGTCGGCGGCGTCCTGCGATCGCCCGATCAAAGTGCGCATCCCGAAAATGCCGAACTCGATTTCATCGCCGCGCGAGACGAGCCGCGCCGGCGCGGCGGATACATCGGCGCCGTTGGCATTATGCTCGCCGAACAATCCGCCGGAACCCGGGCCGGTCGAAATTGGCGGCGAATAATTGCGCGACGAAGACGCGCGCGACCCGGTCCGCGATTTCGTGTCAGCCGGCTCCGATTCGCTCGTCGCTTCTCTGCGCGGCGCGTACGACGACGCGGCCGCAGACGGGTTCAGCTCTTTGGTCTTGGCCGTCGATGACGGGCTCGGCACAGCGCTCGGCGCCATCGCGGACCGCCGCGCCTTGAGCCGCCGCTCGATCAGGCTGCGCGCCTTGCCGGTGAGTTCGATCGCTCTTTTGATCTGCGGCGCGACGATCTTTGCCGCGGCGGCGCCGATATTGATATTTTCTCCGACCGGCTCGTTCAGCACGATCGTCGGCATCGTGGACGCCGGCGCACCGGAATGTGGCCCGGAAGATCGCCACGGGGTCGAGCGCGGCGCCGGCGCATTCGCATTCGAATTGTTCAGCACGACCGTTGACTGGTGGGAACTCGGGCTCGCCGCGACCGCCAGTCCCCCGCTCGCATCCAATCGCCCCGACCTGCTCTCGGGTGGCGGCTCGGGCAGCGCGCGCCGCATCTCCTTTGCCGACGCGGGCCGCTTGGTCATGTCCTGCTCGAGCGCACGCATCACGGCGTCCGCGGTCTTGACCGAAATTTCGGGCGCCAGCGCGCGCAGCGGCGGAAAGCTGAACGGCGGCTCGAGCTGCGGATCGCGGCCGCTCAGCAGATGATGCATCGTGGCGGCCAGCGAGTAGAGATCCGAGCGCGGCTCGACCTTGCCCATGTACTGCTCGGGCGGCGCGTAGCCTACCGAGCCGATTTGGGTGCCGCGTCCGCCCGGTGGCAGGAAGCGCGCGATTCCGAAATCGATCAGCATCGCGCGGCCATCCTTGTCGATCATGATATTGCCCGGCTTCAGATCGCGATAAATTATCGGCGGCTTCTGCCCGTGCAGAAATTCGAGCACGTCGAGCATCTGGCGCGCCCATCTCAGCACCTTGTCCTCGGCGACTTTGCCCTTGGGACCCAGCTTGTCGAGCACGTGCTGCAAATCGCCGCCCGCGACAAATTCCATCACCAGGTAATGGCGCGAGTTCTCGGCGAAGTGATCGATCAGCGTGGGGATGCCCGGATGCGACAGCCGCGCGAGCACGTTGGCCTCGCGCGTGAAGTCCTCGATCGCTTTCTTCTCCCGGATTCCGTCGCCGACGACCATCTCCTTGACCGCGACCGGCCGGTTCGCCAGGCGCGTGTCGTTGGACAGGTACACGCGTCCCATCCCGCCGGTGCCGAGCACCTTCTTGACCCGATAACGACCGTCGAGAAGATGGCCCTCGGTGAGTGCCTCGCCCGCATTCATGGCGATTGTCTATGACCCTCCTCAACTTCCGCGCACGCGGCGTACGTCCGAGCGCGATTGGAGGGGATGGCGGTCAAGATATTGTTTCTACCACCAGCTTGAGGAACGTTTTCCCGATGATCACCTCGTCGCCCGACTTGAGCTCGGCCGGACTGCCCGGCGAGAGGCGCGGCTGACGATTCACGTAGGTGCCGTTGAGACTGCCGATGTCCTCGATCGTGATCTTGCCGCCGTCGATTCGAATCAACGCATGCTTGCGCGAGATCTTGGCTTCGGGATCGTCGGCGTCGAGATCCACTTCCGGAAACGATCCCGTCTCGGGATCCCATCTGCCGACCAGGTTGTTGCCCTCTTCGAGCGGAAATTCCTGGCCCTTGCGTCCGCCGCGAACCACCGACAGCTTCGCCTTGAACGGCGCGCCTGCGGCAGCCGCGGTTGGAGCTGAAGGCGCGCTCTCGGGCGCCGCCTCCGGTTTGATCTCACCGGTGGGCGCTTCCGACTTGGGCACTTCGGCGCTCGGCGTTTCGCCGTCAGGCTTCGCCTCAGCCGCCGCCGCAGGGGTTTCCGCCGGAGCACTGCCGGCAGAAGTTGGTGCGATACCCGCGGAGTCGCCGCCAGCTTTGACTTCGCCGGCGGGTTTGGATTCTGCGGCAGGAGCCGCAGCGGCGGTGCCGGCGGCGGCGAGCTTCGCGCCGCATCCGTCGCAGTAATCGAGTCCGTCCATGTTTTCGTAGCCGCATTCGCCGCATTTGATCATGGTCTAAGCCCTCGCAGGTGAGTTCGAAGTATCGGTCCTGTGCCGTTCACCAAAAAAATTCACTTTTCGATACACTAATCGGACTTCTGGAAATCCTTCAACGCTTCCGGATCGAGCATCTGGGTTTTGCGCACCACCGCCTGCGCTTGCAGCAGCGTGGTCTTGGCCGCCTTGGTCTGCAGCGTCTGGGTCTTCTTGATCTGATCGAGCAGGCCCGCCAGCGCCTGCGTCGCCTTGACGTTGCCCAACCGCTGCGTGCCTTGCAGCGCGTTGCCGAGCAGGCGCGTCGCGCGATCGACGTTGCCCGCCTTGAGCTCCTCTTCAGCCTTGGCCTGCAGCTTCGCAATCGAGACCTGGTCCACCAGGTTCATCACGCGGCCGTTGCGCTTGCTGGTTAGCGTGCGATCGAGCGTGTAATCGACGGCGAGATCGCAGGCGACGGTGGCTTCGGCGCCGCCCGGCACTTCGTAATGGAACGTACTCTGCAAAATTCTGACCGACCCCGGCTTGCGCGGCGGCAGCACCAGCGTCAGCAGCACGGAACCGGGCACGCCCGCCTGCAAGTCGCCGATCTCGTAGCCGATTTTGCGATCCTCGCCGACCAGCGGCGTGCCGAGCACGTAAATCTCCGGCGACGCGCGAAATGCCTCGCGCACCTGCACGCCCTGCGACAGCGTCACCTCGATTCGCCCGTTGCGCAAGCTCACCGAGCGCAGTCCCTGCAGCTCGTCTTCGAAAATATTGGGAATCTCGGCCGGGTCGCCGATGAAATGATATTTGCCGTTGGAGTCCTGCGACACGCGCTGCAGGAGTTTCTCGTTGAACTCGACGCCCACGCCCATCGTCGAGAACGAAATCTGGTCGCGGTTTTTCTCGACCAGATCGATACACGCGGTTTCTTCGTAGGTCTGGCCGTCGGTGAGCACCAGCACGCGATTGAGGCGATCGGGGCTGAGATTTTTCTTGACCTCGTCGATCGCCGCGCGCATCCCGAGCGCCATCTGCGTGCCGCCGCCGATTTCGAGCAGATCGATATCGTCGATCGCGCGTTTGATCGCGCTCTTATCCCGCGCCGCCTCGGGCGTGATTATCACCTTCGCCTTGTCGGCGAACGCGACTATCGAGACTTTGTCGTCGGCGGTCAGGTTGTCGGCCAGGAACTTGACCGCGTCGACGACGAATTCCAGCCGCCGCTCGTCGTACATCGAGCCCGAGCGATCTATAACCACGCCAAGGTTCAGCGGTACCCGCCCGCCGCCGCCAGCGCCCCGGGCCACCGCCTCGAGCAACACGTAGAGAACGAAGTTTTCCGCGCTGGACAGCACATGTTCGCTGCTCGCCAGCGCCTCGAAGCTAAGCGGATCGGCCATTCGTCAATCTCCCGGAACTAATTGTAGATTCAAGCTGCGAGCCTTGGCAACCGACCTATTAGAATACGAACCGGGTGCTGATAAACCAACCCCCTCGGTCGCGATGCCGTAATTGTTAGGACGTTGCCCAGTTAATCCCGATACAATGTTCGCCGAGTCCCCCGGCCAAGGCAGCCCTGCCAGGAGCGCGTCGCCGGCGTTAAAGATTCGTTCGGCAACATCCGGTATATCGCGACGTATACCGGCTGACGCACGGCTTCAATCCTAAAACTGAAATACCGAGACGAATGCATCCATGTTCAGAAACCCGGGATTGTTAGTGAAGCCATACTGCACGCCGTTCCAGTCGTCGAAGCTGCCGATATTGCGGCAAGCTGGACACTGGAGCTCGAACGCGTTGGCCGTGGTCGGAAAATCGATCGAGCTCGAATATCCCGCGACCGCCACCAGCCCCGTCGGCCCCATCGCGAGACCCGTGGCTCCGTCGTAAACGCTCCCTCCAAGGAACGTCGAGTAAACCAGTTGGCTTGCTCCCGACGCCGCGGGATTCAGAACCGTGAAGAAGCCATCCCTGCCGTAGCTTGCCAGATACACCCCACACGCCAGGCAGGTTGATTGAGCAGCATCAGCCGTGACCGGGAAGTCCGCTGACAATGTATGCCCGGCGGCGAAGATTCTGCCGTTCGAATCGACCCCCAGCCCGGTGACGGCCTCGAGGCCGCGGCTGGAAGTACCCCCAAGGTAGCTTCCGTACACGATTTGATTCGCGGGTGCCGCATTTCGATCCAACTCTACGATGAATCCAGCGCTGCACAGGATACCGCTGGGGCACGTCGGCATGAACGTATTCGGCGTAACTGGAAAATTGGAGGCCTCGGTGTTCCCGCCTATGTAGATGTTGCCGTTCGAATCGGACGCCGCCGCGTATGCAACACCGCCCCAGTCGCCCGTGCCGTCGAGGTAGGTCGAATAGAGAAGTGACGCTGATCCGGTGAGCGCCGGATTGATCACCGTCGCGAAAGGTGAGGCGCACTCGGTCGTCGTCGTGCACTGCGCCTGATACGCATTCGCCGTGGTAGGAAAATCCGGCGACGTCGCCTGCCCGGTCAATATCGCGTTCCCGTTCGGGTCAGCTGCGATCGCGTTTATCACGTCGCCGGTCATCGTGACGCCATGCATCCCGCCGCTTCCGCTCAAGAAAGTGGAATACACCAGCGAAGCCGCTCCACTGGCGTTCGGATCCATTTTCGAAAAATATCCCGCGGTTACGTATCCGCCATCGCAAAATTTACAGGTGCTCTGCACCGCGCCGGGGATAATTGGAAAGCCCGGGTCGGACGTATCGCCTGCAATCAGCGCCTTTTCCTCCGGATCGATTGCCACGCTGGCGGAGAATCCATTACCCAGGAAACTCGAGTAAAGCAATTTGCTGCCCGTCGAATCGAGTTTCGTGAAGAAAATGCCACCGTTCGAGCTCGAATATGCGTTCGGTGTGGTCGGGAAACCCGCGCCCGCGATACCAACCGTGTACACCTCTCCCGCCGCGTCAACTGCGATCCCGGTTGCCTGGGCCGCGTCCGAGCTGTCGAGATAGGTCGCATAAATCAATTGACTATCCGGCGCTGCCGTGGGGTTCAGCTTGGCGACGAACGCACCGTAACCGGGACCTACAGTATACCCGCCGGGGATTGAGACGCATGTGGGACAGCTCTGCTGAATCGCGCCCGGTGTCACCGGAAAGTCGGCCGAGGTTGTCAGGCCAGCCAGGTACACCGCGCCCGAACTATCCATCGCCACTCCGGCCGCGTAATCACCGAAAAATCTCGGTCCCGCGCCGCCAATGAACGATGAGTACTCGAGCGCCTCCGCGCCCGTCGAGGCGCCCGGATTGATCCGCGCGATGAAACCATCAGAGCCGAGCATCGCGCAGGCTTTGCAAACGTTCTGCAGCGCATCGCTGGTCGTAGGAAATCCGTTGGCGTAGGTGAGGCCCGCCGCGTGTATCACGCCGCTCGAGTCCACCGCGATACCGTTAACGGCATCCACCTCGATGAGGTTCGAGGGGCCATGGTCAACCGGCGAAGACAAAGGAGACATAACGATAGCCCCGCCCAGGTATGTCGAGTAAACGAGCTCGGACTTTTTCGAGGTGGGATTCACGACCGCCACGAACGCCGGGCCACGAAATTCTTCGCATCCCGTGCACGGCGTGTAGCTCGACTGCACCGCATTGCTGGTGACCGGAAAATCCGACGACGTCGTCTGCCCGCCGATATACGCCTTGCCGCTTCCGTCCAGGTAGATTGCGTTGGCCATGTCGTTGCCTTCTCCGCCGATAAACAGCGAGTGTGCCAGCGACGCGCCACCCGATTTGGACGCGTCGACAATCGCAAGCAGCGCGTCGTTGCCACAGGTCGTGCCTTTCGCGCATTTCTTGACCGCGGATGAGTTGCCCTTAAGAGAAGCCGGGCTCGACGAACCCACCGCCCACGCGCGATTCTTGGCGTCCACCGCGATCCCGCGAATGAAATCGTTCGACTTGGTCCCGCCCAGGTAGGTCGCGTAGATCAGACTCGCGCGTGTGTTTCCCTTCGCCGGGTCGAGCAACGCGACGAATCCAGCGGCCTCCGAGTTGCACTTTTTACATTTGCGCTGAAACGCGTTCCCGGTCGTCGGGAAATCCTGGCCGTCTGACTGCCCGCCGATCCACATCTCATGCTTCGACGTGAGCGCCATCGCGTAGCCTGTCGCGGACGCGAGCGCGACCGCGTACGTAGCCGCAGTGCCGGTCGGATTCAGCACAATCGCGAATGCGTTCCCGCTTATCACGCCGGTAGCGTACGCGTTTCCGGACTCGTCGATCGCGATTGCGTTGGCATAGTCCTGAACGCCCACGTCCTCCAAGAGCGTCGAGTACAACAGCGAACTTCCGTCTGCGCTCAGCTTCGTGACGAACGGGACCGGCTGGCAGGCAATGCACTTTGGGACGAGCGCGCCGGGTGTGGTCGGAAAGCTATCCGAAGACGTCGCTCCGGCCACGTAAGCGTCTCCGAATTGATCGACCGCTATTCCAATACCCTCATCGTCCACACCCAGGAACGCGCCGCTGCTGCCGCCGAGAAGGGTCGAGTAGATGATCGCTCCGGTCTTTCCGTCGAGCTTGGTGACGAAAGCCGGGCCGCTGCAAGTCCCCGCATTGGAACACGCGGCGAGGAAAGCGTCGTTGGTGGCGGGGAAGTCGGGCGAGGTCGCGGCTCCGGTCAGATACTCGTCACCGTTCTTATCGAGTGCGATTGCATTGACGCCGTCGCCTGTACCGTAGACGAGAGTACTAGCGCTCGCTTGCCCGCTGCCGCCAAGGTAAGTCGAATAAATCAGGCTCGGATCGATAACCAGGCGCGCGCTGGGATCGCGCCGGGCGACCTCGAATCGAACCTGTAACTGATGCCCTCTGGTGTGCCCATCCGACCCAATCGCGACGAACTTTGCCGCGACCTCGCGACGTCCCTCGACACCCTCCTCGAACACGCGCGGCTTGGTGAATCTTATCTTGCGGACGCCGATAGCAGTCTCGACGTCGCCATCGGGCGCCAGAACGACATCACGCGGTCCGTCGAACGCCAGCCGAACCGCCGAAGGATTCGCTCCTGCCCGCACCGTGAACGTGCATTCCACCGCTTCAGGACCCGCGCTCCTGTCGCGGCTGTACGAAACGTCGATGCCGGGCCACGCATCGTGCGCGACAACCTCATTGACGGTTGGGATGTTCGTATGCCAGCGGCTCGGATCTCTGCCCATGAAATAGTTGATCCGCGCCGACGCCTTGCCGCGCCCCTCCACCGCCGCATCGGGATTCGCGCCCATCAGTCGCATCGTCAAAACCCCGCCCGATTGCTTCGGCGGAGCGACGCCCCCGGCCCGCGCACGCCGGATCGGCACGACTGCCGGCGACGACACTGCGAGGATCGCTTCGCCGCTTGCAATAAACAGCACGCCATCGCGCGCCCGCGACAGGAACTTCACGCGCGCATCGGCTTGACCGACGTTGGGCTCGAAAATGACCGGGAGCCGGTACCCCGACGCTTGAGAATTCGGAATTAGGCTCGCCTGTGCCTGCTTGGAGACTGGCTGCGATTGAGATTGTTGAGCAAGCGAAACTGTGGCCCCAGCCGCAAGGCAGATCACAATGGCTGCAACCGCAGCCAACAATGATCCACCTTTAGGAACACGCATGATTCCCCCCCAACTCGATTCGTGCTTTCGATCCTGTTGGTTAGCTAACTGACTGTCAACCGTGAGATTCTTCGCTGCGCCACCTGAGAATGACGCAAGTCGTGCGGCCGCCACCAGAACCCCCACCGTTCTAACAGGGCGCGGCCCGCATCTTCTCTCCTTACTCGGCTGCAGGGGCTGGCCCCTGCCCACTGGATGCCCTTCTCGAAAAAGCGTAAGAGACTAAGCGCCATGTCTTTAAGAGGTAAATGCGCTATCGCCGGGCTCGGCCAGACCCGGATGGGTAAAAACTTCGATCAT
>OBLT010002235.1_pt1 | contig 12158 bp, 9 predicted proteins | sample 1518721 | NCBI WGS metagenome assembly OBLT01 (sample SAMEA3539307, study PRJEB22396) | soil metagenome | biome: tundra; feature: field; material: soil | place: USA | collected 2010-05 | depth 0.15 m | reverse complement strand
GGCAGCGGGCCGGAGTGGGGCAGCGCCGACGGGCTGGCCGGCCGACGGGAGCCGTACCGGCCATGGTTCACCGGCGGTGAGTCACCCGAGCCCTGGTTCACGCCCGACCCTGGCAGCTGACCGGTCCCGCCACCTTGTCGTTGGCCGGGATGAGGTAGTCAACCGGGGGTGGCTATCGGGTCGGTGCTGGCTATACGGGGCCGCGGCTGAGCGAAGCGGGGTCAGGCTCCTGGCGCGGTAGCAAGACCTCACCGGTCACGTCCGCCGCAAGCCGGACCAGGTCCCCGTCGGCAAGCCGGACGGCGGTGCCTGGCAGCACGCGGTCGCCGTTGACGAAGGTGCCGTTGGTGGAGTTCTCGTCCTTGATCGAGGCGTGCCCTGAGTCGTCCACGATCACGGTGGCGTGCCGCCTGGAGACGTTCTCATATCGAGCGAAGGCTGCGGCGACCAGCGAATCCTGCGGATCCCGGCCGAGTAGCAAGGAGGTGCCCGCGGGTACCTCGACGTTGCCGGTGGGAAAGGCGATCCGAAGCACGGTGAGAGCGATCGACCCCGTGGCCCGGTCCTCCTGCCTGAGGTACTCCTGCATGATCGTCGTGGGCGCCGGGGGATCCTCGTCGGCCGATCGCGTCCTCGGCAGGTTGGCACCGCAGGTGAAGCAGATGAGGTCGTCATGCTTGACGTCGGCTCCGCAAGCCGGGCAAGTCAAAGTCACCATGATGGCTCCAGGGCAGCTATCTGGACTCGGGCGCTTCTGGGCACGCACGAGAGCGTAACGCGAACGGGACACGGCCCGATCACCATGGGACCATTATCTGGTTACGCTGCCGGCCGCTGGCGACGCCGGGCTCCTGCCGCCGTGCGGACCTCTCCAGCGCGGGCCGCGCGGTAGAGCCAGCCGCGCAGCGGGCCGGTAGCATCGCAGGCATGGTCAGTTTCATGCTCGACGAGGAGCACGAACACCTCCGGGCCACGGTCGCCGAGTTCGCCCGCGAGGTGGTCGCGCCGGTGATCGGCGGATTCTACGAGCGCGGCGAATTTCCTTACGAGATCGTCGCGAAGATGGGCAAGCTGGGCCTGTTCGGGCTGCCTTTCCCGCACGAATACGGCGGGATGGGGGGCGACTACTTCGCCTTCTGCCTGGCCCTGCACGAGCTGGCCAGGGTGGACTCGTCGGTGGCGATCACGCTGGAAGCAGGCGTGGCGCTCGGCGCCATGCCGATCTACCGGTTCGGCACCGGCGAGCAGCGGGACCGCTGGCTACCTGCCCTCTGCCAGGGCGAGCGGCTAGCCGCGTTCGGCCTGACCGAGCCCGGTGGCGGATCGGACATCGCCGGCGGGATGCGCACGACGGCGCGGCTTGAGGACGGCGAGTGGGTGATCGACGGGTCCAAGGCCTTCATCACCAATGCGGGCACTTCGATCACGTCCGTGATCACTCCGCTGGCGATCACGGGCCGTTCGGGCGACCGGCCGGAGATCTCCGCGATCATCGTGCCGTCCGGCACCCCGGGCCTCACCGTCGGACCCGAGTACTCGAAAGTCGGCTGGTGCGCATCGGACACCAGGGGACTGGCGTTCACTTCGTGCCGGGTGCCGGCCGAGAACCTGCTTGGTGAGCAGGGCCGCGGCTACGCCCAGTTCCTGCAGACGCTGGATGAGGGCCGGGTCGCGATCGCCGCGCTGGCGGCTGGCCTAGCTGAGGGCTGCGTCGCTGAGTGCCTGCGTCATGCGGGGGAACGGACCGCTTTCGGGCACCGGCTCGGCCACTACCAGTCGATCCAATTCAAGATCGCGGACATGGAGGCGCGAGCTTACGGGGCCAGGCTGGCCTGGTACGACGCGGCAGCGCGGCTGGTGGCGGGGGAGCCGTTCAAGAAGCAGGCCGCGATCGCCAAGCTGACCGCCTCCAACGCGGCCATGGACAACGCGCGCGACGCGACCCAGATCTTCGGCGGGTACGGCTACATCAACGACTTTCCGGTCGCCAGGTTCTACCGGGACGCGAAGGTGCTCGAAATCGGCGAGGGCACCTCAGAGGTGCAGCGGATCATTATCGCCCGCCAGCTGGGACTGGCCAGGTAACGATGGCTGGGCTAGCTGCCGAGCACAATGGGTCCGGAGTACGAGGGTGCCCGTGACCAGCAGGCCGACTCACTCCTGTCCCACTTGTCCCCGAGCCGGCTCCTGAGCGGGTCCGCTGCGCCGAGCCGCGCCAGAGACGGTTTCCAGGCGGAGATGTCGGAAGCGTTACAGGCTGAGATGTCTTGAGGACTTATCGGCGTAAAGATGCTGTATGGTGATCCACCGGTACCACAATCCGTGGCCAGCCCCCGACCGGCCGCTTATGGCAGCGTCGCTGTGGCGCACGCATGGCAACGGAGTTGGCGGGCCATCCACTGGGTCATCATGACGTTGGAAGGAGAAGCCGGGGATGAGACCTCAATCCGCCCGGTTCTTGTCACTTGCCGCTGCGACTGCCCTAACGGCGGCTGTGCTGGCCGGCTGCGGCAGCAGCGGCGGCGGTACCACGTCGACCGGCAGCGGTAACAAGTCGCCCATCCTCTTCGGGGCCTCGCTGCCGCTGACCGGCGACTTCGCCTTCGACGGCCAGGCGTTCCAGCGCGCGTACCAGTTGTGGCAAAGCGATGTCAACAGCCACGGCGGCCTGCTCGGCCGTCAGGTCAAGCTGATCATCTTGAACGACGCGAGTTCCCCGACCACGGTGGTCTCCAACTACCAGAAGCTGATCTCCGTTGATCATGTCCCCCTGGTCCTCGGGCCGGTCTCCTCGCTGCTCACCGCGCCGGCGTCGACACTCGCCGCGCGGTACGGGTATGCGATGGTCAATGGCGCGGGCAGCACGGACAACGTCTTCGATCTGGCGTCCAACAAGGCAGTCCACAACGTGTTCTCGCCCAGCCTGCCCGTCGATGACTATCTGGTGCCGTTTGCCAACTGGGTCAAGTCGCTGCCGCCCGGCCAGCGGCCGAAGTCAGCGGCCTACCCGATGGCCAATGACCCGTTCGCCGATCCGCCGGTCTTGAAAGCGGAGCAGATTCTGGCGAGCGCCGGGATTAGGACCGTCTACAACAAGGTCTTCCCCGCAGAAGTCTCCGCCTACAAGCCGGCCGCCGATCAGGTGGCCGCGACCGGTGCCCAGATGGTGGTGCTCGGCTCCCCCGACGTGCCGACCGTGAGCGGATTCATGCAGGCCTTCGAGCAGCAGCATTACAACCCCAAGATCTTCATCGCCGCGTCAGGACCGGACCAGGGCATATCGTTCCTCGGTACGGTGGGGAAGGCCAACGCCACCGGGATGATGGTGCCCAACGGCTGGTTCGGGGCTTACAACAACCCGCTGAGCAGCGTGATGGTCGAGGAGTACATCGCCAAGTACGGCGGCACCGCCTCGGACATCAACGCAGATGTGGCCGAGGGGTACTCGGTGGGCGAGGTCATGGCGGATGCGGTCAAGGCGACCAACAGCACGAGTAACGCCAAGATCATTCATTATCTGCACAGCGGGGTCACGCTGAACAGCGTGCAGGGACCCGTCCAGTTCACCGCGCTCGGACAGAATCCCAAGCCCGCGTCGTTCATCTTCCAGTGGCAGAACGGCAACTACAACCAGGTGCTGCCACTCGGCGCGCCAGGCTCGGTAAAGATCATCTTCCCGAAGCCTAACTGGGGCGGCTGAGCAGTCAGGAACAGGGGCGGCACAGATCTGTTATGACACGCCAGATCTTCGAGGCGATCGTCGACGGACTACTTGTCGGGGCTGTTTACGGGCTGATGGCCGTCGGGCTGACGCTGATCTTCGGCGTGCTCGATATCATCAACATCGCCCAGGGCATCCTGGTCATCGTCGGTGCCTATCTCAGCTATGTGCTCTCCGTGCACCTGCACATCGACCTGTTCGTTGGCCTGCTCGTGACGGTCCCGGCGATGTTCGTCATCGGCGTCGCCATCTACTGGGCGTTCATCCGGCCGCTTCGCGGCCCGGAGCGGACATCGATGTCGCTATTGGCCAGCTACGCGGTCGCGCTCATCATCGAGGGAATCCTGTACTGGATCTTCAGCCCCGGCTACGTGGAGTTGAATGCCTGGTACGTGATTTCCAGCGTGCGCGTGTTCGGTTTCTACCTGCCCTATATCTACCTGTTCGCAGCTGCCCTCGCCATCGCGCTGGTCGTGGCGCTGTACGCCGTCCTGTACCGAACCCGGTTCGGCCGCAGCGTCCGCGCTACCATGCAGGACCAGACAGCCGCCAGGCTCGTCGGGATCGACGTGACCCGGGTGGCCGCGGTCACGTTCGGGATCGGCGTGGCGGTTACCGCGGTAGGCGGCACGGTCTACGGCGCCACCAGCGGGGGCTTCAACCCGAACAGCGGATACGACCTGATCTCGCGGTTGCTCGCCATCATCATCCTCGGCGGGCTCGGCAGCATCAGCGGCGCTCTCGCCGCATCGGTGTTCATGATCACAATTGAGTCCGTGGTGGATATCTGGTCACCAAACTGGGCGATCGTGGTGTTCTACGCTGCGCTTGTGATTGTGCTCATAGTCCGCCCATCTGGCCTGTTCGGGCGCCCGGCGGTGAGGGAACAGTGAATGGTGGCACAGGACTACGGGCAGCAGCCGGATGGCGTAGCGGGGGAGTCCTGGCCCTGCTCGCCCTGGCTGCCGCCTTCCCCATGGTGTTCAGCAACCCACTGGTGACCACGATCGGCGTGGACACGCTGATCTTCGTTGGGGCGGCCAGCGCCTGGAACATCTTCTCCGGGTATTCCGGCTACATCTCGCTCGGGCATGCCGTTTTCTTCGGCTGCGGGGCCTATACGGTCGGGATCGCTGCCAGGGACTGGCAGCTGACCGGAAACGTGGTGTTCGCCTTGCTGCCGCTAGCAGGGATCGTAGGGGCCGTCGTCGCGGTGCCTTTCGGCCTGATCGCGCTGCGGGTCCAGCGGCACACGTTCTTGGTCGTCACGATCGCCATCTTCTTCATCTTCGAGCTGATGGCCTTCAACTTTTCGTTCACAGGCGGCACCACCGGAGTCGCCGCGCCGTTCCTTGCCTGGCAACCTGGTACCTATAACGACCCCTTTTACTACATCGCGCTGGCCATAGCTGCATGCACGGCCGGGCTGTCTTGGCTGATCAGGGGATCCAGGTTCGGGCTGCAGCTACGAGCCATCCGAGACGACGAAGGGCGTGCCAGGGGTCTTGGCGTGCGGACCATGCGCGTCAAGCTAGCCGCGTTCGTGATCTCCGCGTTCGTGACCGGGGTGATCGGCGGGCTCTGGTTCTACTTCATCACCCAGGTCCTGCCGTCGTCCGGGTTCGATCCAGGATTCGGTCTCACTGTTGCGCTGATGGCCTTCCTCGGCGGGCTCGGCACAGTTCCGGGTCCGGTGCTCGGCGCCCTGCTCATCGAACCGACGCAACAGTATCTCACCCAGCAGTTCACGAACGACTATCTGAGCCAGATCGTGCTCGGTGCGCTGTTCCTGGTGGTGATCGTCTTCCTGCCACGGGGCGTGATCCCTGCGGCCGGCGAGAAGGTGACGTCGCGGCGGGCGAGACGATCCGGCCGCATGGCTGCGCACGCGTCGGCCGCCTGGGTGCGGGAGGCCGCGCCGGCTGCGGAGCCTGGCGGCGCGGCCGATGCGGCCGCGAAAGGGAGTGCGCGATGACCGTGCTCTTGCGGGCCGACCGTGTGTCCAAGGCATTCGGCGGCGTGCAGGCACTGAGCGACTGCACGGTTGAGGTGCAGGAGCGTACGATCACCGGCCTCATCGGGCCGAATGGCTCCGGCAAGACGACGCTGTTCAACGTCATCACCGGTTATGAGCGAGTGGACGCCGGTGACGTGTATTTGGGCGGCCGGAGGATCACGAACGCGCCGCCGGAGCGGGCATTCGCCATGGGGATCGGCCGGACCTTCCAGCTCACCCGAACCTTCCCCAGGCTCACGGTCATGGAGAACATGCTCATCGCGGCCCAGCACCAGAGGCCCGGCCACGCGCGCGAGCGGACACGGAACCCGCTCGCACGGGCAGGCGGGGCGGCAGACCGGCGGCACGCCATGGAGCTACTGGAGTTCACGGGGATCGCCGGGCACGCATCCGCGCTGGCCGGCACCTTGTCCTATGGGCAGCGCAAACTGCTTGAGCTGGCCTACGTGCTGGTCGCCGACCCGGCCGTCGTGCTGCTCGACGAGCCGACCGGCGGGGTTAACCCCTCGCTCATCAACCACATCGCCGACCGGATCCGCGAGCTGAACCGGCGGGGCACGACTTTCCTTATTGTCGAGCACAACATGGAGTTCGTGATGGGCCTCTGCGATGGGGTCACGGTCCTTGACTATGGCACCGTGGTTGCTGCCGGACCCCCGGCAACGATCCGGGATGATCCCAGGGTCCTCGACGCCTATCTCGGCATTGCAGAGGAGGAGGATGATGACGCCGTCGGCCAGTGAAATGGCGCTCGTCGTCGAGGGACTGGTGGCCGGCTACGGCGGCGGCGACGTGCTGCACGACGTATCACTCAGCGTGCCTGAAGGTGCGATCACCTGCGTGGTCGGTCCGAACGGGGCGGGAAAGTCCACGCTGCTGGCCGCCATCAGCGGGCTGATGCGGCCGAGGCGCGGCACCATCACGCTTCGCGGTGAGTCACTCGCTGGCAAGAGCCCGCGCGAGATCCTGCGCATGGGCGTCGTACACGCCCCGCAAAATCACAGCCTCTTTCGCGACATGACGGTCAGGGAGAACATCGAGCTCGGCGGCTACATCCTGCCGAACCGGACGGTTGTCGAGCGCAGGCGTGCGCACGTTGAGGAGATGTTCCCCCAGGTGGCGGGGTGGGCGAGGGAGAAGGCGGGCAGCCTCTCCGGCGGCCAGCAACGTCTCGTCGAGTTCGCCCGCTGCCTGATGCTCGACCCAGCGCTGGTCATCCTGGACGAGCCGTCCATGGGGCTGGCGCCGAAGGTACTCAAGACGGTGCTGGACGCGGTCCGCCTGATGAACTCCCAGGGCAAAACAATCTTGCTCGTAGAGCAGAACGCCCGAGCAGGCCTGCGGCTGTCTAGCCACGGCGTCGTGCTGGAGAACGGGCGGGTACGCATGGCGGGCAGCGGCCGTGAGGTCCTCGAGCATCCTGAGATCGGCGCGCTCTACCTCGGTGGCGCCGTGACCGCTGTCAAGGACGCGGGGTCCGAGAATGGCACCGGCCGGTCGGCTACGAGCTAACGCAGGGCGCGGGTTGATCGATCAGCCGGTCAGTCTTGAGCAGCCGGGGATGACTGCAAGCCCGGCGATTAAACCTTGCTGGCCATCAGGGAAGCACCATCGGCGTGACGTCAAACGTGCTGGTCAGCACGTCAGAGTTAAACATCAGGCCGACGACCCGCTGGAGGCTGGCGGCATCGAGTGAAGTTGGGTAGGCCCCGATCGTGACCAGGGACGCGACCTGCATGCTCATCCCGGAATCTTCTGCCAGTACAGCATGCAAAGGCCCTGGCAAGACGGCGTTGGTCTGTGCTTGCTGCAATACGGACCGGAACTCCCGCAAGGCGGCCGGGTACTTGCCGGCGAAGGACTTCACGGTGAAGTAGCCCGAGAGGGGGAGGCTGGCCGTCGCGCCGCTACAGGAGTCAAGCACCTCGAAGGCGCCAAGCTGACTTTCCGCATCAAAAATATATGGCTCCTGCACCAGGATGGCGCTGACCTCGTGGCGCGAAAGCGCACTGATCAGGTCTCCCGCCGGCAGCGGCTTCCATCGCACCGTCGCCGGATTCACGCCGTCGTTCTGCAGCACCGACTCAGTGGCTATCGTCTCAAGACTGTACGGTGCGCCGTTCTGAATCGGAATCACCTGTGGCTCAGCCGTGCCGATGGTCTTGCCCGCGAGATCCTGCGGCGTGCTGATGCCCAGGCCCGGCCGCGTGAGTACCTCCATCACGCCTGGCGCCGCGTGATAGCCATCGGCAACGATGCGCAAGTCTGCCTTTCGCGACGTGGCCTGCGCGTAGAAGAAGTCGGCGTAGTCCCCGGCAGCCACGTCGACGTGACCGCTCTGCAGGGCCTGCAGTTCCTTGCTCACCGACTGGTAGCGCCGGATGGTGACATCGAGGCCCGCGGCCCTGAAAGCTCCGTTCTTAGCGGCGAGGTAAAGCGGGGCGTCATCGACGCCTGGGATCGCCGCCACCGTGATCGCAGCCCTCGCTGCTGCAGAGGTGCCGGATCCGCTGCCAGCCTGACAGCCGGCCGCGAGCGCGGTGACAGCGAGGACCGCCATTGCGGCGGACATGGCACGCAATGGCCGGGCGGGCCGCAAGCAGCGCGTGACCAGGAGGTAAGCGGGCGCCAGCCTCATGGGCCTCCTTCGCGCGCCCCGGATAGAGGGCGGCACCTGCACGGGGATACGGACAGTTCGGAACATGACGGTAACGCCAGAGAGTACCCTACTCATGTCGAGCGATACCGCAGCGTCACGTTACATCGGTTTACGGCCTCACGTTGCCATTGATCCACGTTAGCCGGTTAGATGGCGGCTTGCCGTTTCGCTGCGCTACGCTCACGGAGACTTCACCCGGGAAGGGGTACGCGATGTCGCTTCCGCCGCAAGTCCCACATGTATGCGGACTCGCCACGGTAGCCTTGTGACCGGCGTAGACGCTGTGCGGTCCCGAACCAAGAAGATCCGCGGTGCCACAGATCAGGCGCCGGTCAGGGCGGACTCGCGCGGCCACACGCCGCAGGCCCCCGGCCCATCCGACGGGCGGTCCGATCGCTCCCCGCACGAAGAGAGCGCCGCCCCGCCGAAGGCCCGGGGCTCCCGTCGAGCACTGAAGAACTGGCGCGTGCGCTCGCGTCTGCTCCTACTTGTCGCCATCCCCACGCTGACCGCCCTCGTGCTCGGCGGCCTCCACATCTCTTCGTCGATTCAGAGTGCCGGCACGTATCAGCGGGTGGAGACGCTGGCCAACCTGGGCCAGGACATCCTGGTCTTGAGCCAGAACCTTGAGGACGAACGGGACCAGACCGTTTACTACATCGCGCTGGGCGCCGACGGCGGACGCGTCAGCGGACCGTCGGCGAATCCCGCCCAAGCCGCGGCACTCGAGCAGGCGGTGGTCACGCGGGCAGTCAATTCGACGGATCAGTCCGCCACCCCGGTCCGCAACCTGGCAGCCCAGATCGGCAGCACTTACCCCGCGCAGACGCAGCAGGCGGCCGCTACGGTGCTCACCACACTGAGCGGGCTGCAGTACCTGCGAAATGCCTCGATCGATTCTCAGTTGCCTGCGCTGGTAGTCGTCCAGAAGTACACGCAGGTGATCGACGACGTGCTGGCTCTGAACGATGAGATTTCGCAGAGCGCCAGCGACCCGACGCTTGCTCAGACGGTCCGGGTGCTCGGGCTCGTGTCCGCCATGAAAGAGCAAGCTTCGGAGCAGCGCGCCATCCTGGCCGCGGCCCTACTGCAGGGCAGCTTCGGCCCGGGTCAGCTGGCAGCGCTGGAGTCAGCACAGTCAGCGCAGCAGAGCAACCTGGCGGCGTTTGATATCTCTGCCAGCGTCGGTCAGAGGCAGCTCTGGAACAACAGCGTGGACCAGTCCTTCGCTTACCTGGCGAACTCTGAGGAGCTGCAGGCGATATCCCTGGCGGGCAGCGGGGCGTCGCTGCTCAGCGACCCCACGACTGCGGTGGACTGGTTCGGGGCGATGTCGAACACCATCGAATTCCAGATGGGTTCTGTCGAGAATCAGCTGGCCGGAGCAGTTACCTCGCGGGCCGCCTCGCTGCGCAAGGACGCAATAACCTCGGCCGTGGTCGTGGGCGCGGCTGTGCTACTCGTTCTGGCGCTAGCGCTGCTCTTCACCATAATTGTCGGCAGATCAATGATCCGCCCGCTGCAGCGGCTGCGCTCCGGCGCCCTGCAGGTCGCCGGGGTCGGGCTGCCCGAGGCGGTCCGGGGGATGAGCGAGACCGACGACCCTGCCACCGGTATCGAGGTCGATCCGATCGATGTGGACTCCATAGACGAGATCGGTGAAGTGGCGCGGGCATTCGACCAGGTACATATGGAAGCGCTCCGGCTAGCCGCCAACGAGGCCGCGCTGCGCGGCAACGTCAACGCCATGTTCGTCAACCTCTCCCGGCGCAGCCAGTCCCTGGTCGAACGGCAGATCCGTCTTATCGATGACCTTGAGCAGGGCGAGCAGGACGCGGAGCGGCTGGGGAACCTGTTCCAGATGGACCACCTGGCCACCCGGATGCGTCGTAACTCGGAGAACCTGCTCGTCCTCGCCGGTCACGATCTGTCCAGGCGCTGGAGCCAGCCGGTCGCGCTGGTGGACGTGCTCAGGGCGGCGGTGTCCGAGATCGAACAGTACGAGCGCGTCTCGCTGAACGTGCAACCGGGCATTGCGGTGCGCGGCCAGGCCGTCAATGACGTGGTGCACCTGCTGGCCGAGCTCGCTGAGAACGCGACGTCGCTATCGTCGGCCGACACGCCCGTCAACATCGCCGGCCACCTCCTGAACAGCGGCGGAGTCCTGATCGACATCACTGACCAGGGTGTCGGCATGGGCGCCGAGGAGATGGCGCATGCCAACTGGCGGCTGGACAATCCGCCCGTGGTCGACGTTGCGGTCTCCCGCCGGATGGGCCTTTTCGTGGTCGGCAGGCTTGCCGCCAGGCATGGCGTCAGGGTCAGGCTGCGTCCGGCTGCGTCCGGCGGCCTTACCGCCCTGGTCTGGCTGCCCGACGAGGTGATCACCAACGAAACTCCGGCTACCTCGCCAGGCCTGAGCGGAATGGACACGGCAGATTCCGGAGCAGACCTGTTCGCGACCGAACTCGCCGAGCTCAGCCAGGGCGACTGGCTTGATCCGGACCGGTCCGCCACTGAGCAGGAAGTGACCGCCGCGAGAACGCCCAAGTTCGCGCCGCTGCGGGCGGAGGGCGAGGATGCGCCGCCCATTCCGCGACGGGTGCCAGGCGCAGCCCTGCGACACGATTCTGCCTGGTCGGCCACTGGTGCCCTGCCCGCGTTCCAGCCTGACCGGCCGTCGGCGGCAGAATCTGATGAGCTGTCAGCTGCCGGGCAGCCGCCGCCGGCCGTGATCGGCCGGGAGGCTGCTGACTCTGGCCCGCGCCCCAGCCTCTTTGGTGAGCAGCCCGGCCCGGACGATGAAGCCAGCGTGCCTGCATTTGGCGAGACCGCGTCGAGCGAATCGGCGTGGGGCGAGCCGGCGTGGAGCGAACCTGCGTTCGGCGAGCCGGTGGCTGGTGAGCCTGCGTTCGGCGAGCCGGTGGCTGGTGAGCCTGCATTCAGTGAGCCCGCGGTCAGTGAACCTGCGGCCGGCGCTGATGCACAGTCGGCCGCCTCAGACGACGCGCTTTTTGGCGTAGGCCCGCGCTCTGGCAATGGAGCGTCCGGCATCGGCGCGCTCGGCAACGGCGCGAGCGAGACGGCAGGACTGGCCGGCGCCCCGCTCGGTGTGCCAGCGTCCTATCGCTGGGAAGCGGGTACGGCCAACGGCGAAGTGATCGTGCCCCCGGCGGAGAGCCTCGCAGATGAGCACCGGCTGCCCATCTTCGAGGCGGTGGAGTCGGACTGGTTCCGGCACGGACGCAATGCGTTCAGTTCGCCCGCTGGCGCCGAGGAACCTGAGTCCACCTGGGCTTCGCCAGCGGACGAGGGCTGGCGGGCCGCAGAGATCGTCCCGGCGCCATCCTCGGCCGGCCTGACATCCGCCGGGCTGCCCAAGCGCGTGCCGAAGGCGAATCTCGTGCCCGGAGCCGCTGCAAGCTCGGCAGCTCCCGCGCCGAGCAGGTCCGCCGCCGCGACGCGAGAGCGGTTTGCCAGCTTCCAGCGGGGCGTTAGAGAGGGCCGCGCCGCTGCAAGTGGCAGCGCGAATCCGGCCGGAGAGGACGAGACTTCCTGATGTGGGCTGGCATGAGATCGCCAAAATGGTCATGCTTATGCCACGAACGCAGTTGCGTCAGCTGACCGCAGAGCCGCTAGCCTGCGGCTCTAGCAGCGCAGCAACACCGATAGGCCGGCTTGAAAGGAAGGAGCGCCCGTGAGTCCCCTAGTGCGCCCCGCACAGGACCTGAACTGGCTCATCACGAACTTCGTTGAGCGGG
>OBLT010002232.1_pt1 | contig 12169 bp, 14 predicted proteins | sample 1518721 | NCBI WGS metagenome assembly OBLT01 (sample SAMEA3539307, study PRJEB22396) | soil metagenome | biome: tundra; feature: field; material: soil | place: USA | collected 2010-05 | depth 0.15 m | reverse complement strand
GCGGCAGGGGTGACCCCTGGCCGTGGCGACGGCAGCGCAGTATTAAGGCCGCGCTCCGCTGTCGCGCGCGACCACTGCCAACAGCGCGCGGCCTCTTAGAAAGGCTAAGGGGGAACGAGGTAGTTCCGCGTTTGCGATTACCTCACCCGCGCCAGCGGCGCGGCCTCTCCCGTGAAAGAAGGCGAATATCCGGATGGTGACGGATAGCCGCAATGCGGCTAGGTTATCCCAATGCCTCAACGGCTTCAAAACCTACTCGATTGGTTCGAGAATCACGCGAAGACTCTGGACCTATTTCCGGAATACGCGCGCGCGGTTTACAGCCAGTGGAACGATTATCTATGGGGCGAAATACCGGTTGCGCCGATCGTCATTTGGTGGATGCTGGGGAACCCGCCGATGTGGGTGACCATTCCGGCTTTTTTTTGGGCGTTCCTCATTGCCGGTTACTATGTCTGGCGTAAGGAGTATGTAGAGGCCCCGCTGTTCAGATCGTGGATTCCCGATATGGTGGGCACTCCTGAAGGGCGGTTATTTGTCGGAATGCAGATCGTCAACATGGGACCGCCCACGTCGATTCAGACGTGGCAGGGTGGCTTCACAAGAAGTGATGGAAGCGCGGTTCGTTTTTCTGATCGGTATTTTGTTGAGGGCGAGAACGTTGTTGCTCCTGACAATATTCGTGGCCAAAACCTTAGACACGACTATCGGCTTCTAGCCACTGGCGAAATTCGCGAAGGCTGGCTCGCTTTCGACGTGCCTCAACTTGATGCTGACGCAGTGGCGTTGATAATGCGTACTCTAACCTTGACCTTCACTGACTGCCTTTGAACATCAACATGAAATCTCAACGGAAGCAGCGTGGGCGCGCAAACATCATCTACGCAAAGTTCGCCGTCGCCGTCGCCTCAACAAATGAAAACTCTAATTGAATCGGCTCGCTGGCGACGTTCTCAGATAGCTGAGACGGTCGCCAGTTCCCACGTCTCAGCACCCTGCTATGGCGCTCCCAAAGATGTCGGGGTTGTGGCGATTGTTGAATCGGAAGCTGAACTCCGCGAGGTACAGCGGCAGATATTTCTTGCTGACGTTGTGGTAGGTGCCGATGATTCCGCGCTTGAGCAGCGACCAGAACCATTCCATGTTGTTTGTGTGAATGATTCCGCGCACATATTCCCCGCCGCTATGGAGGTCGCGGCCGGCGCGCTCGCGGCCGAGCAGGATGACAACCGCCGCCGAGACCATCACGATTGCGGCGACACCCGCCCGATCGTTGATTTCGGTGCAAGGATTTCCAGCTAACCTATGCCGGCCACTCGATCATCCGTCCGGGTGCCGGGATAATTCGCGCCGTCTGCCACGCCGCGCGGAACGCCGCCAGGAACTGGCTGGCACGCAATTGCGGCAGTGTAACCCGCACGATGCCGAATTCGCCGTGAACTTTGAGCACCTGCGCCGCGGATTGCCCGAACAGTCGATCCCGTGTCAGTAGCGCGCTAAACTTCGCTTCCACCGCCGCGCTCACCAGACTGCCGTTGCTCAGCGTGTTCCAGCCGCGGGCGACCGCCGAGTCGGCCTCGATGCCCAGTTCCCCGAGCAGCGCGACGAGCTGCACCGGCAGGTTGGCGTCAAGCAGCCACATGCCCGGAATCGAGCAGCTCCGCAGCGACCTTCATGATTTCCGTGATTGCCACCGGCGGAAACGGACCGTAGGTCTGCGCGATCTCCTCCGCGCTCATCCCCTCTCCGAGACAGGCGAGCACAAACGAGACCGACAGCCGCGTGCCGCGCACCGCCAGCTTGCCGCCGAGCAGCTCAGGATCGCGGACGATCCACCTGTAATCGCGATAAGCGGCCGGCCGCCAATCACCCATGGCTCTTCACCGCCACCGATATTACTCCAGCCCCTTTCGCAGAGCGAAGCGCTCGGCGGCGGGCGGCGGGCGGCTTCAGGCGGCGCCGGAATGGAGGTCACGCCCCATGCGCTCGCGGCCGAGCAGAATGACGATGGCCGCGCAGACCATCACGATTGCGGCGACGCCCGCCAGGGTCGCGGCGTAGCCGAATCGTTCGGCGAGCAAGGCTTGACTGACGGCGACGCCCGACGCGAACAACACTCCGGTTTGATACGCGAGGCCCGAGAACAGACCGCGAACTTCCGGCGGCGAGAGCTCGGTCAGATGCGCCGGGATGACGCCCCATGCGCCCTGCACCATGAACTGCATGAGAAACGCGCCAAGCGTCAGGACCGCGAGCGTGCCCGGATAGATCCACAGCGGTATGACCAGGGCGGCGCATATCACCGCGGCCGCCATCGTGCGCCGCCGCCCAATGTGGTCGGACAAGTAGCCAAAGGTCAGGCCGCCGAGCAGCGCGCCCACATTATAGATGAGCGCCATCGTCGCCACCGTGCGGGTGTCGAAGCCGCGCTGCTTTTCGAGGAAGGTCGGATACATGTCCTGGGTGCCGTGCGACGCGAGATTCATCATCGTCATCAGCACGCATAGGTAGAGGAACAACTTCCAGTTGGCGCGAATTGCCTGGCGAATCTGCGACATGTCGGGGCGCGTGCGTTGCCATGCCTCCGACTCGGGCACGTGGGAGCGGATGTAGATCGTCAGCAGGGCGGGCGCGCCGCCGAGAAAGAACATCGCGCGCCATCCATAGTGCGGGAAGACGAAGAAGAACGCGGCCGCCGCAAGCAGGTAGCCGACCGCGTAACCCTCCTGCAGCAGGCCGGAAAAAAGTCCGCGCAGTCGGGGCGACACCGCTTCCATCGCGAGCGACGCGCCCACGCCCCATTCACCGCCCATCCCGATTCCGTACAGCGCACGCATCAGCAGGAACCATCCGTAGCTCGGGGCAAGGCCGCTGGCCACTTCGATGACGGAATAGAAGACGACATCGACCATCAACGGGATGCGACGCCCGTAACGGTCGGCGATCCAGCCGAACACGAGCGCGCCGAGCGGACGCAGGGCGAGGGTCGCGGTGATCGTGAACGCGATGTGCGAGATGGGGCGATGGAACTCTTTGGCGACGGCGGGCATCACGAAAATCAGGATGAAGAAATCGAAGGCGTCGAGCGCCCAGCCAAGAAAGCTCGCGAGCACGGTGTGCGCGGCCTCGGCTGCGGTGACCGGGCGCACGGGCTGAGCGGAGGTGCCGGGAGAATCCATGGCGTGCAATGATTAATCGAACTGGCGCGATGGCGAAAGGAGAACCCTCCGGATCCATCTAACTTGACTGTAATTCCGAGGACTCCCTATAGTTTATATTCGGAGTCCGGCGAAGCATCCGGCAAACGCAGGAACCCCCGTTCAGACAATGGATTTAGCGCTGGTTTAGAGATGCAGAGAAGCGAACAAATGACCTTCTGGGAGCGGATCTATATCCCCGAAATCCTAAGAGGTCTTGCGATCACCAACTACCACTTTTTCCGCAACCTCGGGCTGCATACCGCCCATCTGTTCGGCATGAAGCGCGGCGTCAACGCGACCTCGACGACTCAATATCCGGAGGAGCGCAAGCGTTATTCCGACAATTTTCGCGGCAGCCATCGGCTCACGCTGCGCGAGGATTCGTCGGTGCGATGTACCGCGTGTTTTTTGTGCGCGACCGCCTGTCCGGCGCAATGCATCTATATAGAAGCGGGCGAGTCGCCCGATTCGCAGGTTGAAAAATTCCCGGTGCGCTACGAGATCGACACGCTCCGGTGCATTTACTGCGGGCTGTGCGTCGAGGCATGCCCGTGCGACGCGATTCGGATGGACACCTACGTTCATCCGCGCATCTGGGGTTTCGACCGCAAGGATTTCGTCGAGGCCAAGGAAATGCTGATGCATCGCTCGCGCGTGCTGGCCGAGAAAGGCCGCGACGGCAATATGGACGAGATGTTGGCGTGGTACCGCGAACAGGACGCCGCGGTTTACGATCCGCAGCGGCCGGAGATGAAGACCTACACCAATCGCGAGGCGCCCAAGCATTACGCGGAAGCGCCGGACCATATCGACGATCTTACGGTGATCGACCGGCATCCGGCGCGCGTCGGCAAGTAGCCCGATGACCCGAGTGACTATCGGCCTGACGCTGGCGGGTCTGATCGTTTTGTTCATCTCCTACGCCAACGGCGTGGGCGTAATTCACGGCGGCGACGTGGTTAGCCATATGTACTGGGCAACGGGAGCGCTGACGCTGGTGGCGCTGGCCAACTTTATCGCGGTGGCGCACCTGGCGCGCTCGGAGCGAATGATCCGGGAACTGCGCGCGCTGTGCGAGAAGAACGGCATCGAGTACGGCAACGATTGAGCTATACTTAAAAATCCAGGGCCGGAGGATCGTGCCGGCCGCGGAGGTAACGCGATGACGCAGATTGAAGCCGCCCGCAGGCAAATAATCACCCGGCAGATGACCGAAGTTGCCGAGGATGAAGGTTTCGCCGCTGAAGAGATTCGCGCGCTGGTCGCGACCGGCGAGGTCGTGATCCCGCACAATATCCATCACGATTTCAGAGCAATCGGAATCGGCAAAGGGCTGCGCACCAAGGTCAACGCCAACATCGGCGCGTCGAACTTCCATCAGCTGATCGAAGAGGAAGTCGAGAAACTTTACACCGCGATCCGCTACGGCGCCGACTCGGTGATGGATCTTTCGACGGGCACCGACCTCGACAAAATACGCGCGGAGATTCTGTCGCGATGCACGGTGATCCTGGGCACCGTGCCTATCTACCAGCTCGGCTCCGAGCGCACGATCATGGAGATGGAGGCCGAGTTCTTTATCGACGTTATCGAGCGGCAGGCGCGCCAGGGCGTCGATTACATGACGCTGCATTGCGGGGTCACGCGCGAGAGCGTGAAGAAGCTGCGCGGGCATCAGCGAATCGAAGGTATCGTGTCGCGCGGCGGAGCGATGCTGGCGGCATGGATCGATCGGACCGGCAACGAGAATCCGCTATACGAGCACTTCGACGAAGTCTGCGCGGTGCTGCGCGAGCATGACGTGACGATATCGATCGGCGACGGGCTGCGGCCAGGCGCCACCGGCGACGCGACCGATCGCGGGCAAATCTCGGAGCTGCTGCTGATGGGGGAATTGACCGAGCGCGCGCGGGCGATGGGCGTGCAGGTGATGATCGAGGGTCCCGGCCATGTGCCGCTCGATCAAATCGAAGCCAACGTGAAGCTCGAGAAGCGAGTCTGCGGGGGCGCGCCGTTTTATGTGCTCGGGCCGCTCACCTGCGACGTCGCGCCGGGCTACGATCACATCACCGGGGCGATTGGCGGAGCGATCGCGTCGGCGGCGGGAACCGATTTTCTGTGCTACGTGACGCCCGCCGAGCATTTGCGGCTGCCCGATATCGACGACGTGCGCGAAGGAGTGATCGCGACGCGAATCGCGGCTCACTCGGGCGACCTGGTCAAGGGAGTGCGCGGGGCGAAAGTCTGGAACGATCAGATGTCGCGATACCGCAAGGCGCTCAACTGGGAAGGGATGTACGCGATGGCGATGGACCCCGACAAGGCGCGCCGCTACAAGGAAGAAAGCGAGGCGGCGGGTTCCAACGTCTGCACGATGTGCGGCTCGCTGTGCTCGATCAACATCGACAATGCGGCGATTAAATTCACCAAGCGGCGCTCGCTGGCCGAGGCTCCGTCGCATGCCGCCGGCTGAAGCGAACCGCATCCCGGATTATTCGTTGCCGTCATTGCCGGCGTGAGCACGGAGCTGACTCCGCCGGCGGGCTGAACGGATAAATTTATGGCGAAAACTTCGAAGGATATCCTCGACGAAGCACGCGCGACAATTCAGCAGATCGATATCGACGAAGCGCGCCGAATGATCGAAAAGCCCGGCACCGTGCTGCTTGACGTGCGCGAAAGCGACGAGTGGCGGCAGGGGCATATTGCGCAAGCGGTCGCGATTCCCCGCGGTTTCCTGGAACTGAGAATCGAGGAGCGCGTCCCCGACCGCAAGACGCCGGTCATTGTGCAGTGCGCGTCGGGCACACGCTCGATCCTGGCGGCGCGAACGATGCGCGAGCTCGGTTATGAAAACGTGTACAACATGACGGGCGGCTTCAGCGCGTGGAAGGATCGCGGCTTGCCGTGGGTGGCGGATCGCGCGTTTACGGCCGGGGAGCTGACCCGCTATTCGCGCCATTTCGTAATTCCCGAGGTCGGCGAGAAGGGACAGGCAAAACTGCTCGACGCCAGGGTGCTGGTGCTTGGCGCGGGCGCGCTCGGCTCGCCGTCGGCGCTGTACCTCGCGGCGGCGGGAGTCGGCACGATCGGCCTGGTGGATTTCGACGTGGTCGATCTGTCCAATCTTCAGCGGCAGATCATCCACACGACCGATCGCGTCGGGATGCCAAAGACCGAGTCGGCGCAAAAGCAAATCAACGCGCTGAATCCGGGCGTCAAGGTGATTCGTCACGACCTGCGGCTTACGTCCGGGAACGCGATGGACATCATCAAGGATTACGACGTGGTCGTGAACTGCGGTGACAATTTCCCGACTCGATATTTGATCAACGACGCGTGCGTATTCTCAAAGAAGCCGCTGGTGGACGGCGCGATTTTCCGCTTCGAAGGCAACGCGACGGTTTTCTATCCGGCCAAAGGCGGACCGTGTTACCGATGCCTGTATCCCGAGCCGGCGCCGCCGGAAATGTCGCCGTCGTGCGCGGAGGCCGGCGTGCTCGGCGCGCTTCCGGGATTGATCGGATCGATCGAAGCGCTCGAGGCGATCAAGTTGATAATTGGCGCGGGTTCTTCGCTCATCGGCAAGCTGGTTTACTTCGACACGCTGTCGGACAAGGACTACGTGCGAGTTCTGAAGATCCGCAAAGATCCGAAGTGCCCCGTCTGCAGCGAGCATCCCAGCCAAACCACGCTTATCGATTACGAAGCGTTCTGCGGCGTGGATGCGCCTGCCAACGGAGCCGCGCATGCGGAACAAACAACGCGTACGAGCGCGGCAGCGTCGGCGCGGTAACGATCACGCGGCTGTCAGCACAGTCGAGAATCTGGTTTGATTGCGGCGGGCGCTCATGAGCGAGGTCCCGCCGCCTTTTCTTGGGGGCTGAATTTCATCTGCGAGGCGATTTCGATGGCGCTGGGACCGTTTTACGTCGCGGATAAACTGAAGGGAGCACCCGGGATGAGAGGAATCGCGCTTTTGATGCGCCACGGCGAGACCGCATGGAACCGCGAAGGCCGCGTGATGGGCCAAAATCCAATCGAACTCGATGAGCATGGACGCGCGCAGGTGCAAGCTGCGATTCCCTTCGCTCGCCTGATAAAGCCCGAGTTGATCGTCACCAGTCCGCTGGCGCGTGCGCGGCAGACGGCGGAGATAATCGCGGCCGGCGTCGGCGACATCCCGGTTACCGAGGACCCACAACTGTCCGAAGTCCAATACGGGCGATGGGAAGGGATGGTGTACGACGATTTGGTCGAGGATGCCGATTACCTCAACTATAGCAAGCATCCGCTGGACGCGCCGACTCCCGGTGGCGAGACGATCGCGCAGGTGCAATCGCGAGGCGTCGAGGCAGTGCGCGGTGCGGTCGGAGCGAACAGCGGCCGGCGGATCCTGTTCGTCTCGCACGGCGACATCATCCGCACCGTTTTGTGCTATTTCATGCGACTCGAACTCGCGCACTTCCGCCGGATCCGCGTGGACAACGCGGCCTTCTCGGGTTTCCAGCTGATCGGCGACTTCGCCGAAGTGAAATTCCTGAACCTGTTGCCGGATCCGAATCGCGCATTTGTCGCGCCATTTGTATCGAATAAGCGCGAGTCGCCCTGAGCGGCGACCCGGATGGATCAGGGTCCGCCGGCGACCGACGGATCGAGGCCGGTCGGCGCCGAGCGCGTGCCGACTTCGATTCCCTTGCGGACGCGAACGTCCGCTCCTGATTTGCCGGGAACGTCCACTTTCAGGCTGCGGTATCCGCCCGCGGTGGGATCGGGCGCGAGAAATCCTATTGTGTATTGCTCACGCAACTCGAGACTGATGTTCTCGCACGCGCGACGCAGAGCCTCTCCGTCCCCGGCCTGGCGGACGATGTAGGTCTTGGCGCCGGTTTCGGTCGAAAGAGTGTGCAGGGTCTCGGCGTCAACGTGCTCGCTCTCGTCGCCGCCGCCTACCACGAATGGTCCGATCGAGAGGCCAATTCCGGAACTGGAAGGATCGCCGATTCCGATCGAGTACACCAGCACACCCATTCGCCGCGCCTGGGCAACGACGTCATTCACCGTCGAGGCGCTGGTGTTGTCCATCCCGTCGGTGACTACGAGCAGCGCTTTTTTGTCGTAGCGGCCTCGTTGCACCATTTGCAGCCCCTGCATGATCACGTCGAACAAAGCGGTCTGTCCGTAAGCATGCAGCAATGCGAGCCGGCGCATCACGAGATCGTGATTGACCGTGAACGGCTGGAGCAGGAACGGATGGCTGGAAAACGCGAACAGAAACACGTCGTCCTTGTCATTCAGATCGCGCAGGAACTGTGCGATCGCGGCGCGCGCCTGCGGAATTTTGGGCACCATGCTGCCCGAAGTGTCCACCAGGATGCCGACCGAGACGGGAGTGTTCAGGTCCTGACGAAAGAATTCTATCGGGCGCTGCTGCCCGTCCATGTAGAGTTTGAAATCTTCTTTTTGCAGCCCGGTGATGTAGCTGCCGCTCGGTTCGGTAACTGTCACCGTGACCTGTTCGTAACCCGGCTGCTGGCGCAACTCGCGCATCGGCAGCACCAGCTCCTGGCCGCCTTGCGGAACCTGCGGCGGGATGTTGAGCGAGCCGCCGCCCTGTTTCCCCGGCATCGACGGCAGCTCGAGGGTCGAGGTTCCCTTGCCCTGACCGCCGGGTATCACGATCGGCGCAGGAATCGACGAGCCCTGCTGCGCCGCGGCGGGCGCGAATCCGCCAATCGCAATCGCGAGTCCAATCACCGCGGCCGTAAGCGCGGAAATCAAGCTGCGTCCTGTACCCGGAATTGTTGTCGTTGTCATCGCGATGCCAGCGCTGCGCCGAAGCGACGCGCGTTCGTATCTAATGATCCTATTTGCTCCTGCGTTGGGCAAGCCGGTCAGTTTTTCCGGGCTCTTGCATTCCCGATGCGTTCACCTCTTGGACGAATTCGCGCAGGCAAAGTTTCAGAGGCCGCGCAATCTGGCCGGTATCAAGCCCTATTTCGCGTTCTGATTTCGTCGTAACCTGACAAATCTGCCGTGGCCCAAGGCGGCCGCTTTAGACCTTGCCCGACCAAGGAGAAATGATGAAGTTCGGAATTTTCATGGCCCCGTTCCACCGCGTCGGCGAAAACCCGACGCTCTGCTTCGAGCGCGACATGCAGTTGATCGAGTGGCTCGACGCGCTCGGCTACGAAGAGGCGTTTATCGGCGAGCATCATTCGTCGGGATGGGAAATAATCCCATCGCCCGAAATTTTCATGGCAGTCGCCGCGACGCGGACCAGGCGGATCAGGCTGGGCTCCGGCGTCGTCAGCATCCCGTATCATCACCCCTTCAACGTTGCCAACCGCTTCGCCCTGCTCGATCATCTGACCCATGGCCGCGTGATGCTGGGATGCGGTCCGGGCGCGCTGGCCGCCGACGCGCACATGCTCGGCATCGACTCGACAACTCAGCGCAAGCGGATGGTCGAGGGCGTCAGCGCAATCCTTCGCCTGTTCACTGAAGAGGGCAAGATTTCGATCGATGGCTCGTACTTCAAGCTCGTCGATGCGCACCTTCAGGTGAAACCGTTTCAGCAGCCGCACATGCCGATCTTCGTCGCGAGCACGGTGTCGCCGTCGGGGATGGTGGCGGCGGGACAGCTCGGCTGCGGCGTGCTGTCGGTCGCCTCGTACGCGCCGCGCGGTCTGGACGATCTGATGAAGCGCTGGGCGATGGCGGAAGAGTCGGCGGCTGAAAATGGCAAGACCGTTGAGCGCAAGAATTGGCGGATGGTTTTCCCGATTCATCTCGCCGAGACGCGCCAGGATGCGATGGACGATATTCGCGACGGCGCCAACTCGTGGATTCGCGACTACTTTATCGACACGCTCGGCGCGCGTCTCCAGTTCGAGGAATATCCGAATCAGCCGGTCGAGGAGATGACGATCGATCGGATGATTGGGCGCGGCGGCGTGATCGTTGGAACGCCCGACGATGCGATCGCGAAGATCAAGGAACTGCAACAGGCAACCGGCGGCTTCGGCGGCATCCTCGGGCTCGCGCACGAATGGACCACGCGCGAAAAGACGCTTCACTCGTACGAGCTGTTCGCGCGTTACGTCGCGCCGCAGTTCCAGAGTCCGGTCGCGCATCAGGTCAGATACTCCAACGAATGGGCGCGCGAGAATCGCGATCTGATGTTCGGCAAGGCGGTGGCGGGAATCGTAACCGCGATGCAGGACTATGCGCAGCACAAAGTCGAGAAGGGCGAGCCGGTGCCGGAAATGTTGACGCAGCCGCTGACCCGCATCCGCCCGTAGAGGAAAGTCATGGCTGACAACGGTCGTCTCAAATATTTGCGCATCGCGCTGATATTGGTTGGATTGATCTTCTTGCTCGGAATCTACCCGCTGATGATCATTTGGCCATCCGGCTGGGCATGGCACACGGGTCACTCGGACTACCCGCTGATGATTGTCGGCATTTACGCGACCCTCGGCGTGTTCCTCATCATGGCGGCGCGCAATCCGCTCGAACATCTCAGTCTCATCTGGTTCACAGTCTGGTCGAGCCTCGTCCACGCCGCGATCATGACTGTTCAATCTTTCGAGGCGCCCGAGAATCATGGGCACCTGGTCGGTGACGTACCCGCACTGCTATTCGTAGCCATATTGCTGGGGGTCCTGACTCCTCGTGGCGGCTTGGCGGAGCGCCGAGTTGGATAGTCCGAGTCTTCGGTGCTACTCACAAGGCTACTCAGTATCGAGAGGAGCACACCGATGGACGCTCACGCTGAAATCTGCCGCGCGATCGATACCTATCGCGACAAAGCGGTCGCGCTCAGCCACGAAATCCATGAGCATCCCGAGCTCAAATTCGAGGAGCATTTCGCCGCCGGCCTGCTGACCAAAGCCGCCACCGAATTGGGTCTCGAGGTCGAGCGCGAAGCCGGTGGACTCAAGACCGCGTTTCGCGCCGAGTTCGGCGCCAGGGGTCCCGCGGTCGCAATCCTCGCCGAATACGACGCCTTGCCCAATGGTCATTCATGCGGCCACAACCTGATCGCCGGCGCCGCGCTCAGCGCCGTCGCGGGTTTGAAGAGCATCGCGAGCCACCTGCCGGGGCGAGTCGTTTTTCTCGGCACTCCGGGCGAGGAAGGCGGCGGCGGAAAAATAATACTGATCAATAACGGCGCGTTGCGGGGCGTCGATGCGGCCATGATGGCGCATCCCACCGACGCCGAATTCTGCACGATGCCCGCGCTCGCCACGCAGCATCTCAAGCTGACTTTTCATGGTCACGGCGCGCACGCGGCGATGGCGCCATGGGACGGCTCGAGCGCATTGGCCGCGGTGATCCAGACCTTTCAGAGCGTCGATGCGATGCGGCTGCACCTGCGCGACGGCTCGCGCATCCACGGCATCATCACCGACGGCGGTCGGGCGGTTAATATCATCCCGGAGCGCACCGAGTGTCTGTTTTTAGCGCGCGCCAGGACCAGCCGCTACGCCAATGAAATCGGCGCGCGGGTGATCAGATGCGCCGAGGGTGCCGCGATGGCGACCGGGACGCGCGTCGAGCACGTTGTCGAAGGCGGTTACAAGAATCTGATCAACAATCTCAGCATGGCGCATCGTTACGCCGCGCATAGCGAGGCGCTCGGCGCAAAATCTGTCGAAGCCCAGGCCGACACGCCCACCGGCAGCACCGACATGGGCGACGTCAGTCATGTGATGCCGGCGATTCATCCGTCGTTCGCGATCTCGCGCCACGGCGAGGGCAATTGCCACGAAGACGCGTTCGTCGCGCGCGCCGACTCGGAGCGCGGCTACGATGCGATGATTCGGGTGGCGAAGGCGATGGCGATGACCGCGTACGATTTGCTAGCGGAGCCTGAATTGCTGGCCGCGGCAAAAAAAGAATTCGAAGCGCGCAAGGAGAGCTGAACCGGGCGAGCCCGGCGCTAGTGGCAGCCGCATCCCCCT
>OBLT010002229.1_pt1 | contig 12182 bp, 14 predicted proteins | sample 1518721 | NCBI WGS metagenome assembly OBLT01 (sample SAMEA3539307, study PRJEB22396) | soil metagenome | biome: tundra; feature: field; material: soil | place: USA | collected 2010-05 | depth 0.15 m | reverse complement strand
ACCGCCGTCAAGACCAAGCTTCGGCAGCTGCGTCAAGAACTCGACAACGGAGTCCAGATCACCGGGCGCGAGTGCACCCTGGTCCCCTACTCCGGATCGTATTCCTGCCGGCCGAACAACTGGCCTTCGCGCAGATGTTACTAAAAGGCGAACTAGGTTGACAGCTGAGGGAACGTGTCGTTGGGTCAGAGCATGACGAACAACGATGTTCCGAGCCGTACCGGCGCGACCCGCCGGACGTTCCTGTCCGCCTCGGCCGTCACGGCGCTCGCTGTGCCTCTGCTCTCCGGTGCCGCACAGGCCGCTACCGATCCTGCGCTCGCCCCGCAAGAACCTGATGAGGAACTGCGAGCCCTGCTGCGTGAAGTTGACCCGGACCGGATCAAGGCGACGATCATGCGGCTGGTCCAGTTCGGCACGCGGCATACCGCATCTAGCCAGACCGATCCGGTGCGCGGGATCGGTGCGGCTACGGCCTGGGTGCTCGAGCAGATGCAGTCCATCGCGGCCACCTCGTCGGGCCGGATGACGGTGCAGAAGCAGACGTTCGTGCAGCCGGTCTCGCCCAACATCCCGGTGCCGACCACGATCACGAACGTGATCGCGACGCTGAAGGGGACTGCGTCCCCTGAACGGTTCTACGTCATCACCGGGCACCTAGACTCCCGGGTGACCGACGTGCTGAACTTCACAGCGGACGCCCCCGGCGCCGACGACGACGGCTCCGGCGTCGCGGTCATGCTCGAGCTCGCCCGGCTGTTCGCCACCCGCCAGTTCCCCGGCACCCTGGTGTTCGCCACCGTCGCCGGTGAGGAGCAGGGGCTGTACGGCTCGGCTTTCATGGCGGCTCAGATGAAGGCGGTCGGCGCCGACGTGCAGGGCATGTTCAGCAACGACATCGTAGGGGCCAGCCAGGCCTTTGACGGTACCCGGCCCGACCCGCATACCGTGCGGCTGTTCGTGGAGGGCATCCCGACCGCGGTGACCCCGACGCAGATCGCGCTCATGCAGTCGGTCGGCGGTGAGAACGATGGGGTCACGCATCAGCTGGCTCGGTTCGTCACGGACGTCGCCCCGTTCGAGCTGACCAGCATGAGCATCCGGGTGATCTGGCGGCGCGACCGGTATCTGCGCGGCAGCGACCACATCTCGTTCCAGAGGCAGGGCTACCCGGCGGCCAGGTTCACCGAGCCGCGGGAGAACTTCAACCACGAGCACCGGGACGTCGCCGTTATCAACGGCGTGCAGTTCGGCGACCTGGCCGAGTTCGTGGACTTCGAGTACACCGCCCGAGTGGCCAAGGTGAACGGCGCGGCGCTGTGGTCGCTGGCCACCAATCCGGGCACGCCGAAGAACCTGCAGATCCACACGACGCCGCCCGCCGGTTTCGCCGGCATCAACACCACCACGCTGACCTGGGACGCGAACACCGAGCCGAACCTGGCCGGGTACGAGCTGCTGATGCGGGAGACCACGGCAGCGGACTGGACCAACGTGATCAGGGTCGGCAACGCCACCACGGTGACGCTGGACATCTCCAAGGACAACGTGCAGTTCGGCCTGCGCGCCGTCGACATGGCCGGGCACCGCAGCCCAGCAGCCTTCCCGCAGGTGGCCGCGTAGCCAAAGGTCGGCACCGGCGGTGAGGACGCCAAGTTCTGGATAGCGCTACTGACCGACATCAAGAGCTACGGCGTCGCCGATGTGCTCTTTAAATCGGCCCGGGTTTCGCGGAGGGTTTCAGCTATTAGTCCAGCCTCTACGTTGATCGGCGTGATCGGACCCATGATCCTAGTCCTCCCCATTCACCTCGTGAACATCGAATGCTACAGGGATTGAATTGTCGGGGTCTGCATCTGTCTGTCTGATCACAGTCGGCGCGCCTGCGTGATCCCGATCGGCGGGCGGGCTACGCCGGGATGTATGAGATATTCCGATGGTGGTGGCCTGACCGCTGCGGGCAGGGTGCGGCGGGAGAAGGTGGGGCTGACAGCCGCAGCGATGTTCGAGCAGGATATGGACCCGGTGCAGGTGGCGTGCCAGCTGCGGGTGAGCACGAAGTCGGTGGACGCTGGAGCGGGCCGCCATGCCGATCGCCCGGCTGTTCCACGTTGGCTCCCCAATTGGCTAGCCTCGCGATCACCTGATCCCGGCGATGCGGGGTCACCTGCCCGCCCCCCCACCATGGCTGCATGGACCCAGGACCCACCCGGCACACGATCCGGATCAATGGCACCACGGCGCCACTCTGCTGTCGGCCTTCCCCGCTCTGGCCTCGCGGCGGCACGATGCGGCTGCCGCACGCCGATGCGGTTCCGACCACGGCGCTCGCGGTCGTCACCGAGCTGTTCGCCGCGCCGGCCCGCGATGTCATCTACTGGTACTTCAACGAGGTCCCGAAGCTGACCGATGAGGTGGGCGTCGCGGAGGCGGAGAAGCTCGCCGCGTCAGCTCAGGGAGGACACTGAGGTGGCCGGCCGGCTGGCAGGGAAAGTCTGCGCGGTCACGGGCACCGGCGGGAGCATGGGACGCGCCACCGCCCTTTTGTTCGCGCGTGAGGGCGCGTCGGTCGTCGGCTGCGACGTGACGGTCGAGCCGGCGGCAGCGACCGTCGAGATGGTTCGGGCCGCGGGTGGCGAGATGGTGTCGCTGCATCCGTGTCGTCTCAACGACCCGGCCGAGTGCGCGAGACTCGTCGAGCTGGCGGTGAGCGAGTTCGGCCGGATCGACGTGCTGTACAACCTCGCCGCCAGGTCCCACTTCAGCTGGCTCGAACGCTTCACCGACGAGGAGTGGGATGCCGCCCGCCGGGACGAGGTCGACCTGGTATTCTACCTTACCCGTGCGGCGTGGTCCCACCTGAAGGTCAGCCGCGGCGTGGTCGTGAACATGGCCTCTCTGAACGGATCCCTCAGCTTCAAGAACCTCCCGTCGCTGGCTCACACGACGAACAAGGCTGCAATCATCGGGATGACGCGCCAGCTCGCACTGGAGGGAAGCGAGCACGGGATCCGCGTCAACTCGATCTCGCCGGGCCTGATCGAGAGCAACGCGACTGGAGGGCAGCTGGAGGACGCCGACTGGGCCCGCGAGATGGTCGGCAGGACACTCCTGGGCCGGTTCGGCCAGCCGGAGGACGTGGCGAACGTTGCGCTGTTCCTCGCGTCCGACGAGAGCGCCTACGTAACAGGCATCGACCTCGTGGTCGATGGCGGCATGAAGGTCTGGTAACTGTCGCTATGGTCCGGCAGAGATGCAGTTTGATGCCTGGCATTGATGCCTGCGCGGTGCCTGTGGCTCAGTGGCGCCGACACGGCGCCAGCTTTTGGATCGCAGCGTTCGCCTTTCTGATCGTCATGGCGTCGCGACGCTGCCGAGTCCTCTCTACGGTCTCTACCGAACGCGAGATCACCTCTCGGCCCTCATGATCACCGTGATCTACGCGATCTTCGCGGGCGGCACGATCGCCACGCTGCAAAGGGACAACTCCATCGCCGCGCGCGTCGGGCGCCGGGGGATGATGCTCGGCGCCGTCGGAACGATGATGGTGGCAGCGGGGTTGCTCGCAGGGTGGAAAGATCTGCCGGGGCTGTTGATCGGGTGCCTGCTAACCGGGGTGTCGGTCGGGCTGGCCGCGGGCACCGCCATCACGTACCTCATCGAGTTGCGCCTGCGCGCGGATCCGAACGCATCGGCCCCCCGGCCAGGACCATCGGCACGTCAGTGAACGTCGGCGCACTCGGAGTCGGCCCATGATCGCCGGCTGTCTTGCGCAGTGGGTGAGCCAGCCGCTGACCGTGCCCTACCTTGTGTTCGTAGCGCTGGGGGCGGTTGCACTGGCCGGCCTGCGGGCCGCGCTCAAGACGGGCGCGCCAACTCCGCCAGCGACAACGGAGAATCAGTCGGCCGGTTTGCGACGCACGGTCAGGCTTCCCGTCCCAGCAGGAGCCGCGACCCTCGCCGCTTTCTCCGCAAATGGCCTTTTCGCAGGGCTGTCCGGACTCATCCTGGGCACCACGCTGCACCATCCCTCGCACGCGCTGTCCGGCGCCACGCTCTTCCTGGTGTTTTCCTGCGGAGTGGCGTCCCAGCTGGCAACGGCCAGGCTGCAAGCATCGCGCGTGCTCGCACTCGGCACGATCTCCATGCTCCTAGGTCTCGTGCTGCTCGTTGTTTCCGTGCGCCTCTCGGCACCAAGCCTCGCGATGTTCCCGATCGGGGGTGCGCTGATCGGCGCGGGCGCCGGTGCTGTCTTCAAAGGGACCACCGGGCTCGTGCTCGAAGCAAGCCCGCCCGAAAACCGCCTCGCGATGACATCGGCCCTGCTCATCGCGCTCTTCGTAGGACTCTCGGTTCCAGTGATCGGAGCCGGAGTCGCGCTCAGCCAAGGCGCAAGCGCACCGGACACCGTGCTCGGGTTCGCCGTCCTCGTCGGGTTGGGCGCTGTTGGGACGCCGACCTTGAGGCTCGGAGCAAGTAACCACCTCCGCCGTAAAACCTCGCCGCCGAGGACGTGACGCTAAATGACCAAGCGGGCTGCCGCTCGCATTCCGAGCGGTGACGGGCCCCGAGCCAGATCTGCGGAGAAGGGTCAACAGGGAATGCCAAGGATCCAGTCGCAAAGGACGCAGATCATGACCACGACGAAGGCCATCGAAATGACGATGTCGGCTAAGGAAGCGGCCGACCGGCTCGCCATCCGCGAGTTGTTCGACGCGTATGCGCACTGCGCGGACCGCCGCGACGCGCAGGGGCAGATGGCGCTATTCACTCCCGATACGCGTTTCCTGGTGTACATGGACAGCAGGTCGGAGCAGCCGACCCAGGAGCTGCACGGCCGGGAGTCGCTCGCGCCAGTGTTCGATAACCTGAATACCTATCAGGCGACGATGCATTTCAACGGGCAGAGCACTGTGGTACTCGACGGGGACCGCGCCACGGGCGAGTCGTACTGCATCGCCCATCACCTGTACGAAGTTGATGGTCAGCGGACCCTCATGAAGGCGTACATCCGCTATCTGGACCAGTTCGCCCGGCAGTCCGACGGTTCCTGGTTGTTTGCCGAGCGCAGGCTGATGGTCGACTGGACCGAAACCCGCCCGTCTAACCCCTGACCCGCCACCGCGCGCCGACCCGCGGGTGCCGAGACGGGCCTCTTGGATCGCATCCAATGCGTGCGGCCTTCCTCGGTGCGCTGGGCGCCGACGTGCGACTTGCCCCTTGGGGGTGGCTACTAGGACTCGTTGAGGATCGTTTCTGCCATGCCATCGGCAACTCCAGGACCTCACACTCGAGATCGTCGAGGCAGACATTCCCCGGCAGTAGCAAACCCGGAACCGGAGACCCGCGGTCCGGAAAACGCGGGCTAAGGGCGCTAACCCGTGGGCATCACTCCAGCCAGACCCCGTTTTCGCAGTTCAGCCTCTAACGTGAGGACCTCACGAAGTTCTAGAAGCCAGATCGGTCCTCGGGAGCCGAAACGGGAGCCAAGCGCCGTCTGGCACTTTTCTTGCTGGAGATGGCGTTCATGCCGGCCGCCCGGCTTCGAGCTGTCGCCTGGCCCGTGCAGCGGAGGATCAAGCGACGCCAGGCGCCATAGGTTCCGGTACGCGACTTTGCCCGGCTGGGACGTAAGCTATCCCAGCCGGGCAAAGTCGGCCTGCCTGTCTTGTGCGCTCGGGTCTTTCTGGGCCTCTTTCTAAGCCGTGGTGACCAGGGCGGTGCCGGAGATCAGGACAATCCGGTGATCTTCACAATCTCGCCGGGGTGGCTGGAGGTGATGGTCGTGCTATCCCCGTAGTTGGACACGTAGACCGTGCCGTTAGCGCTCACGGCGATGCCGGTGGGCTGGTAGAGACCGGGAACTGGCAGGGTCGTCACCGTCCGGCCGTTGTTGCTGATGCGCACCAGGGCCCCGGGCACAGTCGGCGGGGCGAGCAGGCCGCCGGTGTTGAACTCGGTGGCCAGGAGCCTGCCCTGGCGGTCGAAGGCGATGGACGTGACGGACGTGAGGCCGCGGGCCCAGATCACCGGCTTGTGCCCGGGAACGACCCGGTAGATGTAGGAAGTCCCCGGATCGGACGGGATACCGCGAAGCAGGCCGACGTACAGGGCCCCGTCCGGCCCGATCGCCACCGAGGTGGGCACGGCCTGCGCCTTGACGGTGATGGGAGTCGGGTTCCCCAGGACGCCGGCCGGCAGTTGCTCGGCGACGGCGGGGAAGCGAGCCAGCATCGATACACGCCCGGTTGCGGAGACGTACAGCAGGTCGTTGGCGCCTGCATCGGCGACGACCCAGCCGCCTCGGTACGCCACCACATCGTAGGGGTCGGAGTCGTACGGCGTCTCGCCGGGGATAGTGCCGAGACTGGACGCCGGCTGCGGATGAGCGGCCGCGAAAGCGGCGATGTCGACGGCCCTGGTCTTCGGGCCCGACAGCAGCCAGAGTGTACCGAAGGCCGATGCAAACGGTTTGGGCAGCAGGTTGTTACTGCCGTCCTTATTCACCAGGAAATCATCGATCGTCATGGCTTCCTGCCCGTGCGCGTAGGCGATCGCGGAAGGGCCGGTCACCTCATGTATGTTTTCCTCGATCACCGAGGGAAGCTTGCTCAGTACCGGGATGATCTGGCCGTGAGAGGAGATCGTGAAGGTAGCTCCCGTCTGGCCTGTACAGTATTGCGTCGTCCCCGCTGTCTCGGTGGACGGGCCGGTTGCGCAGTTAGACATGCCGATTGGACCGCCTGTGCCGGCCTCCGTCACGACTAGGCCTGCCTCCGTTATCACGAGGTGCCTGGGCGCGTTGAGTCCGCCCTGTACCACCGTTTCCTGGATACTCGCTGGTGTGGCCTTGGCCACGGCCGGAACGGCTGCGGTGCCCGCTAGGGACGCCGCTAGCACCACTACCGCTGCCGCCGCTATTCGCCGCATCATGGTTCCTTTCGCTTGTGATTTACTCACCGTGAACTGCCGGGCGACCGCGGCATTTGGCCAGCGCCGAGCCGCAAACGTCGACGGTCGAGTGCACGACCGGGCCTTTCGAATGAGCCCGAAGCTAGCGGCCGTTACGGTGATCGGCCGTCACCTGGTTCCGATGATTTGTGTTTCGCATGTGTCAGCGGATCTCGAGGAGGTCAAGTCCGAGCGCCTCGATCTCAGCCAGGACGCCGCACAGTGCCGACAGGTCGCAACTGGCCTCAGCGGCGTACAGCAGGCTCCCGCGGCGAGAGCCTGTGCCCGCGGGACCACACCCGGCACGCTTCGCGATCTCCCGGGCGACTTAGGGTCGGCCGGCTAAACCAGGACGTCTCGAGGAGCCCTGCCTGGCGACGAGCTCACGGCAGGCCTCACCGGGATTCTCCTCGCTGCGATGGCGGGGACACCGAAATCGGTCCCGTCCTGCGTTGTCCGGTCTGGTGAATCGAATCACCGGGATCCGGTGACGACCTCTCACCTGCCGGTGGCAGTGTCGACGCGCGGTTCGGCACCCGGACTTCGGCGCTGACGCGGAAAGTGCGGCTGGCCCTGCCGGCACGACTCGGAGGAGGCGCACACGATTTTCATCCCTAACGAGAGGTGGCGCCAGCCCTGCCAGCATCGGCACAGGCGTCGCCGTCCGGGACGCAGCACCGGTCTGCATAGTCGCCCGGCATGCCAAAGATGATGGATCGCCGGGATGCGGCTGCGCGGTCCGAGTGAGAACTCTCGGCGTCCCCCGGAGCGTGGCAAGCCCGCGCCATTGGCGCGAATCACCGAAACCAGGTGACGGCCGATCACCGTGATGATCACTAGCGTGTGGCGCACCCGATCCTGCTAAGAGAAAGTGCCGCTCCCATGACCAGTGCCCCGATCCGCGACCCGCTCGCTGACCATCTCATCACCCCGCAGAACGCGGCGTTCCTGTTCATCGATTACCAGCCCTCACAGCTGGCCACGGTCCGCTCGATGGATCCCACGCTCCTGCTCAAGAACGCCGTCTCAACGGTCAAGACCATTAAGACCTTCGGGGTCCCGGTCGTGCACTCTACCGTCAACGTCGCCTCCGGCCAGGGATCAACGCTGCCCGAGCTGGCCGAACTGCTGGCAGACGACAAGCCGCTGGACCGGACCACGGTCAACTCCTGGGAGGACATCGAATTCCTCGAGGCCGTCCGCGCGACCGGGCGCAGAAAGCTCATCATCTGCGCTCTGTGGACCGAAGTCTGCATGGCCTTCACTGCCCTCGACGCGTTGCGCGATGGGTACGACGTTTACCCCGTCGTCGACGCGATTGCCGGCACCTCACCCGAGGCCCACCGCGCTGGCCTTGACCGGGTGGTCCAAGCCGGCGGGCAGCCGATCAGCTGGGTCTCGCTCGCCTGCGAACTGCAGCGCGACTGGGCCCGCCAGGAGACGGTCCCAGCGATCGTCGAGATCGTCCTTACCGACCGCCTGCTGAAGGAGTAGCGGTCGGATCGACCGGCAATTCGCGTCCGCCACGTCGGCTGTTATCTGATTCTGGCGGACCCATGGATCCGTTCTGATCGCACAGATACAGATAAGGAGAACGGCATGACCTCGGACAACGAGCAGATCGTCCGGAAGGCCTACCAGATCGCCGAGGACAAAGACCTCAAGGGATGGGTAGCGGCTTTCACTGACGACGGCACATTCACCGACGAGTCCATCGGAGTCACCTTCCGTGGCCCCGACGGGCTCCCTGAGCAGGTGGAGAACTACGCGCGGGCGTTCCCTGACATGCACCGCGAGCTAAACCATCTCTACGTCAGCGGCAACATCGTGGTGGTTCAGCTAGCTCTCCAGGGAACCCACCTCGGCCCGTTGCACCTGCCCGCCGGGACGCTGCGGCCGACCGGCAAGCGGATGGACGCACCGTGCTGCGACATCTTTGAATTGGTCGACGGCAAGATCAAGCGCTTCGACTGCTACCCCGAAGGCTCGATCATCCTCACCCAGCTCGGCGTGATCGGTAACCTCAGCGCCGGGCTGGAGCAGTGACCCGAGGCGCAGCCAGCCAGCCGCTGCGGGCAATCTGGGCACAAAGCCTTGCTACGGCAGACCCTCGCCAGCTGACAGATGCCGGAGAGGCCGGCTTCGGACTCGACCGCCCGCAAACACCGGAAGATTAGTATGTCTGACCTGACCGAGGCAGCCGACGTAATTGTTGTCGGGGGCGGCTCAGCCGGCGCTGTGCTCGCGGCCCGGCTGAGCCATGCCCGGCGCGAACGGTTTTGCTGCTGGAGGCTGGTCACGCCTACGCACCTGACGCCTACCCGGCTACGCTGCTGGACGCGAACAAGTTCGCGGAACCCGATTACGACTGAGGCGCCGAGCAGAACGGCGCCGATGGCGACCCGGTCAGGACATTGGTCTAAATCGTCGAGAAGACGTCCACCAGCTTGCAAACGCTAATCCGGCCGCCGGTGCGATCGCGAGCTTCGCTGCACCGCTGAGATGAGGAGGAATTTATTATGCGCAACAACCTGAAGCGGCTCGGCGAGCACGTCACGGGCGCGCTCGCCAGTCGGTTGACGCCATGAGCGCAAAGGTGGCGATCGTGGCGGGTGCGGGCGGTGCGCTTGGTCACGCGACGGCAGCGGCCCTCGCGGCCGCCGGCCTTACGGTGGTGGCGGTCGACCGGAACGAGCATGCGTTGCGTGAACTGCCCGACCGTGTTCGGCGTGAGGTGGCCGACACCACCGACCCCGCCGTCGTGACCCGGCTCATCGACCGGATCGTCGGCGAGGTTGGGCCCCCTGACGTGCTGGTGAACACCATCGGTGCGTTCCGTCCGGGAGACGTGTTGACCACGACTCCCGAGACGCTGCGGCTCATGATCGACGTCAACGTGGGACCCGCGCTGTGGCTGAGCCAGGCGGTCGCGCCGCACATGCGACAGCAGGGTTCAGGTGTCATCGTGCACGTAACCGCCCGTCCAGGGATTGAGCCATCCGGCGGCATGGCGGCATACAGCGCCAGCAAGGCCGCTCTTGTCCACCTGACACGCATCCTCGACATCGAGCTGCGCCCGCACGGGATCCGGGTGAACGCGGTCGCACCGCAACTGCTCGACACCCCCGCAAACCGGGCCATGTTCCCGGAGGAGGTGATGGCGCACGCGGTCGCGCCCGAGGCGATCGCCGACGTGATCGCCTTCCTTGTCAGCGACGCCGCAGCGCCGGTGAGCGGGGCAATACTTCCGGCGTACGGGGCTTAACTTAAAGAGGCTGACATGGCACGACGCGCGGCCGCGTTCGAGCATTTCCGCTGACCAGCATCCACCCGCACGCCCTCGCCGCGGCGGCCGCGGCTGAGGCCGGTGCGCTGCAGGGCCGGTTCTGGGACATGCACGAGCTGCTGTTCCACCGGCAGAAGGCGCTCGAAGACGGCGACCTGCGCGGGTACGCCGTCCAGCTCGGCCTCGACGTGGCGGCGTTCGACCGGGACCGGGCCAGCATCGCGGTGGCGGACCGGATCCGCCGCGATGTCGACAGCGGCCTGGCTTCGGGCCAGGTATTGGGCACGCCGACCCTGTTCATCGACGGCGTCGTCCACCGCGGCGGCTACGACCCGCCCGCCCTGCTGGCCGCGCTGGCCCCTTAAGCCCCCCTGTCCGCATGCCATGGCCGAGCGGAGGTGGAACTGTACTAGCTACCTCATGATGAGACCGCCGTCGGCGCACAACACCTCGCCGGTCATCGCCGCCGCGGCATCCGAGGCCAAGTAGGCGACGGCAGCTACGGTGTCGTCGGGTACGAGCCGCCGCTTGAGTGCATATTCACGCCTGTCCGTGGGTGATCGGTTCTGCGGTGCTCAGGTCGCGCGAATCACCGTGATCCGGTGACGCCTCCTCACCTGCCTGGCGGCAAGCCTGGCAGTGGCCCGCCTCCCGGCAGGGAACTTTCAGCAGTGGATTGACATGGGCGAGCCTGCCTGGGAGCGCTGCCAAACCAATCCCAACCGAAGGGACATACTCTGTGAGCGCCGAGCAGCGAGAGAACTCGAAGCGGTCCTGCGACAGTCAGCCTTCCCCGTCGGCAGCGACGTCAGCGAGCAGCGGCGGCTACTGCGAGAGCTGACATCGGCGCAGCCGCTGCCCGCCGACGTGACCGCGGCCGCACTGGGTGCCGTCCCGACCGCCGAGATCACCATCGACGGGATCGAACCTCGCCATGTTGTCCTGTACTTCCATGGCGGCGTGTACGTCTGGGGGACGCCTTCCTCTTCGGACATCGCCTTCGCGGGAGAGTCCGCCGGCGGCGGCCTCGCCATCGCCACCCTGGTCAACGCCCGCGATCACGGGCTGCCCCTGCCCGCCGCGGCCTTCGTCATGTCACCGTACGCCGATCTCACCCTGGCCGGGACGACCATGGAAACCAAGCGCGAGGCCGACCCGCTGCTCAGCCGGGAAAACCTCCAAGCCCGGGTCACCGACTATACGTCCGGGCAAGATGCCGCTCTTGGCCTCATCAGCCCGATATTCGCCGACCTGTCCGGCCTGCCGCCCCTGATCATCCAGGCCGGAACGCACGAGGTTCTCCTCGACGACGCCGTCCGCCTCGCGCGACAGGCCGCCACCGCCGACGTCGAGGTCACCCTCGACATCACCCCGGGGGTGCCGCACGTCTTCCAGGCCTATTACCCGATCCTCGACGAAGCGGCCGCTGCACTGGACAGAGCCGGACAGCTCCTGTCGGCGCATCTCGCCGGCGCAGAACTCGTCACCGCATAGCGAAAGGCAGAACGCAAGGGATGACGGACCTAAGAACGAATCGAGGTCGGCTCCGAGGATCCGCCGGAGCCGGCCACCCCATGAGCCGATCGCCCGGACCCCCTTTGAGTTGCCCTTGGGCCAGACCTTAAGCCGATAGGCCGGGTCCGGCGACGTCGTCGGTGTCGCCCAGTTGCTGGCCCGCGACCATCGCTGTTCGTCATCGGCCAGGCGATCCTCATGAACGGCGGCCCGGGTAACTGACCCGCCCGATCATCCAACGGAGGAACAAAATGCGAGCAGCAGTAATTCGCCGATCCGGCGCCACGCCAGCCCTTGACCAGTTCGCCGATCCGCAGCCCGGCCAGGGCCTGTCGGTAGGCACCCTGGTCGCGGCGGCCTTGAATCCGCTCGATGTCGCAATCGTGAACGACCAGTTCCCGTTTCGCCGGCTCCAGCCCCCCTACATCGC
>OBLT010002228.1_pt1 | contig 12186 bp, 11 predicted proteins | sample 1518721 | NCBI WGS metagenome assembly OBLT01 (sample SAMEA3539307, study PRJEB22396) | soil metagenome | biome: tundra; feature: field; material: soil | place: USA | collected 2010-05 | depth 0.15 m | reverse complement strand
TCTTCATGAACGGCGGCGCGCTCCACGCGTCGGCGTACACGTTGGTGACCCCGTAGCTGGCCTTGATCTGCTGGGCCAGCCACAGTTGCCCCATGTCGTTCCCGATCGACGAGAGCGGCAGGTAGGTCGGGGTGGCTGTGGGGCTGGACGGCGCCGTCGGCTCGATGGTGGTGCCCGAGTCGGCGCTGATCTCGTTGCGCAGGATCGTCAGCCCGGCCCCGGAGGTGGGACTGAACAGATAGTTGAGCGCCTGGGTCTGGGTGGCCGATGCCGCGTTCTCGATGGTGCCGGCCTGTCCGAAGCCTTCCGAGGCACCGAACCCGGCCATGGTCTGGAACGTCGCCGCGCCATTGATGGTCGCCGTATCCGCGGCCGCCGCCGGGCCGGCCGGGCCGAGAGCTGTTAAGACGCTTACGCCGAGTAATGTCACCGAGGCCATCAGCGACACGCCGATAGTGCGCCTGGTGGGGGTGAACACAGTGCTTTTGAACACGGGGCCTATGAACACGGGGCCTTTCCTTTCATGGTCTCGCGGAGTGCTGGACACCGGGGGACATCGCCTGCGGGTCGTGCCATACTCCTTTCTGCCGTGCGCACTGTGACTCGCGGCCGGCCGGTGAGCTCGCCGAGGATGGCGCGCATGTACGGGCGGAAGACCACGGGCATGCTCGGAAGGGAAGGCGCTGCCTCCGGAATTGCCGGGCTGAGCAGGGTTATCGAGCGTCGATCTGCTTGAGCAGTGGGTACTGCGGCTGTGCCGCCGCCCCGATCTCGGACGCCACTGTCGCCGTCGTGGCGAGAGCGCCGCACGTGCGGATGCTGCGCATGGTCATCTCCTGAGGATGTCGCCCCCGGGCGTCCTCGCCCGGGGGCCGGACCGCCGTGGCCAGCCCGGCTTGCCGCAGAGTTTCGCGCGTAACATCCCGTATGTCAATCGTTGTCGATAACGTTTTATAGCGCTATCCTCGCCCTGGTGGAACCAAGCACCGGCGTCACCATCCGCGACGTCGCCGCACGGGCCGGCGTCTCCATGGCGACGGTCTCGAAAGTCATCAACGGGCGGCACGGCGTCGCGGCGAGCACCCACGCGCGCGTCCAGGCCGTCATCGACGACCTCGGCTATGAGGCCAGCCTGGTGGCGCAGAGCCTGCGCAACCACCGCCCCAACGTGATCGGGATACTGGCCGCCGACCATGAACCTTTCAGCACCGGGCTGCTCAAAGGCGCCGCCAACGACATGTCCGCCATCGCCACCATCCAGGCCGCCACCGAACTCGGCCTGTCCGTCCCCGCCGACCTCTTCGTCGTCGGCTTCGACAACATCCCCGAATCAGCCCTCGCCACCCCCCCGGCTCACCCTCGCCACCAACCTCGGCATCCGCCAATCCGCACGCATCGGTGAACCCACTCCACTCCCCAGCACGGACGGACAACACGTGACTACCGAGAGCAGTGTCTCCGCTGAGATCTGGCGTGACCCTGCCGCCGCTCCGGCCAGCCGGGTCAGTGACCTGAGTTCCCGGATGACCATGCGGGAGAAGATCGCCCAGCTCTACGGCGTCTGGGTGGGCATCGATGCCGCAGGCGGTGACGTCGTTCCGCACCAGCACGAGTTCGCCACGGCACCCGCCGACCTGGACAAGCTGATCGGTGATGGCATCGGGCAGCTGACCCGTGCCTTCGGGACCGTTCCCGTCGACCCGGTGGACGGCGCCCGTGCCGTGGCGCGCAGCCAGCGCCAGATCATGGCGGCCGGGCGCTTCGGCATCCCGGCGATGGTCCACGAGGAGTGCCTGACCGGACTGGCCGCCTGGCAGGCCACCGCTTACCCGTCGCCGCTGTGCTGGGGGGCGAGCTTCGACCCCGAGCTTGTCCAGCGGATGGGGGCACAGATCGGGCGCACGATGCGCCGGCTCGGCGTGCACCAGGGCCTGGCCCCCGTCCTGGACGTACTGCGTGACCTGCGATGGGGCCGGGCTGAGGAGACGATCGGCGAAGACCCATGCCTGGTCGGCATGATCGGCAGCGCGTACGTGCGCGGGCTTGAGTCGGCAGGCGTGGTGTCGACGTTGAAGCATTTCGTCGGCTACTCCGCCTCGCGGGGCGGGCGGAACATGGCGCCCGTCTCGATCGGGCCACGGGAGCTCGCCGACCTGCTGCTGCCGCCATTCGAAATGGCCCTGCAGGCCGGCGCCCGGTCGGTGATGAACTCCTACACCGACCTCGACGGGATCCCGGTGGCGGCGGACGCCGGCTTGCTGACCGAGTTGCTCCGCGGCAGCTACGGCTTCACCGGAACGGTCGTCTCCGATTACTTCGCGGTGTCGTTCCTTCAGGCCCTGCACGGCGTGGCTGGCAGCCGTGGCGAGGCCGCTGGCCTGGCGCTGCGGGCCGGTATCGACGTGGAATTGCCGACCGTGGACTGCTATGGCGAGCCGTTGCTGGACGCCATCGAGTCAGGGATCCTCGACCCCGCGCTCGTCGATCGCGCCCTGGAACGGGTCCTCAGGCAGAAGTGCGAGCTCGGTCTCCTGGACGCCGGCTGGTCACCGGAGCCGCAGGCTTCCGATGGTGAGCGCATTGACGACGAGGAGTCGCGCTCGCTCGCCCGGACATTGGCGCAGCGCTCGATCGTCCTGCTGCGCAACGACGGGACCCTGCCGCTGACCGCGGGGCGCCGGGTCGCCGTCGTCGGGCCGCGGGCGGACGAGGCTACCGCGATGCTCGGCTGCTACTCGTTTCCCGTGCACGTCGGCGTGCACCACCCCGACGTCCCGATGGGGATCGACGTGCCGACCCTGCTGGACGCGCTGCGCGCGGACACGGCCGGATATGAGATCTCCTACGCGCAGGGCTGCCCGGTGCTGGGCGGCGACGACGCGGGCATCGCCGCCGCGGCGCGCGTGGCGCGCGACGCCGAAGTCTGTGTCGCCGTGCTCGGCGACCGCTCCGGGCTTTTCGGTGCGGGCACGTCCGGGGAGGGCTGCGACGCGGCCGACCTGCGGCTGCCCGGGCGGCAGGAGGAACTGCTCGAGGCGCTGCTGGGCACGGGCACGCCGGTGGTTCTCGTGCTGCTGGTTGGCCGGCCGTACGAGCTCTCCCGGCAGGTGGACCGGCTGGCCGCCGTGGTCTGCGGGTTCTTCCCTGGTGAGGAAGGTGCCGCCGCCGTGGCGGACGTCCTGAGCGGCCGGGTCAACCCCTCCGGGCGGCTGCCGGTGAGCTTCCCCGCCGAAGGGGCGAACATGGCCGCCCCCCACCTCGCCGCCTTGCTGGGCCAGCGCAGCACGGTCAGCGGCATCGACCCGACACCGGTCTTTCCCTTCGGCCACGGGCTGTCCTACGCCCCGGCCACCTGGGCAGGTATCACGCGGCGCTCCCCGGAACTGTGGCCGACCGGCGGCACCTGCCAGGTCGCCGTGACCTTGCGCAACGACGACGCCGCCATCGCCGCGGCCGAGGTCGTCCAGGTGTACCTGCACGATCCGGTGGCCGAGGTCGCCCGCCCGGTGCAGCAGCTGATCGCCGCCACCCGGGTGGAGCTGGCACCGGGGGAGACCCGGACTGCCGTCATCGACCTGCACGCCGATCTCACCTGCTACACCGGGCGATCCGGCCGCCGGCAGGTCGACCCGGGCGAGGTCGAGCTGCGGATCGGCGCGTCGAGCGCCGACACCCGGGCCGTCGTCCGGTTCACGCTGACCGGGCCACGCCGGGACGTCGGATTCGACCGGGTGCTGCAGGCGACGGTCACGCTGATTCAAGGCTGACCGGGCGGCCATCCTCTTCTTACCTGAGCCGTTCCAGATGGCTTTGATGGTGACCTGTCCCGATATACAGCGATTGACGTAGCCCTCGCGATCGCCGGAGCAGTGAGCCTCGCGGCCGGCACCGCCATGGTCCTTATGGCGTTCCTTCGCCGGAAGGCGCACCAGTCGGTGGTATGAGGCCGCCCGATGGCCAGGGATTCCGGATGACTACGCCGGGCGCGCGGCCCGGCGGCCAGGCCGGGCGCCCCGGCGGCGGGTGGCTGCGCGTCATCATGGCGCTCGGGGGAGTAGTCCTCATCGCCGCCGGCGCCTTCGCGGTCACCCGTGCGTTCCCCGGCGGCGGCCCGGGCGGCTCGGCCACGCAGGAGAGGGCGACCTCCATTCCGGCCGGCGTGGGCACCCTGGTTCCCACGCCGGCCGGGGAACCTGCCGTGGCCCCGATGTCCCCCGCCACGCCGGTAAGGATCGAGATCCCGGCGATCGGCGTGTCGGCGCCGGTCATGAAGCTCGGGCTGGCCCGGGACGGCACCATCCAGGTCCCCCCGATGGGCGACCACAACCTGGCCGGCTGGTACGCCGGCGGCCCAGCCCCTGGCCAGGACGGCTCTTCGGTGATCCTGGGGCACGTCGATTCGTATTCCGGAACTTCCGTTTTCTATGACCTCAAGACGCTGCATCCCGGGAACCAGGTCAAGGTGGTCCGTGCCGACGGCTCCACCGCCGTCTTCTCCGTAGATGGACTCCAGCGGGCCGCCAAGGCCACATTCCCGGCGGCCAGCGTCTACGGCGGGCTCAGCTACCCGGCCCTGCGGCTCGTGACCTGCGGCGGCCCATTCGACTCGGCGACGGGCCACTATCTCGGCAACATCATCGTGTACGCGCATCTCGTCACCGCGATCCGCTCGTAAGAGGCTGGCCGCGGGCGGCTTCCGCGCGGCCCGCGCCCGGCCGCGGAGTCCGCCGCCGGGTTCTGGAAGAAACTGGGATAGACGCCGGTTGGCGTCCTATGTGATCAACGTGCCGTTGTCCGTTCTGGATCTTGCACCGGTAGCTGCTGGTACGACGCCGGGTCAGGCCCTGCGCCACACGACCGAGCTGGCCCGGCGCAGCGAGGAACTGGGGTACCGGCGCTTCTGGGTGGCCGAGCACCACAACATGCCGGCCATCGCCAGCTCGGCGCCGGCTGTCCTGATCGCGCACCTGGCCGCGGCGACCTCCACGATCCGGGTCGGTTCCGGCGGGGTGATGCTGCCCAACCACGCGCCGCTGGTGGTGGCGGAGCAGTTCGGCACGCTGGAGGCACTGCATCCGGGCCGGATCGACCTGGGCATCGGCCGCGCGCCGGGCACCGACCAGCTCACCGCGCTGGCCCTGCGCCGGACGATGGAAGGCCTGTCCGCCGAGGCGTTCCCGCAGGAACTCGATGACCTGATCGGGCTGTTCACGGGGGAGGACCCCCGGGCGCGGATCACCGCGACGCCCGGCCGGGGTGACATGCCCGCCATCTGGCTGCTCGGTTCCAGCGGGTTCAGCGCGCAGCTGGCCGGGCTGCTCGGCTTGCCGTTCTCCTTCGCGCACCATTTCAGCTCGGCCAACACCGTGCCCGCGCTGGCGCTGTACCGGCAGTCGTTCCGGCCGTCGCAATGGCTGGAGCGGCCGTACGCGATGGTGGCCGTGAGCGCGATCTGCGCGGATACCGACGAGCGGGCGCAGTGGCTGTCCGGCCCCGCTGCCCTCTCGTTCCTGCGGCTGCGGGCCGGCGCGCCACAGCCGCTGGCCAGCCCCGAGGAGGCAGCGGCCTATCCGTACTCTGACTTCGAGCGGGAGTTCGCCCAGGAGCGCTTCATCGGTCAGGCGATCGGCTCCCCGGAGACGGTGCGCGGGCAGCTCGCTGGGCTGCTGGAGCGCACCGGTGCCGACGAGCTGATGCTCACCGCGCTGGTGTACGACATCGAGGACCGGATCCATTCCCTGGAACTGATCGCGGAGAAGGTGGCTGGCGGGCTGCGCAACGCCGGGAAATAACCGCTGACCTGCGGCCGGCCCGGGATCACGATCCACGGGCACCGGGCTATCGTGGGGGGCGGAGAGGAACCTGGATGTCATCGACGTCAGAGCCGGCCCACCTGAGCAACCACCACCGCAACACGCTGCGCCAGATCTTCCAGCATCCCGTGAGCCACAACATCGAGTGGCATGCCGTTGTCTCGTTGCTGGAGGCAGTTGGCTCGGTTGAGGATCACCACGACGGGAGCGTTGCCGTCACCCTCGGGTCGGCGACCGAATATTTCGACCGCCCTGCGGACAAGGACATCGACGCCCAGACGGTTGTCGACCTGCGCCGGGTGCTGGCCAGCGCCGGTTACGGAGCCGACTGAGATAGCGCGCGCCAGCGGGCGCGGCGGTGGACCGTGGCCAGCCCTGGCGTCAATCGACGTTTCAGGGCCGGGCCTGGGCCTCCTCGGCCTTGGCCTCTTCGACGGTAAGTTCCGCGGCGGGGTCGGCCTCCAGCCGCTCCTCGGGAATCGGCCGCCCGCTGCGGACGGACCGGCCGTAGGTCCCGCCCTCGAGCCGCTGCTCGGCGCGGTCCAAGGCGGCCAGGCGGTCACGCAGGCTCTCCGCGACAGCGTCGTCCATGCCCTGAGCCGTCAGTAGCTGCGCGGGATCGGAAATGTCCCCGGTCTCGTCTTCTGAGGCCCGGTCCTGCTGCCCGGCCGCCTCGGTCCGGGCGAGCAGATCCTGCACCTCGGCCCGCTCAGCGAGGAGCCGTGCCCGTGCCCGTGCCTCGTCCATCTGGCTCGCCTCCGTGCGTCCGTCGTCACCAGCGCTCTCACCATACGCGGGCCGCTGAGAGCGCCGTCAGGTGATGGGCTCGAAGCGGACGTCCCGGGCCTGGGCGTCCGGCTCGTCATGGAAGGTGCGCAGCCGGGGCCGGAGCCGGTCGGCCACCTCCCGCAGCCTGGTCAGCCCGGACCAGGCCTGCATGTCCCGCACGCTCGCGGGCCCGAACGCGGCCAGGTAACGCTCGACCAGGCTGTCCAGCGAGGTGGAGCCGGCCGGCCGGCCGCCCGGCCAGGACTCGGCGGACGTATGCCGGGCCTGGCCGGCAGCGCCCCAGATGGCGCGGGGTGGCACCTGGACCAGCGGCACCAGGGTCCGTACGCCCTGGGCCAGGGCGGCGGGGGCATGACCGGGCCATTGCTTCGACAGCAAGGCGCCGAGCTCACTGAAGGTCCTGGGCTCCTCCTCCACGAGCGCACGGCCGGCGGCCGCGAGCGACCGGGTGTCGATACCGGCGAGCCGCGTACCGAACACGGCCTTCAGCGCGCGATCCAGGACGGGCTGGACCAGCGGGCGCAGGGTCAGGCAGTCGTGGGCGGAAACCAGGTGGATGGTCCCGCGCATCAGGGCGATGCGGACGACTTTCCGCTCCGTGATCAGCGTGGCCAGATCGTTGGGCTGGAAATCCGCGAGGCGTGACCACAGGCCGTAGTAGGGCGGGAAGGGTGCCTGGGCCTGCAGGCCGACCAGATGTTCCACCATCTCGATCACCCGCTCGGCGGGCGCGGCCCCGGCCAGCTCCGGCGGCGGGGGAAGCAGCCGCTGCCGGCTTAGCAGGGCGCGGTTCAGTGCCTGGTTGCTCAGCACCTCGGGTGACATCGGTTCCCCTCCGGGCCTTTCCGGCCGGCCCGGTCAGGGCCTCGTGGTACAGCCAGTGAACGTCGGCACAGGGTGACTGTTACGATACATGGGCTCGATGACCTTAGAACCCTCTGCGATCCATATCAGAACCTCGGCGAAACCCCCGCCGAAAGGGGGGACAATGGATAGTGCCGAGATAACTCGGCGCTCATTTGCGTGGATAGTGGCACCATTCATTGCCGTATTCGTGGTTGCCGGGGCGTCATCGGTCAACCTTGACCGGGCATCCGTCGCCTTGAGGGCGCTGGCAGTCGTGGGGCTGTTCACCGGTTCCTGTGTGCTGGCCATTACCCCGGGTGTTGCGCTGCTCTCCCTGATGGCTCGTTATCGCCAGCTTGGTCCGGCCACGGGTCTGGGGCTCCTGTTCGCCGGCACCGGCACGGCCGGGATGGCCGGATTCTGGGCATGGTTCGCCAGCCCAGAGTTCGGACGCGCATTCGCCGTAGTGCTGTTCATCGCTTCCATCGTGACGATCGGACTGTGCGGCCGCCGGGGCGAACTGCGCCATCTCGACCTGTCGTTGCCACTGTCGTTGGCACTTCTCGTCGGGCTAATGTTCACCGGGATTGCCTTCTTGCAGGGAGGTATCGCCGACGAGGCATGGCACACCGTCGCTGCTCGCTACTGGCTGGCGTACGATAACGAGATTCCGTTCCTATTCGCCAGCCGGGTGGCAGCGCATCAGTCGCTGCAGGGCTTCTTGTACGGCGACTGGCTGTCGAGCGATCGACCGCCCCTCCAGACAGGGCTTATCCTGTTGCAGTGGCCGCTCTGGGGCAACCGGGCGACGGCCAACCAGCTCTTGTCGAGCGGCTTGCAAAATGCGTGGCTACCGGCAGTATGGGTCGTGCTCCGGGTCCGTGGGTTGTCGGTTCGGCGGGTTCTCGTGGTGGTGCTCTCGACGGCCGCCACAGGCGCCGTATTCCTCAATAGCGTTTACGCCTGGCCCAAGATGCTGGCGGGGGCACTCGCATTGGCGGCCTTCGCGATCCTGGTTAGTCACTCCGCTTCGGACCGGTGGCCGGGCGCCGGGGTCCTCGTGGCGTGCCTAGCAGCGCTCAGCATGCTGACCCACGGCGGAACGGCCTTCGCTGTCATCGCCCTGGCCCCGTTCGCCTACCTGTTCCGCCGGCGCATCACCCTCCGGGCCGTCGCTGTCTGCGCGGGCGCTGCTCTTGCTCTCTACGTACCGTGGGGCCTATATCAGCGATTCGTCGATCCCCCAGGAAACCGGTTGTTGAAATGGCAGCTTGGGGGAATCATTCAAATCGACAAGCGGGGGTCCCTACAAGCGATCATTCAGCAATATCAGTCACTGTCGCTGCACCGAATCCTTGGTAACAAGTGGGACAACCTGGTCACCCTTGTGGTCAACCCGACATTGTGGCGCACTGAAATAGCGGATCCAGGCTGGCATGGTTTCGTGGGTCTCGCCCGAGTGGCGCAGATCAACGACCTGTTGCCGGCTGCCGGGCCTCTACTGCTGGGCGCTCTGGCGCTTTTCATCCCGTCCGCTAGGCGCAACCTGGCCCAAGTCAAGCCACTTGCCACCTTCATTGGGCTCGCGCTCATCCTCTGGGTCGTGCTGCTCTTTGGTGGAGAGGTGGTCACTACCACCATCATCCAGGGACCATATGCGGCGGTCGTCCTGTTCATCGGATTGTGTGCTCTGGCCGTCGCTGCCCTGCCGAAAGTGATCGCGTGGACAGTCTTGGCCGCCAACGTTGCATGGTTCGTCGTCTGTTGGATCCCCGGGCTGGGTTTCCATCAGGCCCAGACCGGGTCTTCGGGAAGCCTGCCCACCGACATGGCCATGGTGTGCGTATGCGTCTTTGCACTTGTTGCCCTGGCCGTTGTTTGCGCCGTCGCAGTCGTCCAACAGCCCGTGCTTGGGGACTCAGATAACCACGATGGGAGTCCCGAAGAGGCGGTTATCAAAGAGAGTCACCGTCGACTGGCCCGGTCAGCCGACGTGGACCGTGCCTGACCGGCCGCGGTTTTAGTGCCTGGCGGCTCAGCACCTCGGGTGACATCGGTTCCCCTCCCAGCCTTTCCGGCAGCCCCGGTCAGGGCGGCCGGAGCCGGGCGTCGAGTGAATCCCGCAGCGCATCGCCGGCGAAATTGAACGCGACGACGGTCAGCATGATGATGAGGCCGGCCGGATAGACCTCCCACCAGTATCCGTCGAGCAGGTACGTGGTTCCCTGGGATAGCATCCCGCCCCAGGTCGCGGCGGGCGGCGGCAGCCCGAAGCCGAGAAAGCTCAGGGTGGCGAGCAAGATGATCGCGTCGGCGACCTGGAAGGTCGCGCTGACCACGATCGTCCCGAATGTGTTGGGCACCAGGTGCCTGACGATGATGCGCGACCTGCGGCCGCCCATCACCCGGACGGCATCGATGAACTCACGCGTGCGCAGCGAGAGCGCTTCGCCGCGCACCAGCCGGGCCGGGGCCAGCCAGGACAGCAGTGAGATCACCACGATCAGCAGCAGGATCGTGGGCCGGAACACCGTTGACAGGTAGATGAGCAGGAAAATCGCCGGGATGGCCAGCACGATGTCCACCACCCGCATCATGACTGCGTCGGCCAGGCCGCCGGTGAAGCCGGCGACCGCACCCCAGACGACGCCGATGGCCGTGGCGAGCACGGCCACGGCCAGGCCGATCTCCAGCGAGCCCCGGCCGCCGATCATCAGGCGGCCGAGGATGTCGTAGCCGTTGCTGTCCGTGCCGAGCGGGCGGCCCTGGCCCGGCGGCAGGTTCGTGAGCTGGATGTTCGTGTGTATCTGATCGGTGTGATAGATCGCGGGCCCGAGGAAGCAGAACAGTGCCAGGGCCACGATCACCGCCAGCCCGGCCAGGCCGAGACGGTGGCCCATGAAGGCGCGGAGCACCCGGGTGCGGGCAGCCCGGTCTGCCCGCGCCGCGTCAGTCATAGCGGACTCTGGGGTCCAGGACGGCGTACGCGACGTCGGCCAGCAGGTTGCCGAGGACGGTGACGATCCCGGCGAGCACCGTGATGCCGAGCTCGACCGGGTAGTCGGAGTTCACCGCGGCCGTGTAGTAGGTGAGCCCGACTCCGGGGACGTTGAATACGTACTCGACGATGAGGCCGGCGGTGAGCACCGCGGGGATGGACAGGCCGACGAGCGTCGTGACCGAGATCAGCGAGTTGCGCAGCACATGACGGCTCAGCACGAGCCGGTCCGGCAATCCCTTCGCCCTGGCCACACGCACATAGTCCTCGGCCAGGGTTCCGATGGCGGCGGAACGCATATAGCGGCTGAACAGCGCGATGTTGATCAGGGTCAGGGTGAGCACGGGCAGGACAAGCGCCCTGGGGTCAGCCAGCAGGCCGCCGACGGTGCTCGCCTGGGGTGCTTCGGGGGGAAAGATGTGCAGGCCGGTGGACAGGCCGGCGATCAGCAAGATGGCCAGCCAGTATGACGGCATCGAGTACAGCGTGAACGCCGCTGCCGTGGCCAGATGGTCGGTCGCCCGGTTCCTGTGGGTGGCCTGGGCCATTCCTACCGGGATGGCGATCGCCAATGCGAGCACCAGCGCCGAGCCCACCAGAACGAGATCGTTCGGCAGCTGATGGACGACGAGCGAGTCCACACTCTGGTTGAGCCGGTAGGAATAGCCCAGGTCACCGCGGGCCAGGCGGCCCAGGAAGGTGAGGTATTGCTCGATCACGGGACGGCCGAGGCCGTTGGCCCGGTTGAACGCGGCGATCTCGGGCCTGCTGGCCCGTGGGCCGAGGATGGCCTTGGCCAGGCTGCCCGGGATGAGGTGCTCCAGGCCGAAGGTCACCGCGGTAACCCCGACCACGACCCCCGCGGCCTGGGCGATCCGCCGGATGATGTATCCGATCACCGTCAGCCCTTCGTGAAATACCACTCCTGCGGGCTGATGAATCCGTAAGCGTTCGGCGTGTAGCCGCGCAGGTTCGACGCCGCCGTGTCCAGGCTGCCCGGACTCGGCTGCCAGAAATCGGGCAGCTGCAGCCGCACCTGGTCGGCGTAGGCATTGAGGGCCGCCTGGGCGCCCGCTGCTGATGTCGTCGTCGTCGCGGCGATCAGCTTGTCGACAGCGGGGTCAGAGTAGTTGTTGACGTTGCCGAGCGCACCGGTCTGGAAGATCTCCTCCCCGCTGGGATAGTGGCCGGGCGCGAAGACCCAGCTGGCGCCGTACTGGCCGATCTCCCAGTCGCAGGCGGATGACGACTGGGCACAGGACAAGATCGTCGAGGTGACGGTGGCCGATGTCACCTCGTTCAGCGAGATCTCGATCCCGACCTGCTTGGCGACCGACTGCAGGTCGGCCATCGAGCCGTCGGTGTAGGGCAGCCCGCTCGGGTACATCAGGGTGAAATTGAGCGGTTCACCGGCCCGGATTCCCTGGCCGCACTCGTTCGCCGCGGTACCCGGCCTGGCGCAGGTGCTGACCCCATTCGGGACGATCTTCCAGCCGTGCCCGGCGAGCAGCGCCCTGGCCGCCGGCACGCTGAAGGGGTAGGGATTCACCGACGCGTTGGCATCGGAGTAGGGATTGGCCGGGCTGGCCGGCACCGGGCTGTAAGTGGGCACGCCGAGGCCGCCGTAGTAGGCGTGGATCCATCCGGTCTGGTCGACCAGATGCTGGAATGCCTGGCGGAAATAGAGCTGCCGCAGGATCGGGCCGACCTTCGGGTTGTTGAAGTTCGGCTCGAAATAGT
>OBLT010002226.1_pt1 | contig 12193 bp, 7 predicted proteins | sample 1518721 | NCBI WGS metagenome assembly OBLT01 (sample SAMEA3539307, study PRJEB22396) | soil metagenome | biome: tundra; feature: field; material: soil | place: USA | collected 2010-05 | depth 0.15 m | reverse complement strand
CCTTGGCATGGCCGACATAGGTCGATATTGCATCAATGACGTTATTGATCGGCTGCCGTTTCCGATAGCGAGCCAGCGTGGCTAGGCTCAGGCCCCGCTGCCGGCAGAAGTCAGCGCGGCTCAGTGCGCTGGCTTCGTATTCGGCCACCGCTTGCTCGGCTTCCCCGCGACTCCGGCGCCGCCGGACCGATACCACCTGCGCTTGTTCGTCCACCCCATCACTGCATCACCAACACCGCCTACTGTATAGATGGGGTTGGCTTGACGCATACATATTACCGACATTCCGATGCGTGGGGGCTTCCTGTATTTGGTCGCGGTCATGGATTGGTTCAGCCGCTTTGTGCTCAGTTGGGAACTGTCCAACATCATGGAAACCGACTTCTGTCTAGGCTGCGCTCGACGCGGCGTTCCGCTTTGGCCAGCCCGAAATCTGGAACTTTGATCAGGGCTCCCAGTTCACCTCGGCCGATTTTCTGGAGCCACTGAAGAAGCGCGGCATCTCGATCAGCATGGATGGGCGCGGCCGCGCCCTGGGCGCTCCCGGTGTGGTGATTCGCGGCGCGACGCAGACCATTTCCTGACCGGGCACTTGCGTAGGACTGAGGAGATTTTGGGGTTGTGCGTAGCCAAAACTTGGTCCGCGCTGCTCACGACGTGACGTCACGACGTGATGGAACGTGAACCGGCTGCCGATGCGGTCGCTGGCGCCGCGAGGTGACCAAGGGGACCCGGAGCGACATCACGCAGCTCTCAGATTTTCCGCCCCTGGCGCGTCAGGCTACCTTCAGGGCGGAAACGATTTACTTGGGAGCGCTTTGCACTATGTCGTTCCTGATGACTCTTCCGCTCTTCATAACAAACTTCACACGCTGTAGTTCGGTGATGTCAACCAGCGGGTCGCCGGAGACGGCGATCACGTCGGCGTACTTACCCTTGTCGATGGACCCGACCCGGTCCTGCCATCCCATCGCTTCGGCGTTGATTGTGGTTCCGGACTGGATCGCCCGCACCGGGCTCATACCGGCACGCTTCACCAACGCTTCAAAGTCGAGGGTCTGCGTTCCATGGGGGTACGTCGACCCGTCGGCGCCGCTGCCCACCATGAGTTTCATGCCTTTGGTAGCAGCGGCCATGGTTACGGCCTTCTCGAAAATAGGAATCATGCGATACTTGCCACCCGTGTTCTTGGCATCATTATCGTCCATGTACGGCTCGATGTATCGGACCAGTGTCGGACAGTAGTAGAGGCCCTTCTGTACGATCATGTTGGCCTGCTCCTGGTCCAGGTCGAACGCGTGCTCGATCGTGTCGCAGCCGGCAATGATGGAGTTCTTTTGCCCTTCGCCCCCCATCACGTGACATGCCGCCTTCTTCTTCAGGAGATGGGTCTCATCGATCAATGCCTGCAATTCGGGCATCGGACATGTGACCTTATACGTGGCCTTGCCGGCGGCATTGAATGAATAATCGCTCGTTGGATACAGTTTGATCCAGTCCGCGCCGCGGCCGATTTGCTCCCGCACGGCTGCCCGCGCTTCCTCGACCGAGCGAACCACCTGGCCATCCAATGGGTTGTCCGGCGCCCCAGGCTTTGCCGGTGTGTCGCTCCAAACAATGCCTCGAGTCGATACCTGGTATCTGGGGCCGTCAATGCGCCCCTGGTTAATGGCGTCTCGAATCGCCACGTCGGCGTATCCGTTACCGTGGGAAGACATGTCGCGCTCGGAAGTGAAGCCCGCCCGCAAGTCCGCCTGCGCGTTCTGCATGGCAACCAGAGTGGCGCTCTCCGTTGTCTGGTTTCGTTGGCGGCTGTTGAACATGTGCTCGTGCGCGTCAATCAATCCGGGCAAGACCGTTGCCATGCTGAGGTCGATCACTTGCGCGCCTGCCGGAATCTTGACTTGGGCCTGAGGTCCGACCTCAGTGATCCGCTCACCCGAGACAATCACCAACTGTTTCGTCAACGTTTGGCCGGTGTTGGTATCGAGCAAATGTCCGGCGCGAATCGCAATCACTCCCGCCGCTGGAGGGCACTGCAGGATGCCGCCGTCCAGACCCACGCAGGGAGTCGGCCCCGCCCCCCGCCACCGAGCGGGATGAACCTGTGCCCAAACTGCAATAGCGAGCAGCGCTACAGCCAGAACGTTCGTAACGATAGATCTACAACGCATGATGTGACCTCTCCAAGGTTGCAAACTATGCCTGGAACCAGGATCTCCTTCTTGGCTTCCTGGCTAGGAGGCATTTATCCTAGAATTTCCATTTTCAGATCCTGGGCGCCCTCCATTCTACACTCCAAGGGCCTCGGTTGAAGCCGTTCTGCTCATTTTTCGATCCCCAGCGGCCCTGGCGGCCCATGAAAGGGCCGCCTCTGCCTCCTCCGGGTACGAAAAGCCCGGAAGTGCTTCATTTCAAGCGATTTCTCAGGCACGTCTCTATCTCCCCTCCTGGTCGACCGGTTCGTCCATCGTTCCCTCACCGATGCCCCGATGTGGTACTGCCGCCGGCCGGTCGGGGTCCCCGGAGGGCGCCGCCTGGCCCCTCAGAGAAGCCGCCGCGTCGATTCCGAGTTGTGTTGGGTTCCCCGGCCGTGAGTATTACGGGGCAAGCTTGAGCCCTTCCCACTTCACGGTCCATGAACCATCGTTCGGGAATCCGGGAGCGTGCCGATTCGGTGCGCCGTCCCAGCCGACGGCCATCATCGCGGCCGCGTAGAGCAAACCGCCGTTTCCAGGGAGATAGGGACAGGGGCCGCCCTCATTGACGCCGCGCCAGTCGTAGACATTCTTGGGTGTGTTCATGAGCAGGCTGTCCACGGCGAGTTTCGGCTCGCCCACGCGGGCCGCAGCCATTGCCGTCCACGGGTAGTCCCAACCCCACGTCCTCTCCCATTGCCAAACCCTAACAACCTCGCGAACCGTCCGGTGCGCGGTTTCGGCATCCACACCGTCGACCGGCGGGAGCATCCCAAACACTCCGACCGGATCGGGGTGCTCGTAGTTGCGCTTCGTGTAGGTATCGGGCCACTCCGTGGAGTGTACGAACAGACCGTCCCTGGTCGGCAGCGGGGTGAGATTCCTGCGCACCTCGTCCCATTGGCCGACGCGCGCCAGTTTCATCCGCTCGCGCCACAGTTGTGCCTGGTCGAGACCCCAGCGCCAGTAAGCGAGGTCGAACACGCTGTTCGTCGTCAAACCCTGCTCTCCCGGCGGCATATCAGGCGTCAGATAGTACTGCTTGGTGGCTGGATCGAGTTGGGCGAAGCCGGCCATGTATTCTGCCGTCTCGTTGAGGATCGGAGCCCATTTTTCAAGCGTGGCGCGCGTGGGCTTTAGGCGGTATTCAAGCTCCGCGAAGAACATTGGATGCGGCTGCTTCCACAAAAGGGCCAGGTTCCCATTCCACGGTTGGCTGATTCCGTCCGGGCCGACGCCTTTCGGCCAACTTGCTCCCCTTAGCCCGAATTGCTGCGCCCGCTTCTTCGCAAGGGGAAGAAATCGATGGTAAACGGCGAGCGCCTTGTCGGCCATTTGCCAACGGTCCCACAGGGCGTAGTGCGCGAGATGCCACCAGACCATCTCCATGTGGAAGCGGCTGCCCCAGTTGTCTACGAGCATCAAGCCGGCCTCGGCAGGGGGATTGCTTCCGGCCGACTGCGCAGCCATATGGTATTGAGAAAGAACGATCCGCCGCTCGAGTTCCTTCCAGCGCGGGTCTCTGCTTTCCGAAAGATCAATCGCACCGCCCGTTTTCCAGTAGTCCTCCCAGCGGGCGATAGTTGCCTTCTGACTCGCGGCAAAGCCCGGCAACTTGGTCCTTATGGCTTCGCTCGCGTAGCAAAGGGAGAGCTCAATAGTCTTCTGTCCTTTTGCAGAGAGCGAAAAACGATGAGGATCGCCGGCAGCCTCCCTCAGTTCACCCGCTGACCAAGAGAGGCGCGCGTAATAAGTCGTGCCGTCCACCTTCCGCCGGAAGTCGGCAACCTTTCCTGACGGATGGGTCAGCTCAGTTTTGTGTGCCCCCGCCTTCGCGAAATCGCCCATCCACGCATCCCTTTTCAGACTGGGATAGGGAAAATCGAGATCCACTTCCAGTTTATTGCTGCCAAGCAAAGCTGATTCGATCTTCACGGCGACGGCGTCGAACTTCGGATGCACGGACGTCCATACCTGGACCGGCACACCGTCCAGTTTAAACCTCGAAGTCTGCTGACCCGACCAGAGCTCGACGCGGCTTGAGAGCTCGGTGATTTCGCTTACAGCAACTTCACGTCCGTCACTCCAACGGAGGCGGAGGCGCCCAAGATCGAAACTGTGCGGATTGGCGGACAGCCAACTTCGCACGGCGCCCAATTCGGATGGCCAGGGATCACCTCCAGTAGGACGTCCCTTCTGGAAGGTTCCCGTGGCCGGCACTTGATCCGCCGTCATCCCCGCGGGCATCGGAAAGGAATGCCACGCCCAATGGGCCATCGTGTTGCCGCCGAAAGTCTGCAGACCGGTGCCATCCGCATTGAAACAGAACTCACCATTTCCAAGAGGCATGACTCCTCTGGGGTCAGTCCAAGTTACATCATGGCGAGAGACCAACGCGTGCCGGTCAATGCGCGCCGCACTATTCGGGACCGCAGGGCCATTCGCCACGCCGAAGAATGTTCCCGCAACAACCGCACAGACTCGTCGCAAGCGGAAACGACTGTCCCTCCTCCGAAGAACACCACAGCCGAGAGTGGCCCGCAAGCACTCCATCATAGATCCCTCCACAGGTCTGATCCAGGATTGCCGTTATGGCTTCCTGGCCACGATCAATAGTACAGCTATTTCGGTGAGATCCTCTTGCGCGAAGCCAATCGTATGAGTGATCGAACCAGTTGTCAGCCGTAAGTCCCTTTACGTTGCCGCGCAGACCTGGCCCGGAGACCCTGACAGAGGTAATGAGTCTCTCCTGAGCAAGCTGGCGGAAGTCGACCTCATCGGCACTGACCGGAATAGACCGGCCGCGGGGGTAGCAGAGCCCACGGCCGCTATGGCTCTGCACAAAGATGAATGGCGCACCGTCGCCCGACAGGTGCGCATCCACAATTGCAAAAAGCAGATCCTTCTGTTGAGAGGTGAAGTTCATCGATGTCCCAAGACGCCAATTTGGTTCGCTTCATATGGCGGCATACACCAGCTATTCCCGAATCGATGCCGCGAATGAGCAGAGCAGCGTCCAGTAGGAGCGCCGCCCGGAGTGGTGCAACGGCCGTGTGGAACGAAAACCTCGTCGCGTGTTCAGCCTCTTCCTCCTCTCCCAGCAGCAGGCGCGACGGGGATCTGCGCCAATAACCGCAAAGCCGGGCCTTCGACGTCCGACTTTACAGCCGATGGCGTGTTGAAAATCATGCTGGAGCGCTTTTCCCTATCGAATGCCGGCCACTTGGACAGACCGGCGTGGTTCGGGTCGCCGGAATGCGCCAGACCCGTCCACGAGTTGCTCATCGACGTTGCCAGCGCTAGCGCTTGCGGCGTTCCGCCGGAATAGTTGACGCACTTGTCCGCGTTGTCAAAAACCATCGAGATCTCGGCGCTGTGGAAGGTGCCCGGCCGTCCGTCGAGCGCAGGCGTCCGCCACGCATACATGTAATGAAATGCCGGCGCGGCGCCCAAAGCCGCTTTCTTTTCGGCCTGCTCCATCGCGTTGCGTCGCGGACCGGACGCGGAGATCGCCGCCCAGATGCCAAAAGGACTTTCCTTCGGATACTCCTTGCGATAGGCGTCGGCAATCGCGCGGGCTTTCTCCTTGTATCGCTCCGTCAGGCGCGTCATCAGCTCTGCATCCGTCATCTTGGCGAGGTCTGGATTGTCCACTGCGTTCACAGACTCGTTCTGGTTAGTCCCGACGATCATGGGAACGTCCGCCGAGACGGCCGGGGCGCTGCGGTACCAGGGAGCTTCCGGAATGATCCGGCCATCGACGGTGGGTCCAAAGCCTCCTCCGCCCCCTCCAGCCGAAGCGGCGCGAGTCGCTGCAATTAACTTCTCAACCGGAACCTTTTGGATCTCGTCCACGTTCGACCGGCTGATGCCCAGTTGATCGAGGATGGCGATCGCCAATTTGCTGTCCGGCGCCCTGCCGGGTCCGGCGCTCGAGCCGCTTTGAACCGCGGCCTTGTGGAACAGGCCCTTGGCAGCAGGCATTGCCATCAGCGTGCTCACCTTGCCGCCGCCGCCGGATTGCCCGTAGATCATTACGTTGTTCGGGTCCCCTCCGAAACTCGAGATATTGTCCCGAACCCATTGCAGAACCGCCACGAGGTCAAGCATGCACAAATTCGCCGAGTCGGCGTACTTCTCGCCCCCTAGTTCCGCCAGATTCAGAAACCCGAAGACATTCAGCCGGTGATTGTGAGTCACTACGACGACGTCATGGCGCCGCGCCAGGTTTTCGCCGTCGTACGCCAGCAGATCGTTGCTGCAGCCAGCAGTGAACCCGCCGCCGTGCATGTACACCATCACAGGCCGTTTGCTGTTGGCGCTGGCCGAAGCCGTCCACACGTTGAGACGCAAGCAGTCCTCTGCATAGCCTTGCGCGCCGTAGGAGCGATACAACAGGAAGGCATCTTCATCCCCTGCCGGCTGTTGTCCCCGTCTTCCGGAATCCCCGACAAACCAGGACACGCATGCCCGTACGACAGGCAACTGCGGACTCCCGCCCAAGGCTCGGGCTTAGCCGGCGCCAGGAACCTCCGCGCTCCGCCCGTGGGCGCGCCGTACGGAATTCCTTTGAACGTGTTTACGCCGTTCATGCTATAACCGCGAACCTTTCCGGCCGTGGTCTCAACAATCGGCTCGGAAAGCGAGGAGACGGAACCAACAATTGTTCGTCCTCCCGCCCGTGGCGGAACTGCAGGGGCGGCGCTTTACGCGGATAATTGGGTACTCGCGGCGCCAGAGGCTGCTACCAGAGCGGCCTGAAGAACGGCGCGCCGGTTTAAGAACTGCTCGGAAACTTGTTTCATCTTGGCTATCTCCCTAAGCGTTGGCCGGCGCTAAGCCGGAACCAGTAACATCCTAATCCTTCTAATACCTAATCGCGTAGGAGTTCCCTCGGCTCTGCCGGGGGACGTTCACCTTGCGCTCATTTAGGCTCCTGCCACACGCGGCTAACCCTGCCGACGTTGCTCGAACTGTACGCTTCAGTGAAGGTACCTGACCTGCCCCCGTTCATCCTAACAGTCATAGCTGAGGATTTCCAGTGATCGTAACCCATATTCGTGCCATGCAGTGAGCGGGGACGGGGGTCTGGGGCAAGGGGATGGCGTTTGAATCCCCTTGCCTCGGCCAGCACTGTTGAAACCTCGCTCATGCTGATGCCTCCAGCAACTCCGCGGCAAACTCCCGCACAGACGCCCGATCGAGAAAAGGCCGGCAGTGATGGCGACCGCGGTTTTCAGTGGGCGCCTGGGTGGTCTGTACCATCGCTACTCCTGGCAACAGGCTGCGTGGGACCGCGCTGCCGCCGTTGTGCTCTCCTTGATAGCCAAGATCGAGATCATCGACGAGGTGCACCGAGCTGCAAGCCTGGTCGCGGAAAGCGACCCCAAGGACACTGTGGCCGGAACCTGTCCGAGCCGCTGGCTGGGTGGGTGCCTTCGGAAATCAGCCGCTCGCCTTGAATGAGCGCCTCCCGGGATCAGCGGCCACCTACCGCGTTACATAACGTCGCTCTGCGCTGCGAGCAGGTTTTGGCTACCTACAGGTCCTACTTACTGCCTCTCATTGCCCCAAAACGTATCGTAGAGCGGTTGCGCCGGAAGGGTATCGCCCGGTTTGTTCGCAGCCGTCACCGCGAGGATCCGAATCTTGTCGTTGTTTGGCAGCGTCACTGTCCTGGCGCCCGCCGGCAGGTTGATCGCGTACGCGAAGAGGTAAGAGTACTCGTAAGGTTCGTTCAGCCCGTCCGCCGTGTGGTGGTGCGAGCAATACCAGGCCACATCGGCGCGTTTGATGTAGCCGGGCTTCATCCCCACGAAGTCCTCGGGATACCGCGGCTCCGGGCGGCCCTGCGGAGCGTTTGCGGGCGGCAAAGGCTACGACGCATGGTTGGCGGAGCTGGCCCAGTCAGGATATGAGGTTCCATAGGCGTGTATCCCACTGGCCAATGAACCCTCCCCAGGCTTCGACGGTGAGTTCCACGGCTTGGTCGCCGGCGTGGAAAGTCGCCATCTGGTCGCCTTCTGCCGACGCCGCCAGCACGCACACGCGGTTGAACTGGCCGGCGGGAAGGTTGATGGTCTGTCCCTTGGCCGTCACCGCATTGGGCTTGCCGGTTCCGGTGGACGCCAGCTTAAACTGTACGCCGTCGAAAGTAAGATCGGCCGGTAGCATCTCGGCCGGCAGGGCATTCCCTTTGGAATCGAACCCACCCACCGTGCGGGTATCATCATTGCTGGACACCGCCAGATCGTATGCCAGAGTGACGGGCGTGGATGTCACGGGCGTCATCCGCACCGGCGCCACGCCTAACTTTAGGGCAAATGTGCGCGGCTCGTAACCTGTAAAGTTCGTGATCAGGACGCCATTGCTGACGACCGTATTGCCTTCGACCGGCAATTCCTGGCCGTTTATCTCGCGTGACGCAGCGATCGGGCCAGCGAACTTGACTTCCACCTTCTCCTGCGGCCGCCCATCCATTTCCACCATTCTCAGAACGATTTCGTCGTTCAGTTCGGCCTTCTTCAGCGCCATCACCTGAATTCGCGGATTGCTCACGCCTCCGGCAAGACGCTGGCAGTACGGCTGCGGGACAGTTTCGGCGACCCTCTGGCGGGCAAGGTGATCAGAGCCTATTCGTACGATCCGCGTAGCGGGGCCGCGGTCCGTCTTGAGGATTATACAAAGTAGGAGACCGGAGCACGCTCGCCGGCCCCCAGGTATACGCCACCTTCAAGCGGGCCTGGCAACGATTGAGTGCTGGTGCTTGAGGACGCCTCGAAGAATTTTCCTGTTCCGGGCGCGAAGCGTCAGTGACGGGGACCTTCGAGTGGTAGGCGGCAAGCAGGAAGTTTGTTATAAAGAACTTCAGTAGAGGTCGCTTACTCGCGGCAGGGGCCTGCTCCATTTCAGCTGGGAGGACGGCGATTTCTAGCTAGTGGAGTGATCGGACTGGTGGTAGGAGGTTTGACTATGAAAGCTCTCTTCAAGTTGGTCGTACCCTTGCTTTTTTCCCTTCCTTTGATGGCGCAAAGGCCGCCGCAGCAGATCACGGTGCCGTCGCTCCGGGAGGCGGCTGCGAATTTCAAGACGCCGCCGCGCGGGTCCGGAGCAGTCCTATGGCTCACCAATGGCGGTGAGCTCACCCGGGCCAGGATCGTCGCGGATCTGGACCGGGCCGCGGCAAGTAGTGTGTATCTCGTGAACATCGGCTGGGGGAGCCACCTGAAACCCAAGTACCTCTCGCCGGAGCAACTCGCCCTCGCCAAGTTCACCGTCGAGGAGGCAAGTAAACGCGGCATGAAGGTCTGGATTCAAGACGAGGGCAACTATCCCAGCGGTTTTGCAGGAGGCTTGATCGATAAGGAGTACCCGCAGCTCCGCATGCAAGGCATCGTCGCCGATATCCGCGCCACCGTCCTCGCCGGCCAGACGCTCACCATGCCGCTGCCTCCAGACACGCTGGGTGCGTTTTCAGTGAAGGGATCTGACCGAAGCACCGCGGTGATTCCGCTCCCCGTCGGCAGCCAGTTCCAATGGACCGCACCGAACGAAGGTCTCGACCCGGGGAAACCCCGATTCCCTTGGACCGTCGTTTTCGTGCGCCACGTGTACCTTAGCTCGCCGACGCGGCCCAGCAATCGCGAGGACGGGACGAACGTGATGGACGCCCGTTACTCGCTCATCGACTACCTGGATCCGGAAGCGACTCGCGCGTGGATGAAGCTTACTCATGAGAAGTACAAGGATCTCTTCGGGGCCGAGTTCGGCAAAACAGTTTTGGGTTTCTTCGGCGATGAACCGTCTTATGAATATTCTTACAGTAACTATTCTTACAGCGGCTTCATGCCCTGGACCCCCAGGCTGCTCGAGGAGTTCCATAAGCAAAAGGGATACGACCTGATGCCTTACATACCTTTGTTCTTCACATGCAGTCCTGTCTTTACTGTCCCCATCCAAGCATCGTACGGCACGGAGCCTTACTTACCTGGGCTCTTCACGGGCAAGTTGACCGAGGAAGCCCAGCGCGCCAAAGCCGACTACTGGGACGTGTGGAGCGGCATGTTCAGGGACAGCTTCTTCCGTGTCCAAGCCGAGTGGTGCGCGAAGAACAATATGGAATACCTGGTGCATGCGCTCATCGAAGAGCGCATGATGCGTATGGTTCAGAGCGCGGGCGACTTCTTTCGGATCATGCGTGACGTGCCCGTGCCTGGGATCGATAACCTGAGCCAGACAGTGCCGGGGGTGGTACACTCCCCGGACGGGAAGTGGGATGTGAACAACAACTTTCCCAAACTCGCCTCCTCAGCCGCACACCTGTTCGGCAGGCCGCAAGCTTGGGCCGAGGAAGGCGGCGGTCTTGGCATCGATGGCAAGTACCAGTTGGATTTTCAACTGGTGAGGGGCCTAAACATGATGCAGCTCCGGATGCCCAGCGGGCCGACAGCCTCGGCGATGCCGCAGGCTGCGATGCTGGCGTGGTACACCAACCGGGCCGGCTATCTGATGGCCATAGGACGCCCGGCGGCCCAGGTGGGTCTTTACCATCCCACCAACAGCATGTGGATGGGCGACGAAGAGGCCGACCGCAGCACGACCAAGCTGGGGTGGCAGTTGTTGGAACACCAGGTGGACTGGGATTACTTTGACGAGCAGTCGCTCAGCTCGGTGGCGGCCATCGCGGACGGCGGCTTCAAGAACCTCAGCGGCCAGGTTTACCGGGCCATCGTGGTTCCGTCCTCGACGGTGATCACGCGGACCGGGCTGGAACGCTTTCAGGCCTTTGTCAAAGCGGGCGGCAAGGTGATTTTCGTGGGCAAGACTCCAGAGCTGGTGGTGGACAAGACGTTTCTGAATGCCAAGGATAAGCCCGACCTGAGCTTCGGCACGTTGATTGAGCCCGCGGGCGACATCACGCCGCGCGTGATCGCGGCGCTTCCCAAGCCGGATGTGAAGCTGGACGCCGAGTTTCCGAGATTGACCTACATGCACCGGAGCTGGCGCGACGCTCAGATGTATTTTTTCTTCAATGAGAGCAACCAGGCGGAATCGCGCATGGCGACCATCGCCGGACGCGGCCTGGCGCAAGCCTGGGATCTGGGTACGGGCGAGATCCATCCCATCTCCGGCGTGACAGCCGAAGGCGATTCCGTGCGGCTTCCGCTCCTGCTCGGGCCCTACGAAGCGAAACTCGTCGTGGTCGGACCCCTGCCCGACGGGGTCGCCGCTTCGGAGCTCGCTTGGAGTTCCGACAATACTCTCGTGGAACTGGGCGGAGACTGGGCGTTGGACCTGAACGGTAAACAGGTGAGCACGCCCCTGAAATCGTGGGAGGATCTGGGCGCGCCGTCGTTTGCCGGCCCGGCGACCTATCGCAAGCAGTTCACCGCTTCCGCGACGCTCGCCGGGAAACGGGTGTTCCTGGAAATCGCCGCTGTGGGCGACTACGCCCGGGTCAAGTTGAACGGGAAGGAACTCGAAGCGCGCGCTTGGCAACCCTATCGCTGGGACATCACCAGCCCTTTGAAGACAGGCTCCAATGACCTGGAGATACAGGTGAACGCGTACGCTTCCGCCTCGGGCGGCAGGGTCTCAGCGCACTCCTCGCCGTCACTTTCCGGCTTGATAGGTCCAGTACGGTTGGTGGCGCGATAGTCGCCCCAGCGCGGATAACAATGTTTGGCGCAATCGAAGCAGGGGGACGAAATTCATCTGTGGCATCGGAACCGGTCCTGACGACCTGGCGACGATCCGGATACCAACCACGTCGCCTGAAGCGACGATCCAGGCGGCGGTTGCCTTTTTCCGCGGGCCGCGCGGCCGTCGTCTGCGGGCGGCCGGCATTGGCTCCTTCGGGCCGGTGGACCTGCGTCCCGCTTCACTTACTTACGGCCACATCACCTCTACCCCGAAACGCGCCTGGGCGAACTTCGATCTTGCTTGGGGCGTACGGAGAGCCCTCGGTCTTCCCATAGGATTTGACACCGACGTGA
>OBLT010002224.1_pt1 | contig 12196 bp, 10 predicted proteins | sample 1518721 | NCBI WGS metagenome assembly OBLT01 (sample SAMEA3539307, study PRJEB22396) | soil metagenome | biome: tundra; feature: field; material: soil | place: USA | collected 2010-05 | depth 0.15 m | reverse complement strand
GCTACAGGGACGCCCACCTGGATTCATGCCGGAGCCCAGCGAGCCGAGGCAGGATTTCAGGACCCGGCTCTGGGGTGGATCGGTGTTCGCGCGGATGGGAGCGGAGGCGGCATTCATGCCGCTCTGGTGCCCGGTTCGGCGGACGCGGCCCAGGCGCTTGGCGGCCACCTTGCGGGATTGAACGCGTACCTGGCCGAGCAGCACACGCCGGTGGAGTCGCTGACGCTGGTCGCGCCCGAGAGCCGCTCGGCTGAGGCTGGCATGGACCAGAGCGCGAGTCAGGGAATGTATCAGGGAGCGGGGCAGAATTCAGGGCAGGGCGGCTATGCAGAACCGCAATCGAACACTCCGGCGAGTTCGCCGGCCAATACGGCAGCAGTTCTTCAAGAGATTTCGGTTCCGGCCGGTGGGCTGGATGCAACCGGCCACGCGGCAACGCCGGGGGGCGTTCACATCTCGGTGATGGCCTGAATGCCTGTCGGTTCGAAGGCCACGCAGAAAGAAAGCAGGGAAACATGGCGGCATTGGCAGGAATATTGAATCACCATTTGACGTCGGGGCAAGCGCTGACGGGTACGGGCGCAACTCCTATGGCGAGCTCAGCGGCCGGGACGGACAGTACCGGCAGCACAAGCAGTTCGAGCAGTTCTTCGGCCACCATCTCGGCCAATGACTTTCTCACTTTGCTGGTGACCGAGATGCAGAACCAGGACCCTACGGCGGACACCGACCCCAACGAGTACATCAACCAACTCGTCCAGGTAAACAGCCTGGAGCAACTGATCGATATCAACCAGAATTTGACGACGGCGCTGGGCGGCTCGACCTCCGGTTCAGGCAGCTCCGCCTCCAGCCAGGCCAGCGGCGCAACCCCCGGCGGGACTTCCGCGAGTCCCACGGCCTCCGTCGCACAGGTCCGTGCGGGCGCGCACAAGGGAGGTGGGTTGGCCGCAGCCCAGTCCACCGCATCCGGCGCGGCCACGGCCGGCACCACAGCGGCCCGCGCATCCGCGGCCAAACACGCTCCCGGCAATCTCAGCGTTCCCGAGGCCAAGCCCGCTGCGCATCGCGTGGCCCGTGCCCTGGATGGGCGGTCCCACTCGCGGTCCATCGCAGGCGGGCTCACCGGGGCCCAATGAAGCTCGTTCACCAGCCGGCCGCCAAGGCCTGCGCCAACCTTCGATGACACCCAGAGGAGATCCACGATGGCAAGTTTCTACATTCCGCTTTCCGGCCTCGACGCCGATTCGACGGCGCTGAACACGATTGCAAACGATCTGTCCAACATGAACACCACAGCCTTCAAGGCCCAGACAACCAACTTTTCCGACCTCTTCTACCAGCAGATCGGTTCGACCGGCTCCGGCGACCCGATCCAGGTGGGCGCGGGCGTGAAGGTAGCGTCGAACGAGACCTCGTTTACGCAAGGCTCTCTCAACACGACCGGCAACGCCACCGACGTGGCGCTGAACGGAAACGGCTTCTTTGTGGTCAACAACGGTGGCGGAAGCAACGAATTCAGCCGTGCCGGCGGCTTTTCGCTGACTCAGGCCGGCAATCTGGTCACCTCCAACGGCCTGAGCGTGATGGGCTATCCGGCCGTGAACGGGGTGGTGAACACCAATGCGCCGCTGACGGCCATCAATATCCCGGTGGGCCAGGTGCAGCAACCGCAGGCCACCACCACTCTGAATATGACAACGAACCTGGATTCCGCCTCGACCACAGGCACCGCGTTCCCGGCCATGATCACGGTCTATGATTCGTTGGGAGTCCCGCACATTGCCACCGTGACCTACACCCAGACGGCCACCAACACCTGGAGCTACTCGGTCGCCCTGCCGGCATCGGACTTTACCGCCGGAGTGTCGACGCCCGTAACCGGAACCATGAGCTTCGACGCCAACGGCAATCTGACCACGGTGACTCAAACGACCCCAGTGGCAGTAGCCGCGACCCCGGTGGGAAATGGGGCTGGAGATATTGCTGGAATTCCACTCACTTTCAACGGGCTGGCCGACAAAGCCACGAACCTGAACATGAGCTGGAACCTGCTCGGCGCAAGCGGTACGCCCACCATTAGCCAGGTGGACACGGCCTCCGCGGTCTCTGAGACCACCCAGAACGGCTACGCCCCCGGCCAGTATCAGAGCTTCACAGTCGGCTCCGACGGCGCCGTCACGGCGAGTTACTCGAACGGGCAGCAACAGACCGTGGGACAACTGGCGCTGGCCAACGTGGCCAATGTTCAGGGACTGCAACTGCTGGGCGACGGCGACTACGCGACCACGCTGGCCAGCGGGACGGCCTCCATCGCCACCTCGGGCGCGGCCGGCCTGGGAACGCTGACGGATGGGGCGCTCGAGGAGTCCAACGTCAACATCTCCGCCGAATTCTCCGATTTGATCATCGCCCAGCGCGCCTTCGAGGCCAACTCCAAGGCGGTCACCACCTTCGACACCATCACCCAGGAAACCATCAATATGATCCACTAAGCCGGGCCGGGGCGGTCTTCGGGCCGCCCCGGTTTTCAGTTACCCGGCGCGCACCTCGATGAACAGCCCATTGCCCTGGGCCAGGACGGTTCCTTCGCTGTTCAGAATCTTCGCTTCGGTCCAGTGTTTGCGGCCTTCGCTGCGGACAACGCGGCCTTCCAGGCGAATGGGCGCGCCGGAGTGCACCGGGCGCAGGTAGTCGATCTCCATCTGGCGGGTCATGGCCCTCAGGCCGCGGACGCGGACGGACTTGCTCATGGTTTCGTCCATCAGGGTGGCGATGATGCCGCCGTGAACGTAGCCGGGTGGCCCCTCGAAGGTGTCTGGAACCGCCGCCAGGCAGACAACCGAGGCGTCTTCGGAGAGCAGGAACTCGAGGTGCAGGCCGGCAGGGTTGGCTTGGCCGCAACCAAAGCAGCGGTTCTGGGCCGTGTGCGCCAAGGGGGTCAGTTTCTCGGAAGACAAATCCATGGCTTCAGGATACCGAAGTCGGCATTCTGTAGTGTGTCTTCATGGAATCTGCTCTTTTTTCCGCGCAGCTTTTTCTACCCCTGAGCATCGAACCATATGGAGGTTTTCCCCATCATGATGGACCGGCGAACTGCAATCAAGCATCTTGGCGGCGTGGCGAGCGCGCTGCTCTTGACCGAAACCCTGCGTGCAGAGGGATTCCCAAGCGGCCAAACCGCTGCCGCAACCCCGCCCACACCGCCAACCGGGCCTTTCACATTGCCGCCTTTGCCCTACGCCTATGACGCGCTGGAGCCCAGCTTTGACGCTGTGACCATGCACCTGCACCACGACAAGCACCATCAGGCTTACGTGAACAACCTGAATATTGCCGTTGCCGCGCATCCTGAGCTGGCAGGAAAGACGGTCTGGGAACTGGTTGAGAACCTGAATGCCTGGCCCGAGTCTGCCCGCACCGCCGTCCGCAACAACGGTGGAGGCCATGCGAACCACTCCTTCTGGTGGCCCACCTTGGGCAAGGGCGGCGCGGCCCCCAGCGGCGAGCTGGCCAAGGCAATCGATGCCAGGTTCGGATCGCTGGCCACTTTCCAGGACAAACTGACCGCGGCGGCCTTGAGCGTCTTTGGCAGCGGCTGGGCCTGGCTGGTCAAGTTGCCGGACGGAACGTTAACCATTGAGACCACGCCCAACCAGGACAGCCCGCTGACCCTGGGCCACAAGCCGGTGCTGGCCGTGGACGTGTGGGAACACGCCTACTACCTCAAGTACCAGAACCGGCGCCCTGAATACGTGAAGGCGTTTTTCCAGGTGCTCAACTGGGACTACGTGAGCGGGCAGTTCGCCCGCAAGGCGTAGGCGGAATGAGGTCCGAGTGGTCCGGCAGGTAGGCGGACGGGCAATCATTTGCGCTGGGATAGCGGCCAGTATGGGCATCGGTCTGGCTGGCTGCCATTCAGCTCCGGCGCTTACTCCACAGGAGGTGGCAGGGAAGCACCTCTACCAAGTCCGCTGCGCCCATTGCCACGAGGACAACGATCTGGCGCTCAAGAAGGTTCCGCCGGACCTGCACGGCGTCTTCGCACGGAAGATGCTGCCCAGCGGCGCTCCCGCCACGGACGAGGCAGTGCGGCAGAATGTTCTGGCAGGGAAGGGAATGATGCCCGCCTTTGCCGGCCGCTTTACCGAGGAGCAGATGGCCGCGCTGCTGGCTTACCTGCATACGGGGCTGCGCTGAGCCCACCTGTCCATTCGATCTCACGGCCTTTCTGAAATGACTTTGTGATATGCATCACTTCTCGTATGATATACGTTACCAGAGTAACGAACAATTATCCGAAATACTTGCACTTCAGTAACAGATACAGTAGATTACCCGTAGTACAACTCAGCCCTGTTTTCCCAACACGATCTGCAAGATGGTCCTGGTCTTCAAGCAGGATCGTGACCCAGGAAGGAGAGAGACAATGACACAGAGAATCTGCACAAATTACGGCAAATGCGTGCTCGCTGACAATCATGAAGACTTTTCCCTTGAAAAGAAAGACATGACCTATTGCCCACTGTGCGATAGCGCGCTCAGCAAAGTCAAAACTCCGTCCCCAAGAAAAGCGAACGCAATTTTATCCGACGTGATTCTCGCAGTTGTTCTTAGCGTTCTACTCGGGATCGCAGATGGGAGAGACTGGATCAAGGCGCCGCAAGGAGCCAATGCCGCTGAATCGAGGGCGACACAAAATGCGATCCTTCGTCTTGCCGGTTCCGACATCGTCGGGGATAGCCTGGGACCCGCGTTGGCCGAGGCCTTTCTCAAAGCTCAGGGTGCGACGAATCTTCAGATTATTCCTGGAGTAAATCCAGAGGAGAAGATCGTTCTGGGCGTATTTCCCGGGGATGCAGCGCCCTCCTCGATCACGATTGCAGCTCATGGCTCCGCAACCGCGTTTACCGCCTTGGGCGAGGAAACGTGCGACATCGGGATGGCTTCGCGGAGAATCAAACCGGACGAAGCAGCAAAACTGGCGACGTTGGGCAATATGACATCAGCCGGTAATGAACATATTCTTGGGCTGGACGGCATCGCTGTGATTGTCAACGCCTCCAATCGGATCAGCGAGCTTCGCAAAGACGAGATCAGGCGAATCTTCACCGGGGACATTACCGATTGGTCGCAGGTCGGATCCTCCCACGGAGCAATCAAGATTTACGCAAGAGACGATCAGTCGGGAGCCTTCGATGCCTTCAAAGGTCTTGTGCTGGCTGGAAAACCCCTGACTCCATCGGCCCGCCGGTTCGAGGATAGCAATGCGCTCTCCGGGGCAGTCTCCGGCGATCCGAACGGTATCGGTTTCGTCAGTATGCCATACATTCATAACGCGAAATCCATCGCCGTATCGGAGAAAGGTACAATCGCGCTCAAGCCGACCCTGCTGACTGTCGCTACGGAAGACTATCCGCTATCGAGGCGGCTCTATCTCTATACGCCAGCAACCGCGCGGAACAAATTCATGCAAATGTTTGTTGAGTTTGCTCTCTCCAAGCAGGGCCAGGAGGTAATTGCCGCCAACGGATATGTCTCCCAGAATATTCTGCCGGCAGCGCAGACCGTATCCAATGCAGCCCCGGAGGACTACCACCTGCTCACTCTGAACGCAGAACGCCTACCTATGGATTTTCGCTTTCAGGCCGGAGTATCGGAGCAAGACAACAAGGCGCAAATTGACCTGGACCGGATCGCTGGTCTGATTGCGGATCAAGGAGGCGCGAGAGCCCGGATTCTGCTCTTCGGGTTCGCAGACAATACCGGCACTCCAGAAGAGAGTCAAATTCTGTCGTTGAGCCGGGCCAAGATCGTCGAGAGCCAGTTAATCCAGCGGGGTATCAAGCCCGCGGCCGTGCGCGGGTTTGGCTCCGAGTTGCCTGTTGCCTCAAACGACACCAACGAAGGCCGAGAGATGAACCGGCGTGTGGAGATTTGGATCCAGAAGAAGTGAAGCCTGCAAAAGCCGCGATTGGCGGATTGTGACAAGATTGAATTTGCCAATCGCGGTATACTCTGAATTGCCATGGCAACCGAAAAAACCTTCTATTTAGAAACCTTCGGCTGCCAGATGAATGCCCATGACTCCGAAAAGGTGATTGGCACACTCCGGCACGAGGGCTACCGGCAGGTGGAGTCGGAAGAAGATGCCGGCCTGATCCTCTACAACACCTGCTCCATCCGCGACAAAGCGGAGCAGAAGGTCTTCAATCGCCTCAACGACTATAAAAAGCTGCACAAGGCCGGCAAGCGCTTCGGCGTGCTGGGGTGCGTGGCGCAGCAGGAGGGCGAAAAGATATTCGAGCGGGCGCCATACGTTTCGCTGGTCTCGGGATCGGCCTCCTACCGCAAGCTGCCGGAGATGCTGGCCCGGCTGGAAGCGGGCGAAACCCGCATCACCGGTCTCGACGACCGCCAGACCGAGGAGACCTTTGAGACCGAGTTCACCGCCCGCCAGAACCCTTACCGCGGCTACATCACCATCATCGAGGGCTGCGACAAGTTCTGCGCCTACTGCGTGGTGCCCTATACCCGCGGCAAGGAGCGCAGCCGCGGTTCGGCTTCCGTGCTTGCCGAGGCGCGGCGGATCGCCGACCTGGGCTATACCGAGATCCAACTGCTGGGCCAGAACGTAAACAGCTACCGCGATCGGGAAGGGAAGTTGAGCTTCGCGGAATTGCTGGCCGCAGTGGGCCAGGTGGCCGGAATCCGCCGCGTGCGTTTTACCACCAGCCACCCGCGCGACTTTACCCGCGACATCGTCGAGGCCATCGACGCAGTTCCCACGCTCTGCGACCACGTGCATCTGCCAGTCCAGTCTGGCTCCGCGCGGGTGCTCAGACTCATGGCGCGGGAGTACACCCCTGAGTGGTATCTGGAGCGGATCGCCTGGATCAAGGCCGCCCGGCGTCCGATCTCGATTTCGACGGACATGATTGTGGGTTTCCCCGGCGAGACCCCGGACGACTTTATCCAGACCATGGACCTTCTGGCGCAGGTCGAGTACGATTGCGTCTTCGGCTTCAAGTACTCGGCGCGGCCCAACACCCCGGCGCTCACGATGATCGATTCCATCCCTGAGGCGGAAAAAGTGAACCGGCTTCAAGTGCTGCTTGACCGTCAAAGGGAAATTCAGAGAGTTAATTACGCCAAGCATTTCGGGGAGATTATTGAAGTGATGGTCGAAGGATTCAATCCGGCGCGCGGGCAGGTTATCGGACGCAGCAGCCAGAACAAGCCGGTCAACTTTACCTGCGCACAGCCCATCGCGCCGGCGCCGGGAAGCTACCTGCAAGTGAAGATTACCGGCACGCATCCGAACAGCCTGGTGGGCGAAGCCGTCTAAGATTAGAAGCGAACGCGGGAAAGGGAATTCATGGATATCGAGGTGCGAATACGCGGGCTGATGATGGACCCTGCCACCAACATGCCCATCGTGGTGCTCAAGGACGTTGCTTCAGACACGGTGATGCCCATCTGGGTAGGCATCTTTGAGGCCAACGCCATCGCCATCGAAATCGAGAAGATGGCCGCTCCGCGCCCGATGACCCATGACCTGACCAGAAACCTGATTCGGCATTTGAATGCTCAGTTGGAACGCGTTGTAATTACAGAGCTTAAAGACGACACCTACCTCGCCGTTCTGTGGCTTCGACAGGGGGATGAGCCGGTGACGGTCGACGCCCGGCCCTCCGACGCCATCGCGCTGGCTTTGCGGGCGGATTGCCCGATCTATGTCTCCGAGCAGGTGATGCAGACTGCCAAGCTGAACACCACCGGCCCGCCCGAAGGCCCCACCGCAGAGCAGTTGCGCGGCTGGCTCGAAGGGCTGAACGATGAGGATCTTGGGCGCTACAAGATGTAGTCAAGCCAGAGCTTCCAGAATTGCGCCGCCGCCTCTTCCAGCGCGGGAGCGTATTTGCGGGCGGCAGACCGCAGGCTCTGGACTTGAATCCCGGCATGATGCAATTCGCAGGCATGGCCCACGTACCAGCTCTCCAGTCCGTCCGCGGTGACCTCGGGGTGGAACTGCAATGCCAGCGCGAAGTCGTCGATTGCAAATGCCTGATTCTCATAGCGTTCTGTCTTAGCCAGATAACGCGCTCCCTTGGGTAGGTCGAAGGTATCCCCATGCCAGTGGAAGACGGATAACCCAGGGCTGAGCAACGGGGCAAACCACTCCGGCGGATGCGCGTTGGGCGCAGCCTGAATCGGCGACCAACCGATCTCCTTGCCATTTTGGCCAGGGAAGACCCGTGCGCCCAGCGCCGCGGCCATGAGTTGCGCGCCCAGGCAAATGCCCAGGGTGGGCTTGCGGGCCGCCAGACGTTGGCCGATGCAGGCGATCTCGTCCTTCAGAAACGGATAATCCTGCTGGCCGTAAACCCCGATCGGACCACCAAGGACCACAAGGAGATCGCAAGACTCCGCTTGCCGCAAGGGAAAACGTACTGAGGGCACATCGACGGTCTCGATATCGAAGCCTCGCTCGCGAAGCGGTGCTTCGAGGGAACCGAGATCTTCAAGAGCTATGTGGCTGAGCACGAGGGCATGGCGGGAGGGAATCTGCATGGAAATATCTTATGCGCCGCGGTCTGCCAATCTCCAGTATACAGAATATACGTTATCAGACATTGATGATCTAGCGACAATGGTTGGCTAGTTGCGTATTCCGGCCAGTAACCGCTCAATTTCAGCCTTCTCTTCCGCCGTGACCGGGAGCAACGGCGCGCGCGCGCGGCCTCCGTAGTAGCCGTTGAAGTCGCAGGCATACTTGACGCCGCTGATGCCCAACTCGCCGACGATTCGCTGGCCGGGGCCGGCGATGCGCTGCTGCTTCTCTGCCGCCAGCTTCAGGTCGTGGTCTTTCCAGGCAAGATAGACCTCCTGGCAGGCCTGTGGGGCGCAGGCGGCAAACCCCAGGATGGCTCCGGAAGAGCCGGCTTCCAGGGATTCGAGCAGCCCCGCCGCCGAACCGGTGAGCACCTGAAAGCCCACTTCCTTGGCCCGCGTCTTGATGGGAGCGACGGACGGCGCCGCCGCCAGGGCCACGCCTCCCGCCAGGTCGACGGCGGAGACGAATGTTCCGGTTGTCTCCGTCCTGGGCGCCAACATGCGCCCCGTTACCGCCTCGAAGACGGGAGTCACAGTGACGGTGCGACTGGGTGCGGAGCGCGTGGACTCGACGGTGGCACGAATTCGGCCGATGCTGCCGCTGGAGTCCTTGATGCCGAGGATGTTGGGGTGCTGGGCCAGTTCGGCTGCCAGCTCGATGGGAATGTTGTAGGGCACGCACTGGGGAATGTTGTAGAGCACAACCGGCACGGGCGACCGGTCGGCTACGCTGCGGAAGTAGTGAAGCACGGCCGCCGAAGACATTTGCCTGGCGTAATAGGTCGGCGTGCGGACCAGAACCGCATCGTAGGCGAATCGCGCGGCTGCCTCAGCCAGCTCAACGGTCGCCTTCACGCTCTCGCGCCCAACGCCGGCGATGAGCACCTTTTCCGGCGCCGCGGCCTCAACGGCTACCCGCAAAACGTCGCGGGACTCGGCGTCGTCCAGCATGACCGCCTCGCCCGTAGACCCCAGAACCACCATCCCCGAAAGCAAACTGCGGGAGTAGTGGGCGATGTTGGCTTCAATTTTACGGAAATAGACCCGCTCGTCGGAGTAAAACGGCGTGGGAACCGCGGCAAAGATGCCTTGAAGCAGCATGATGTCATTGTAGAGGCACAGACGGAGGACCCAAAACTGCGCCGCATGAGTCGTAGTAAGCCCATGCGGCGCAGGGTGCTGGAGTTGCCTCAGGCGACGGTCGCAGCGTGCAAATGCTGTAGCGCGTATACCGTGGTGTGATGCTGTTGCATGGCGGCGATGCCCTCGACGGCGGCCTGTGCGGCGGCAATGGTGGTGATGGTAGGGATGCGTGCCAGCACCGCAGCCCGGCGGATGGCCTTCTCGTCAAAGAAGGTATCCTGGCCGCGCGGGGTGTTGATGATGAGCTGAATGCGGTCGCCCTTGATCAGGTCCACAACGTTCGGCCGGCCCTCCTTGACCTTGAAGACCCGCTCGACGCTGAGGCCGGACTTCTCCAGCACGTTGGCCGTGCCCTCGGTGGCTACGATCCGGAAACCGAGGTCAACATAGCGGCGAGCCAGGTCGGTGGCTGCCGGCTTGTCATGGTCGTTGACGCTGAAGAAGACCGTACCGCCGGTGGGCAACACCTGCCCTGCCGAAAGCTGTGCCTTGGCAAAGGCCTCGCCAAAGGTGGCGGCCACGCCCATCACTTCGCCGGTGGACTTCATCTCCGGCCCCAGAACCGTGTCCACGCCGGCGAATTTGTTCCAGGGGAAGACCGGCGACTTCACGTAAGAATGTGTGCCGGTGCCCAGATCCTTGCCGCTGGCGAGCTGGGCGGGCAGCAGTTCGCGCAGTTTGCGGCCCGTCATCAGCCGTGCAGCGATCTTGGCCAAGGGAATGCCGGTCGCCTTCGAGACGTAGGGCACGGTGCGCGAGGCGCGGGGGTTTACTTCGATGACGTAAACGTGGTCCTGGCCCTCGGCATCGCGCTGGATGGCAAACTGCAGGTTGACCAGGCCGACGACCTCGAGCGCGAGAGCGAGCTTGCGGGTGTAGGAGCGCAGAGTCTCGAGCGTCTCTTCGCGGATGCTCACGGCGGGCAGCACGCAGGAGGAATCGCCGGAGTGAATGCCGGCCTCCTCAATGTGCTGCATGATGCCGGCGATGATCACATCTTCCGAGTCGCAGAGCGCGTCAACGTCGACCTCGATGGCGTTCTCAAGGAAGTGATCCACCAGCACCGGCCGCTCCTGGGAGTACTCGACCGCTTCGCGCATATAGCGAGCCACAGCTTCGGCGTCATACGCAATCACCATGGCCCGGCCGCCGAGCACATAGCTCGGCCGCACCAGCACCGGGTAGCCGATGCGCTCGCCGATGGCCAGCGCCTCATCGACGCTGGTGGCCGTGCCGCCGGCGGGCTGCGGAATCTCGAGTTCATTGAGCAGCTTGCCAAAGCGCTTGCGATCCTCGGCCAGATCGATGGACTCGGGCGAGGTGCCGATGATGGGCACGCCTGCCGCGCGCAGCCGTTGCGCAAGGTTGAGGGGCGTCTGCCCGCCGAACTGCACGATCATGCCTATTTCCGCGCCCGACTGCGCCTCGTGGTTGTAGACCGCCAGCACGTCTTCCAGCACCAGCGGCTCAAAGTAGAGCCGGTCGCTGGTGTCGTAGTCGGTGGAGACGGTCTCCGGGTTGCAGTTGACCATGATGGTCTCGTAGCCGTCGTCCCTGAGCGCAAAGGCCGCGTGGCAGCAGCAATAGTCGAACTCGATGCCCTGGCCGATGCGGTTCGGCCCCGAGCCGAGAATAATGATCTTCGGCGTTTGGGTCGGCGGCGCCTCGTCCTCTTCATCGTAGGTCGAGTAGAGATAGGGCGTCATGGACTCGAATTCGGCGGCGCAGGTGTCCACCAGTTTGAAGACGGGCTTGATTCCCTTCCCTTCGCGCAGTTCCCTCACCTGCTGGATGCCGGCGTGGCCTTCGAGCTTCCACTCGGTGGCGATGCGCTCGTCGCTGAGGCCGAGACGCTTGAGCTGACGTAATTCTTCTGTCCCGATAGTTTCCGGCCTGGTTTGCGCAATGGTGCTTTGTGCCAGCGTGACCTCGCGAATCTGATGCAGGAACCATGGGTCGATGCCCGTGAGCCGGGCCACCTCGCGCACGCTCAGGCCGCGCTCGAAGGCATAGCGAATGTAACCGAGCCGTTCCGGCTGAGGCGTGACCAGGCGCTGCGTCAGCCGCCGCGGCTCCAGGGTGATCTCCGCGCCGGTCTTCTTGCCGGTTTCCAGCGCGCGCCAGGCCTTCATCAGCGCTTCCTTGAAGGTGCGCCCAATGCACATTACCTCGCCCACCGACTTCATCTGCGGACCAAGCGTTTCGTCGGAGCCGGGAAACTTTTCAAATTGCCACTTGGGAATCTTGACGACGACGTAGTCAATGGTCGGCTCAAAGCAGGCGGGAGTCTTGCGCGTGATGTCGTTTGGAATTTCGTCGAGCGTGTAGCCCACAGCCAGCTTGGCGGCGATCTTGGCGATGGGAAAGCCGGTGGCCTTCGAGGCCAGCGCCGAGGAGCGCGAGACGCGCGGGTTCATCTCGATCACCGTCATGCGGC
>OBLT010002221.1_pt1 | contig 12200 bp, 10 predicted proteins | sample 1518721 | NCBI WGS metagenome assembly OBLT01 (sample SAMEA3539307, study PRJEB22396) | soil metagenome | biome: tundra; feature: field; material: soil | place: USA | collected 2010-05 | depth 0.15 m | reverse complement strand
GGCAGCCGCGTGCTCGACTTGCCCTTCAGCGAGCAATTGCCGCGCATCTGCTGAGGCCGTTCGCGGGCCTGCGCCGCAAGCATTGCATTTTCCGCCGCAGCTATCTATGCTGCGATTATGGCCCCTCCCGCCAAACCGGCGTTCTTACGGATAGCCCTGGTTGCGGTATTGGCGGCCGTGCTGGTGCTTTTGGCCGTGCTGCAATACCGCTGGAGCCTGGAGATCAGCCGCGCCGAACGCACGCGGATCGAAGCCAGCCTGAACACTTCGGTCAGCCAGTTCCGGCAGGAGTTCTATCGGGAGCTGACGCAGGTTTCCACCGCGTTTCACAGCGACCCCACGGCCGAACCGGACGACTTTTGGTCGAGCTACGCGGAGCGCTATCAGGCGTGGGCGCGCACCGCCACGCATCCCGATCTGGTGGCCAACGTTTTTGTTTGGCAGGCCGGCACGCCCGCGGATTCCCGGCTGCTGCAGCTTCGTCCGGCGGACGGCCAGTTTGAAGCGGTTGACTGGCCCGCCTCACTGGCGGGCTTGCGGGCGGGCATGGAACGCATGGAAGAGGAAGCGCGGCAGACTCCCGGACCGGGCCCAGGGGGCGCCCCACCCGAGCTGCGATCCTTTGCATGGACTCTGGAAGAGCGCATCCCCGCGCTGGTGCGTCCCATCTACAACTTCTCGGGGCCCCGGCGGCGGCCCGGGACTGGTCCGCCGGGCCCACGGGGCACGCTGCCACCGCGCGTGGTTCTGGGGTTCGCAATCGTGGAACTGAACCGCGCGGCGATCAACCGGCTGCTCGGGGAAATGGCGCAACGTTATTTCGCCGGGCCGGACGGCTTCATTTACAACGTCATGGTGGTGAGCGGTGCGCCGGACCGCAACGTCATCTATCGTTCCGATCCGCAACTCACGGCCGTGTCTCTGAATCCGCCGGATGCCCGCGCCGCGCTGGTGCCCGCCACACCCTTTGAGAACCGCGCCATTGAAGGGATGCCGCCGCGGGATGCCGCCGCTCGGACGCGGGGTGGACGCGGCGGCAGGAGTGGCGGCAATCGCGGGGCGTTCATAGCGCGCGCGCGGGGCGCCCTCATTCTGCCGTCGGTGGCCGAGGCGCCGTGGCAGTTGTTGGCGCGGCATACGGGCGGCTCGCTCGAAGCCGTGGTGGCCGCCGACCGCCGCCGCAACCTGCTGCTGAGTTTCGGCGTGCTGTCCCTGCTTGCCGTCAGCATGGCGCTGATCATCGTCTCCACGCAGCGTGCGCGGCGTCTGGCGCGGCTGCAGATGGAGTTCGTGGCGGGAGTTTCGCACGAACTGCGCACGCCGGTGGCGGTGATCTGTTCGGCGGCCGATAACCTGGCGGAAGGCTTTGTGGGCGCCAAGGACCAGGTGAAGGAATACGGCGCCTTGATCCGCAACGAAGGGCGCAGGCTAGCGGGCATGATCGAACAGATCCTGCGCTTCGCCGCCGGGCAATCGCGGCCGGCGAGCTACGACCTGGGGCCGGTGCCGGTGCCGGAGGCGCTTGCGCGCGTGCTGGCGAATATCTCGGCGCTGCCGGAAGCGGAAGGCTTCACGGTGGAGCGCGAAATCGGCCCGGATCTGCCTCCCGTGCAGGCGGATGCCGCGGCGCTGACCCACTGCCTGGAGAACCTGATCTTGAACGCATTGAAGTATGGGGGGGAGCAACGCTGGGCGCGCGTCCGCGCCGGGAGGACGGACGGCGGGTCGCGCGTGCGCATCAGCGTAGAGGATCGCGGAGCGGGAATCGATCCGGCGGACCTGCCGCATATCTTCGAGCCTTTCTACCGCGGCAAATCCGCGCAGGCGGCGCAGATCCACGGAGCCGGCCTGGGGCTGAGCCTGGCGCGCGACATCGCCGAAGGCATGGGCGGGCGTCTGGATGTATCGAGCGAGCGCGGGCGAGGCAGCACGTTCACGCTGGAGCTGCCCGCGGCCGGGCCCCAGGGGCGCCCCGCCGAGGAAGCTTTGCCGCGCACTGCATAGGCATGGAGCATGATGGAGCGCCGCATCCTGTTGGTGGAAGACGAGCCGGGTCTGGTGATGACGCTGGGCGACCGGTTGCGCAGCGAAGGGCATCGCGTGGAATCGGCGGCGGACGGCCAAACGGGGCTGGACATGGCCTGCGACGCGGCCTTCGATCTGATCATCCTGGACATCATGCTGCCGCGCAAGAACGGCATGGACGTATGCCGCGATCTGCGGCAGCGGGGCGTCTCCACGCCCATCCTGATGCTGACGGCGCGCGGGCAAACGGTGGATAAGGTGGTGGGGCTGAAGATCGGGGCGGACGACTACCTGACGAAACCGTTCGAGATGATGGAACTGCTGGCGCGCGTGGAGGCGCTGCTGCGGCGCGCGCCGGCGTTCGGGGCGGCCGGCGATGTTTACCAGTTCGGAGCGATTCATCTGGACGTGCGGCGCACCGAAGTGACGCGGCACGGCAAACCGGTGACGCTATCCGCCAAGGAGTTTCAACTGCTGCGCTACCTGGCGGAGCACCGGGGGACCACGGTGTCGCGCGAGACGCTGCTGAGCGAGGTTTGGGGATACGGGGGCGTGACGTCGAGCCGGACGGTGGATGTGCATGTCGCGTGGCTGCGGCAGAAGCTGGAGGAGGATGCGCACCAGCCGCAATGGATACTGACGGTACACGGGTTGGGGTATCGGCTGGCGGGGTGAGGGGTGGGACTGCGTGAAACAAAGATCTGCCGAACAAAGCCAATTTCGCGGAAGTCTAATATTTACAGTTGATTAGGGGGATTTTTTATCGGCTATTCCGGCAGGTCTGGCCCTTTGGTCTGCCTTCAGGGCGGTGGATGACGGGACCGGCTTGATCGGGCGACGGTTCCTGCGCGCGGTTCGGATAGTTGAATGAAACTGGCCCTGACCGGCTGCACCGGCCACCCGTCTGGAATGAAAATGGACGCGCAAGGCCGGTTGCGCGGTTCGCTCGAAGTTTTTCTGCCGAACAAAGCCAATTTCCGATAAGGTTCTTATTATCATTGTATTAAGAGCCATTCCTTCCATCCCCGATCGAGTTTCGGGGAATTGTAGGGAGAACCCAGTTTCCGATAAAATGCGTTGTTTGGCATCGTTCATCGGCGTGTTCCGGATTCCGCAGGCGTTCGCGGTTGCTGTTTTGGGTTTTCAAAGAGCTTGGGAAATGGATGGCAGCCGGGAGGGCACGCGTCTCATTTGCCCGATTTCACATTACCACGGCGGCGGATATTTGGTGTGGTGCCGCTGGATATCTGGCTTTTGTTTTCAGTATGTTCGGGGGATACGTGGGCGTGTGATCGATACATGGGTTTCTTTCAGCCTGAATGTAGGAGTGTAGGGGAAGTTAGAGTTAAGGCATGATCTACTACGCGCACCCTGGACATCTTCTCGTTGACCACTTGTACTCTGTTGCCGAAATAGCACGTGGGTTCTGCTCCGATTTTCGTTCGGGCGAGTGGGGATATCTTGCGGGGCTCTGGCATGACCTCGGGAAGTTTCAGGTTCAGTTCCAAAGGAGACTGGCTGGCGAGAGGATCGCTGTTGAACATTCGGGCGTCGGGGCGGCGCTGGCGGCAAGACGTCGGCTCACTCCCATCGCGTTCCTAATTGCAGGGCATCATGCTGGACTAGCGAATTCTGTGGAGACCTTGCCCGGCGGGCCAAAGCCGCTGAAAGAGCGCGTCGCAGAAAACCAAGCCCTTTTGGACAGTTTGCTTTCGAGCATCCCGCAAGAGGTGCTCGATATGAAGGCTCCCGAAGGTCCCGCTTTTCTAAAAGAGCTGAGGATCAGCGACCGCGCGACGGGGGACGACGCGAAGCGGCGTCTGGAATTCTGGGTCCGCTTTATGTTCTCTGGGTTGGCGGATGCGGATTATTTGGATACCGAGGCCTTCCTGGAACCCGGAAAAGCGAAGGTCCGCGGCGGCTATCAATCTCTGCCGTTACTGTGGCCCCTCCTTGAGGCCGAACTGGCGCGGAAGGCGGATGGGCTCTCCGCGGCAGACCGCGCGCTTCCGATCAATCAGGCGCGTAGCGCCGTCGCTGAAGCTTGCCGGGCCGCAGCGGAATCTCCGACCGGCCTGTTCTCGCTGACAGCTCCTACCGGCGCGGGAAAGACACTGGCGGCGATGTTGTTCGCCCTGAAGCACGCGACACACAACGGCCAACGGCGCGTGATCGTCGTCCTTCCTTACACGAGCATTATTGAACAGAACGCCAATGTCTACCGCGCCGTATTCGGCTGGGAAAACTTGATCGAGCACCACAGCAACTATGATCCGCCGCCAACCGAGGACACGACGCGATACCAGTTGGCTACCGAGAACTGGGAGGCGCCAATCATTGTGACGACGACGGTTCAGTTCTTTGAGTCTCTGTTCGCCAACCGGCCGTCACGGTGCCGAAAGTTACACAATATCGTCAAGAGTGTGGTGGTTTTGGACGAGGTGCAGACCTTGCCCCCTGGCGTTCTGCTAGCGGTTCTGGACGCCCTTAATGAGCTTGTTACCAGCTACGGTTGTAGCGTCCTACTCTCAACGGCAACGCCGCCCGCGCTGGCGGCGCGTCCGGGATTACCGCAGGGCTTGAGCAACGTGCGAGAGATCATTCCGGACGCTGGTTCGCTGGCGCGGCGATTGAAGCGCGTAAGTTATCACTGGCCCATAAGTGAGACAACTTGGGTGGCATTGGCGGGCCGGATTTGCTCGCACCCGCGCGCATTGGCGGTAGTCCATCGGCGCGCTGATGCACGCCTGTTGGCGACGCTGGTACGAGAGTTGCGAGCCGAAGATCCGGTCTTTCACCTTTCCGCGCTGATGTGTCCGGCACACCGTTCTGCAGTGCTGGCTGAGGTCCGCGAGGTTCTCGCGAGCGATCACCCCTGCCGGCTCGTCTCGACGCAGTTGATTGAAGCGGGAGTGGATATCGACTTCCTCGTCCTGTATCGGGCGTTGGCCGGTCTGGACTCGATAGTCCAGGCGGCTGGGCGCTGCAACCGCGAGGGTAGCGTCGCGGAAGGACATGTCTATGTGTTTCGTGCCCCTTCGTTGCCTCCACAGGGAGTGCTTCGCCGGGGATTTGAAGTGATGAATACGATGCTGGCGGCGGACGCTGCGCTTGATCCCTCGGACCCCGCATTGTGCCACGATTACTTCCGCGAGTTCTACTTTGCAAACTCGCTGGACGAACACGGGATCCAGCCGGCCCGCGCGCAGTTGAACTTTGCGACAGTTGCGAAAGAGTTCCGAATAATTGAGGACGAATGCACGAAATCGGTTATTGTTCCTTACGGAGATGCCCAGGGACGGATCGACAATGTCCGGAGATTCGTGACCCGGGAGGGCATCAGATCTCTCCAACCGTACTCCGTTCGCATCTACCCGCCGTCTTTTGCCCAACTGCTGCAGGCCGGCGCGCTGGACGAAATCTGCGACGGCCTTTTCGCAATTGCGCTTCCTTTCGCGCATCTGTACGATGAAACTCTTGGTTTGCTGCTGGACACCGAGTTGACTCCGAACCCAGCGAGCCTCGTGGTCTGATATATCTGATATAACAACTACTAACGGACTTTGCGATCTGAAATAATGGAGGTTCGATTTGGTGCAACCATCCAGCCCAGTGTTACGGCTCCGTGCGCGTGGCCCGTTTGCCTGCTTCACACGTCCTGAGTTGAAGGTAGAGCGCGTCTCCTACCCCGTCATGACACCGTCGGCGGCCCGCGGAGCCATCGAAGCGGTTCTCTGGAAGCCGGCGATAGCCTGGCGCATTCACCGCATTCATGTCTTGAGCGAAATTCGGTTCACGGCCTTCAGGCGTAACGAGGTTAATAGCCGCGCTGCAAAGCCGTCGCTGGCTATGGTCGCGAATGGCGGCTCGCTCGATCCGTTTTTCGCGGACGAACAGGAAAACCGGGCGCAGCGCAACACGGTCGCGCTACGCGACGTGGATTACCTCATCGAAGCGAGTTTCCAAATGACTCGGCGGGCCGGCCCCTCTGACAACGTACAGAAATTCGTGGAAACGTTCGAGCGCCGGCTCCGAAATGGGCAGCATTTTCATCAACCGTATCTGGGCTGCCGCGAGTTTATCGCAGAAATGCTGCCGGCGGACGCCGCGCCGCCGGCGGTTGACGATTCGCGCGATCTTGGGCTGATGTTGTGGGATATCGTTTTTCGGCCTGGGGGCAATAGGGCGGTCTTTTTCGATGCCAAATTGGAGCACGGCGTGCTTTCGGTGCCCGAGTCCCCGGACGGGAAGGAGAGTGGATGATCCTCCAGGCTTTGTATGAACTGGCGCAGAGGGAAAACCTTGTGGACGACCCCGATTTTGAAATCAGGCCTGTGGCATGGCTTGTTCATGTCGGTCCAGGCGGCGAATTTCGGGGGATTGTGGGCACTCATAGCATCCCTGAATCGGAGAGTGGCAAGAAGAAGCCTCGTCCGGTTCCGGCAAGGTTCCGGCTGCCTCTTCGCCTTCCGAGCCGTTCGGGGTCGAAGCCACAAGCAGAGTTCCTTGCCGATAACGCTCAGTTCGTTTTCGGGCTTGGGACACCGGACAAGCCTGTGGACAGCGCCAAGGCCAAGGCGCGCGCCGCCGGCTTCCGGGATCGTTTGGCCGCTTGCGCTGAGGCTACGAAGGATGAAGGGCTTGTTGCGGTTCAGCGATTCCTCGATGATCTCCATGCCGGGCGATTCAGCGTTACATTGCCTCCTGAAACGCTCTCAAATGAGGTTTTTGCTTTTGTTTACGCCCCCGACCGCGACCGCCTGGTTTCCGATCGACCGGTAGTGGAAGCCTACTGGCGTGACCAGCGGGCGCATTCGAACGAAGGCGTCGGCGCAGGCGTCCGTTGCCTGGTGTCCGGCAAATCCGGCGCAATGGCCGACAAGCACCCCAAGATCATGAAACTGCCGGGCGGAAATACGGCAGGAGCGGCTCTCATTTCATTTAATAAAGGTGCGTTCGAGTCGCAGGGTTGGTCGGTGAACGAGAACGCTCCCATCTCTCGGGATGCCGCCGAAGCCTGCGCAGCCGCGCTCAACCGCCTATTGCATCCCACCCCGGCTGACCCGGTTCGGCCTGGGCTAACCCTGCCGCGACGAAACTACCGCATCAGTGGCGATACCGCTGTATGCTACTGGGCCGCTTCGAAGACAGACTTCCTGGATGTCTTCGAAGCGATCCTGGAGGCGAGGGAGGAACAGGTTGGCGAGATGTACCGTTCGGTGTGGCGGGGGCGCCCGGTAGGGGTCGACGACCCGAGCGCGTTTTATGCGCTCACGATTTCCGGAGCGCAGGGCCGAGCAGTAATTCGCGATTGGTTTGAGTCGACGGTCTCGGCGGTTGCCGGCAAACTCGCGCAACATTTCGATGACCTCAATATCGTGCGCAATACACCCAAGCCCCAAAAAGGCAACCTCGCTCCAAACTTCCCGTTGACTCTGCTTTTACAGTCCCTGACCCCGGAGGGAGATAGAAATCAGATCCCGCCGGCCATGGCCTCGCAGTTGCTCCAATCGGCGCTCAGCGGGAGGCCCTATCGCGTTGCAATCTTGCAGCGGGCGATCGAACGGTATCGCGCGGACATCGGGCGGACCGAGTGGGCCGACTCGTTGCGCCGTGACGCCCGTGCCGCGCTCGTCAAGGCATTCCTAAACCGGTGGAAAAGGTTCAACCCCAACACGACTTCGTATGAGGAGATTAAACCCGAAATGGACCCGAACAATGAAAGCCCAGGCTATTTACTGGGGCAATTAATGGCGGTGCTGGAGCGCATCCAGCAGGCGGCTCTCAAAGACGTCAACGCGTCGGTGATCGACAGGTATTTCAGTGGCGCTTCAGCCGCGCCACGGGCAGTCTTCGTGCGGCTGTTAAAGAATTCCCAGCACCATGCGCGCAAGGCGATGGACGACCCTGCGGCCGCTGGCTTAGTCTTTCGGCTGGAGCGGCTCAAGGACGAACTGAGCGACCGCTTCGATCCGAAGCATAACGGTTTTCCAGCCCGGTTGAACATGGAACAGCAGGGATTGTTCGTACTGGGCTATCACCAGATGCGCAAGTGGATTTGGATGAACCAACAGGAACGTGAGCAGTGGGAGGCCGTTCGTCCCGTCGCTCCGCGCGCCTACCTGTGGAATCGCAAGTCCTCCGAGTAGAAAGGAATGATTAATTATGAGCAACCCAATTACGCGACGCTATGACTTCGTTCTTTTGTTCGATGTGATCAACGGCAATCCAAACGGCGACCCGGACGCTGGCAACTCACCGCGCATCGATCCAGAGACGGGAAACGGCCTTGTCACGGACGTTTGTTTGAAACGGAAGATTCGCAATTTCGTCTGCCTTGCCAAGCCTGGTGAACCGGGCTATGACATTTACGTCAAAGAGAAGGCGGTACTGAATCGGCAGCACCAGAAGGCCTATGGCGCGCTGGGGCTCAAGGCTGACGCGAAAGGTGCCGAGAAGGCTGGGCAGATCGATCAAGCGCGCGCGTGGATGTGTCAAACGTTCTTTGACATTCGCATGTTCGGCGCGGTCATGTCGACAGAGATCAACTGCGGACAAGTTCGCGGGCCGGTGCAACTCGCGTTTGCTCGTTCGGTGGATCCTATCGCGCCGCTGGAGCAGTCGATCACGCGGATGGCTGTCACCAACGAGCGTGACCTCGAAAAAGAGCGCACCATGGGCAGAAAAGAGATCGTGCCGTACGGGCTGTACGTGGCGCATGGGTTCGTTTCGCCACATCTGGCTGCGGACACGGGCTTCTCGCAGCAGGATCTGGATTTGTTGTGGCAAGCTCTTCAGTGGATGTTCGAGCATGACCGTTCGGCAGCCCGCGGGGAAATGGCGTCACGAAAGCTGATCGTCTTCGAACACGAGTCGGCGCTTGGCAGCGCCCCGGCGCACCGCCTCTTCGACAGGATCAAGATTACTCGCAAGGATCCTTCCATGCCGCCGCGGGCATTCATGGACTACGATGTGGCGGTCGACCGTGAGGATTTGCCGCGAGGCATCACGATTCACGAGATGCTGTAATCGTCATGTTCTCCGAAGACGACCTACTGCCGCTTTCCGGCCTGCAACACTTAGTGTTCTGCGAGCGGCAGTGGGCGCTGATCCACATCGAGCAGGTTTGGGCGGAGAACCGGCTGACGGCCGAGGGGCGGGTGCTGCACGAGCGGGCGCACGGGGGCGGGGCGGAGTCGCGGCCCGGTCTGCGGGTGGCGCGCGGGCTGCGGCTGCGGTCGCTGCGGCTGGGCCTCGCGGGGCAGGCCGACGTGGTGGAGTTCCACGCGGCCGCGGAGGGCGTCCGGATGGCGGGGGAGGAGGGCTGGTGGCGGCCGTTCCCGGTCGAGTACAAGCGCGGCCGGCCCAAGCCCGACCGTTGCGATGAGGTCCAATTGTGCGCGCAGGCGCTGTGTTTGGAAGAAATGTTCGAGGCTCCGGTGGCGGCGGGCGCGCTGTTCTACGGAACGCCGCGGCGGCGGCTGGAGGTGCCGTTCGATGCCGTCCTGCGCGCGGAGACGGAACGCCTGGCGGCGCGCATGCACGAGATGTACCGGGCGCGGGCGACTCCGCGAGCGGTCTACCTGCCGAAGTGCGACAACTGCTCGCTGATCGCGCTGTGCATGCCGCGGGCGCTGGCCAAGCCTGCGGGAGTGGCGCGGTATCTGGCGCGGGCGCTGGCCAGCGGCAACGAATGACATGAAGCAACTGCTCAACACGCTGTACGTCACGACGCAGGGCGCGTATCTGGCGAAGGATGGCGAGACGGTGCTGGTGCGCGTGGAGGAAGAGTCGCGGCTGCGCGTGCCGATACACACGCTGGGGAGCATTGTGTGCTTTGGGCGGGTGTCGTGCAGTCCGGCGTTGATGGGGCTGTGCGCGGAGAAAGGTGTGGCGCTGAGCTTTCTGACGGAGAATGGCCGGTTCCTGGCGCGCGTGGAGGGGCCGGTGTCGGGCAATGTGCTGCTGCGGCGGGAGCAATACCGGCGCGCGGAGAACGACGAACAGACGGCGGAGATTGCGCGTTCGGTGGTGATCGCGAAGGTGGCCAATTGCCGGACGGTGTTGCTGCGGGCGGCGCGGGAAAAGCCGGAGGGCGAGGGGTGCGCGGATTTGGAGGCCGCGGCGCTGCGGCTATTGCGGCTGACGGAGACGCTGCAGCAGCCGCTGGCGCTGGACACGGTGCGCGGGCACGAAGGGGACGCGGCGCGGGTGTATTTCGAGGTGTTCGATCATTTGATCGTGGAGGCGAAGGACGCGTTTTTCTTTCGGGGCCGCAGCCGGCGGCCTCCGCTGGACAATATGAATGCGCTGCTGTCGTTTCTGTACACGCTGGTGACGCACGATGTGGCGGCGGCGCTGGAGGGGGTGGGGCTGGATCCGGCGGTGGGGTATCTGCATGTGGACCGGCCGGGGCGTCCGAGCCTGGCGTTGGATTTGGTGGAGGAACTGCGTCCGGTGCTGGCGGACCGGCTGGGGTTGTCGCTGGTGAACCGGCGGCAGGTGCGGGCGGAGGGGTTCCGGCGGACGGAGAGCGGCGCGGTGGTGATGGACGACGATACGCGCAAGGAGGTGCTGGTAGGTTATCAGAAGCGAAAGCAGGAGGAGGTTTTGCATCCGTTTCTGAAGGAGCGGGTGGCGTTTGGGATTGTGCCGCATGTGCAGGCCATGCTGCTGGCGCGGTATCTGCGGGGCGACCTGGACGGATATCCGAGCTTCCTGTGGAGGTGATGGCATGATGCTGGTGGTGGTGGCGTATGACGTGAGTACGGAGTCGGAGGACGGGAGGCGCAGGCTGCGGCGGGTGGCGAAGTTGTGCGAGGATTTTGGGCAGAGGGTGCAGAAGTCGGTGTTCGAGTGTCTGGTGGATGCGGCACAGTGGGTGGAGTTGCGGGCGCGGCTGATTGGGGAAATTGAGGCGGGGGCGGATAGCCTGCGGTTCTATTTTCTGGGGGACAACTGGCATCGGCGGGTGGAGCAGGTGGGGGCGAAGGTTTCCTATGACCCGCAGGGGCCGCTGATAATATGAAGCGCGGACCGGAAGCTCGCAGGGAAATGCCGGGAGGTTCGCGCGGTTGGTATGGGTTTGGAGGCAGAGGGCTTAGGGGATTTCGATCTGGTGCGGGCGCGGTGGCGGCCCGGCGGCGAGTGCGGTGCGCGGAACCAGGTCGAGGAGCGCTTGTCTTTCAGTGAGTTGTGGGCAGGCGGTCGCCGCCCTCGCGGGCGGCGTGGATTGAAACGACATGAGGGGGGGGTACGTGGAGCCGACCAATCTCGTCGCCGCCCTCGCGGGCGGCGTGGATTGAAACCATGATGCCGCGCATGTCGTGCGTGCGCTGGGTGAGTCGCCGCCCTCGCGGGCGGCGTGGATTGAAACTCCGGTCATCTCGCGGACTGCCGTTATTGCGTAGTCGCCGCCCTCGCGGGCGGCGTGGATTGAAACGCATAACAATCCCGCTGGGCAGCTATGAGATGGTCGCCGCCCTCGCGGGCGGCGTGGATTGAAACACGCTGGTGCCGCATCAAAGAAACACGGTTGCCGGGTCGCCGCCCTCGCGGGCGGCGTGGATTGAAACGGCCCGTTCTGTTCGCTTGGGAAAGGCTGGGGAGTCGCCGCCCTCGCGGGCGGCGTGGATTGAAACGTCGGAACTCAATGTCTCGCCTGGGCTGACCTCGTCGCCGCCCTCGCGGGCGGCGTGGATTGAAACGCTGGGCAACTCGCAGAATGCCGCCGACTACCTGTCGCCGCCCTCGCGGGCGGCGTGGATTGAAACCGGGAGCTGCAACCGTACTGCTTATTCCCGCTGCGTCGCCGCCCTCGCGGGCGGCGTGGATTGAAACAACGCAGCCTCGATTGTCGCCGATGTCGCCGAAGTGTCGCCGCCCTCGCGGGCGGCGTGGATTGAAACGAGTACAGCGAGGCGATGTCGGTTTCGATCTTGTCGCCGCCCTCGCGGGCGGCGTGGATTGAAACATTGCCAAGCCATCCACTACGACCTACAACATGGTCGCCGCCCTCGCGGGCGGCGTGGATTGAAACACCGGCCCAGCGGTCTCTGGGGGTTAGCGACACACGTCGCCCCTCTGTGCCAAGATCAGTGAGACGCCTTCCCTTCCGGGGTTTAGTGTAGAGGGCGGAGAAGGAAATGCTCATGAAGAAGTCCGTAAACGGTGTT
>OBLT010002219.1_pt1 | contig 12204 bp, 10 predicted proteins | sample 1518721 | NCBI WGS metagenome assembly OBLT01 (sample SAMEA3539307, study PRJEB22396) | soil metagenome | biome: tundra; feature: field; material: soil | place: USA | collected 2010-05 | depth 0.15 m | reverse complement strand
TGAAGCTCGCGGCTGAAAAATCTGTTCCGGTCAGGCAGAGGGAAAAGGGTGATATCTCCAGACTGTGCGGAACCGATCATCATCAGGGATTGGCGTTGCGGGTTGAACCTTTTCCCTATACCGAGATTGCGGATGTTCTTGCGCGTTGGCGGGCATCAGGTGAAAGTGGCCTGCTGCTGGTCCTCGACGGGGTCCAGGACCCGCACAACCTAGGGGCGCTTATCCGGACAGCAGCCTGTGCAGGCGTGATCGGGGTGATTATTCCGAAAGACCGTGCGGTCGGGGTCACGGCCACGGTTGAAAAGGTCTCCGCCGGCGCCAGCGAAACTGTCCCGGTGGTCCGAATTGCCAATATCGCCCAGACTCTGGACGAATTGAAGCAGGAAGGATTCTGGATTTATGGCGCCATTGGCGATGCCGACGAGTCGGTCTATGGCCAGGACTATACCGGTAATGTGGCGCTAGTGATCGGCGGGGAAGGGGAGGGGATACGCCCTCTGGTGAGAAAGAAGTGCGATCTGCTGGTTGCCATACCACTAAAGGGAGGGGTGAGTTCTCTTAACGCCTCGGTTGCGGGGGGAGTAGTGCTCTTCGAGATAGTCAGGCAGCGTTCCCGGAAGATTGGTAGCAAGGAAATGTAAAAGTTTACTAAAACCAGAAAAATCTATCGGGCTGAATGAATAAAAAAAGGCGAAGCCAACGGCTCCGCCTTTTTTACCTATATTTGAAAAAAGTTAATTATTTGTGACACTTTTCGCAATCTTTCTTGGTGGTGAAGGCGTCCTTGTCGTTGTGGCAGGTACCACAGGACTTCCCGCCTTCCATTCCGCCCATGCCGATGTGCTGCACGCCGGCCTTGTAGGGGAACACCTTGGTATGGCAGTCGGGGCACTTGTACATGCCGAGGTGGAATTCGTGGCTGAACTTGACATCCCCGCCATCGGTCTTGAAAGTAATGATGCCTGGAACAAACTTGACATGGCACTTGTCGCAGTTACCGCTGACGGTGAAGGCGTCCTTGCCGTTATGGCATAAGCCGCATTCTTTCCCCTTCTCCATGTCGGTCATGGAAGCGCCGCCGCTCACGGCCTTGTAAGGGAAGGTTTTGGTGTGACAGGCATTGCATTTGTAATCCATGTCCAGGTGGAGTTTATGGCTGAAAACAGCGTTGCTTATGCCGTTGACCTTGAAGGTAACGTCCTGCGGATTCAACCCTTTGTGACAACTTCCGCAGCGGCCGGTGACGCTGAACGCCTTTTTGCCGTTGTGACAGGTGCCGCAGGTTTTCCCTTTCTCCATATCCGCCATGGTGATGCCCCGTGATTTACCGGTTATGACCTTGCCGTTATGGCAACTTTTGCAGGTGACGCCGGCCTTGCCGATATGAGCTTCATGGCTGAAGGTGGCGTCTGTAACGCCTTTCAGCTTGTAGGTGATGCTTTTAGGTTTTCCCTTGTGGCACTTGACGCAATCCTTGTCACTGGCGACGCTGAAGGCCTTTACCCCTGAGTGGCAGGCGCCGCAGGATTTGGTCTTTTCCATTTCTGCCATAGTGTGGTGATCACGCTGCCTCAGATTGAAAATAGCATTATGGCATTTCTTGCAGTTGTTGTTGATCAGGGGGAGGTTAAGATGAAAATCATGGCTGAAAACAACGGGATCGGCATTTTTGAATTTGAACTGAATATCCTTGGTTTCCTTGGCATATGATGCAAAGGCTCCCAGGGAAATGATGGTAAAAATGACCAGGATAAAACGTAACTTCATGGCAAACTCCTAACGGTAAAGATGTCAACCGTAGTAATATACACATGTGGCAATAAATCGTCAATTCAAAACATGCAAAAATCTTTACCACTTCATGTTAAAATGAATATTTGCTCAAATCCAGGGGACAGGAGGAGATACGGCAAAACTATTGTCGCAAATCGGTATGCTCTGATTGGCATTAGCTTTGATTAGCGGTTGCGGCATTGGTTAACCTGTGTTATAAAAAGGCGTTACAAATATTTGAGAGGTATTATTGGACTGCATCGACAGAATCATAGAAAACGCCCTTGCTGAGGATATCCATACGGGGGACATAACAACCCAGGCGGTTGTCCGGAAGAAAAGGGCCGCACGGGCAATTTTAATGGCGAAGGAAGACCTGATTCTGTCCGGCATTGACGTTGCCGGCCGGGTTTTCATCATGCTGGATGAGAAAGTCTCTTTTTCCCCCATGTATCAAGACGGTGCCAGTATACTATCCGGGCAGACAATTGCCGAAGTCCGTGGCAATGCGGCAGTTCTCCTGCAAGGGGAAAGGGTTGCACTCAATCTGCTGCAACGGATGAGCGGTATCGCCACCTTGACCTCCCGGTATGTCGAGGCAGTAAAAGGGACCCGGGCAAGGCTTGTGGATACCAGAAAAACTACGCCAGGACTGAGGGTTCTGGAAAAGTACTCGGTCAGGGTTGGCGGGGGAATCAACCACCGGACCGGACTTTATGACGGTGTCCTTATCAAGGAAAACCATATTGCCGCGGCTGGCGGCATCACTGAGGCTGTCAGGAATGCGCGGGAATATATTCCCCATACCATGAAAATCGAGGTTGAGACCGAAACCATTGGTGAGGTAGAGGAGGCCCTGGCTGCCGGCGCCGACATAATCATGCTTGATAACATGGATAATGCTTCAATGCGGACTGCTGTTGCCATGATTGCAGGCAAGGTTCTTGTCGAGGCTTCTGGCGGGGTTAATCTTGTGACGGTCCGGGGAATAGCGGAAACGGGGGTTGATATCATTTCTGTCGGCGCTCTTACCCATTCAGCCAGAGCTATGGACATCTCCATGATTCTGGAGGATTCTTGAAAAAGAAAGCCTCCAATGCTTCCGGACAAAACATATCATCTGTTGATCAGCGGATAATAGATTCATTCCGGCTTAAAGAGGGGGAGGTAATATCCGGTGAGGAACTAAGTTCATTGCTGAATGTTTCCCGAACTGCAATATGGAAGCACATTCAGTCCCTCAAGTCGCTCGGCTACCGTATTGAAGCTTTGCCATCCCAGGGATATCGTCTTCTTTCCTCTCCAGATCTCCTGATACCGTCTGAAATCAGATCAGGCCTGACGACGGAACGGCTGGGCAAAAGGATAATCTGTTTTACCGAAACCGATTCCACAAATTCCATCCTTTTCAAACTGGCTGAAGACGGAGCGGAAGAAGGGACGGTGGTAATCGCCGACGCCCAGCGTCGGGGCAAGGGGAGGCTGGGTAGGGAATGGATTTCTCCCGGTGGAGTAAACCTGTATTTTTCCATGCTGCTGAAGCCGGACATTCTTCCAGTCGAAGCGTATCAATTGACGTTTCTCTCGGCAGTGGCCGTTTCCAGGGCAATTGAGAGGACAACATCCCTCATCCCGCGAATTAAATGGCCCAATGACATCCTGGTAAATGACCGGAAGGTGGCCGGCCTTCTCAATGAGATGAGCGCCGAAACGGAAAAAGTTAATTTTGTAGTTCTTGGAATTGGAATTAATCTGAACATGAAACGGGACCAGTTCCCGGTTGATATCAGATTTCCTGCCAGTTCACTTCTTCTGGAAGGTGGGAGTGAGATTGGCCGGTGCGCTTTCATCAGGACGCTGATAACTGAGCTCGATGACCTTTATGCCGTCTATATGAAAGAGGGCGATGAACCGGTACGGAAGGAATGGCTTGTCCGCTGCGATATTGAAGGGCGTACCGTTTCCGTTTCAGGGAATGATCTGGACTTTACCGGGGTTGTTTCAAGGGTTGATGAGACGGGCGGGCTGGTTGTAAGACTTCCGGACGGCAGAGAAGAGAAGGTTTTCAGTGGAGATGTCAGAATAGTAAACAGGTAAAGGTAGAGGTTAAGGAAAAGGAAGAGGTGGAAAATAATTTATGACTTCAGGGTTTGGTTGCGGGGTGGGATTTGCTTCTGGTTATTGATGTCGGCAACAGCAATATTGTCCTCGGGGTTTATGAAGGGGACAGGCTGGTCCGTGACTGGCGGATTTTCACCGACAAATCGAAGACTACCGATGAATACAATATCATTGTTCATGACCTGTTCCGTCTTGGTGGAGTCGATTCCGCCACGGTTAAGGATATAATCATCTCATCCGTAGTGCCGACTTTGACCGGGGTTCTGGAAAAGCTCTCCTTTGACCATTTCGGCCGCAAAGCCTATGTTGTCGGTCCGGGGATAAAGACCGGCATGCCGATTCATTACGATAATCCGAAAGAGGTTGGCGCCGACCGGATAGTAAACGCCGTTGCCGGCTTTGAGAAATACAAGACATCCCTGATTATTGTAGATTTCGGCACTGCCACCACTTTTGATTATGTCAACCGGAAAGGGGAATATTGCGGCGGGGCGATCGCCCCCGGTCTGGTCATATCTACCGAAGCGCTGTTCCAAAAGGCGAGCAAGCTGCCGAGAGTCGAGATTTCCAGAGTGTCCCAGGTGATAGCCAAAAATACCGTTAATTCCATGCAGGCCGGTATATTTTACGGGTATGTGGGTCTGGTGGATGGAATTGTTGCCAAAATGAAATCGGAAAGCAAGGACAATCCCAAGGTGGTAGCCACCGGCGGATTGGCCGCACTCATTGCTCCTGAATCTAAATCTGTTGACATTATTGAAGAATTCCTTACTCTAGAAGGGCTACGGATTCTTTACGAAAGAAACAGGGAAGCTTAATACCAGGAAAAGCACCGTCTTTACCTGATACATATCAAGGGAGGTCCTATGGCAAAATACGACACTTCAAAACTTCGAAATCTTGGTATCATTGCTCATGGTGGTGCCGGTAAAACGTCTCTGGCTGAAGCGATTCTTTTCGATACCGGCAGGATTGACCGACTTGGTCGGGTTGATGACGGCACTTCCACCATGGACTATGAACCTGAGGAGATAAAGAGGAAAATATCCATTAGTTCCGGTCTGGACCATTGCGAATGGCAGGGGCATTTCATTCATATCGTCGATACTCCCGGTTACGGTAATTTCATTGCTGATACCAGAGCCTGCATGAGGGCTCTTGACGGAGCAGTAGTTATCCTTTCGGCTATTTCAGGGGTGAAGGCCCAGACTGAGGAGGTCTGGCAATGGGCCAATGAATTCGAGATACCCCGGATTGCATTCGTCAACAAGATGGACAGGGAGCGGGCCAGTTTCTTTCGGGCCATCGATGATATGGAGAAAACTCTTGGGGCGCGGGGTGTTGCCATCCAGTTGCCGCTCGGTGTTGAAGAAAACTTTGAAGGGGTCATTGACCTGGTGAAAATGAAGGCATATAAATACGCCAAGGATCTTTCAGGAAGTTGTACCGAAATCGATATCCCTGCTGAATATCTTGAAGAAGCCGGGAGGTTGCGTGATCAGATGGTGGAAACTGTTGCTGAGGCCTACGATGCCCTGACGGAAAAATTTCTGGATGTCGGTGAACTGACCGAAGAAGAAATTATTGACGGGATTCGGATCGGCACCATGCGGAACACCTTTACTGCAGTACTGTGCGGTTCGGCTGTCATGAATATTGGCGTGGCCCAGCTTCTCGATGCCGTATGCGCCTATCTGCCGTCCCCATTGGACAGGACAAAAGCTGTCGGCATTAATCCGAAGAACAAGGAGACTATTGAGCGAGCTGCTTCCGAGACGGAGCCTTTTTCCGCACTGGTATTTAAAACTACATCCGATCCCTATACCGGGAAGATTACCATAATGAGAATTTATTCCGGTGTGCTCAATTCTGATTCCAATACCTACAACTCAACAAAGGATGTCCAGGAACGGATTGGACAGATTTATGAGCTGGAAGGGAAAAAGCAGAAGCCGATCAAGCAGGCTGTTGCAGGTGATATTGTCGCTGTTTCAAAACTTAAGGAAACAGTTACCGGGGATACACTTTGCGATGAGCCCAAGTCAATTATATACGAGCCCGCAAGGTTGCTTACGCCGGTTATCTCATATGCAATCGAGCCGAAAACCAAGAATGACGAGGACAAGATTCATAATGCCCTCCACAAGATGATCGAGGAGGAACCGACCCTGGAATCGCATCGAGATACCCAGACCAAGGAGCTGATTATTTCGGGTATGGGGCAGGTCCATCTTGAGGTTATTGTCGAGAAAATGAAGCGGAAGTTCGGGGTGGAGGTTCTTCTCAAAACTCCGAAGGTCCCCTATCTTGAGACGATCCGTGCCAGCGCCAAGGTTCAGGGAAAATACAAGAAGCAGTCAGGCGGGAGAGGGCAGTATGGTGACTGCTGGATAGAAATGGGGCCGCAACCCCGCGGAGAAGGGTACCTGTTTGAGGACAAGATTGTCGGCGGGGTGATTCCGCGGCAGTATATTCCGGCTGTTGACAAGGGAATACAGGATGCCTGCCTCGAAGGATTTCTGGCTGGATATCCGGTGGTCGATTTCAAGGTTGCACTAATTGACGGCTCCTTCCATACGGTCGATTCATCGGAAATGGCCTTCAAAGTTGCCGGATCCATGGCCTTCAAAAAAGCGATGGAACTATGCAAGCCGGTCTTACTCGAGCCGATCGTTACCATGAAAATCACGGTCCCCGATGAAAACATGGGGGATGTTATCGGTGATCTTAATTCGCGTCGCGGCAAGGTTGTGGGGGTAGAGCCCAAGGCAAATTCACAGGTAATCCGGTCTGTGGTTCCGATGTCTGAGGTGCTGGCATATTCAAACGACTTGAAATCCATGACCAGCGACCGCGGCATGTTTTCCCTGGAATTTTCCCATTATGAAGAAGTGCCGAGCCATCTTTCTCAAAAAATAATCAGCGAAGCCGCTGCAGGAAAAAGCGGCTAACCCTGAATTCATTACCTCTGGATGTAGAAATGTCGGGACCCTTTCCTATCAGGGGGAGGGGGTGTTCCCGATAGTCTAGATATGGGCGAAACAACATTTGGCTGATTGATAGGGAGGATTAGGCATATGTCCGTATGGAAATTTCCTGTAAACAGAGCTGGGAATCCTTTAGGCAATGAAAGGGGGAATACGGTGCGTATCCTCCTGCTGGTGGTTCTTCTTCTGATTGCCCTGTTCGGTTATCTCTACTTTTTTACCGACTTGATAAGGTCCGACAAGGAGACCCAAACAAAATCTGAACCTCAGACTGCCCAAGTTAAAAAGCCTATGCCTCCAAGGCCTGGCCAGGCAACGGCTATCAAGCCTGCCGAAACCAAGACTTCAGAATCAGCGCCGGCTGCAGGCCCAGAAAAAGTGACGGCTGCCACGAAAGTTACGCAGGCCCCGGCGCCGATTGCGCCAGGCGCCCCTCCGGAAGCTAAGCCCCCCGTTTCTTCTCCACCAAAGGCAGAGCCAGTAATGCCAGCCAAGGTGTCAGTTGCGTCAAAAGCTGCTCCACCGCCGGCGAACAAACCGACAACTGTCGCAGCCCCGACTAAAGCCTCAGATCATGCGGTTGCCGCAGACAAGAAAACCCCACCAAAAAAAGATGCAAGAAAAGAGAAGAAACCGGCGGAGAAGTCCAGGGAGGGAATTTATACCATCCTGGTTGGTTATTATCCCCCTGGCAAGTCAGCTGATTTTGTTTCCGTCAAACTCGGCAAAGCCGGCATTACTCCCGTAAAAAAAGAGGTCGTTTCAGAGGAAGAGCCTATGAACAGGCTTTTCGTAGGGGAGTTCAGCGATCAGGCAAAGGCTGTTTCAGAACAGCAAAAACTGAAGAAGACTACTAATGACGCCTTTATTATATCTGAAGATGGCGGATATAAACTCTATGCCGGTTCTTATCTGACTGAAAGCCGGACTGCGACTGAAATTAGGCGTTTAAGTGCCAAAGGCATCCATGTCGCCATCAAAAAGATAAAAATCAAGGTCAAGATGACGAAAGTTACCGCCGGAAAATACGCGACTCTGGAAGAGGCGGAAAAAGATGTCAGTCGGCTTAAAAAGGCTGCAATAGAGGCAAAGGCGATAAAGACAGGTCCCTGACAAGAGGAAATCGTGACAGAAAAAATGACCTTGAAAATGTCGGCTGCCGCTGCCGCCTTTTGCAGAGGGGACCTGCCGAAGGCAGAGAAGATGAAGGCTGCGAAGGGGGAAATACCATTCCCTTCTTTTGACCTTGGGGCGCTCCTTTTTTTCCTGACGCTTGATCCAGATCCCGAGGTGAAAGCTGCTGCGGTAAATTCCCTTAAGGAAATGCCCCACGACCTGCTTATGGCTATAGCCGACTCCACCAATACTCATCCAAGGGTTCTTGACCTGTTAGCCCGGATCCATTCAGGGAACAGGGTTTTCATTGAAAAGGTTGTTTCACACCAGGCAGTCGATAACCGGACGGTTGAGTTCCTGAGAAATATTATCTCAGTCCAGGTAGAATCCGAAAGCCCTGATCTGGAAGAAATCCAGTCTCCGGATACGGCAACCATACCGGAAGGGACAAAAGATATATTGCCCGGTTATTCGATAGATGGCGCGGACGAAGAAGAAAAAATCGATGAAGACAGTGAAGAGTCCCATACTAGATACCAGCTATGTCAGCAGATGAGTGTGACAGAAAAGATCAAGCTGGCGATGGGCGGGGACAAAGAGTGGCGAGTACTGCTGGTGAATGATACCAATAAGCAGGTGACGACCGCAGTGCTAAAAAATCCCCGTATCAGTGAGCCGGAAATTCTGGCCCTTGTCAAAAATAAGGGGATGAGCGAAGAAATAATGCGTTTAATCTGCGGTAACAGGGAATGGATAAAAAATTATCAGATTCGTAAGGCGCTTGTTGAAAATCAAAAGACTCCACTGCATACCGCCATCCGGATGCTGTCGAGTTTGACTGATAAGGACCTGTCGCATATTGCCAAAAACAGGGAAATCAGGAAAGTTATTGTCACCCAGGCGCGCCGTTTGGTATTGAATAAGAATACGCGTTGAAAGGGAGTTGTCTATGCCGCTGATCAACCATTCAAAAAAGGAAATAAACGCAAAGCTTGTTTTCATCGGTCCTGCGGAAGCCGGAAAAGACACTAATCTTCGGGTGATCTTCTGCAAGTTGAAAGAATCATTTCGGGGGACTTTCAAGGGAATGAATCTGGATAACGACAGGCTGCTTTTTTTTGACTTCATGCCGTCCGGTCAAGGTGATGTCAAGGGATACAAAATCCGCTTCCACGTATATACGATCACCGGTGCCGTTGCAAAGGCTGCCTCCTGGAAGATGCTTCTCAAAGGGGTTGACGGGCTGGTTTTTGTCGCTGACTCCGATCCGGACAAGAAGCACGATAATCAGCACTGCATGGAGGAACTCAAGGAGATTTTAACTGCTTCGGGTAAAACAATATCCGACATTCCGGTTGTTATCCAGTACAACAAAAGGGATATGGCTACCGCCGTTGACCTTGAACAGTTGAATAGTGACCTTAATCCAGAAAACAATCCCCATGTTCCGGCAGTTGCCTGCAAAGGAGAGGGGGTTCTGGAAAGCGTCTTTTCATTGCTTAAGATGGTTGTCAAAAACATCAGGGAAATGGATGTGGCGCTGGGAGAAGAAATCAGTTTTTATACGGAAACCGGGGAGCATACACTGCCTGAAAAGCAACCGTTTGCGGAACCGGAAATGGATGCTTTCGATCCTGAAGCCGATAAAGTGTCGGTCGTGGATAAGATTGCCGGTTTTGAATATGTTGAAGAGACTCAGGAAAAACCTGTTTTGGAAGAATATTCTCCGGTTGAGGATGAGTTGGAAGGAGATCAAGGAGTGGAACTGGAACCAGGGTCGACTCAGGATGAAGTTGTATTGGACAGACTTACCGATGAAATGGAGGAAAAGCTGCCGGAAGAGCCAATGGTTGAAGTTGCCGGTGGGCCGGAACTTCTGGAGGGGGGAGGGGTGCGGGTTCCGCTTTCCATAAAATATGACGGAAAGATCAAGAGAATGACCCTTGACATCTCACTTTATCCCGAGACTTGAATGCTGGAGGTGTTTTCCTCAAGGAATTTTGCTCAATGCCTTGTCCCATTTCTTGCATGCATGAAAAAACTATGTTAGAAAAACATTCATTCTTTTTCCGTCGGAGGCAATGATGGCAATAATAACCATTTCGCGGGAGATGGGTACCGGGGCATATCAGATTGCCACTGAACTTGCGAAAAGATTGCGATACACCCTTATAGACGGTGCAAAAATTATTGAAGTTGCCGCCAGTTACGGCCTTACTCCAGAACTATTGGAAAGGGTTGACGAAAAACCCCCGGTATACATCACCGCCCAGGACAGACTTAATGCTTCATACCTTAACACCATTGAGCTGATTCTTCTCGAAGGTATGAAGAAAGGGAATGTAATTGTATATGGACGTGGAGGGCAGGATTTAATTCCCTGCCTCAAAACTGTCATCAGGGTTCGGTTTATAGCGCCGTTTGAAGAAAGAGTGGAAAACTTTGCCGAACGCGAATGGGTTGATCCGGATCTTGCCCACGAACTTATCCGAAAAAATGACCATCAGCGCGGTGGATTTATTCATTATTATTACGACAGGGACTGGAATGATCCCCTGGAGTACGATCTCGTATTTAATACAGTTAAGTTATCAAGGAGCGCAATAGTCGATGCCATCGTGGCTGCCGTAAAGGACCCAAAAATTAAAGCTGCCGACAAGGAATCAGAGATAGTGCTCGAAAACCTGATTCTTCGCAAAAAGATCGAAACGGAAATCCTTAAGTCACCCGAGGTAAGCAACCAGCATTTCATTATTGAAGTGGTGAATAGCCATGTCAGACTTTCCGGGCATGTTCATAGCGATCTGGAGCGGGAGGACGTAATCCGGATAACCCGAGGGGTAAACGGGGTGGCGTCGGTAGAGGACAACCTTCAGATAATGGTTTTCAAAATCTATAAGGAAAGATGATAGATCCCAAGTTAAAAAGGGTCCGATGGACCTTTTTTTTATTTGGTTCACTTTACTGAAATATGGTAATAAATGGAAAGAAATGACGTTGATTTGTTCCAGGAATGGTTCAGGGGGTTTTGTAGTGACTTTCATTCCAGGGATAGTGAAGAAGAAAAAAATATCAGGCTCAAGGAAGAGCATACCTTCAGGGTTTATGATAACATAAGACGTATTGCCGCTGATGAGAAGATCGAGAAATATTTTGCTATTCTGGCTGAAGTTGTTGCGTTATTTCACGATATTGGCCGATTTCCCCAATACCGGCGATACAAAACCTTCAAGGATTCAGATTCGGTTAATCATGCCGCCTTGGGGTGCGAAATGCTTGTAAGAGGCAAGGCCCTTGACAAACTGTCTCCCAATGAGCAGGATATGATTATCGAGGCAGTGCGGCACCACAACGTATTTACCGTTCCTTCAAGATTTGGCCTTCCTCTAAGAATTTTGCTCGGCCTGATACGTGATGCAGACAAGATTGATATCTGGAAAGTATTTATCGATTTTTACGACCAGCCGTCTGAACAGCGTGCTTCGGCTGTTTCTCTCGGGTTTCCGGATATTCCCTCCTTTTCACCTGAAATACTGGAATCTATTCGGCGACGGGAGTTGGTAAAGCTTAAATCGGTAACATGCCTTAATGATTTTAAACTATTGCAGTTGACATGGGTTTATGATCTGAATTTCCCAACTTCCTTCAAGATGTTGGAAGAAAAAAATTATATAAACAGAATGGCAGCCACGCTTCCGGTTGATAATAAAATAAGGGAGGCAGTGGAAATAGTACGCAGATATTCTCACGAGGTTCTTGAGGGAAAGATTTGTAAAGGAATTATGCCTGACTGATAGTGATGTTGATGTCTATTCCGGGAATGATACTTACAACAACAAACAATACAGATATCTGGAGGAACAATGAAAAAAAATATCATCTTGATGTTGGCACTTTTTTCAGCTGCAATTATCCTGATCGCCGGTTTACTTGAAACTGACGCTCATGCAAGGGCTGGTGGCGGAGCATCTATGGGAAGCCGCGGTTCCCGCTCCTACTCCAGGCCGGCGAGTCCTCCATCGGCTCAGCCTGCGAGGCCCCAGGTTGCTCCGCAGCCCCGACCCTATACCCCGCCTCCATTCCAGCGGCCTGCCTATGCGGGTGGCGGCTTTTTCCGGAGCATGGCCGGCGGTATCGTCGGCGGCATGCTCGGCGGCATGCTTTTTCGTAGCCTCGGTTTCGGCGGCGGCGGTGGTAGTGGCTGGGG
>OBLT010002215.1_pt1 | contig 12221 bp, 10 predicted proteins | sample 1518721 | NCBI WGS metagenome assembly OBLT01 (sample SAMEA3539307, study PRJEB22396) | soil metagenome | biome: tundra; feature: field; material: soil | place: USA | collected 2010-05 | depth 0.15 m | reverse complement strand
GCGTCGCAGCACCCCCCGCCTCTCCCGGCGCCAAGGGCGCAACAGACTCGTTCGCTGCTCCGCCGCGGCCGCCTCGGGCCGGGCCGCCTTCAGCCGTGGTGCCGCCGCCGGTACCGGCGCTCGCGCCAGCTTCCACCTGGGCGTAAATCGTGCTGGGCTTGGCCCGGAAAACCGAAATCGCAATGCGGCCGTAAATGCCGTCCTTGGGCTTCGGCCAGCCTGGTCCTTCGAGCTTGGTCCAGGTGGCGCCGGCGTCCGTGGTCTTCCACAGCGCGCTGCCCGGGCCACCGCCGTTGTATCCCCACCACGTGCGCCGCCGTTGGAACGACGCGGCGTACAGGATCTTGGGATTGGACGGATCGATAGCCACGTCGGTGAAGCCGGTGTCGGGATCGATGTACTTGGATTTGTTCCAGGTCTTGCCACCGTCGGTCGATTTATAGAGGCCGCGCTCCGGATTGGGGCCGAACAGATGGCCATTCGCGGCGACGTAGACGATGTTGGGGTTAGTGGAGTCCACCACGATGCGGCCGATCGACTGCGTCTCTTCCAGGCCGAGGTGGTTCCAGTGCTGTCCGCCATCGGTAGTGCCCCAGACGCCATCGCCGATGGACGAGCTTTGCCGGTTGTTGGCCTCGCCCATGCCGACGTAGACTACGTTGGGGTCGGAGGGTGCGATGCCGATGGCGCCGACGGACTCGTTCGCCATGTTGTCGAACTGCGACTTCCAGTGATTGCCGCCGTCGGTGGACTTCCACACTCCGCCAGTGGCGAAGCCGATGTAGATGATCATCGGGTCCTTTTCGGACCCCGCGATATCGTCGACGCGGCCCATCATGGTGGCCGGGCCAATCGAACGAAACTCGAACCCGCGTAGCAGTGGATCCGTCGACGGATTGGGCGGCGGGACCGGGGGTTGTCCACCGCCGCGTCCTTGCGCCAATAACATTCCAGCCACGCCAAGACCGGCTGCGACGCCGGCCAACACGAATGACCAACGATGGTACGAAGGCCGTAAACCCATAGTTTTCCTCTCCCTAACTCCGTGAAGCTGTTTTGGCGATCACCGCCAATGTAACATATGCAGATATGGAAATACGATTGCCATAGGAGAGAGGTTACCCCACGCGGCCGAAAGAGTTGTTCCTCGCCAAGAACGCCAAGAAAACAAGGAGATTCTTTCTTGTCGGCCTTGGCGGTACTTGGCGGTACTTGGCGAGAAACCTGTTTTGTCGGGCAGGTCGAGGACGTCGAGCACTGGCAGCACCCGAAGAGCGGATCCGGGGGGACCCGCACGGACGGAGGCAGCACCGGAATCGAAACGGCGTAGGTCATTCGGCGTCGTGAAAAATGATGCCCAGCGTCCATCGAAGGCCTGTGGTAACCGGGCTCACGCCATGGCGCACCGAAACCCTATGGACGCCGCGCTTCCCCGTGGCGGGACGATGCTTCGTGGTGATGATGACGGCGTCGCCCTGGGTGGGCCTCAGGGCACGGCCCATGGCCTGAGCCCGTGGAGGATTCTCCACCAGGAGAAACTCGCCTCCCGCATAATCCCGATGCGGCTCGGAGAGGAAGAACACGACTTGAAAGGGGAAGGCCACCGGCCCGTAGATGTCCTGGTGAAGGCAGTTGAAATCACCCGGACCATAGCGCAACATCAGTGGTGTGGGGCGCGTCTGTCCCTGTTGATGGCATCGCGCCAGCAGGGCGCCGAGGGTATCCGGGAAGCGATCGCCCTCGTGGAAGAGGCCGGCCCAGGCGTTGGCGACTGCCGCCAGGCCCGGATAGAGCCTGTGGCGGAGTTCTTCGACCAGTGGCGGGAGCGGATAACGGAAATACTGGTATTCGCCCTTGCCGAATCGGTATTGTGCCATATTGATGCGGCTGCGAAAAAGCTCTTCCCGCGGGTACAAGGCGACGAGATCGCCGCATTCCCGCGCGGAGAGCATCGCAGGCAGTTCCGCGAAACCAAGGTCCGTCAATGAGGCTGCGGTACGATCCCAGTCGATTGCCATAAGCTTATGGTACGGTGATCGCGCACAGCCGGCTATCCACTTATTGCGGGCGAATTGGCGAGAGCAGGTTGGGGGTTGGAGACCGGTCCACGCCGTGCCAAGAAAAAACGACGGCCCCGGTGCGCTTTCGCCGGGGCCGTCGCTGCTTCCTGCTAACCGATGGGGTGCTGTTACTGCTGGATCTGTCCGCCTCTAGGGGGACGACCGGGACCGCCGGGGCCGCGTCCGCCCGGTCCGCCGGGACCGCCGCGGGTCACGGTGTAGTCCGAGGGGACCGTGAACAGCGAAGAATCCGGTTCCGCTCGATTGACGTTCGTCAACTGTGTCACCGTCGTGCCGAATCGAGGATCGGTAGTCTTGACCATCACGGGAACCTTAAGATCGGTGGATACCCATCTTTCATGGATAGTCTCGATCGGCTGGACATTGCCGATGGCGCCTGCGGGAATGGTTCGCGTGGTGCGCGTGCCGCTGGCAAGCACGCCATTGATGGATTGCGTGCCCAAGTCCTCAGTCTTCACGTTCGGGTCGACCGGACGAGTGGAGCCATTCGGATTGCGAGGGCTGACGCCATTGGTCCGAGGACCAGGGCCATTGGCAGTCCGGGGAGCGGTGTTATTCGGATTGCCGGGACCCATTCCAGGGGGGCGGTTGCCGGGGCCACGGGTGGCCATCGAGCGTGCGGACTTATTCTGCGGATCCAGTTCGTGCGTGACTCCGGCCACTGGGTCGTGGATCGTGATCCTCTTCACCGGCGTTTGTCCGGGCGGGGCGATTTCCGTTTCCGTACGCATGCGGCCCTGACTGTCGCGGGTGATGGTGGTCTGGGTCTGACGCTGGATCGTGTTGCCTCCAGGCAGTACCTGCTGCTCCGTCCGCACTTCCACGGCGGAATACGGAGCACCAGTCACGGTGCGCCCCATTTCCGGACCGCCAGGTCCCATAGGACCGGGTCCGAAGCCCATCCGGCCTCTGGGGCCGCCGGGCGGCTGCGCCATGAGACCGGCAGTCGCCACTAAAACCGTCAAGACCAACTTCTTCTTCATCAATACCACCTCTCATCTTTCATTTCGCGGGAGCGGCGGAAAGTTCCAATGAAGTCGAAATATGTTGCAATCCGGTCCCCGCGGTGCTTGTGCGGAACAGGTACAGGAATGCGGCCACACCGAGGACTGCGAGCGGACGGCCTCCGATTACAGCCATCGGATATTGCAGCTTCGATCCACCCGGTGAATCGCACTGCTGAACATCCGGTGAAAAGATTCCGATTTCCACTGATTGGCAGGATCGGAGTTAATCGTAATCGAAACCCTGCGGCCGGCACAACCAAAGGTGACGGCAATGCTCGGATCGACGGCAGCATCGCTCTTCCAAGATTGTTCTAATTCGAGTTTGTCGATTATGGCACTCAGTTCCGCGATAAATCTCTGCATCACATTGCCGCCGGGCCTTGACCACTACTTTCTGGGTTGCAGGCGCCCCCTGTTTCAGTGTACCGTCATTCCACCCGCACTCAGGGGGACCCACACAGGCAAGGATGCCCGCTCCACAAACCCGATCAAAAGATCAGTTTCAGGCCGAATTGAATCTGCCGGGACGTGGTGGCGGTGGCGGTGATCAACCCCGCGGTGGAGCTGATGGCGCCATTCGAAAACAGGATCGCGTTGGGCGTGCCGAAATTCGCCCGGTTGAACAGGTTGAAGAATTCGGCGCGGAATTGCACTGTGGCTTTTTCGGATACGGCGGTGTTCTTGAACAGGGACAGATCCACGTCGCCCAAACCCGGACCGGTCAGCGTTCCCCTGCCCAAATTCCCGTAGGTGCCTACGGCCGGCAGCATGAAGGCATTCGGATTGAGCCATTGATTGGGCTTCTGCAACAGGACCGGGCCGGAGAAAGAAGGATTCACCGAAGGCCGGTCGGGATTGCGGGTATCGCCGTCCCCGGAGCGGTTCGAGCCGATCTGCGGGGTGAAGGGAAAACCGCCCAGCACGGTCGCAATCGCATTCAATTGCCAGCCGCCGGTCAGCTTGGAAAGACAGGCGAAACCGCCTGTCCCACATGGGGAACTACGCTTCCCACCAGGCAGTTCATAGGTGGTGGAGAGGCTCGCCTGACTGGTGATGTTCAATGCGGACGGGCCCCAGTCCTGGCGCAGGTTGTTGCGGTTCAACACCATCTGCGCCTGGTTGTTGGCTTGCGCGCCCGTCAGGCCGGAATTGATATCCAGATTCTTGGCCCACGTATAGTTGGCGCGGAACTGCAGGCCGTGACTCAGGCGGCGGGTGACGTCCACCTGCAGAGCGTTGTAACTGCTGTTGCCTTCCGTATACCAGAAGAAACCGCCGGAGAGGTATGGATTGGGCCGGGCTCCGACCGGGATGTACTGCGCCCCCTGGGCTACACTTCCCCTGGCCGCGCCGCTGCCGCCCGACGTGCAGCCTGCCAGGTTGGCGCAGACCTGCGCTGGGATGCTATTGGGATCGACACTCAGGAGGCCGTGATATCCGAACGATCCGACATAGGCGACGCGCAGAACCATGTTCCGGCCGACCTCTTGCTCCACAGTCAGATTCCATTCCTCGACCGTGGGCGTTTTGGCGCCGGGTTCGATTCCCTGCGGCGCGTAGATGGTGCAGGGCTGCGGAACGTTCGGACCGCACGAAGGCGCAGGCGCGACCCCCGGAAGGATGGGCAGGATCGAAGGCAAGGAAACCGCGGCGTACGAAACCGAGCCGTTATAGGGAGGAATCGAATTCAACAGGAAGGCGAGATCGTCGATCAGCGAGAAGTAGGTCCCGAATCCGGCGCGGACCGCGGTCTTACCGTTTCGGAACGGGTCCCATGCCAGGGAAACTCTGGGCCCGAGCAGCCGCTTTGCGTGGTTCTGGGTGAAAACCGAACCGGACACCTGCGGATCGGTCATCAGCACACCCTGATTGGTGACGTAGTTGGCAGCCCTTCCCGACACTTCATTCCACCCCGTGGTGAATTCGTGGCGGAGGCCAACCTGGAACGTGAGATTGGGGCGTATCCGGATGGCGTCTTCGATATACCACGCGCCGAAGAAACTCCTCCAGCCTAGTTCGTTGGGAGTGGGCACCACTTGAAACGTGGTCACGGTGCCTTGCAGAAACGTCTGTAAGCTGGCGAAGCTGGCCTGCCCCAGGCGGCGCGAAGCGGTGTTTTCATTGTCGCGGAGCCGTTGAAACCAGACTCCCGCACTGATCTGATGAATGCCTTTGCTGAACTGAAAAGTGTCCGTATAGGTAAACAGGTTCCGGCGATTCCAGACGTTGGCGGCATTATTCGGTCCGGCCGAAGTGATGGCGGCCACGCCCGTGGTGGTAACACCGCCGCCGATGACGATTCCTCCCGGTCCGGCCGCGGCTACGAAGGAGTCGCTCGCGGGGAAGGCGGCCAGCGCGAAGGATTGATAATCGAAGGCCGCGCGCGAGAAGCCCAGGCGAACGGTGTTGAGCGCGTGCGGGGAAACGATATGCGTCTCCTGCACGCTGGCTACCTGGCTGCGAAGCGTGGAATAGGACCCGAAAAGCGGATCCGCCAAGGGTGTCAGGTTATTGCCGTCGTCAATCGTGTAGGCTCCCGAAAGGGTGTCCCGGTCGCGCAGGGTGTAGTCGGTCCGCACGGTTCCGAAGTCCTCCCGGATGGCCTGTTTGGGATTGTTGTAGGACAGGGCGGTCCCGCTGGGCAATCCGTTCACCAGCAATTCGGCGCCGTTGGGCTGGGGCCAGAACGACATATACTTCAACATCGCCTGGTTGAGGTTGGCAACCGGCGCCGGCACCCCGGACGCATTCGGCAGGATGCCCAGGCGCGCAGGTTGGTCGGGAACTACGCTCACGCTGCTGACGGCCAACGCCTGCCGGAATCCTTCGTAGTTTCCGAACACGAAGAGACGATCCTTCTTGAGGGGACCTCCCACGGCGGCGCCGAACTGATTTCTCCGGAAGGGAGGAGCGGATGCCTGGTCGAAGAAGTTGCGCGCATCCAGGGCGCTGTTTCGGAGAAACTCGAGGAGCGATCCATGCAGCGCGTTGGTGCCCGACTGGGTGACGACGCTGACCTGCGCGCCCGGGCGCTTCCCGTATTCGGCGCCGTAGGCGCTGGGGAGCACGTTGAACTCCCGGACGGCTTCGATCCCCAGCAGTTGCCCGCTCACGCCGCCAGGGGTGACGGCGAGCTGGCTCGATCCGGTGTCTTCAATGCCGTTCAACAGGAAGAGGTTCTCATATGTCTTGCGTCCCGCGACCGAGAAGGTGTTCCCGTTGCTGGTGCTGGTCCCGGCGCTCTTCATGGCGCTGTAGTTGACGGCGCCCGGGTTGAGGGTCAGCAGGTTGTCGAAACCACGTCCGTTGAGCGGCAGGTCCTTTACCTGGCGTTGCCCCACCACTCCGGAGACGGGTGCGGTGGTCGTATTGACGACCGGCGCCTCCTCCGAAACGGTTACCTGCTGTACGAACTCTCCCACTTTTAGCCGCAGGCCGATGGTGGCCTCCTGCCCTACCGAGAGGCTGATACCGGTGCGGACGGCAGGTTGAAAGCCAGTCTTTTCGGCCTTCACTTCCTGCTGTCCCAGGGGCAGGGCGAGGACCGTGAAGCTGCCCGAATCGCTGGTGGTGACCACCCGCGTCGCCCCCGTCTCCAGGCTCTTCACGGTGACGGTGGCGGCGGAGACGCCGGCGCCGGAAGCGTCTTCCACCCTTCCGGAAATCGAGGCGGTGACCTGGGCCTGTGCGGTTATCGCATGCAGGGCGAGAATCAGGAGCCCGCAATGGGTGGTGAAGGACAGCCTTCGGTTCAGGATGCCGTTTTCGACCGATGTTGCGCGCATGCCCCTGGAGTGCCTCCCAATTTGGCGGTGTCTTCTAGTCTATAACGGATGCCCGTGTCACCATCTACTCGCGGATGAACTCGATGTCGAGCGAGATGGAGACCTCGTCGGCCACCGCCAGGCCGCCGGTCTCCAGGACTTCATTCCACACGATTCCAAAATCCTTGCGATTGATTTTGGTGGTGGCGCTGAGGCCAACCTTCTCCCGCCCACGCGCATCTTTCACCACTGCGGAGGGGCCTTCCACATCCAGTACCACAGGGCGAGTGGTGGCATTGATGGTGAGATCGCCCGAGACCTTGAGTTTGCCCGGCGCGGCCTTCTGCACGCGGGTCGTGCTGAACTTCATGGTGGGATATTTCTTCACGTCGAAGAAGTCCGGTCCCTTCATCTGGGTGTCGCGCGCGGCCACCCCGCTGTTCAGCGTGCTGCAGTCGACGGTGGCTTCTACCCGCGCCTCGGCGGGACGTTTCGGATCGAAGCGCATGCTGCCGTTGATGCCGCTAAATTCGCCTCGAACGGTGGAAATCATCAGATGGCGGACGCTGAAATACGCGGCGCTGTGGTTCGGGTCGATCCGCCAGATGGCTTCTTCGGCCGGCAGGCTTGCGGAGACGATCAGAAGGGCTACGAGACGAGAGAACGCCGAACGGCACAGCATGTCGTCGTCATTCTATCAAGCCCGTCGAGGCAGAAATGCAAATTCGATGAGGAGAGACGGAGACAGAAGAAGACCCCCGACTGGACGCGAAGACGCGGAGAAAGAACGCGGAGAACACTCTCTCAGGTTCTTCTCCGCGGCAATCTCCGAGACACCGCGTCTCCGCGTCCAGTCGGGTGTTGGCGCGCGGTGAACAAACCCACACGGGCAAGAATGCCCGTGTTACAGTGCTGGAAATGGTCAAGAATGGTCGCATCCGGCAGTCGCTGGCCTATTGGTGCCTGAACGCCACCGATTGGAATTGGGACATTCATCAGGTGTGCGAGACGGCTTGCCGGCTGGGGTGCCGGAGCGTCGAACTGGTTCCACCGGAATTGTGGCCGGTGGTGCGCCAGTACGGCCTGGAGAATGCGATCGCGCTCAATGGCATGCCCGACCCGGTCTTCGCCAAAGGCCTGAACAACCCTCGCTATCGGGACGAGGTAATTGCCCGTACGAAACAGACCATCGACCAATGTGCCGATTCCGGCATACCCAATGTCATCGCCTTTACCGGATACAAATGGTTGGACGCCGACGACCCGGCGAGCGGAGAAATCCCGCCGGGGGAGGGCGCGGCAAATACCGTCAAGGGGCTGCGGGAACTGGCGGATTACGGCGCGGCCCGGGGCGTCACCGTCTGCCTGGAGCACCTCAACACGCGGGACGATTCCCATCCGATGAAGGGCCACCCGGGCTACCAGGGGGACGATCTGGACTACTGCGCCGAGATCATCCGGCAGGTGGGATCGCCTGGCGCCAAACTGCTCTTCGATATTTATCACGTCGCGATCATGAATGGCGACATCATCCGGCGCTTGCGCCAGTATCGCGACTGGATCGGACACGTGCACACGGCGGGTGTTCCGGGCCGAGGGGAACTGGATGACCGGCAGGAAATCCACTATCCCGGTGTGATGCGGACGCTGGTCGAAATCGGATACCAGGGCTATGTCGGTCAGGAATTCATCCCCACGCGGGACCCGGCGGAGGGGCTTCGGCAGGCCGTGTCGCTCTGCGATGTGTAACAGAGGTGCAGAGTTCATTACGACGTGGAGACGCGAAGGCGCGGAGAAACACGCGGAGAAGAAACGCGTGGTAAAGAGATTGGGAGAGGTGTTCTCCGCGTTTTTGCGTCTCCGCGTCCTGAGTTCTTGTCGGATTCATCTTGACACGGCCCGCCACCCATGTACAATCCAAGTTGGCCCTAATTTGACAACGGAAGTGGCGGAAAATGTTTAAAGCCAGGAAATCCCAACCGGTATCCTCACCGGAAGCGCAGGGTTTTAACAGCAGCGATGTCGCCCGAATCTGCGGCGTCAGCCTTCGGCAGTTGCAGTGGTGGGATGAGCGTAGCGTCGTCTCGCCACGCCAGGACGGCCACAAGCGGATTTATATGGCCGAAGAAGTCGTCGAGATCTCGGTGATCGCGGAACTGCGGCGCAAAGGCTTTTCGCTGCAGAAGATCCGCCGCGTTCTGCGGTTTCTGCAAAAGGATATGGGCAAGCGTCTGAGCGAAGCCCTGGCGGGCTCCTCAGATGTCCATTTGCTAACAGACGGGAAATCCATCTATCTGGAAGAGGCGCCCCACCGCATTATCGACCTCCTCAAGAACGCCCGCCAGCCAATGTTCCTGGTCTGCGTGACCGATCAGGTGAAACGCCTGACCGCGGCTGCGGAGCGGAAACCAGCCAAATCGGAAACCGGGGTCACACCGCGCAAGGCGCGGGCGATCTAGCTGCGGTACGGAACTGGCTCATCGCGGCTGCGAGGATTTGTAGAGGAAAACCATGAGCGCTCCCACCACCGCCAAGCCCAAAGCGATGTAGGAGTACGGGCTATTCTGGTCCATCGTCGCGCCGGCTTGGGTGTAGCCGCCCAAGAGGCTATCCCTGAGATGGGGCGATATCGCCAGGAAGCCACCGGTCATTGCCATCAGTGATAACACTCGAACCATAAATCAAACCTTATCTTCGCGAGTTTGATATCTTCACCAATAGTACCACAAGTACTATGGCGGTACTACGGGAGTCCGCTGGCAAAGGCTGTGAGAATTTTGGGAGGGCGACCGGTTAACTCTTTGACGGCTCCTGCTGAACGAATTTCGGCCTCCGCAGGCCGACCGTCCGGAATTGGGTTTAATGAGGGGTTAATGAGCTTCCAGCGCGGTGTGGAGGAACTCGGACGCCACCTGGGCCGGATCCCGATGTTGGCCATCCACCGCGTAGTTCAGTTTCCGCATGACCGAATCCGGCAGCTTGCCGGAGAGTTGCTCCAGCGCCTCGCGCAACTGCGGAAAGCGTGCCAGGGTGTCCTCCCGAACCACTACGGCGCATTCGTACGGCGGGAAGTAGTGCCGGTTGTCCTGGAGCATCTTAACGTCGAGCACGGAGGCTTGGCCATCGGTGGAATTGGCCGCGATTATGTCCACCTTGCGGCTCTGGAGCGCCGTATACAGCAGTCCCAAGTCCATGGTCACCGGGTCGCCATCCGTGCGGAGGCCATAGGCAGCCAGCAGGCCGTCCAGTCCGTCGGGCCGCTGTTTGAATTCGTAACCCACGCCCATGCGCCAGGTCTGGCTCCTGGCGGCGTCAGCCAGAGTCTCGATCTTCGCGCCGCGGGCGGTCTCCCCGCGGACGATCATGGCGAACGTGTTATTGAAGCCCAGTGGAGCGAGCCAGCGCAGCTTCCACCGCTGCTGGTAAGCCGCCCGCACGGCGCCCAGAACCGCGCCGGGGTCCTGCAGGGGCGATTGCTTCAGGATCGCCGTCAGGGCGGTCCCGGTGTACTCCGGGTACAGGTCGATCGACCCGTTGACAAGCGCTCCCTGCGCCAGCAGGGTTCCGCCGAGGTTGAGTTTCCGCTCGACCGAGATTCCCAGCCGCCGCTCGATCTGCTGCGCCAGAATCTCCCCCAGCAGCACCTGCTCCGAGAAGTTCTTCGAGCCCACCACGATCCGGGCCGGCCCGGAGCACCCCGCCAGCGACACTACGAGCAACCCCGTGGGCAACCCAGCGAGCAACCCCGCGCTCAGGCAGGCGACAATCTTCGTTCGATCCATTCCAAGCCCTCATCGGCCAGCAAGGCCATGATCGCGGCGGGGACGGCCCCCGCCAGCACCGTCGGCGTATCCACCATCGAGATCCCGCGAAAGATGAAGACCCCCAGCCCTCCGCCCCCGATGGCGGCCGCGATGGTGGCCGTGCCAATGGTGGCCACCGTCGCGATGCGCAGTCCCGCTACGATCGAAGGTACCGCCAGCGGCAGTTCCACCTGCCAAAGAATCTGGCCCCGGGTCATCCCCATCGCCACGGCCGATTCACGCACCGCGGCGTCGACCCCCAGGATACCCACCAGCGCATTCCGCAAGATGGGCAGCAACGCGTAGAGGCAGAGCGCAACGATCGCGGTGCGCTTCCCGATTCCGCCGATCAGGGGCAGCGGCAGCAGGAATCCAAACAGCGCCAGGCTGGGAATGGTCTGGGCCACGTTGGCGAAGCCCACCACCCAACGGCGGGTGCGCGCGCGCCGCGCCAACACAACCGCCGCGGGAAGCGCCACGGCAGCCGCGATCCCGATGGTGATGGCCACCAGTTCCAGGTGTTCGAGCGAGAGCGCGAGGATCTCCGATGCCAGGCGGCCGTTCATGCCGGTCTCCCATGATCTTCCAGGCTGGCGAGAAAGGCGCGCGCCTCAGGGGTTCGAGCCGCCAGGAACTCCGAAGGTGTCGCCAATACGTCCACCGCGCCATCCTTCAAGAGCGCTACCCGCGACGCCAGCATGAGAGCCTCCCGCACGTCGTGGGTCACGAACAGGGCGGACTTGGTAGCGCCGGCTGTCTTGCCGCCGGTCCGCAGCTCCAGAAACTGGCGTTGCAGATCGAAGCGGGTGATCGGGTCGAGCGCCGCGAAGGGCTCATCCAGCAGCAGCAGGGGCGGATCGGCCGCCAGCGCGCGCGCGATCCCCACGCGCTGCTTCTGGCCTCCCGAGAGCTGCCGGGGGTAGCGGAGCAGGAATTCTGCAGGTTCGAGGCCCAAGTCCCGCAGCAGGACCTCCACGCGGCCAGTTACTTTCTCGGGGCTCCAGCTCTCCAGGCGCGGCACGAGGCCGATATTGGCGGCCACCGTCCAGTGTGGAAACAGTCCTGCGTCCTGGATGACGTATCCCATACGCCGCCGCAGGCGGATGGGGTCCCATTCGGCCGACGGTTTGCCTTCGAAGCGGATTTCCCCGGAGGTCGGCTGCACCAGGCCGTTGACGGCCTTCAAGAGCGTTGTCTTGCCCGACCCGCTACGGCCCAGCAGGACGACGGTCTCCCCTTCGCATACGGTCAAATTGATGTCGGCCAGGATTGTTCGGCCGCCAATGGCGTAGGAAACGTTCCGGATTTCGAGGATGGGGTCGGAAGCCACGGTCCCTTCAATCCTACACGAGCGGCTGGGGCGGGTCGTCGACCGCTGTTGGGGATTGCTTCAGACCGGAGGTGGGGCAGGCGGTTCCGCCCAATATCACTATAGTCAAGCTGTGGGGCGGCCCCCCTGGTCCGGGTGCGTACCCGAATTGGGGAAGCTGCCTCATAAAGCTGGCAGGCGAAAGCGCCTGCCCCACTAAGATGTTGATCCTGCGATGTGGGGCAGGCGCTTCCGCC
>OBLT010002214.1_pt1 | contig 12225 bp, 7 predicted proteins | sample 1518721 | NCBI WGS metagenome assembly OBLT01 (sample SAMEA3539307, study PRJEB22396) | soil metagenome | biome: tundra; feature: field; material: soil | place: USA | collected 2010-05 | depth 0.15 m | reverse complement strand
ACGTCATCTTCGACAACCGCTTTGTGGAGCTGAAGGAACTGACCGAGTTCATTGGCGCGGCCGATCTTTATATCACTCCTTATCTGGACGAAGCCCAGATCACGTCGGGCACATTGGCGTATGCGTTTGGTGCGGGCAAAGCCGTGGTCTCGACGCCGTATTGGCATGCCGCCGAACTGTTGAGGGACCAGCGTGGCGCGCTGGTGCCCTTCGCAGACCCGGGGGCGATTGCCCGCGAAGTGAGCGGCTTGTTGCGCGATGAAACGCGCCGCAACGCCATGAGCGGCAACGCCTACAAGTTGGGCCGCGCCATGGTGTGGAGCAACACCGCGGAGCTGTACATGCGCTCCTTTGAATTGGCAAGACAGCAGAGAATACCGGCGCCCCGCCAGTCGGTCACCGCGAGCGCGCGCACCGCGAGCGCGCGGACCCCTCGGCCGCATGAATCGCCGGAGTTGAATCTGGATCATCTTTCCCGCATGACCGATTCGACGGGCATTTTCCAGCACGCGAGCTTCACCGCGCCGAATCTTGCGGAAGGCTATTGCACCGACGACAACGCCCGCGCACTCATTCTGGCGGTGTTACTCAGCCAGTTGGAAGAAACTCCGAAGCGTGTCCGGGCGTTTGCCACCACCTATGCCGCGTTCCTGGAGCATGCCTTCGATCCAAAGACGACACGTTTCCACAATTTCCTCAGTGCTGACCGCCGCTGGCTGGACGAACGGGGATCCGAAGATTCTCATGGCCGGGCAATCTGGGCGCTGGGTACGGCGGTGGGGCGTTCCCCGCATTGGAGTTCGCAGACGATGGCCGAACAACTCTTTGGCCGCGCGCTGCCGGCCGTGACCGCGTTCACTTCGCCGCGGGCCTGGGCCTTCAGCCTGATTGGCATTCACGAATATCTGCGCCGGATGAAGGGTGACCGCCTGGCCAAGGATGTCCGCCAAGATCTGACTAGGCGGTTGGTGACGATCTTCGACAAAGTCTCCGAACCGGGCTGGACCTGGTTTGAAGATGGGTTGACTTATGACAACGCTAAGCTGGCTCACGCCCTGATCCTCAGCGGACGCGCCACCGGGCAAAAGAGCGTGTACGAACGAGGCATACAGGCGTTGCGCTGGGTTGTGGGTATACAGACCTCCCAGCATGGTCAACTGCGGCCCATTGGCAGTAACGGATTCTATCGGCGTAACGGCATACGCGCGGACTTCGACCAGCAGCCCATCGAGGCGCAGGCCACCGTGTCGGCTTGCCTGGAAGCGTATCGCGCCACAGCCGACTCGTGGTGGTATGAACAGGCGCAATGCGCCTTCGACTGGTTCCTCGGCTGGAACGATCTCGGGCTGGAACTCTACGCCCATCAGACGGGCGGCTGTCGCGATGGCTTGCACCCCGACCGGAGTAACGAAAACCAGGGAGCGGAATCGACGCTCGCCTTTCTCCTCTCGCTGGCGGAAATGCGGCTGATCCAAAACACCGCGAATCGCGTTCGACCAGCCACTCTGACAGCCACCATCGCCCAATGAAACCAATCGACGTTAAACGCAGTACGGTCACCTTGGACCCGGACCGCACGCATGTACTCGCCCGGCCTTTTAGTCTGATGAGCGACCAGCGCTCCACTAAGATATCCGCTCGTGTTATGGCCCTACCCGAAAACGATGTTCATACCCTCCTGGAAGGGGTTCGGGCGGAATTCGGCGACCGTCAACTCAGGATCGATGACTTCCTCCTCCGGCGGTTTCACGAAGTGAGCCCCTATCTGCTCAATGGCCAAAAGCTGTCCGAAGAACGGAAGTTGCTGCTGGGCGGGTATTTTACTCATGAGTATTCGCTCGAAGCCGCGGCCTTGTTCAATCCCTCGATGGTGCCGCACCCGGATCAGTCGGACGTTTCGCCCGGTTCCTTGCGTTTCATCCTGAGCTTACGCGCCACCGCCGAGGGGCACGTTTCCTCGATCGCTTTTCGAAGCGGTTTATTGGACGCCGGCAACAACATCACCATGGACGTGCCCTCTCGTTACAGCCTGGAGCCGACCCAGGTACCCAACTCGACGTTCGAAAAAACCCTGTTCGAACGGAAGCTTCAGGAACTCGGTCTCAACGGCGACTTCAACCGGGAGGTTCTCCACGGATTACAGGACGCATTCACGATGGAAGATCTCCGCGCCAGCATCAGTCGCACCTCAAAACAGCTCCCGGAGCCTGAGCGGGAAACCACTAAGGGTGTGGCCAGAGAAACCCTGATGCTCGCCCGGTCCAATTACGAAGTACAGTTCATGCCCGAGTCGCGTTTGTCCGAGCGGGTCTTGTTCCCCGTCACTCCTTCCCAAAGCAACGGGATCGAGGATGCTCGCTTTGTGCTCTTCCACAACGAAGACGGCACAAGAACCTACTATGCGACTTACACCGCGTACGACGGTAGAATGATCCTGCCCCAACTTCTTGAGACGTCCGACTTTCTTCGTTTCAAATTCATCACCTTGAATGGCCCGGCCGTCGAGAACAAAGGCATGGCGCTCTTCCCCCGAAAAATCAAGGGATGCTACGCGATGCTGGGCCGGCAGGACGCGGAGAATATCTACGTGATGTTTTCCGATCATCTCCATTTCTGGCATACCATGCAGCTCATTCTGGAGCCCAAGTTCCCCTGGGAATTCATCCAGTTGGGGAACTGCGGCTCGCCCATCGAAACCGAAGCCGGCTGGCTCGTAATCAGTCATGGCGTGGGTCCCATGCGCAAGTACTGTATCGGCGCTTTCCTGCTCGATCGTGACGAACCGACCAAGGTCATCGGCCGTCTGCCGGAACCCCTGATCAAGCCCAATCCACATGAGCGCGACGGCTACGTGCCTAACGTCGTCTACTCGTGCGGCAGCCTCGTGCATGGCCGGGATCTGATCATTCCCTACGGGATATCCGACTATGCCACAACGTTCGTCACGGTTCCGCTGGAACAAGTCCTGGCTGCGATGGAATAGGCTCGGCACCTGGTGGGACAGGCGCTTCCGCCTGTCAGCCGGCTGAAGGCCGGCTTTGTTACAGCAACAATGCCCGCCCTACGCCGGGCTCCCCGCTTTCACCGCGCGAAGCTGTGCAACCGTTTCCTTGGCCTTCTCCAACAGGAGCCCGTGCTCCCCACCCGCACCCACGAAGCGCATGCCGCGTTCGGCCCACAGCTTGGCCATCGCCTGAGTGCGGGTCTGGATGCCGGGGACTACCCCGTGCCGGTTGCACTGTTCGATCAACCGGTCCACGGTGTCGACCAGCAGCGGGTGGTCGAACTGTCCGGGCACGCCGAGCGAAATGGAGAGATCCGCCGGGCCCACCATGGCGATGTCGAGGCCCTTCAGAGACAGCAGTTCATCGGCCCGCTCCATTGCCAGAGTGGTCTCGAACTGCACTACTGAGAGCGTGTTGCGGTTTTGATGGGCGATGATTTCGGCGAAGCTGCGCGTTTCGTAGCCGATCATGGTGGGGTTCACGCCATACCCACGTCTGCCGTCCGGCGGGAACCGCATCCAGCTCAAAGCCTCCTCCAGGATGCGCGGATCTTCCACGCGCGGCAGAATGATACCCTGCGCGCCCGCGTCCAGCAGCCGGGCCACCAGGGAATACAGCAGCTCCCCCACGCGAACGATGGGAGTGATGCCGGCCCCCACTGAGGCGGCGATCATGTCCTGCACGGTCTCCAGGTCGAAGGCGCCGTGCTCCATATCGATGAAGACGTAATCGAAGCCCGCGGCGGCAAAAGCGCGCGGAATCTCCGACGACCGGTAGCATTGCAATCCGCACCCGAAGACCGTTTCTCCCTTGACCAGGCGCTCCCGGGTTTGATTGATGCGCATGTAGTGTTGCTCCTTTCGGTTCGTAAAGACTATGCTAGCCTATCGGCTGACGCCTATGACTGTCCGCTAGCTCCAATCCGGGTTCGGGTTCCGCACCAGCAGGTGTGGTGTCTCGATCCGATCGGTGCTCCTCGAAGGGGTTCGGCTTCTGGCCTGCCGCTGCGCGTTTGCGCGGCGCCGGTGTCGCCTTCCCCCGTTTCCCAAAAACTCAAGTGATTTTGGAGCGAACAGTCATGAATCTGGAATCTCTCGGCGCCGATTCCGTAGTTTACGGCGCTTTCGAACGTTACGCCGCGCAGGGCCTGGTCTTGGGCCGCGTGGCCCTGGCCCACCGCGACCAATACCGTCTCTACACCGAGGCCGCGGAGCTATCCGCCGAAGCCTCAGGCGCGCTGTGGTACCGAACGCCCGACCGTGCATCCATGCCGGTGGCCGGCGATTGGGTCGCCGCGCGGCCGGTGGGAGCGGAGCAGGCGATTGTCGAAGCCGTGCTGCCGCGGCGGAGCTGTTTTTCCCGGCGTGCGGCAGGGCGGCGCGAAGACGAGCAACCGGTCGCCGCCAACGTCGACCTGGTCTTTCTGGTCTGCGGCCTGGATGGCGACTTCAACTTACGCCGCCTGGAGCGTTATCTCGCCCTCTCGGCGGAAAGCGGCGCATCGCCGGTGATCGTGCTCCACAAGGCCGATGTCTCGGGCGATCTCTCCCTACGCGTCGAGGAGACCGCTGCCATCGCGGGAGCGGCGCCGATTGTGGTGTCCAGCGCACGCGATGGCCGAGGGCTGGATGGGTTGATGGCCTTTCTCGCGCCCGGACGAACGGTGGCCTTGCTGGGCTCCTCGGGCGTGGGAAAGTCGACCATCGTAAACCACATGGTGGGCGCCCGGCGGCTCCGCACGCAGGAGGTACGGCTGTCGGATGGCCGCGGGCGCCATACCACCACCCACCGGGAATTGATCGCGCTGGCCGAAGGCGGGGCGCTCATCGATACGCCCGGGATGCGCGAACTGCAACTCTGGGCGGGGCAGGAGAGCGTGGACCGCACTTTCGAAGAGATCGTCGAGATTGCCGTGGACTGCCGCTATCGCGACTGCTCGCACTCCGGAGAACACGGCTGCGCGGTAGAAGCCGCCCTTGCCGGTGGCAGGATCGAACCCGAGCGTTGGGAGAGCTACCGTAAACTGCGCGCGGAGGCCCATCGGCACGAGCTGTTGGCAGACCCCATTGCCGCCCAGGAACAGAAGCGGAAGCTGAAGCGGATGCACAAAGCTATCAAGCGGGACTACAAGTTTCGCTGGTAAGGTGGGGCATGCTCTGAGGCATGGCAAACCGGGGCGGCGGCAGGTCAAGCCGCCGCTCCTCCGCGAGCCTTAGCCGCCTAACGCGTACTTGATGAGATCCTTCAGTCTAAAGTCGGGCCCAGAAGGTGGTTGCCAGGCCGGGTCGAGGTTCAGCAGCGAGTCATTGTCACCGAACATCATGCCCAGGAAGACCTCGGCAACGATCCGGCCGCCGACGGGGCCAAGCCTCGGAGTCGAGATTGTCTTATCTTCTTGGACCGGTATCTTCACCGGCTCCTGGTTCCGGCCTGCTTCCGCCAGGATGTAGGTCCAGAGCGGACAATTCCCTTTGAAGGCGCTCAGCTCCGGAATGGAAGCGATCGTGCCCCTCACATCGCCGGTTCCGGGGCTGTCGACCGCTTTGCCAATCATGATTTCGTCGTCCTTGAGCGGCGTGATGTGCATTGCCCTGGCGACGTCCTGGCCGGAAGGAAGGCCCAATTCCAAGCTCCTGATAAGATTCCGTTGCGGCAGGGAAGCCGGGTTGGAGGCAACGCTCGGCGGCAGGGCGGAAAGCGGAGTCACCAGCGAAGTGTCCAGCCGATAGGCGAACTGAAGCCGCTTCTTGGTGGGATCGTCGGCCGATCCATCGCCGGGGTCGGTGCCGTATGAGCGAATGTCGACATCGACAAAACGCCCCCAGTCGATGCCCCAAGCCGGGTTCATCGCGCGGAAGCCGGTGAGGCCCTCGGGGATCCCATCGGGGGGATCGATGGTCTTGGAAACGGGGAATATGGGCAGCAGAACCGCGTCGTTCAGGCGATAGCCGGGACGAATCATGGAGTGGCCCAGGCGGTAGGCAGCCACCGAAAACTCCACCGGCATGAAGGGCTCGTCCTGCCAATGAAACAATCCAAGCTTGTGGCGGTCGAAGTGTCCGCCGGTTTTCAGAGCCGCCAGTACGCTGGAGTGGATGATGCGGGGCAGGAAGTCGTTCAGGATCACGTAATGATAGTGGAACCGCACGATCTTCTGGAGCTGGTCGAAATCCGCCCCGGGATCGATCTCCGGGTGGTCGTCTACCGTCCGGTTGTGGAAGCGATGGAACAGCCCCTGGAGTTGGGAGACGATGCTGTTCTCATCGTTGCGCGGATCGCCGATGAGGGCGCGGCGGTCAAATCCCTCTGGCGGAACACGGGAGTTGCGCGGCAGGTCGTGGGCGTTGGGGTCGACGCCGCCACCGATCTTGTCGCCGAGCAAAAACTTCGGGCCATCATACATGTATGGCTGATCGTCCGGCCCTCGCCCATAGACGTTGTCGAGATCGAATGCGGGGGTGCGGAAGTCCGTCAATGCGTCGGGGTCGGTATGTTTGACCAGACTGCTGGACGGATCGAAGGTAATGTCGTGATCGATGAACTGGCCGAAGTAGGTGTACAGTGCGGGAATCCCGCTTTCCTCGGCGTCCGGCGCGTCCTTCGGTCCGTCGAAATCGGACGTCATCAGGTCGCCTAGCTTCATCAGATTTGCCCGGCTCGTGGCCTCGTCTTTTCCGTATCGGGCCGCATGCAGAGATCGGAACATCCGGCCGAAGCGTCCTTGAAATAATGGCGATGTCTTGGTCGACATCAGTCCGCGTAAGGGTTTGCCGTGTCTTGCGCTCATTTGCCACCTCTTGGTGTAAGAATCGTAGGATTTCAGTCTATTCGAATTCTACTCTAGCTGGAAATAAATTTTTCGATCTTTCGATCCGGAAGTAACCGGGTGAATCCCTGGAACGCTATTTGTAAGAAAAAATACCTTATTTGCGAACCCTATCCGCGGCTGTAACCTTTTTTTCCCTTGCTTTCAACTCGACCTGAATGTATTGTTAGAATTCGAAGCTGGCGTCTCTGATCTGACTCCGAACTGGCTTCTCCTATAGCTGATTGCCATCCCCGAAGCCCCAATGAGAGATTGAACTGTTCTCGCTCAGCCCTAAGTTGCGAGACCAGAGGAACCAATTCGAATTTCAGGAGTGTCTGTGGGTGTATTGCTGCAAGCCTTTTTCTTCGGTACGGGGCCCGTGGACGGGGTTCCCTCGCCCGTCGACGGCGATCGGGCCGTTCCGTTCTGGTGGGATCGCCTGGCGGCCCAGGCGCATGATCTCGGCCGCGCCGGCTTCACCGCCATCTGGGCTCCGCCTCCGCTCAAGGGAGCATCGGGTTCCTCGTCGAACGGTTACGATCCGTTCGACGATTACGATCTGGGTTCCAAGGACCAGAAGAAAACCGTCCCGACCCGGTATGGAACTCGCGAGCAACTGGAACGGTGCGCCGCCATGATGCGGGCGAACGGGATAGACGTATATGTGGACCTGGTGGAGAATCAGCGCGACGGCGACGACGGGCACTTCGTCTTCCATTACGTAGATGCATTCGGAAATCCCACTGGCGGCCGGTTCGAGAAAGGACCGGGGGATTTTCATCCGCACGTTCCGGAAGATCCCGGTGTCTTCAGCGATCAGTTCGCGTTCGGGCGCGATCTGGCGCCCATCGATGGAGTACCGGCAGACCACTGCGGTAAGGGCCTGGTGGATGCGGCCGACTGGCTGACTCGAGCGCTCGACGCGCAGGGTTACCGGCTGGACGATGCCAAGGGCGTGTCGACTGTTTTCGTCCAGCGGTTGCTGCGCACCGGCGCGATGGCGAACAAGTTCTCGGTGGCGGAGTTCGCCGATGGCAATCTGCAGTTGATCGAGAACTGGGCCAACGACGTTCAGCACCGCTCCGCCGCGTTTGACTTCCCGTTGCATTTCGCGTTGAAGGACATGTGCAACAGCCCCGACGCGTTCGACATGTCGTCGCTGGACCATGCGGGCCTGGCGGGAACGGATCCACAGGGCGCGGTGACATTCGTCGAGAATCACGATACCGACCGCGGCGGCATCGGCGGCCCGGTCATCCGGAACAAGCTGCTGGGTTACGCGTACATTCTGACGTCGGAAGGCTATCCGTGCGTGTTCTACCGGGACTACAGCACGGACAAGAATTGTTTTGCGCTGAAAGCGCCCATCGACCGTCTCATCTGGATTCATGAGCATGTGGCGCAGGGCGCCACCCTGCAGCGGTTCAAGGACCGCGGAGTCTTTGCCTTCGAACGCCTGGGCGGCGGGCACCTGCTGGTAGGGCTCAACAAAGATGCGAACGCTTCGCGTACCATCACGGTCGCGACCGGCTTTCCACCGCACACGCAACTGCGGGACTTCACCGACCACGAGGGAACCGTAACCACCGACGGTCAATCCCAAGCGACCATCACCATTCCGAAGAACGATAACGGGAAAGGCTACGTGTGCTACGCGCCGCCAGCGAAGGTGGATCCCTTCTCGCGAAAGCCCGTGCCTACGACGCAGGATTACGAAGGGGCGGCTGACCTGGACATCAAACCCGCCGTAGAAGGGCAGCGCCTTGAGGTTTGCCGGATTTTCGCCGAGGCGCACACCGAGATGACGGTCCGCTTGTCCTTCGACGCTGCCCACTGGACGCCCGCAACCACGATTCAGCTCGAGATCGAGGGGCCGGACGGACGTACCGCGGCCTCCCGCAAGTTCGACCACGGGGCGGCCCAGAAGGCCGCTTTGACGGTGGCGACACAGCACAAGGGTTTCCATTCCCTCTTCGTGCAGTCCGCCAATACGCCGGCGCAGAATAAGGCCCCGAAGTACAAAGCCAGTGTCACCTATACCGCGCCTCAGAGTATCTGATGGATCAGGAATCCGAATGACCGGCGCGAATCGAAATCCAATGATTCCCTTCTCCATAGGGTTGGGGCCAATGATTGCCACTCTGCACGCGAGCGGAATCAACGCTTCATTTCCGGTGATTGCGAGGCAGATGGGTGCCAGCGTCGCCGGAGCCCAGTGGATTCTGATGGTCTACACGCTGGTAGTGAGCGGTTCTCTCCTCACGTTCGGGCGGCTCGGCGACCGCGCCGGCTTGCGGGGCGTCTACATTGGCGGCCTGGCAACATTCACAGTGACCTCGGCGGCATGCGCCTTGGCTCCGAATGTCACAACGCTCATCGTGCTGCGAGGCATGCAAGGAATTGGCGCGGCCATGATTTCGGCAACTTCGGCTGCAATCCTGGCCCGCAACCTACCGGTGGCACGGCTGGGCCAGGCACTTGGTTGGCAGGCGGGCATGACCTATCTTGGTCTGGCGCTGGGTCCGGCGCTCGCAGGTCTTGTCGCGGGACGGTTTGGCTGGCGGGCGCTGTTCCTGATGAACCTGCCGCTGGGGGCGATCGCCATCGTCGCGGCGGCCCGCGCGATCGAAGGCGCCTCTTGCCGTCCCCGCCTCCGTGAGTTGAACGGGCTTGAGAGTCTCGCCTGGATCGCGACACTGGTTCCCCTGATGATCGCGTTGAGCGGTTGGCAGCCCGGTGGATGGCGGTCGCTGCGAACCACAATTCTGGCCGTGGCTACCTTTGTGTGCTGCGCGGTGTTTGTAGGCCTCAATCGCCGCAGCGCGGATCCGCTGATCCGTTTCGGAGTCTTTCGCCGGGCCGCCTTCTCGACCGCCACCGTGACGGAGGGGGTGTATTACTTGTGCCTCTATGCGACAGGGTTCCTGATGCCCCTGTACCTGATGCAGGCGCGCGGGTTTGGCGCTGCGGAAACGGGATTCTTCGTCACCTGCCAATGCCTCGCCCGGGCCATGGCTGCTCCGTTCAGCGGCCGTTTGACGGATCGTTCCGGTGTTCGCATACCGACCGGCCTGGGGGTGGTGATCCTGGGGATCGGTATGCTTTGCCTGTGCCGGCTCGATAGCGGCACCTCGGCCGGGCAAGTCGGCGCTACGCTGGTGTTGGTCGGTATCGGCACGGGACTGTTCGTGCCGGCCAACAGCACCTCCCTGATGGGTTCGGCGCCCGCGGAGTTATATGGGATGGCCGGGAGCATTCTGGCCACGGCCAGGAATCTCGGCATGACGCTCGGCGTGGCGATCGCCGCGGCGGTGTATACGCTCTGTGCAACCGGGGAGGCGGCCGGCGCACCGGCAGCCATTGCAGGCGTACGCGGCGCCTTCACGGTGATCGCGGCACTGGCGGTGGTGAACGCGATCGGCGCCATTCTGGCGTCGGCCAGTTACGCGCCGGCAGGAGCGGACCAGGTGCCGGAGCCTTCCTAGTTGGGATTACCAATCGCAAAGGAGATAGATAGTATGCAGGTTTTGACTCGCTCATACGATGCTTCCCGGACTGCAGCGAATCGTCACGAGACGATTCTGACTCCCAAAATTGTCGGAGGGAATACTCTGGTGAAGGAACACAGCCTGACCTTCGACGATGACCCGCGGCTGGAGGCCCAGCCGCTGTACGTGCCCAAACTGACCATGAATGACGGAAAAGTACATGACGTGCTGTATGTTTGCACCATGGCGAATAATGTCTGGGCATTTGACGTCAATGATGGTAAGCCAATCTGGAAACACCCAACTAATCTGGGGCGTCCGATTAAACCAAAGCCGACGCCTTTTCCAGGGTTCCCAAATAGCACGGAAATCGATCTCTGGGGTGTGAACAAGCTATGGGGAATCCTCAGCACGCCGGTTATCGATCCCGACACCAAGAGAATGTACGTAGTGATCTGGACCAGCCCGGACGGAAGCGTGGCCAAGGCGGTACACGAGCTTCACGAAGTCGACATCTTGGACGGAAAGGATCTGAGGAAGCTTACGATCGAGGCCAGCGCCGACTCCCAAACACCTCCGGGACACACGCCTGCCAAGTTCATTTCGGCAAAGCAAAAGCAGCGCGCCGCGCTGCTGCTGACGAATACGACCGTGGGTGGAACGCCGGCCAAAGTCCTCTTTATGGGTTGTGGAATGACTCACGAGGAGGGTGACCCGACCCACGGCTGGCTGATCGCGTTCGATGTGAAGACGCTTACCTCGACCGCGGCATGGTGCACGACGCCGAACGGTACCGGTGCTGGAATCTGGCAGGCGGGGCAAGGGCCCGCGGCGGACGAGAACGGCGACATTTACGTGATGACCGGCAACTACGGCGTCCAGGGAGCCGGCGGCAATTTAGTGGCACCCGCGGCGGGCGACCTGCCGCAGAGCCTGATCAAGCTGCAGTACACGCCTCCGGCGGGTGGCCCGGGAAAGCTGGAAGCTGTCGCCTGGTTCACTCCGTTCCGAGATACGGACCGGAACCAGCACGGCGAAGACGATTTCCAAGACTACGACCTCGGTTCGGCCGGCCCTCTGCCTCTTCCGGGAATGAGCCTGGTGGTGGGCGCCGGGAAGGATGGAGTGCTATACGTTTTGGACAAGGATACGGCTAAGTTCTCAAAGGGATCCGACTTTTCGAAACTGAAGCAGCCGCCCATCTTTTTCACCTACTTTCCGGGGTTTGGAGTCGATGCGTCACAAGTGGCGAATCTGGACCGGCTATTTGACGGCAAGACGCACCATGTGCATGGATCGCCGGCCTTTTGGGTCAGTCCTGCCCACGGACCGATGCTCTTCGTTTGGGGGGAAAACGAAACCCTGCGCGCCTGGACAATCGATGCGACTGGAAAGGTGACGTTCGTGGCGAAAAGCGCCGAGACCGCGTCTGCCGGTCTTGGCGGCAAAGGAGGAATGCCCGGCGGCTTCCCAGTCGTCACATCTAACGGCGCGACCCCCAATACAGGTATTGTCTGGGCGACGGTTCCGATCTCCGGCGATGCCAATAAATTTGTGGTTGATGGGATCCTCCGTGCCTATGACGCGACTTCGCTCAATGCAGCCCCCAACCCCGATGGAACGCCGCGCCTGAGACTCCTGTGGGACAGCACCCATATACCCGGGAACCAATTCAAGTTCGCCAAATTCTGTCCACCAATGGTTGCCGATGGAAAGGTGTTCGTGCCGACTTACGACGGCCGGGTCGACGTTTATTCCGTGGCCGCTCCGCCTCACAAGGGACCCCTGCCGACGAATGCCAATTTCTAGGTGCTCCCGTGGTAAGCGCCAGATGGTCTTGCCGCCGGTGATCGAACCGGCGGCAAGACCGCCGGCGCTACTCTACCCCACCCGCAATTCGCGGCGGTCTGGGGCGGGTGGGGCA
>OBLT010002210.1_pt1 | contig 12238 bp, 13 predicted proteins | sample 1518721 | NCBI WGS metagenome assembly OBLT01 (sample SAMEA3539307, study PRJEB22396) | soil metagenome | biome: tundra; feature: field; material: soil | place: USA | collected 2010-05 | depth 0.15 m | reverse complement strand
TCTACACTCTTTCCCTACACGACGCTCTTCCGATCTTGGAAACGCAGCATGAGCGACCGCGCGTCCTGGGCGGCGAAGCGGTCGTGCATGAGGTTGGCGTAAATGCGGCGGGCGGCGCGGAACTTGGCGATTTCTTCCAGGAAATTGCTATGCGAGTTGAAGAAGAACGAAAGGCGCGGCGCGAAAGAATCCACCGGCAGGCCGGCGGTCACCGCGGCCTCAATGTAGGCGATGGCGTTGGCGAAGGTGAACGCCAGCTCCTGAACGGCCGTGGAACCGGCTTCGCGGATGTGGTAGCCGCTGATCGAAATGGTGTTCCATTCGGGCATCTCGCGGCCGGCCCAGGCGAAGATATCGGTGATGATCCGCATGGCCGGACGGGGCGGGTAGATGTAGGTGCCGCGGGCGATGTACTCCTTGAGGATATCGTTCTGGATGGTGCCCGACAGTTTTCGCAGATTGGCGCCCTGGCGGCCGGCCACCAGCGCGTAGTAGGAGAGCAGAATGGCGGCGGTGGAGTTGATGGTCATGGACGTAGAGACGCCCTGGAGAGGGATGCCCTCGAAGAGACGTTCCATGTCGGCCAAGGACGAAATGGCGACGCCCACGCGGCCGACCTCGCCGGCGGCCATGGGGCTGTCGGAGTCGAGTCCCATTTGGGTGGGGAGATCGAAGGCCACCGAGAGCCCGGTGGTCCCTTGAGAAAGAAGGTAACGATAGCGGCGATTGCTTTCTTCCGCAGTGCCGAAACCGGCATACTGGCGCATGGTCCAGAGGCGGCTGCGGTACATCTCGCGGTAGACACCGCGGGTGTACGGGAACTCGCCAGGCTTACCTAGACGGTCACTCATGATCGCGAAATTCTACGAGCGCGCAGATACGAAGACAAACCATACCAAAGCATGACCAAAGTGCAGAAGCCGGCGATCGACAGGCGAACCAGGTCGCCAAAGGCATCGGCCGGGGCGGCTTTCGCATAAGCCCTGGCAAAGCGCCACGTCTCAAACCCGAAAGAGATTGCTAAACAGCAGAAAAGAAAAGCAATAAAGTCGTTCCAGAGGGTTCTCGCGGGTTTCGCCACGGCGGGAACCACGTGGCGTACGAACTCCCGGCCGTGACGGGCGGCTAGACGGGCGGCTGGACGGGTCCACACCCCTTTATCGTAACAAAAGCTGCAACTTGCCCTGCTGTTCGAAGAGGGAATTGCCGATAGAAAGTATGGAAGCGCTTGTGAACCTGAGTTTCGTCCACTACAATCGGAACGGGTGGACCGAGACCCACGGGTTGGAACGCCGGGCGTACCCAGCGCATCCAACATTAGGGAGTACTCTGTGGACGAGCCATTGAAGCACCTCATGCAGGAACTGGGAAACGCGATCAACGATTCCCTTTCCGAGTCCGACCGGATCGCGGAAGCGATCGGCGAAATCAAGAAGGCTGGCTACGACGTTTTTCTGGTCTTGGAGGCTACGATCGGTTTCAACCGCCGGGACGAGAACGGCGAGGAGGAGGACGAGGAGCACAGCGAGGTAGCGGAGGAGCCCAAGCGGGGGTTCGAAACCACCGGCAAAATCAAACTGACTACGCAAGATCACCGGTTCTTGCGGGCCCTGAAGATTGCAGTGGACGACGACCGTTGATCGCCTTGGGGCATCAGCCCAACACCTGCCGATAGACGTCCCACGTTTCGCGGACAGCTTTCTCCCAGCTAAACGAGCGGGCTCGTGCGATTCCGCGTTGCGTCAAATCCTGCCTCAAATCCTGGTTTTGAGTCAAATCCCGAAGTGCGTGGCCGAGCGCTTCGGTATTCTCGGGATCCACCAGAAGGGCAGCATCGCCGGCCACTTCGGGGAGTGCGGAGCGGCTGGAGGTGACGATCGGGATTTCGGCTGACATGGCTTCGAGCACGGGCATGCCAAAGCCTTCATCGAGCGACGGGAAGGCGAAGATCATGGCCTTGGCGTACCAGGCTGCCAGATCGGAGGGTGAGACATAGCCCAGGACCAAGATCCGGTCGCGCGCCGGGCTTCGCTCGATGCGCGCGAGGATTTCGGCTGAGCCAAAGCCCGAGGCACCGGCGAGCACCAGTTTCCAGGCGCCGTCGACCGTCTCAAAAGCCTCCACCAGGCGGGCGATGTTCTTGCGCTTTTGAATGGCGCCCACGTTCAGGATGACCTTTTCGCGGCGGACGCCGGGGGGGAAGGCCAACTTGCGGATTCCGTGGTGGATTACGCACACTTTTGCCGGATCCACGCCAAGCAGGGAGACGACTTGGCTTCGGGTGAAGGCCGAGACTGCGATGACTGCGTCGGCACGGGCTGCGGCATCGCGGGCCTGGGCGGCGAAACGGGCGCGGAATTCGGGGGTGGAATACTCGCCGGTCATCACGAACAGGTCGTGGAACGTGACGACGGCACGCCGCATGGGGATGTGCGGCAACCGTTGGTTCAGGCCATGAAACAGCGTGGCCGAGCGGGGTCCGAGAGGTTCGGCCAACAGTCGGCGCCGGACGTTGGAGGGAAGGGACTGGGCGCGGAAGAAACGGTGCGGCCGGTAAGAGAATTCGAAGCGCATCTCGGGATGCGCCGCGGCCAGACCCAGCAGGACTTCGCGCGAGTAGAGCCCCACGCCGGAGAGCTCGTCACCGATACTGTAGGTGGCATCCAGGGCAATTCTGGGGGAACGGCCCGAGAATAGGGGCATCAGTCCACCATATTATGCGAAATTATGCGAAACCGGGGTCTGGGACAGCGAAGCCAGTCACCCTAGTTATGGGAACTCGAGGCCAGTCCAGTTACCCGGCGCTCCCTGGTTTTGCGTCAAAGCCGTACTCCTTCATTTTGCGGTAAAGCGTGGTGCGGCTGGTTTTGAGGAGCTTGGCAGCTTTCGACCGTTCGCCATTGGTCGCCTCCAGGGCTGCCGAGATCGCCTGTTTCTCGCTGTCGGGAATCGAAATGACCGGAGATTTCGGTGTGAGCGTGTGAGATGGCAGGTCTTCCGGCGCGGAGACGGCATGGGAGAGGCGCTGGAGACCGGCCTCCGCGCGCTGGTGGTGACGGGCCAGGGCCGAGGGCAGGTCCGCCATCTGCAAAACGCCCTCGGAATGCAGCAGCGACATCCGATCGATCGAGTGCTTCAACTCGCGTACGTTTCCAGGCCAGGGGTAGGAGAGTAAGCTTTCCAGAATCTCGGGACTGGGGTAAAACCTGGTTAGGCCGGCGAGCTGGGCGGCGTCGAGAAAGTGGTCGATCAGGAGGCGGGCGTCGCCTCGCCGCTCGCGAAGCGGGGGGAGGTGGATCGTGAGGACGTTCAGGCGGTAGTACAGGTCCTGCCGGAAGCGGCCGGCGGCCACCTCCACCTTGAGATCGCGGTGCGTCGCGGCGATGATGCGGAGATCGACTTTGCGCCACTGCAACGCGCCCACCGCACGGAACTCGCGTTCCTGGATGAGACGCAGGAGCTTGACCTGCATTTCCAGCGGAAGGTCTCCGATCTCGTCGAAGAAGGCGGTGCCTCCGTCGGCCAGTTCCACCAGTCCCTTCTTGCTTTCGGTGGCTCCGCTGAACGAGCCTTTGGTGTGGCCGAAGAGCTCGCTCTCCATGAGGGTGCCGACCAGCGAGCCGCAGTCGATGGGAACGAACTGGCCGCGCGGGTTGGCGTTGTGGAGGGCGCGGGCGACCACTTCCTTGCCGGTGCCGGTCTCGCCCAGCAGGAGAACGGGCAGCCGGGTGCGCGAAGCCTTGTCGATGAGGCGCCGGACTGCGGCCATCTCTGGGGACTGGCCCACCAGTCCGTGGGTGCAGCTCGCCGGGTTGCGGATCATAGCGCTATGCTCCAAGCCCCGAGACTGGGGCAGATGTCCAGGCCCACACGAGTAAGACGTGTTGCTAGAGTGGGGCAGCCAATCCTGGCTGCCGTCGGCTTTCAGCCGGCGAGTCCCGGCGCGAGGATTCGCGCCGGGCGAGTACGGAGCCGCCTGAAAGGCGCCCAGAGGGGACCCCGGGGCAAGATTGCCCGCCCCACCACCAAGTCCCGAAGAGCCCGGATACCGTGTCAGTAGGAATCTAGTCGGACCACGAAGGCATTCCTCTCACCAGATTCCTGGCGGATTCGGTCGGAAATCGCGGTGGCGGCACTTTCGGTGGTTTCGGAGCCCACCAGGACCCGCCACATCTCGCGATCCCCCTCGCGGCGAACGATGCGGGCGGAGCCGTAACGGGCAGCCATGCCGGCACGCACGCGCTCGGCCTCGGCACGGGCGAAGTAGATGCCCACTTGCACCCCGAACGCGTCGGGGACAGAGGTCGCGGGGGCGGCGGGCTGGGTTCGGGCGAGCGCAGCAACGGCGGGGGCACGTGCGGGAGCGTCCGGGGCGGAAGCTGCAGGAGCGGGGGTGGCAAGCGCGGAAGAGGGGGCGGGTATCACCTGGATGCGGACCGGGCCTATGCCGGGACCGATCAGATCGATGGCGCTCGCGGCGGCGTGGGAAAGGTCGATGATGCGTCCATTGATAAAGGGGCCGCGGTCGATGATACGAACCTCCACTACCTTGCTGTTGCGGAGATTCACCACGCGTACCCAGGTATTGAACGGCAGAGTGCGGTGGGCGGCTACCAGCGTCTCCATGTCGTAGATCTCGCCATCGGCGGCCTGCCGGCCGTGGTAGGGGTGGCCGTACCAGCTCGCAAGGCCGGTTTCGGTGATGCTGATCGGGGACGTGGGGGGCGGCGGCTTCACGGGCGATATCGCAGCAGCGGGAGGAGGGGGAGGGGGAGCGATAGCGGCGCGCTTTTTGTGACCGCAGGCGGTGAGCCCTACGGCGGCGGCCAAGAGTGCGAGAAGTAGCGCCTTTCTCATCACATTGTTACGATTATGCCATGGCGTACGTCAGGGGTTCGCGTCTGTCTGGCCGACATGTAGGAGCATTTACCACAGCGCCTCGGTAAAGCTCTGCGGACAGTCCGCCGATAAGTTAGTTATGCAGGAACGGCGATCGGAAGTTCGCATGCTTTGCGCAGATATGGTGGAGGTCTGTTGGAAGGACCATACGGGCAGGAAGCGACGGGCCACGGGCCTGCTGGAGGATATTTCTCCGTCGGGGGCGTGCCTGCAATTGGAGACTGCCGTGCCCTTGGGTGTGGAGATCGTTTGGGAATCCCCGAAGCAGGAGTTTACCGGGCGCGTGCAGTATTGTGTGTATCGGGAGATCGGATACTTTGTCGGGGTGGAGTTCGATTCCACGTCGAAGTGGTCCAAGAAGGCATACCGGCCACAGCACCTGCTGGACTTGCAACGGCTGGTGGAGAGAGCCAAGAGGTGAGGCGGGGTTGTTCGAATTCCGGGGAGCGGACTGGGACGTGTTCCACTCGACTGAATATCCAATGGATGAGGCGCAGCAAGCTGCGGTCAGAGGATTCACGGGGCGGGCCCGCCGCTTTTCAGAGTGGCAGAATCGAGGCGGAAGCCCGATCGTGCGATCCGCCGAAGTAGACCGGTGCGAATGCCTCGTGCGATTTGGGCGCTGGTTCCGATTCGCCGGCAAAGATGTGCTGTTCGCGGCCGGCGGCCTGGACCAGGTAGCGGCCGGCGGCGAGCCACGGAATGCGGTACTGTCCACGATCGTCGGTCGTGGCCTGGCGGCCAGTTCGTAGCGCCGGAGCCCATGTTCGACCCGGGAGCGCAGGGCCGGCACGACTACGCCGTCGACCGGCTCGCCCTCGTCATCGGTGACTTGGCCGCGAATGGAAGCCAAGGGTGTGAGGCGAACCACCAGGTCGGCTCGCGACGCAGACAGCTCGACGTAGGTGCCGTCGTCCTCCTCGAAGCCGTTCTTGGCGGCGGCGACGGTGTAGGGCCCGGCCGCCAGATGGGAGAACCGGAAGGTCCCGGAGGCGTCGGAATCGACCTGATCGCCAGTGGGGGAGAGCAAAAAACCGGGAGGAGCGCACAGGCGCGCCAGTGACGCGGTCCACGACCGTTCCAGCCAGGGAGAAATCGGCGGCGGCCGAGGGGAAGGCGAGGCTGAGAAGCGAGGCGACGATGGATGCCGGCGGAGCGGGGAAATAGCCTTCCGGATCGCGCCCGGTCCGTCTCACGGACCTGTTGTTTTCCCAATAGAAAAGTGTCATACTTCCTGTTGGAAACCCAAATAGGCCACATGAAAGAGAAAACGGATGTTCTTCAGGGCACGCTGGCGTTGATGGTGCTGAAAACGCTGGACGTACTCGGATCGCTTCACGGCTATGGTATCGCCCGGCGTATCGAGCAAATCAGCGGGGAGCTTCTCACCGTAAATCAAGGCACGCTATATCCCGTGTTACTGAAGCTGGAGCAGGAGGGTTCTATCGCATCCGAATGGGGCGCCTCCGAGAATAACCGCAAGGCGCGCTTCTATCGGCTGACCCGAGACGGACGTAAACAATTGCGGGCGGAGGCCAGAGGTTGGGAACAGACGGCGGCCATCATCGGGCGATTCTTTGCGGTGAAAGCGGAAGATCTGAAATGAGAACGCTAAGGCGGCTTGTCAGGCGGCTCAGTTCCTGGGCGACAACGCAGCAAGACGAAGAGCGATTGCGGGCGGAAATTGAAGAACATCTCGCTCTTCAAGCTGCTGACAATGTTCGTGCCGGTTTATCGCTCATCGAAGCGCGGCGTCAGGCTGTACTGAAGTTCGGAGGGGTGGAAGCAATGAAGGAAGGCTATCGAGACCAAAGAGGACTACCGTTTCTGGAAACGCTGATACAGGATACGCGCCACGCGCTGCGGCGCTTGCGAATGGCCCCGGCGTTCACTACAGCGACGATTCTAACGTTGGCGCTGGGTATTGGCGCGACCACTTCGATTTTCACGTTGGTGCACGCCGTTATGCTGAAGTCGCTGCCGGTTGCGAATCCCGGCGAATTGTACCGCCTGGGAAGGGAATCCCATTGCTGCTACCTGGGCGGGTACAGTCAAGACAAAGAGTTCTCGCTTGTCTCCTACGATTTGTACAAATATTTCAGAGACAACACCAAATGGCGCTCCAGGCTGCCCTGTCTCTTGTTTTCAATGAGCGGTTGCCTCACCAGACGCGACGCTCTCGCCCCGAGCGCCATGCTCAACGATGTCTGGCGCCGCCGCTCCATGCCGCGAACGAGCATGAGTTACCGGCCAGGGCAACTCTCGTTACTTTACAGGCGCATCCACGATTCGATAGCAAACATTCCGGGTGTATCTTCCGTGGCTCTCTGCCTATACTCACCGCAAGGCGGCGGGGCTTGGGGTGCTGCGGTCTGGGTAGATGGCCAGCCAGCTCCAGGGCCCAGGGATGACCACTTCGCTGCGTGGGATCGAGTTACGGCGGGATACTTTGACGTCATCGGGACGCCTATCGTCGAAGGACGCGGCATCTCCGAACAGGATACGGCGGCCTCGCGGCGCGTGGCAGTCGTCAATGAGGCGTTTGCGCGGAAGTTTTTCAGAAACGAAGATCCGATCGGCAAGCACTTCGGCCGGAAACCCGCAGAAAGCCGTGAATTCGAGGTGGTGGGCGTGGCTAAAGATGCCCGCTATTTGACATTCAATCTGGATCGGCCGGTTGGCCCCTTCTTCTTTTTGCCCGAAGCACAAGCGGAATACACGCAGACCAATCTGGGCTCACTTTTCCTGCACGACATTGTCATTTTGACCAGGCCGGGGGCTAACCTGCCCATTGCCGGGGTACGCCAAGCCATGGCTTCCGTGGATCCCGGTATGCCGGTCATTTCGATTCGCACTTTGAGAGAGCAAGTAGCCAATCAATTTACCCAGCAGCGGCTCATCGCACGCCTCACTTCGTTCTTCGGGGTTCTTTCGCTTGCCTTAGCTTCGATTGGACTCTATGGTGTTACGGCCTATAATGCCGGAAGCCGCGTCAGCGAGATCGGCGTGCGTATGGCGCTGGGCGCTAATCGCGGCCACGTTGTCGCACTGGTGCTACGTGGCGCAGCCGGGCTGATTCTCCTTGGACTATTGGTTGGGTTGCCGTTGACGTTTGCCGCAGGGCGATTCCTGGGCAGTCAGCTTTACGGCATGAATCCCTACAATCCAGTAGTGACGCTAGCAGCCGTCGTGACGCTGGGATTATCCGCATTGGCCGCGTCGTTGATTCCAGCGCTCCGAGCAAGCTTGATTTCGCCGCTGGAAGCGTTGCGCGTAGAGTAAAGCCGTTCATGGTTGGATGACGAGTCTTCGAATACCTGGCCCGCGTCGCCTACCCGATCGGCGACAGCCGCTTCACGGATTATCCCGAGCGAAACGGGCCTGCCCTAACGGTGCAGGTTAGGAAGCTGACCGTCTGAAAGGCGGTGGAATTAGACCTGGAGGTTGGGTCAAAGTACCGCCAAGGCCGCCAAGAAGCAGGTTCTTGGGCCTTGGTTTTTCTTGGCGTCCTTGGCGGTACTTGGCGTCCTTGGCGAGAAAGCTGTTATCGTTAATCCGCTTCGCCCCACGACTAGCCCCTGCCCAAATTGCCGAGCTAACGCCCATAGCTTTCCGGCCGATAAGAAGATAGGATAAAAAGCGGAATCCGCCGATGCCGGCCTTGGTTATTTCGATTACCGCCCGCCGACAGGGCACCTACGTGCTCCTGGAGGCCGTATTGCCTCACCGGCTTCCACAGAACATCGGCGTCTTTCTGATGGATCCGGACACTAACCGCGCCTGGATCCGTCTGCGCAGCCATTACGACGATCTCGCCGATCCCGACGACGCGGAAGTCCTCGAAGCCTTGCCGGAAGATCTCGAAAACCGCTGTGCCGAGTCGGGCGCCGCAGCCTGCCTCGAATCCCTGGAGGACTCCCTCTCGAACGCGTTGCGGGTGGGCGGCCGGCAAGCCGTTGCGGTGGACGCATTCTCGCGCGTGCTCGACCGGCTCTACGACGAACATGTCGAAAAGCTCGAGGTCGCGCGCTTCCGCACGCACCTGCCCCTGTACAGCCTGCGCGCCGCGGCCGGCAGCCTGGGCGAGGAGATGGAATCGGAAGCCGAGGATTGGGTGCGCGCGCCGGAAGGCATGCGCCTCGCTCCCGACCTGTTCGTCGCTCACGTGGTGGGCCGCTCCATGGAGCCGCGCATCCCCGATGGCAGCCTGAATCTCTTCCGCCTCCATCCGGGCGGGTCGCGCCAGGGCAAGATTCTCCTCATCCAGCGCTTCGGAGTCTTGGATGACACTGCGCGCTACACCGTCAAGCGATACACCAGCCAGAAGGTTTCGACAGGCGACGGCCAGTGGCGCCACGGGCGGATTCGCCTGGAGCCGCTGAACCCCGAGTTCCAAGCCTGGGACGTGGAGCCCGAGGATTTCGCGGTCGTGGCCGAATGGCTTCGCGTCATCGAATGAGAAAATATTAGCCGCCGATGAACGCAGATGAACCGCAGATGAACGTAGACAAAAAACCGAAGCCTGATCCGCGTTCATCTGCGTTCATCGGCGGCCATGATCATTCTCTCCCAGCTTCTCAGGGGCCAGGGGTCGGCGGCCACGGAGAGAAGTTGCTGGCCTGGTATCGGCAGGGCCATCGCGATCTCCCCTGGCGGCGCACGGCCGATCCGTACCGCATCTGGGTCTCCGAAATCATGCTCCAGCAGACCCGCGCGCAGGCCGTGATTCCCTACTACCAGCGCTTCCTCGAACGCTTCCCCACCGTGGACGCGCTGGCCGCCGCGGCGGAAGAGGACGTGCTGGCTCTGTGGAGCGGCTTGGGTTATTACTCGCGTGCCCGGAACTTGCATCGAGCGGCCCGCTTGGTTGCCGGAGCAGGAAGCTTCCCGCGCGATTACGACGCCCTCCGCGCGCTCCCCGGCATCGGCGACTACACTGCCGCGGCCATCGCCAGCATCGCGTTCCAATTGCCCTATGCCGTGCTCGACGGGAACGTCCTGCGGGTGGTGGCGCGCGTGGAAAACGACGCGTCGGATATCACCGCCACCCGCACCCGCGGGCGCTTTCGGGCAGTGGCCCAGGAATGGCTCGACCCGCGTCATCCCGGCATGTTCAACCAGGCATTGATGGAGCTCGGCGCCACCCTCTGTTTGCCCCGCAACCCCCTCTGCCTGGTCTGCCCCCTGGCGGCCGTCTGCCGCGCCCGCGAGGAAGGAGTGGCGGCCCAGTTGCCGGTGAAGCTCCGTAAGACCGCCGCTGAGCAGATCGATGGCACCCTCCTCATCGTACGCCGTGGCTGCCGCATCCTGCTGCGGCAGCGGGACGCCGCCGCCCGCCGCATGCCCGGATTCTGGGATTTGCCCGCCCCCGAAGATCTGCCGGCCGCGCGCACCGGCCGGCATTTTGGTGAGATCCGCCACACCATTACGCATTACCACTACACTCTCACCGTGATGGCCGCGTCCTGGGCTCCCTTACCCAAAGCGAATCCAGGCCCGCGATTCGGTTGGTTCCGCCCCATGCGGTTGGCTGGAATTCCACTCAGTACTACTGCCCGTAAAGCGTTGAAACTGGTGGGGATCCTCTAGGCCTGGCGCCTGTTAAGGATCGTAAAACCTGGCCCATTAAAGAGATTTCACCAGGCAGGGTCGAGTACACTGCGGGATTCCGGTGTTTAGAAAAACAGTATGGAACGCAAACGGAAGCTGTTCATAGCCAAGACCGCGGTGATTTTGGGGGTCATCCCAGTTTTAATTTGGGCCCACGAGTACGGGCCGGACGCCGGGTATTGCAATGTGCCCAAGGAGAGTGGAACCTGCGCCCAGTCCGGGTGCCACGTCGGCACCGCGAACGCCTCCACCAACAAGGGGAGTATCGCGGTCAATTTCCCCAATGGCGCCACCTACACACCCGGAGTGAAGCAACACCTGACGGTCACGATCTCAGACCCCGCGACCACACAGCGAGCCTGGGGCTTCCAGCTCACCGCCCGGAATGCCAGCGCCTCGGCCACCCTGGCGGGCACGTTTGCGTCCACGGACGCGCTTACGACTCTCATGTGCGCGTCAGCCAACCTGGGCCAGCAATTGGAGGTGGACTTCAGCGCGGCCAAGGCTCAGGCCTGCCCCGCCAGCCTGACTCTCCAATACATCGAACACAGTCTGACCGGCTATCAGAGCTCCCTGGGCCATACGGGCTCCTACACCTACGAGTTCGATTGGACTCCGCCTGCGACGAACGTCGGCAACATCACCATCTATGTCGCTGCGAATGCCGCCAACGGCGACCTCACCGTCAACGGCGATCATATTTACGCCACGACGTTTACGGTTTCGCCCGCGACTGCCAGCGGCCCCTCGCCCGCAATCGAGCAAGGCGGCGTGAAGAGCGGCGCCAGCTTCCAGTCGGGCATCGTTCCAAATTCCTGGATCGCGATTCAAGGAACCAATCTTGCTAATACCACCGACACATGGGACAAAGCCATCGTCAACGGGCAACTGCCAACCTCCCTCGACGGCGTAAGCGTCACAATTGGCGGGAAGCCCGCTTACGTTTACTTCGTCAGCCCGACACAATTGAACGTCCTCGCACCCGACGTGGGCACGGGTACCATGAATGTCACGGTCACAAACTCCGGAACCACAAGCGCACCAATCGCCAGCAACTCCCAGACCGTCGGCCCAGCCTTCTTCCTGTGGGTTGGCAAATACACTGTCGCCACCCGCCAGGACTTTACGTGGGCGGTGGCGAATGGCACCTTTGCCGGTGTCACCACGGTTGCGGCGAAACCCGGCGATGTGATCATCTTGTGGGGAACCGGCTTTGGACCTACTACCCCAGCCACTCCAGTGGGCGTTCAAGTTCCACCCAATGCCTATTCCACTGCAAACCCTGTGACAGTGACGGTCGGCGGAACAAATGCTACCGTGTACGGTGCTGCGCTAGCTCCTGGATTTGCGGGCTTGTACCAGGTTGCCATTCAGATTCCGGCGTCCGCGCAGGATGGCGATCTGCCCATTGTGGCCACCATCAACGGCGCTCAATCGCCGGCTGGGGTGCTTATCACCGTTAAGCACTGAAGCCGCGCTGTTACCATAAACTCCGTGGAGCAATTCGCCCTCGAATTCGACCTGACGCCCGAACGCCGCATCTTCACCGTCAGTGAGCTGAACACCGCCATCCGCGCGGCGCTCGACTCCGAATTCCACGACATCTGGGTCTCCGGCGAAATCTCCGGCCTCAAACTGGCCACCAGCGGGCATTACTATTTCACCCTCAAGGAGCGCGAGGCCCAGGTGAAATGCGTGGCCTTCCGCTCCTCGCATCGCTATTGGAAAT
>OBLT010002206.1_pt1 | contig 12249 bp, 14 predicted proteins | sample 1518721 | NCBI WGS metagenome assembly OBLT01 (sample SAMEA3539307, study PRJEB22396) | soil metagenome | biome: tundra; feature: field; material: soil | place: USA | collected 2010-05 | depth 0.15 m | reverse complement strand
TTACAAGGTGACTGGAGTTCAGACGTGTGCTCTTCCGATCTGTGCATAAAGGCGGCACGTTCCTGCGGCGCGTTGGCGTAGGGCGCGCCCAGTGCTTGAAAAGTGAGAAGGCCGCGCGGATCGAAGCCCCGGTCGATGCGTTGGAGCGCGAAGAAGCTGCGGAACATCAGGCCCGACCCGATCAACAGGACGAACGAGAGCGCCACTTGGGCGATCACCGCCGCGTTGCGCAGCCGGCTGCCGCTGCGCAGCCCTGCAGTGCGTCCACTCGAGCGCAGCACCTGCGCGATATCCGGACGCGAAGCGCGGAGCGCCGGCAACATGCCGAAAGCTGCTGCGGCAGCCAATCCTGCGATGGTCGCGAAGGCCAACGCGGCTGGATCGATCGAGATCGCCTGGAGGCGCGGCAGATTGGCGGGCGCGATCGCCAGCAGTTCGTGAATGCCGGCCCACGCCAGTGCGGAGCCGGCGACCGACCCGCAGGCCGCGAGGACGATGGCCTCACCCAGGATTTCCGTGGCGAGCCTCCACCGGCCGGCGCCCAAGGCCCTGCGGACTGCCAACTCGCGGCCCCGCAGAGAGGCGCGCACCAGCAGGAGGTTCGCGACATTGGCGCACGCGATCAGCAGGAGAAGGATCACCGCGCCCACTAACGCGAGAATTGTGGGCCGGACTTCCGCCACCAGGTATCGGTGCATGGGTTCCAGGCGGATCTGGTAGCCGGCCGTCTGCCAGATCGCGGTCTTCGTGCGCAGTTGCTCCGCCACGGAGTCCACCTGCGACTGGGCCCGTGGTACGGTGACGCCCCGCCTCAGCCGGCCGATGAGGTGCAGCCCGACGACGAGCCGGTTAGCGGAATCGTAAGGCAGGCGCGCCGCGATCCAGAGATCGGGTGAGCGCTCCACGTTCATGCCGGGCGGGAAGAGCAGTTCGAAGCCGGGAGCCAGCACGCCGGCGATGAGCGGTCCACCCTTGGCGCCCAGCATGGGATGGCCGAGCACCGCGGTGTTGCCGCCGTAGCGCCGCTGGAAGTATTCATAGCTCAAGACCGCCACAACGGGCGGCCGTGGGGGAGGCGCGGCGCCGGGCGCGGCGGCATCGGGCGGCGGTTCCCCGTCGGCTTCGGTAAAGTCACGACCGAACGCGATTTTGCCGCCGAGAAGGCGAAGCATGTTGGGGGTTACGGACACATAGCGGATCTGTTCGGGAGTTCCGTCGTCACGAGCCATCACGATGGGGCCGCTGGTGCCAGCGGCGGCCACGTCCTCGAAGCCGTTGGCGGAGCTTCGCAGATCGAAGAAGTCGGCGTTGGAAACCGGAAAGTCGCGGACGTTCCGCTGCTTGAGGTCGACGGTGGCGAATACCAGGCGGCCGGGATCCCGATAGGGAAGCGGGCGCAGGAGCACGGCGTTGGTGACGCTGAAGATGGCGGTACTGGCGCCGATGCCCAGCGCGAGAGTGAGGACGGTCGTGGCGGTGAAGACCGGACTCTTGCGCAGGGTACGTGCGGCCAGGATCAGATCGCGAGGCGGCATGTTTGGTTCATCCGCCTCCCGGAGTGAGATAGCGCCTCCAGGGCGTCCAGTAGTATTTCTCCCAGCCTTCGCTGACTCCCTGATAGTCCTGTTCCGGCACGTCGATATGGATGAGATCGATGCGGCCATCCTGGCCTTCCGGAGCAAAGGCGAGAATCAGAGTCGAATCGGGATCGGCATCGTGGAAATTAATCGAACGCCACGATTGGACGATCAGCCGGGGCGCGATCGCGGAGAGCATCGTGCCGCTGATTTGGCCACCGAAAGCGCGAAACGGCGATCCCGGTTCCGCGCTCACCGTCACGGGCGCTCCCGTCACTGCTGCATGCAGGGCCGGATCCAAATAAGTCGCATACAGCCGCTCGGCGGTTGCAGGCAGGACTACCGACTGTGTGATCAAAGGTCTCATAAGAATCGGGCGCGTTCCATTTCGGAATGCGCTGTCCTGCCATTATGCCCCACCTGTAACAACTATGTCAGCCGGTACGATGTACAATAGCGTTTGCGCTCCGAAATACTCTTTTTTTTCCTAGTGGCAGCTTCTCAAGGTCTGGCCCAACCACCGCAACCGCAGCACGAGACCATCGTCGTCACGGGCACATTCGAGCCGCTGTCGCTGGACGAAATCGATCGCGCCATCCGGGTGCTTCCGGCGCGGGAGAACGCCCTGGTGCTGAACACCCTGGTGGACTTGCTGCGGCTCGACCCGTCGCTCGATCTCCAGGAGCGCGCGCCGGATGGGGTGCAAACGGATCTTTCCATTCGCGGCTCCAGCTTCGGCCAGACGCTGGTGCTGCTGAATGGCCAGCGGCTGAACGACGTGCAGTCCGGCCATCACAACATGGATATCCCGGTTCCGCTCGACACGGTCTCAAGGGTGGAGGTGATGCTCGGGTCGGGGTCCACCATGTACGGCTCGGATGCGGTCGGAGGGGTAATCAACATCATCACAGAGCCGCCCGAGGGGATGGAGTTGCGGCTGCGAACCGCGGTGGGCAACTACGGAATCAACCAGCAGCGGGGATCGATTAGCGATTCGTTCGGCAAGCTCTCCGAGCAATTGACCTTCTCGCGAGACTTTTCCACGGGGTTCATCCCGGACCGCGATTACCGCAATCTCCAGCTTGCGTCCAGCACGCACCTGGTAACGGGTCTGGGCACCACCAACCTTACCCTGGCCTACATGGACCACCCATTCGGCGCCGACCAGTTCTACGGCCCGTACAACTCCTGGGAGGACACCAAGACGTGGTTTGCCGGTGTGCAACAGGCGTTGGGAAACGACACCTCGGCGAGTTTCAGTTTCCGGCGGCACAGCGATCTGTTCGTGCTGTTTCGCGATCAACCGGAGATCTTCACCAATCACCACTCCGACGAGAGCTACCAGGCAGACCTCCGCAGACATCAAACATTGTCCAACGCGACCACGGTCTCGTACGGGGTGGAAGGGCTGCACGAATCCATCCTCAGCAACAATCTGGGCAACCACGCGCGCAGCCGGGGTGCGGCGTATGTCGCGCTGGACCTCCGCGCGCTGCGGCGCTTCTCGCTCTCGATTTCGGCGCGCGAGGAGGTCTACCGGAATTTCTCCTTAGAATTCAGCCCGACGGTGGCGGGCGGCGTGTGGCTTTCGCCGCGGCTGAAGTTGCGGGCTTCCGCCAGCCGGGGGTTCCGGGTGCCCAGTTACACGGATCTCTACTACCACGACCCAGCCAACCTGGGCAGCCCGAACCTGCGACCCGAACGGGAGTGGACCTATGAAGGCGGCCTCGACTGGAATCCCGGCGGCCGGGTCCACGGGGCTGTCACCATCTTCGAGCGCCGCGAGCGCGACGGGATCGACTATGAACGATCTTCACCCGCCGACATCTGGCGAGCGCTGAACATCCAGAACCTGGACTTCACGGGGGTGGAAGCGAACCTGCGGGTCACGCCCGCGCGCGGGCAGAGCATCGATTTCCGTTACACCGGATTGCGCGGCGTCCAGGACACCGTGCCCGTGGGGTACACCAAGTACACCTTCAACTATCCGACACATTCGGGCGTGATCGCGTGGCAGGCGAGACTGCCGGGCGATGTTGTGTTGCGCACGCGCGTGGGAGTCCTGGACCGCCGCGCGCGCGACCCGTATGCGCTGTGGGACCTGTACGCCGCCGTGACCCGCGGGCGGGTACATCCGTTCCTCCAGGTGTCGAACGTGACCAGCACGCAGTATCAGGAAATCCTGGGCGTGGCCATGCCGGGAAGAACGGTGATTGGCGGCATCGAGTTGGTGGTGAAGGGGCACTAACACCGGAGGGCTGTTAGAACGTCAGAAGATATTATGAGCCGCAGATGAACGCGGATAACAAACAAAGCCCGATCGGCGTTCATCTGCGTTCATCTGCGGCCATGATCGTTTTTCCCCGCTCAGCCTTCGCCTACTTCAACAACTCCTCAATCAATGACTTCAGGATCGGGTAATTCGCCAACCCCGGCCCCGCAAACGGATACCGCTTCTCACCCCTGGTGACGATCAGGGTCGGAGTCTGGTTGATCCGCTGCATCAGCCCCGAATCCACGTCCTGCTGAACCAGCGCGAGCGTGGCAGGCGCCTGCGCAAGTTCTCGGACCTTGTTCTGCTCCGCCGCGGTCAGCACGCCAGCGACTGTGTCCCACACCTTGCCGCTAGAGCCCCAGACGGTCTGACTCAGGAACAGCGCATCGGCCACCGGCTGGTATTTCCCGACCTCGGCCGCAGCCGTTGCGTAGTTGGCGGCTTCGCGGGAGTAAGGATGCATGGTCAGCGGAAACTCGCGAGAGGTGAGATATACCTTGCCCGGAGTCACATATTCCCGCAGGAGCAACGGCAGCACGGTTTCGTGGAATCCTTTGCAGGCCGGACATTCGAAATCGCTATAGATTTCGATTCGAACCGGAGCGCCGGGGTTTCCCACCGACTTGCCCCGCTCGACATCCACCTGCGCGGCCTCGGCGACGCCCTCGTGAGAACCGGGCCGGTTATCGCCGCCCGGCACGAAGGCAACCAGGATGTAGTCCACCACCTTCTGCCCATTGCCGGGATTCTCCAGCACGTCCACAGCGATCGTCTGCCCGCTCTTGAAGGTCTGCGCCGGGAAGCGCGGCAACCCGACCGACCGGAATTCCGAGGATGCGTACTTGCTGGGCAACTGATCGCCGCGCAGGCTCAGCGGCTGGAACTTCACGATGGCGGAGTTGGTCCGCCCGAGAGGCTCCACCACCAGGTCGTAGCCGAAGTAGGTTCGGTTGACCGGGTCGGTGAAGAAGCGGTGAAACACGGTCGGCCCGCCGGCCCCGTCGGTATGGGTGGCGTCGGTTTGAATCTTGATGTGCTGTCCGGAGGATAGCGGGGGCTTGGCAACCGCGGCATAGGTGAATTTCCAGTTATTGCCGCTGGTGGCGCTGCCCTCGCTGAACGCTCGGGGCTGGGTGGATGCCAGTGCGGCGGCCGAGGCCGCCAGCACGAAGAGGGAAAGAAACTTCGGGCTATCGATCATCTTGCATGCTCCTTACGACGCGCGGTTTGATCTCCCGCACGGGTTGTAGTTCGTTGAAAGTCAAACCGGGGCCTTGCGAAGGAACCGGACAGTCCTTGTAGACTACGCGCTCCTCCACCACGGGCGGGTCCACTTTGCGAGGCTCGCCGAAGGCATGCGCCGCCAGCAGCGTGCGGTCGGCGAGCGCGCCGATCAGAATCAGCACGAGGGCGGCCAGCGCGTTGCGTAGCCGGAACCACTGTGCGTAATCCGCGGGACCCCACAGCCGGCGCCAGAGGGACGAGCGGCCCCCGCCGGCCTGCTGCTGGTAGCTCCGCATCACCCGCGCATCGAACGTTGCGGACACCTTGGGCGGCTCTGCTTTCGCCCGGCGCAGCAGCTCGTTCAATTCATCGTCATTCAGCGGGTTCATGGCAAACTCCTTTGGTGGCGCCGGCGGTCTTGCCGCCGGTCATCTGTGGTCTGACGTTGGGCTCGACTGTCCCCTGCCCGCTTGGAAGCCGCACGGGAGCTCCACCGCCGTGCATCTGATTCCGCCAGGGGGCAAGCACGCGGCGGAGGCGCGCCCGCGCACGGTGCAGCCGCGACTTCACCGTGCCGGTATCGCAACCGGTCACAGCGGCGATCTCCTCCAGCGACAGTTCCTCGAACTCGAACAGGACCAGCGCTTCCCGCTGTAACATAGGCAGCGTTTCGACGGCCGCCTGCACAGCCTCGGAGAGTTCGCCGTCCGCGATCCTTTCGCTGCCCATGGTGAGATGGGCGGGCGGATCGGCATCCGGATCGTCATCCAGCGGAACTTCGCGGCCGCTCGATTGCCAACGCTGCCGCACCAGGTTCCGTACGGTCCCGTAGAGGTACTGGCGAAGCGATCCGCGCCGTGCGTCGAAACGGCCGGGATGGCGGATCAGGCCCAGAAAGCATTCCTGCGCCAAGTCCTCCGCCACGTCGAGCGTGCCGGTGAGGCGAAACGCCAGGCGAAACACGGCATCCCGGTGAGCTTCGAACAGCACGCGGAACGCTTCGGTTTCCCCCTCGGCGGCCCGTGTGAGGAGCCTGGTTTCGTGGTCGCCCGTCATCCCGTCCCTACATGCTATTCATTCGGAGGGCCGAAAAGATACGGGTGTAGCGGGCATTTGTGGGACGGCGCTCTCGCCTGTCAACCGGGCTGTAGCCCGGCTCAAGCCGGGCCGACAGGCGAAAGCGCCTGTCCCACCCTGCTACGGCTGATATATCATGACTATGCTTCACCTGACGCACTCCAAATGGGCGGAGCACGGAGTTTCCCATGACACTTGCCCACTTTCGTTATTCCGCGCTACTCCTGCTGGCGGTCTCCACTTCCCCGGTTCGAATGCCCGGGGCGGCAGAGCAGCACTTCCTGTACGTTGCCAGTCCCGGCACGCGCAACTACGTGCAGTATGGCGGCGTCGGAATCCTGGTCTTCGATATCGCCAACGGATACAAGTTCGTTCGCCGCATCCCCACATGGGACGTGCCGGAGGGCAAAGAGCCCGAGAACGTCAAGGGGATCGCCGCCAGCGCCAAGACCGGCAGAGTCTATGTCACCTCGCTCAATCGCATGATCGCGATCGACGCCGTCAGCGGCAAGAAGATCTGGGACAAGACTTATGAAGGCGGGTGCGACCGGATGGCGATCTCGCCAGACGGCAAGATCCTGTATGTTCCGCAACTCGAGGGGCCGTCCTGGCACGTGGTCAATGCGGCCACGGGCAGCGTCATGGCAACCGTTGAGACGAAGTCCGGGTCGCACAATACCATCTACTCCGCGGATGGCACACACGTCTACCTGGCGGGGCTGAAGTCGCCAACGCTCTCGGTCGCGGATCCGCGAACCAACACGGTCGCGAGCACGGTAGGGCCCTTCGCCGATGTGATCCGCCCGTTCACGGTGAACGGAAGCAACACGCTGGTATTCGTGAACGTCAATGGCCTGCTGGGGTTCGAGGTGGGCGATCTCCATACCGGCAAGAAGCTGTACCACGTGGAGGTTGAAGGATACAAACAGGGCCCCGTGAAGCGCCATGGCTGCCCGAGCCACGGTATCGCGCTGACGCCTGACGAAAAGGAGCTCTGGGTGGCCGATTGCGCCAACGAGGCGATTCACGTCTTCGATGCAACGGTGATGCCGCCCAAACAGTCCGGCACGATCAAGGCGCGGGACTGCGTTGGCTGGGTCAGCTTCAGCCTCGACGGCCGCTCGGCTTACTCCTCCACGGGAGAGATCATCGACGTGGCCACGCGGAAGGTGGTGGCGGCGCTGCAGGACGAGACCGGGCGGCAGGTGCAGAGCGAAAAGCAACTCGAGCTGACCATCGCCAACGGCAAAGTGGTTCGCGCCGGAGATCAGTTCGGCATCGGCGCCAGGCAGAAGTGAAGCTGCCGGGCTCTTGGTTGTGCCTGCTGGCGATCGCTACGCCTGCATTCCCAGCGCAACAACGGGACCGCGACCAACGCTTCTTCGACACGCGTGTCGCCCCGATTCTCGCCAAACGCTGTCTCGGCTGTCACAACCAGGAGTTGAACAACGGCAACATCTCGTTCCTCGACCGCGACACGTTGCTAAAAGGCGGCGGCCGCGGCCCGGCGATTGTGCCCGGCAGGCCGGAGGAAAGTTTGCTCGTGAGCGTGCTGCGGCATGACGGCGAAGTGCAGATGCCGCCGGGACGAAAGCTGCCGCCGGGAGAGATCCGGACTCTGACGGAGTGGATCCGCCGCGGCGCCGTGTGGGGAACGAAGCTCAGAATCGAGAAATAGGCGCCGGGAATGCCGACGGCTCCCGAACCGACCTACCCACTTTCATGGGCCTGTTAAGGCTGTGGTCGTCTCCCGTTTCACCGCTCCAGCCACCTGTGCAGGAAATCCGCCGCCCGAATGATCGGGATGCCAGCGTAGCTCCCCAGCCGCAGCAGATCTTTATCATAGGTGATGACGAAATCCGAACCGGCCTCCACGGCGCATTCGAGAATCCGGTTGTCATCGGGGTCTTCCTTGACGGCATCAACGGCATTCGTCGGCACCACGAGGTTTCCTAGTCTGGCAAGTTCCGCTCTCGCAAAGTGAAGCCTGTACCCCTCCCAGCGGAAATCATCCCGAAGCACCGTTACCAGTTCATCGAGGATCGTGTTCGACACGTCTATGCGGATCATGCCGGCGCGGGCCATGCCAAGGAACCGCGCACCGATCCCGCCGAACTCCAGGGCGGACACGTAGATGTTGGTATCCAGTGTGACGCTGACCACTCAGCGCCTTTGTGCGTTGATTTTGCGCCGGTTCTTCACGATCTCCGGCACGTCCGCTTCGGTATAGCCCGATGCGCGGCCTGTCTGTCGCCCGTATTCCAGGAGGTCTTGCCAGGAATGTTCCTCCAGACCCTTTCGTAGCGCTTCCTCGGCCAGTTCATCGACCGTTTTTCCCTCCGACGCCGCCTTAGCTTGCAGATCGGCCAGGAGTTCGTCGGAGACGTGGATCGTGTTCTGGGTTGACATACCGCCTCTCCTCAGCGTACCGTACTGTCTGGCAAGTTGGCTGGGGGGAGTCCTTCCCCGCCTTCTCTTACGTAAACTTGTAAACTCCCGGCACGGGTAGCGGCGGCACCGGAACCTTGTCTTTGTAATCGAAGCTCTTCGGCAGCAGGTCCTGCTGCGAGGCCATCATCATGTCCCAGGTGATCTTGCGGCCGGAATAGGCGGCTTCCCGGCCCATCAGGCAGGTCATGGTGCTCTCCGCGACGGTCATCGCCTCGTTGAGGTAAGGGCCTTTCCCGAGGATGCTGTTCACCATGTCGATGTGTTCCTGCACATAAGGGTCGAACGCCAGACGCGCGCCGCGGAGCGCGGTGCTGTCGATTACGCCTTTGCTCCCCACGATCCGCTCGCTCACGTTTTGGGCCATCTCCGTACCCTGGTACTGGCGGCAACGGCTCGACATGTGGACGCCGTTGGGATAGACGAAATCGGCGGCCAGGTGGTCGTAGATGTTGCCGTACTCTTCTTCGCGGGGCCGCCAGGCAGCGCCGCCGGAGGCGACCGCCTCTACCGGGTGCGTGCCCATGAACCAGTTGCAGGTATCGATGTTATGCAAATGCTGCTCGACGATCTGGTCGCCCGAGACCCACACGAAGGAGTACCAGTTGCGGTGTTGAAACTCCATGTCGCCCCACTTCGGGTCGCGCTTCTTGTTGGGGAAGCTGTTGAAGTTCAGCACCGGGGTGCCCTCCCAATAGGCGTAGAGGGCCTGGATGTCGCCGATCTCTCCGTCCTTCAGGCGCTTGTGTTGGTCCAGGTACCAGGTCTGCGATCGCCGTTGGGCGCCCGACTTCACCGTTAGCTTAAGCTCCTCGGACTTCTTGGCGGCAGCCATGAAGCGCCGCAGGTTCACCGGGTCGGTGCCGAACGGCTTTTCGCAGAAGATGTGCTTCTTGGCTTCGACGGCTGCCTCGAAGTGCATCGGGCGGTAGGCCGGATAGGTGGCCAGCATCACGATATCCACACCCGACTCGATCACCTTCTTATAGGCGTCGAAGCCCACGAAGTGGTGTTCGGCATCCACTTTCACGCGGTCGGCAAGGGCGGGCGGCAGGGCCTTGAGCTTACGAAGGGATTCCTCCAACCGGTCTTCGAAAACGTCGGCCACCGCGACGAGTTCGACGTTGTCGCATCCGGTGAGGATGTTCTGCACGGCCTGGGTGCCGCGCCCGCCGGCGCCGATCAGGCCGGCCTTGAGTTTTTCATTCCCGGCCCCGCGCACAAGCTCGGGCTTCACAATCGTGAAGGCGGCCGCGCCGGTCATGGCAGACGTCAGGAAGGATCTTCGGGAAGATGCGTCGTTTGGCATAAGGTACCTCGGACGCCCTTATTCTAGCTGGATTTCACCAAACGCGCGTCGCGAACGTCGTCCGCCGACTTGATCATACGGGCTGCGGGAGCGTCTGATGAGCCCGCGACTGCCAATAGGTGAGGAGTTTGTTGGTTATGATGTACGCTTCCAATTCAGCTTCTTCCTCCTCCGTGAGCATATCTTCGGTGGCTTTTCCGTTCAGTTGTTCGACGCGGGCGGCCTCCTCCTCGGGGAAGCCGAGGGCCAAAATCATGTCAGCGAGCGACCGGGCCATCGTGCCTCCGGACAGGTCGGACACTCCTGGCAGGATATCAGCGTGAGGTTTGGAAACATACATGAAGCTGTCCATCCTGCCTTGGTTTACGCTCATGGGGCCTACCGAGCCATGCTGCCAGACATCGAGGTTCTTCGCCGGAATATGCCGAGTCCAACGAATCCTGTGCCCAGCAACAAGAGCGAAGCCGGTTCCGGGACCGGGGGTGGGTCGACCGCTGTGCCTGTAAGTTCCACCCTCACGCCGGTTGGTCCTCCGTCGTTGTTGACAATGAAGTCCAGAGTGTTGACTCCGTCAACAAAGCCACTGCCGATCGTGAAGGGGGACCACGTATCAAGGCCGCTTGCGGTGTTGCTTGTCGATACGCCGTTGATCAGGATATCTAGTCCCTCGTTGTCCGCCGACCACTGGCCCGTCAAAGAGGCGGTGGTTGGGTCCAGTCCGGTCATGTCAAAGGTAGTCCGATAGTCGTATTGACCGACGTCACCATCAGCTATCGAATCATTATTGGGCCCGATCCAAGTGGAAAGGGAATCGTCACCAATCCACGGCCCAACCGGATACCCTCCAACTGAGGTGCGGATCAGAATGTCGGTCGTCCCGCTCACCACACTCACCAGGGTGTAGTGGGGATCGCCGATCGTTCCATCGGACAGCGGAGTTCCGCTGCCATTCACACCGGTATTAAAGACGGGGATTGCCGCGGCATGCGCGATGCCAGCCACCGCAAGCACCGATGTCGCAACCAGAATCCTGCCGGTTGTTTTAAGCGTCATTTTCAATCTCATCCTCTTTCAATTTCAATTTCATCCTCTCCAGCGAGGTGAATAACGAACTCGTCGCAGTATCCGCCACCGCCAGGGAATAGCAACAGTTACCCATGGATAGTTGCACTGTGCCCGAAAGTACCATCGGTACCAGTAACGGCCCTGAACGTGCCAGCCACCCCCGGGGTTGGGCGTCGCCCCTTCCCAGGCTTTCATCCTATGAAGTCTTGCGGTGCGAAAAGGCTGTTCTTGGCCGGCCGGCGGCGGGAACACGACCGCGCAGTTGCCGTGTCGGACAAGCGGCGGGATTCGGCTTTGCCATGAAGAGGGGCGCAGCACGGTCGATTTCCACACAGGCGATCATGTTTAGGGACCCCTCCCGGCCTGTTCGCCAGAACCTGAATCGTGTCGAATCGTGTGGCTAACTCGACTAACCAGGCAACGGGTAAAGCCGCAATTCCGGCATCGGGAAATCCTTCGGATTGTCGGTAGCTAGCTGTAGGCCGTAGTTGATTGCGACGGCGGCGACGGTGAGATCCGGGAGGGCCAGAGTACGGCCCTTCTGCCGCCATTCCCGGTAGAGGCCGCCGGCGTATTTGGCGATTTCCCAAGTCACCGGATAGAACTCCAGACTGGCGAGAAGTTCCTCCGTCTTCTCGGCCTCACTGGGGCGCATTCCCATGTGAACCTCAGTGACATTGATGGGGCAACAGGCCAGCAGTATCCCTTGCCCGATAAGCGCATCGAGCAGCTCGCTACGATCGTTCCGGTCGTTGATGGCGTCGATGATGACGGTGCTGTCGAGCAGGCAGGTTCTCATCGTCTATTCGCCTTCTCGATGCTGCTCGATTTTCTCAAACCGCTTGACCGATTCCTGGCGGATGTCATGGACCCAGTTGGCGGACCCTTCGGCCAACTCCGGATGGTCCATAGGCTTCCATGCTCCCCTGGCGGCGCGCAGCGCTGTGCGCTGGCGATTGAGCTTGATCTCGCGCTTTGCCAGGTCCACGAGAAAAGACGTGCGCTTCCCTTGGCTGACTATCTTGTCGATTTCAGCGATCACATCCGGAGGATAAGGGACCATCACTCGTTGACGTGGCATAAGTTCTACGCTTCTATGGCAGCACGGCTGACACCAGCCACAGTACCACAACGTAAACCTGGCTGGCAGTCGCTCGGGGTCATTCACCACGACCAAAATCATCGCGGTCTGAACCCATCCGCGGGAGAACGAACACATATCTACGATGCGATTGCCGCGATTGATTGGAGCCGCACGAATAAAGAGTGGGTCG
>OBLT010002204.1_pt1 | contig 12261 bp, 9 predicted proteins | sample 1518721 | NCBI WGS metagenome assembly OBLT01 (sample SAMEA3539307, study PRJEB22396) | soil metagenome | biome: tundra; feature: field; material: soil | place: USA | collected 2010-05 | depth 0.15 m | reverse complement strand
CTGAGGTAGCCGCTCGCGCTGCCAGCGACCCCGTGATCATGGCGTGCGCCAACACCTACCGAAGCTACGCGACATCAGGCCCCCAGGCCCATGAGGATGCCCGCAAACTCCTTGCCGAGGCACGCCGATGCCTACCCGCCAAGGGCGAAAACGCCACCCGCGCCTGGGTTCTCGGGCGCGAAGCCGAAGAGGCGGCCGCAACTGGCGACCTACAGGCCAAAGACTTGATCAAGCAGGCCGTGGACGCCTTCCACCATTCCCGGCCGCAGCGCGAACGTCCCTGGACCCGGTTCCTGGATGAGCCGCGCATGAGCGCACTGGAACTGTCCACCTACACCCGGCTCGGCAACGAGCAAAAGGTCCACGAACTCGCGGAAAATCTGTTGTCCACAGTCACACCAGCCAGCAAGCGGGCAGCCCTGATCAATGCTGACGTTGGCATCGCGGCTGTAAGTCTTGGCGACGCGAGCAGCGGCATCAACTACGGTCGCCGGTCGCTGGAGGCGGTGCGGGCATCCGAGACTTCGTTCGGCCTCTGGCGACTGGAGGAGCTAGCAAGAGCACTGGCGCAAGATCCGCGAGCCCGCGAGCTGCGTGCTGAAATCAAGCAGACCCGCCGGAAGCTTGCGTCTCCGCACTGATCCACCCGAGGTAGTCCTCGGTCCCCTCAACGACGGGCACGGCAACAATATCTGGCACATCGTAGGAGTGGTTCTGGCGAATTACCTGTGCTAGGGCGCTGAACTTGTCCTGCGTTGTCTTCATGGTCAGGAGGTATTCTTCCGCGCGCTCGATCTTGCCATGCCACCAATAAGTGGAGCGGATAGGACTCGATACCTGGGCGCAAGCCGCAAGCCGTGCCTCCACGACCGCAGCACAGATCTTGTCCGCATCTTCCTGAGAATCGGTCGTAGAACGAACCTCAATGTAGTCTGGCATCTTCACTTTCCCGTTTCGTGGATCAGCTTGCCGCATGATCGTGGTGGCGTCCATCTATGAGGTTGGGCAAGCTCGTTGGTGTCAACCTTGGCCGACCCCCGCGGACGTATGGCTCTCGGAGTGCCTTCGGAGGCGTCCCGATCGTCGTTGGCTCGCTGGCTCGCGCCGGTAAAATCTGCTCTCGCTCAGGATCTCCCCCCGGACATGCCAGGCATGGAAGGGCGACCTATCACGACTGACGCCTCGCTGCCAGCGGGACAGTGGAGGCGCAAGATGCACACGTTGCGTCATAAATCTGACATTTCATCTTACTTCGGTCCTAACGTCCAAGCCCGAGCTCTGGCAACGGCCTAAATAACCAGATCTCCACTACCACCTCCGCAGCAAGTTAGCTCGAACACCGACCTAACCCGTCCGTCAGCGTGCATAATCGCGCGAAGCAGCCGCTTACTAGCTTACGGAGCACACGACCCGATGCCGACTAAGACGAGCCGGATCGCCCAGATCGGCTTGCTTGTTCTTGCCATCGCTCCACCATCGGTGGCAGCGACCGAAGCTCAGGACTGGGCTCGCAGACACCTCTTGGTCTGTCTCCTCGCCCTGATCGGCTATGAGGCGCTACTCCTGGCCGTCGGCCTCGCCGGCCGCGTCTGGGGAGAGCTAGAAGGTAGATGGGCCAAACGGCTCAGCGACCAACTAGATCATATGCTGCTCCGCCGACTCTCATCTTTCGAGCGTAAGTATCGAGAACGTGTCAGTAGCAGCAGTCGCTTTGTCGACCTACAAGGCCAAGCCACGCTAGGTGAGTTCACGCCGCATTTCGACGAAGTCTATGTAGACGTCGGGCTAGTCAGTCGCGCGCCACATCAAGTTACCAGTAATCCACTTGGCGAACCTCCGCCGAACGTCACAGCGCGGCACTCAATATGGTCTCACTTAACCCACTCAACGCCCATCGTTCTGGCGATCCTAGGTGCGCCTGGGAGTGGCAAAACTACTCTGCTACGCCATATTGTCCGCGACCTACAAGCTCAGCGACCACGTGGGCGCAATATCCCTATTTTTTTGCTGCTCCGCGAGCATGCAACACAAATATCTGAGAATCCTAACACGACACTCCCCGACCTCATCAGATCCGACATCGCACAACTGGTGAACTTTGAGCCCTCGAGATGGCTGGACGAGCAGCTCGAAGCAGGCAGATGTGTCGTGCTCCTCGACGGTCTGGACGAAGTACCCGTCTCGGCCGGCCGCCGCATAGTCGAGTGGGTCCAGAATCAAATCATACAGTTTCCCAAAAACGATTTCATTATTACTTCGCGCCCATATGGGTACCAGGCAACACCACTCAGCAATGCGACCGTGCTGCAGACTCAGCCATTCAATGAAACTCAAATTGAACGGCTGGTTCATCGCTGGTACCTAGCAATAGAGCGCCGTAGCACGGGAGAGTCGGGCGACGAAGTTCGTCGGCGTGCTGCTGATGCATCAGACGATCTGCTCAGACGGCTAAGAGCTAACCCTGCAATACATGAACTCGCAGTTAATCCGCTCCTGCTAACTATGATCGTGAATGTTCATCGTTACCAAGGCGCTCTGCCTGGAAGTAGGGCAGAGCTCTATTATGAGATCTGTCAAGTAATGCTGTGGCGGCGTCAGGATGCAAAGAGGCTACCTGCCGCACTTCGCGGAGTTCAGAAGGAAGCTGTCCTGAAAGAGCTTGCTCACGGAATGATGGAGAATCATGTCCGGGATCTTCCAAGAGACGAACTTCTGCGCCTGCTAAATACAATCTTGCCGAAAGTCTCCCGCACTTCCGTTCCGGAAGACTTTCTGAAGGATATTGAATCTAACGGCCTGATGATAGAGCGCGAGAACGGTCGCTGCTCGTTCGTACATCCTACATTCCAGGAATATCTAACGGCTACATATATCCGCGACCAAGGGCTCGCCTTGGATCTCGCAAAGCACATAGAAGATCCCTGGTGGCGCGAGGTCGCCGTGCTCTACGCTGGGCGCGGCGAAGCTGACTCGCTTATCGAGGCGTGCATAGATAGCGGGAGCGTCTATGCCCTAATGCTAGCATTCGATCTTCGAGAAGCTGCGATCCAAGTCGGTCCGCTCTTGCAGGCCCAGCTAGACTCCATGCTGGCAGAGGCTTACGACGTCACCACCGAATCAGAACGTCGGCGCTTGATGATAAGGATTATAGTAACCCGCGAGTTGGCCCGGACTATTACTCTGGAGAGCGGTACCTCAGTATGCGCTAGTCCCCTATCTGACGCGGTCTACCGCTTGTTCTTGAGCGACTATCCAAAACTCGCATGTCATTTGGTTCGGGATCGCTCAAACCTTCGGACGCGTCACAAGGCTAGTGAATCTGCCATAGGAATGTGGGCAAGCGATGCGCTCCTCTGTATTCAGTGGCTTAATCAGCATCTCGACTCTTCGGGCAGCTACCGCCTGCCTAACCAAGCGGAGGTTGATGATCCTGCTATGGGGCGGGTCCTAGACTTGAATAGTTCTAGCGTGTGGCTCAATCCTGATACCCAGTCACCGCTCCCAGAGCTATGGGTACCCGCCAACGACGTGAACCCGTATCACCTTCAGGACAGCTCGATGCGTAAACGCATTAAAGCCGATCTATCCTATTTTGCCCCTATCAGCGAAATCCACAAAGGAGGCCTCGAGCTAGTATGTGCTCGGCGACTGAGGCTCGCCCGCCACCTTGCTAGCGATTTCGCAAATGCCTTGGCACGTTATCGCCACCCATTTGGAATAGACAGCCGTGCCGCCGATCCCATTGCTGATATTGCAATGAGGCTTCGCGACGAGGAGGGCAGCATCTATGATCTTGCATTCCTATCAAAGAGCGTTCGTAGCCTCGGCCGCGCCCGAACGTTCGCGCTAGCGCGCCATCGTGTTCGTATATCAGGTCGATATAATCGGGATTTCTATCGTGAACTTGACTGGGAGTTGATATCTTCCCTCGGAAAGCCCGTCGATCAGGAAGTCGAAGCTGTAAATCATTTGGCGAAGATCCTTAGTGAATGCTATTCGGACTATGATCTCACGGCTGGCGTCCGGGCGGCATTTCAGCGAAATGATGAATTTATTGATAAACTGGATGGCAACCGTATGGCGAGCGGAGATCGGGACGAACTCGTACGGACGGGTCTGATGCTAGCATTTGCGCTAGCTACTGAGAGTTTTGGCCTGGTCGACTCTATAGATATTGACGCAAAGCTTTCACGGCATCTGCTAGCGCGATTTCAAGCGTCAAGTAGCGCATTCTACCCTGAGAATCTGACTGAGTGGGCTGGACATGGCCTGCGTGCAATTTGGAGGGTGCGCGGGAAGGGCAACGATAATGAGCGGGTTACTTGGGCGGCACTTGAGGCATACATCGTCGCTGTCCTTATTGGCCATATGGTGTCCGGAGAAGCGGCCGCAGACGAGCTTGACTTTCGTATCCCAATAACCATCAGGTTGGGCGCCCTGGCCATTGCAGCAAATACTGAGCTATTTATGCAAGATTCGGGGTTCCGGGAGCTTTACTGTAATATTGCTGCTGGGATTAGCGTCCTGGAGGAGCGCGTGACCGGTGAAGTCCGACCCACGGAGATGATTACTTTTGTTCGGGTATAGGCCATGACAGTCTGACTTCTACTGCGAATGACGGTATTGAGCGAGAGATGCTTCTTAGCTAGATTTGCTGTAGCCAGAAGGCTTTACCGGCAGGCGCTGCTCGCGTGTTTGAGCAGTCTATTAGGCAATTGATGAGACGTTGCCCCAAGAGTGACGAAGCCTTGGTCGGCCCACCAAAACGTAGACGAACGAATCCTAGCGACAGCGCTTAGCAAGCCTCTAAGCTTGTCGTTTAACCTGCGCGTTCGTGCCTGGCTTTGAGGGTGTGTTCCCTCTTGGTCGTTTTGCCCACGTCGTGGCGGATGCTGGGCCGGCGGTTCTTTGATCCTGGTGGCCGGCCGGGGCCGGGTTTCGGTGCACCGGCCGGCTGGGCGGCCTTCGCGCGGATGTTCCGGAACCCGCGGCGGACCCGGGCCGGGGTAAGCCGGCCCGGTGGTGCTGGGCGTTCCCAGGGGCGGCGCAGGTCAGCGGCTAGCGGGCGAGCGAGACGGAGCTTGTTGGGCTCGAATACACGGTTGTGGTGATGACCTGCGTCATCACGTAGCGGCATGGGGCCTGTCATGCGGCTACGTGATACTCGTGCGTGAGTCCGCCGAGGATCTGTTTTCGGCGGATCTGGTGCTCGGCGAGGTTGATCGGCTCTGGGGGCTGAGTGTCGGCTTGAGCCGGTGCGAGCTGGCCGAGGGCACGGCGCGGCCTGGCTGTGTTGTAATGCAGCAGGTACTCGGTCAGTACCTGGCGCAGGTGGTGCTCGTTAACGATCAGCAGGCGGCCGGGGACCTCCCGGCGCAGGGTACCGATCATCCTTTCGCAGATGGCGTTCGCTCTCGGCGCCTGCGGTGGGCTGGTGAGAATCCTGATGGCGTCCGCTTGGAACACGGCGTCGAAGCAGCCGGTGAACTGGCCTGCGCGATCCCTGATCAGGAACTTGACTGAAGTCGTGCGCTGATCGAGGCCCATCAGGAAGTTGCGGGCTGCTTGGGTCGTCCACGCGCCGTCGGGATTCGCGGTGATGCCCGCCAGGTGAACGCGGCGGGTGCCGTGCTCGATGACGATCAAGGCATAGATGCGACGGAGCAGCACGGTGTCCACGTGGACAAAGTCGACCGCGAGAATGCCGTGGGCTTGCGCGGTGAGGAACTGCTTCCAGGTCGGGCCGGTGCGGCGGGGTGCGGGATCCATCCCGGCATCGTGCAGGATCTGCCCCACCGTGGAGGCCGCGATGGAGTGCCCGGGCTTGGCGAGTTCGCCTTGCACGCGCCGGTGCCCCCAGGTCGGGTTGTCTGTCGCGATGCGGATGACGAGCTTGCGGATCGCGGCTTCCGTGGGCGGTCGTCCGGGACGCCGCCGGCTTGTGTAATCCCATGTGTGGGTGACCAGGCGCCGGTGCCAGGCGAGCAGCGTCCCCGGGGTCACCGCGAACACCTCGGCCCACCGTTGCCGGGGGATCAGCCGGGACAGCGCCGAGAGCCACAGCCGGTCCGCCGGCTGGTAGCGGACCCGGCTGATCTGCCGGCGCAGCACCGCGTTCTCGTGCCGGACCACCAGGAGCTCGGCGTCCTTGGACACCTCACGCCGGGCCAGCACCAGACAGCCGAGCAGACGGCACGTGAGCAGATAGAGGGCCGAGAAGATCACTCAGCGATGATCCCAGCCCACAAGACCGCCCAGCCCAGGCCAGATCGAGTAATCGAGCCCTACAGGGGGAAGCTCCAGGGTGGCAACCTCATGCATCTTCATCATCTGGATGGGCCGTGTATGTGAGGAAATCCTTCTTCGCAAGACACCAGGATCGGATCCAAGGTCTATAGCTTCGAGCCAACCTTTGGAGATCGCTGGCGCTTAGTACAGACCCGTACTCTTTCTGAACAGCTTCCTCGTCCGGCTGAACAGTTGCTTTGTAGGGTCGCTTAGCCAGGACGACCTTGTCTAGATGAAATGATCGAGTATCGAAAAGGCTCTTACATTCGAACCCCAAAGCGCCAGAAATAATGTCGTGAAGCGGATTCATAGATCCCCGAGCCTCGAAAATAACACAGCCCAGCCAAAGCAAAATTATGCCCAATCTATCCCCGGTCAGATCCCGCCCGGCTATCCCCGTCAAATGATAAGGAAAACGTTCTGATCTATCCCTCGCAACCAGATCCAGCAGCGTCGCAAATGCAGAATCCAAACTGGCACCCTTAGTTGCCAGTTCGCTTAAACTTTCAACCATAGCTTCGTCGTGAGCCCTCGTATTCCCCAAGAGCACTCGCTCCACGCTGCGAAAGGCGCAGCCTGCGACGCTCGTATCGAACGCATGCGCGACGAGATACTCGCCAATGTCGTTCGTTGCGCTCAAATATCCGCTATCTATCAAAAATTGGGTCAGCGTATCCTCATGGATAGCAACCAACTGCGGCAGCACGATTGGCATCATCTCCGCGATAAAGCTTCCCCACTCTTCGTCATAAGACGCCGTCAAATCACTCATATAGAAGTGTCCCCATCGCAGCAGAAAATTAATGATTGCATGCTGATGACCGGTCTCGCACTCTCCGCGGCGCATACAATCAACATCATTCTTTAGAAGATCCACAAACCGGCTGTGCGGATCTCGATAAAGCTCGAGCACGCAAGTCGTTGATGCGCGTGAGCTAGCTGGACTGGTCTTCGTCCAGCTAGTAATTGTCCTGTCGAATATTTTATCCAACAGGCTCGGATATACCGGTGATAGGTTTATTATCCGGAGGCACAAAGGAAGGTACTTATCCAGATGCCTTTTGCCGAGACCGCCCCCTCTTTCGAGCAGGCCGCTTATTATCTGTCTCGCTCCTCCCCGCCGATGAAACTCCGCCGACTGGACTATCAGATCCGGCAGGACTGAGCTGGCATCTTTGTTGTATACCTCTGCCACCTCCCCTACGATGTCTTCGATATCCAGCGTTCGCACAAGCGACTCTGCCGTAAAGAACTCCATGAACGTTCGGTGCGTGAATACGAACAAACGCTGCCCCCGATCATTCGTACCGGCGACGCCCAGGAGCCAAGCCCGGTCGGCACAGAAATCAAGGAATGCGGCCGCCCGTCGATCGGCTGCCTGGCCCGGAACCGACGCAGTGTCCTTCAAGAAGCCCGCTATCACGTGCCGGAGCTGCTGCTCCTCCAGCCCTGCCTGGGCTGCCTGGCTCTTGTAGAACCAGCGAGCGATTTCCTGCATTAGTTCGTCACCGTAATGTTGGTGATCATAAGGTTGCTCAATATGTCGCATCGGATCCCATCGATTGAACAAGAGATCCGCACATTGAGAGTAAACTTGTCTGCGATTGCGGGGGATGTGTCCACGGTCACGGTAGAGAACACAGAGCAACGACAGCATCAGCGGATTGCCGCGCAGATCAGGTATAGACGCCAGGTCGGCGAGAAACTTGCTGAGATGCGACTCGGGGCGCCCGGCGATCACAAACCATTTACTTGCATACTCCTTGATCTGGCTCTTTGTGAACGAGCGAAGTTCGTACCGAATAAAACGAGCCTGATTAAATTGAGCGTCAGAATATCCAACATTGCGGCTAGTGGCGATTATTGAACAGAGCGGGAATCGCATGGCCAGCGCCTCGACGGCGCGTATCAACTTTCGGCGTTGGCCAAGGTCAAGAATTTCATCGACTCCGTCAATAATTACTGTGCCCCACCCAAGGGTAAGGATATCTTCAATGTTCTGCTCTGAGACTCGCAGCTGCAGGTTAGCTGCAATTGTTTCCTTCAGCGTAGGCACCAAGCCACGATCCCCACTAGCCACATATTCACGGCATTGGATCACTAGAGGCGCCACGTTTCCGTCGGGCGTCTCGCTCAATTGGCGAATCATGTATTCGGTGAATGTGCTCTTCCCAATACCCGGATCGCCAGTCACTACTAGGCGAATTCTGTTTCGGCCCGAGAAGATGTTGACGGAACTTAGATGTTCTCTAGTGCTATACCTTATAAGATCCCTATCAATGTATAGCTTATCGATCTGAATCCTGAAATCATGCTGAGCGTGATCTAGGCGAATTTGTGCATAGTACTCGGTGAGCTGCCTTCTAAGATCTGTTACAGTATTCCTGGTAGCCGTTATGCGCTCGAGATCGGTTGACATATCGAGCAAGTCTCGAAGAAATCGAGGCAATCCTTTTGGCGCTTTTGATGTGGTAGCAGCAGTTGCCACTTGCTCCCGGAACGGACCTATCTCGTCGGGCGTGAGTGCGTTTCGAATTGTCACGGCTGGCAGAGTGGCCGCCATACGAGTTGCCAAATTGTCCCAGATGTCTGGCGCGAGCGTACTCCAATTTCTGCCGCTAGCACCGCACCAGCGTTCGGCCAGCTTGGTGAAAGCTTGGCCGATTTCGGCGAAGAACTGGCCTGTGTCGCAGCCATCGGCTTCGGCGAGTCGGCCCAGGAAGTGTGCTTGAAAGATCGACCTGACCTCAATTGATTCGAGGAATCGTTCCAGATCCTCGGCTTGGTCGCTGGTCATGATGCCGACCACCTCGCCGGTTTGATCCTCTAGCGCCACAGACCACAGTTCGAGGCGGCCGTCGTCCTCACTTAGACTGCTGAAGACGAGGCTCAGGGCGCTTGCTGCCATGTCGCCCAATATGCGAGTTATGACCGCTTCGGCGATTAACATCTATGCTCCAGCCGCGGTGGTTGGGATACTCTTGGTGCGGAACTTACACGAGGTGCTTGGTTGGCGCGCATCGCGTTCGACATCTTTTGCCAGACTGGTACCGATTTAGCCATAATATTTCGCGACTCGCTAGATGTAGCCTACTCTTCGCCGGTCCGTACCAGTCTTCGGTGGAGGCTCTAGTGCGCCGAGCGCCATATTCCTCGCAGCCGCCCGCTCCGCTGAGCTGAACGCGGCTCACGGCTGGGCGATGGTTTGTCGTGCATTTTGGCTTTCGGCGTCGTAACGCGACAAACTGCGATGGGGCGGCTTGGGCAGAATAAAGATGGTCCCGACAGCGGCCGTCAGTGTGGCCGAGCGAGCCACGATGGCTAGCGGAAGCTGCTACTTCGTTGGCGTGCCCGAGCCGGGCGGGCCTCGAAGAGGCAGAGCCCGGCGCCGTGCGGCGGCGCGCGGCGCCGACGCCTTGATCTGTGTTATGGCAGAATTCGGCAATGGAACGGGGCCGGTACCTGAGGTTCGGCGCGGGCAGTGTCCAGGCCGCGGTCGAGGTGGCTCTGCACGCTCGCCGGCCGAGGCCGGTGCGGCCCGTGTCGGCCCGAAGAGGCCCCCCGCCCGGCGCGGGCCGTGGCTCTTAAGCTAGCGGACTGGAGCGGCTCTCACTGATGTTCCACCGGCCGCGGGTTCCTGGAGACCGTGTCCAGCTTGCAGGGTGGCGCCGCGTTCACCTTTGGCCCTGCCCGGCGTACCTGCGAACGTGCCGTCGTTTGTCAGGAGTTCGCCTACTCGGCTTGCTCGATGATGCGCTTGATCTTTCGACGGTCGATGTTGAGTTCGCGGGCCATGGCGCGCTGGCTGTGGCCGGAGTTGTGCCAGGCCCGTACCGTCTGCTCCAGGCTTGGCGCTCTCGTCGAGGCGAGGGATGCGCCGTGTTCCACGATCGACATGGGCGGCTCATGGATGTGGAGCGGGATGGGGTCGCGTTCGCCTTGGTGTCCTGTCCTGATCAGGGTCATGAGGAGTTCAAAGGAACCGGCCAGCGCCAGCGCGGGCCATGCGCTGACCAGGGCACCAATGGGGCCGTGGCCCAGGCCGTGCGCCAGGTTGGCACCGATGGTGGCGACGATCCCGGCACCGAGGCACCATCGTGCCAGTGGTGGTGCAGGCTGGTTCCGGCGGCCGGCATCGAGCAGGAGCATGCTCGCGGCCAGGATGAGTCCGTCCACGGTGAAGGGCACGAGTCGGGCGGTCAGGCCGGACTCGCCGTGCGAGCGCACGAGTTCGTAGGCGTGCCGGTACGAGATGACCGCCGCGACCGCCGCGACGGTCACCACGGCGAGAGCCGTCGTGATCCTGATGAGCCGGTCCGTCATCGGGACAGCTCCTCTCGCCACCCGGCCACGAACGGGTCATCGTCGCCGTATCCGACGAGCAGTCGTTCAGCGAGCACCAGGGCCGTGATTGCGTCGTTGCGGGTAAGGAGCCTGGGCCAGCCAGTCACCCGCCACAGGTTGTCCAGGCGGACAGCGGCTTTGACCGTCGCGCCGTTGATCTCCAGGGACATTGAGTCGTCGTTGATGTGCAGAGCCATGGGTCAGACCTCCACGGGTCCGGGTCCCGGCACTACGGCCAAGACCTCTCACGGCCGTCTCACAGACTGGGGAGACGGCACCGGACTCGGGCGTCCTCACTGGACGCCCCGTGGACCCTGACCAGCGGAAACGGACTCATGAGCACTGGCCGGATGCCCGGCAGGCGTCTGGGGGTCAAGGGGTCGCGGGTTCAAATCCCGCCGTCCCGACCACGAAGTAGCAGGTCAGAGGCCACTTCACCAGTATGGTGAGGTGGCCTCAAGATCTTTTGACCGCACGTTGACCGCAGGTTTCTGCGGCATTCTGCGGCATGTTGCGTTCACAAAAAGTGGCGAGCGTCACATCCCGGCAGTGCCGCAGTGAACATCTGAAACGGGTGCGCGTCAATTTTGTAGGTGATCAAGATCATCTTCGGTTGCGGGCTGGTCGGGCGGCTCATGTCTGGTTGTGCGGTGCGCAGCAATGAAGGCGGCGATGTCACACGACGTGCGCTGCGATGACGCGGGCGCAGTCGAGGGACTCGGCATGGCTGGTGTCGACCTCGATGTCGTAGACGACGCCCTTGTGCACCATCTCCGCCTGTGAGGCAGCCATCCCTTTCACCCGGTCACCCCGGGCGATCTCGCGGCCGATGGCGATCCCGGGATCGCAGCGCACCCCGGCCCACAGCACCTCGAGGCCAGACAGATATGCACGGGTGCGCTCCTGGGAAGCGCCCCCGCCGAGGAACACGTCATCGATGATGATCCGCGCGCCTGCCCGGGCCATTGCGGCGACGCCGGTCATCCAGGCAGCCTCGGTCTCGCGGAAGCCGTCGCCGGCCACGACCTCGCCATGCTGCCCGAAGGCGATGCCGGCGCCCGAATCCGTCAGCGACGGCGGCAGCGCTTCGAGGAGGTCGTCGACGCCGAGGCGGATCCACGGCTGGGGCAGGATCGCTTGCAGGCACCGGGCGATCCCGGATTTACCCGAGCTGGAACCACCGTTGAGCACGATGACCTGGGTCGTCACTTGGCCGGCACGCCTCCCAGAGTGATCCGTTCCATCTCGCGGGCACAGCCGACAGAGGTAAACCGCGCAGTCCCGCGCCGGCAGGTCATCCCAGCCGCCGCGCCGGCCTCGTTGCGCGATGCACAACCAGGCCACGCGCTTTACCTGGCCGAACTCAGCACCCCTACATTTTGTCGCACACCCACGGCACAGGGGGTGCCGCCGAAACTGTCAGTACCGGCTGGCATCCTCAAAACAACGGACCCGCGAAATAGGGTCTGACCAGCACACATCCCGATCCACCGGAAACATCCCAACACGCGGTTGCAGGAGGGCAGTATGAATCGTCCGTCCCCACGGTTGCCGACAGGGTCGCGCAGACGGTGGTGGCCAGGCACCTCGGGGTCGCAGTGGAAGAGGTCTTCCACGAGGACTCCTATG
>OBLT010002202.1_pt1 | contig 12269 bp, 8 predicted proteins | sample 1518721 | NCBI WGS metagenome assembly OBLT01 (sample SAMEA3539307, study PRJEB22396) | soil metagenome | biome: tundra; feature: field; material: soil | place: USA | collected 2010-05 | depth 0.15 m | reverse complement strand
ATCGAGTGGATTCAGCGTCGCTGCCCATCACTCATGATTTTCTCGCAACGATGCTCGGGACAGATCGACCTAGCGTGAGCTTGGCCGCTGGTGTTTTGCAGAGGAAGAAGCTCATCGAGTACACCCGCGGCGCAGTGAAGATCGTGAACCGCAAGAAACTTGAAGACTCCGCCTGCGAGTGCTACGGGGTTATCCGACAGTACGATGGCGAGCTGGGCTTGAAATAAGTCCGGAAGTGAAGACTCCCCTGTGCTTAATTGCCGACTCGAAAACGTTGTTGTTGATAAATCGCGATTTCACCAGCAATTCTCAGTTGGTGTAATCGTGGTCTTTGATCCCTACCGCTTCGGCCGCGGCAAGTTTCCGATCTCGGTGAGCCTCGGCGCGTAGGTCCCCCGTCTGCAATCTACAAGCTTCCTTGGTCGCCGCACCACAAGTAGGACAACGCACGGATAATATCTGTTTGCGGGTGAGATCCTTAGTTTTCACCACCACATGATGCAACGTTCTACAGCTCGACAATGCCCAATATTGCTCAGTTTCAATATTAGCCAAGCGGCAGGTTGTTCATCGGGTCCCAGCGGTTATAGGCGAAAAATCGCGATTACACTCATTGACCCGGCTGAGGGGGTTTTGAGTGTAAACGCCTGTGGGTGTTGAAAAACTCCCTTTTCGTCTCAAACAGCCAAATCTGGGGGATAGAAAATGTCTACCCGACCCGAGAAAATCGATTGTGGGGCTTCCTGACGCGATTTTGTTTTTGCGAATTTCGCGGGCAGGAGTTTTTCAACAGCCACGCCTATTAACGTCAACAACTGACGTTGCACATTAGTGCCGGAGAAAGTCGAGTGATAGACTCGGCGCGGTTGACAACCGAGAATTCGACGCAGGAGACTCCGTGAGACTCGGACTGTTCGTACTACTCACCATCTGTGGCTTCCTCATCTTCGCGCTCACGATGACATTTGTGCCCGTTTTGCCGGTGTGGGCCAACTACGCCGCAAGAGTTGGATTCCTTGTCGTCTCCGGCGCTCTGTGGTGGGTGGCACGCGATGGGCACCGGCTGAGCCGCTTTCGGCCGGTTTTCTTTGCCTACTTCACGGCGGTCCTTGGCCTTTCGTTGGGGTTCTTCTTTGCAGACAGGGGGCTTGAGCTCTTTGGCCTGACGACGCAAACGCCAATCGGAATCGCTGTGGCGAAGTTTTTGCAAGCGTCGCTGATTGTGATCGGAATTCTCGCCGTAGCAAGGCTTTGCGGTGAAGATCTCGCGTCGCTATACCTCCGAAAAGGTCGTTTGATGCTCGGCCTCAGCGTGGGCTTGATCACCGCTGCCGCACTTTTGGTTCTGAGCATGCTGCAACCAGCGGTTAGGGCCCTCGGCACGGCCAAGCTCGTGTCGCTGGCCCCATGGATACTGCTCTTTGTAGTATCGAACGCCTTCATGGAGGAACTCCTCTTCCGCGGATTGTTTCTCGGACGATACGAACCACTGATCGGAAAATGGCTGACCATTCTCTCGACAGCTCTGGCCTTCACCTTGGCACACATGCAGGTCACCTACGCGCCGAAGCTATGGGTTTTTCTGCTCGTCACCCTCGGGTTCTCGATCGCCTGGGGGTGGCTGATGCAGAAGACCGGCAGCTTGTGGGGATCGGTTTTGTTCCACGCTGGCGCCGACTTGTTGATCATCTTGCCCATCTTCAGCAGTTTCGGTGCCGCGTGATGCAAACAAACGCTGGACGCTGTCGGAGCTTGAAATCGCCATCGACCCTGTTGGCTCTCTGAAGCGCGTGTGCAAGCGCTGCGGCAAAGAAACCGTGGTGATCGGCTACGAGGAGAGTTCCCAGTTGGATGTTGAGCCAGCGAAGTACTTCGTCCCGGTCACGAAACGAGAGAAACGGGCTTGCCGGAGCTGTGAGGAACTCGGAGTGGTCGCGGCACCACTGCCACCACGGATCATCGAGAAATGCTTGGCGAGTGACCGGATCATCATCGACATGATCGTGCTCTCCAACCACGTGCCGTTGACGTAGTCCACGTTGAGGCTGCCCGCCTTGGCCACGGTGTTGACATAGAGCTTGAGCGTGGCCTTGTCGATGTTGGCGCTGGTGTAGCCGGTGGGGATCGACGACAGATCAAACTGAATGTAAGTCGTCTGCGAGGCGCTTTCGACGTCGAGCAGCGTCTTGGCGCTGTAGTTCGTGGTGGGATCAGCCGTGTTGGTATAGGTGTCGCCGCTGGGAGTAAGTTGCCCATTGGCACCGGTCAACAAACATACGGTGGACAGCAAGAGTACCGTTAACTGCATTTTCAAGTTTTTCATGGTGTACTCCGAGTTTTCTCCTCAAGGAAACAATTCACCGCATGGCTTCCACGGCCGCGAAGATCCTTACCAGCCAGCCATCTACGGGATTGCGAGGAAGCTGACAACGACCCCGGCGGCATCCTGGTAGGACCCGAGGATCACGCCGTTGTTATTGATATCCGTCGGGGTCGTCTCAAATTCGCCGGGGATCGTGATCGTTGTGAATACCCCTCCGCTGAGCAAGAATCCCTGCTCGCCATCCCCGTTTGAGACACATTCGCTGGTTGTGCAATACCAGCCGACAATGTCGCCGGCGTCGTTGATTCCGTTGGCGTACGTCTGAACCGAGCCTGAAGAGTCGATCGAGGTGTAAGTGTCCCCACTGAGCAGGTAACCGTGATAAACGCCACTTGTGTCGATGTAAGTGCCGACTATTTCCCCAGCATTGTTTTCACCGCTGCCCCAGGTGTAGGCCGCGGCGGGGTAGTCGAACGAGGCGTAGGTGCCGCCAATCAGAGTGAAACCGTGCTGTGCCCCAGGTCCGTTATACCCGTTTGCGTTCCACCCGCCGACAACCTCGCCCGAATTGTTGATTCCATTAACGAAGCTGGCCGTTGCGCCGGCAAACGGCACGTCAAGCTTCGTGAACTTTCCGCCGGATCGCTCATAACCGTGCCAAACACCCGAGCTGTCCAGGTAAGTGCCAACGATCTGGCCTGAATCGTTGACGCAAGTTGCATATTGTGCAAGGGGCTCGTGGGGATAATTCACCGCCTGGTAGGCCTCGGTGACGGTTTTCTTTTCCGTCACCCCTACGAGGAAGCCCCCTTGGTCGTGGTTGCTCTGGCCGCCAACGATCTCAATCTTCGAAGTGGTCGCACCCTTGTTGATACCGTTCGCATACGTGAAAATGGTGCCGGGGTAGCTAAGGAAGGTGTAGGCGTATGCCGTCGTATCCGGCCTCTGTGCCTGATGACTTGCCGCTTGCGCGGGGGACGATGCCGACCGCGTGCTCAGGCGCTTCGATGCGAGTCCAACCTGCGCCATGCTCGGAGACGTGCTTAGCGCGAGTCCCACCAAAGCCAGCGATAACGCGAAATGCTTCAAAGTTCGCTTGGTCATAAAACGCTCCTTATTCATATTCATTCGTGAAAATTTGAGCCTTGGGCGGCCACTTCTCGAAAAGTGCGAGAAGTGGCGCACTCCCTTTCCTTCTCTGCCTAAGCTTCACAACGCGGGTTATACTCGCGCAGATGGCGGCCACCCGCCTATAACGAATCCTGACGGCTCGCGCGCCGCCAGGATTCCGTTTTGCGATGGGCTCAGTGGAAGTTGAACCACTGGAATTCCATCTGGTCGGCGCCGAAGGGTCCGACCGTCGACAATCGATTGTTATCGGGTTGGGGGTTGTCCTTTTCGTACATGGCGATCTGACGGTTTTGGATCTTGTCGTAGTGCTTATACGTGTTTTTCGTGGTCGATGCGCCCGCGTTATGCATAAACGCGAATACGTAAGCGGAGAGTTCGGAGTACACCCCACCCACCAATGGCCGTTCCATGATCCACTCCGCTTCGCTGCCCCTAAAGTAGGTGCCGCTGAGCGCGGTTGAGATAAGCACAGCTTGCGAAGAGGTAAAGTCCCAGATGGAGAACCAGCCATAGGCGCCGTTCGGTTTACGATGTCCTGTGCTATCGCCGATATAGACGCTGACTAAGATGTCATCTCCACTATTGACACCGAGGCCGGTCCCCTGCTCGGTGGGCTGGTTCGGCAGAAGCTCGGTCCAGGTGGAATAGCTGGCGATCACAATGCCGAAGATCTCGATGGCGTCCTGTTCGCTTCCCGCTTGCACTAGATCACTGACGCCATCGCCATCGAGCCCGACCCACATGGACGAGTAAGTGGTGTAGCCCGGCTCGGCAAGGCCGATTGACGGTACATTCCACTCACCTTGCACCCCATCGTAGCTGCGCTTCGCGCCGTGCGCTTCGTAGCCGCTCCAGTTGGCTGAGGTGTAAGCGCCCTCCTGGACGTTGCCCGAGTGCGAGATGTCGGACCGACTCACCGAATGCGGCGGAATAAGGGCCATCGGACGGGAAACCCGATCCAGCCACACTGCGTACTCGTCGGGCGATGACACGGCATCGGGACGCGGCAAATATCCGCGGCCGAGCAACTCCTCATCGGAAAGCTGCTGCGCTTCTTCTTCGGTCAGGGCCGGCAGGACGCGCGAGCCCTTCGGCACCGGCATCACACTCCGCGGCGCCGGCATATCGTCCGTCGGAGAAGAACTGGCGCGCAGATGCAGCGGATACCGCACCACCTTGCCGTTCTCTGTGCAATCCAGTTGCGCCGATGCCTCTTGCGATTCCTGCCTGGCGCTCGCGTGAATCTTAAGGTAGCCGTCGCCATTGGCATAGAACCTCAGGGTTTGGGCCTTGTCACTCACACCCTCGGCATGCAGATCGCAGGCGGCGTCGGGTCTGGTCTTCAGAACTATTGGGGTCTGGACGTTGGGCGCGATGGTGAAACCTCTCTCCCGAGCGATTCTGGCCACGGCGGAATTCTGGGCTGAGGTGGAAACTGCGAGGCCGCAGAGTAAGGTTGCGGTCAGGGTTAGGGTGAGCCCGATGCGGCTCAGTTTGGAAGTGTGTGAAGGCTGGGTTGAGTCGTTGCTGCTTTGCGTGTTGTGGTTCGTCGGTTTCATTGTGATTCTCCGGAATGGTTTAGAGTTCGATTGGCCCTGTTTTAGTCATGTCGTTATCTGCCAACACCGCTTACTTTAGGTTGAGTAGCCACCAGTCATTCACGGAGGAGGAACCTCAACCAGACCATGTCCCTGCGAAATCGCCCCCTTGAGAAGACGACCGCATGGCTGTTCCGCTGGCGCCGGGGCTAGCTTGTTTCCGCAAAGCGGGCAGATATCGAAGCCCGCATCCGCCGTGCCGACCACCAGCAGGGTCATGTCTTGGCGCTCAACCGTCACCGCAGTCCGAATGGTGCGGCTGGTGTCGCGATCAGACGTGTCACAACGGAAGAAACTTGCCCGACCTGATAGCCACTGGTAAAGTCGATTCATGCGACCTCGTCGTTCAGGCCGCGAATGTTGCGGCAGTCGCACAAAAAAGGCCAGTGACGACTTCTGACTGCTTCTGACAGGTTCTGAAGTGCCACTAAGCCAATGAAATCAGAATGGATATTCCAATTCGGGGAGTTTCAGGTTGACGCCCTGGCACGCACCCTGCGGCGAGAAGAGGAGATTGTCACACTCAACCGCCGGGCTTTCGATGTGCTGCTGTACCTGGTGCAGAACCCAGGAAGGGTTCTGACCCGGGACGAACTGTTAAAGAATGTCTGGCCGGATACGTTTGTGGACGAGAACAGCCTGGCGCAAAGCATCTCCATGCTGCGGCGGGCACTCGATGAGAAGCCGGGTGACAACAGTTATATCGTCACCCTAACGGGGCGAGGGTATCAGTTTGTCGCGCCGGTGCAGGTCGTGGCTCCGGAGAACGGAATTACTCTCCCGGAAGCAGCAGCGGCCGCGAGAAGCAACTCCAGCGGACTCATTTTTCAGAAACACACGATCCGAACGAGTGTCATTACCGAAGAGCAAGAACAGCTGAGTTTGCCAGCTTCCCGAAATCGGGCGGTGGCGAGACTGGTCTCCGCTTTCGCTGTAGCGGCGATTTCGGTTGCGGGGTTCTACGCCTGGAAGCAATCCCGCCAAGTCCCGCCGATGAAGGAGGCGGATTTAGTGCTGGTTTCCGACTTTGTGAATACCACCGGAGAACCTATTTTTGACGGCACGCTGAAACAGGCTCTCACCGTCAAACTTGCCGAATCGCCCTACTTCAACGTGGTGCTCGATGCGAAAACCAGACAAACTTTAGGCTTGATGGGTAAGTCGCCCGCTGAACGGGTTGTACTCCCCATCGCCCGTGATGTTTGCCAGCGAGAGGGGGCCAAGGTGCTGGTTGGTGGTTCGATCGTGAGGGTCGGGAACAAGTACTCCCTTAATCTGGACGCCATGAATTGTCTCACCGGAGCATCCGTCGCCGCCCAGGAGACGGATGCACTCAATAAGGAGCAGGTGCTCACTAAGCTTGGGCAGGTAATTCCTCCGTTGCGAAGAAGCTTGGGCGAATCCCTCAGCTCAATACAAAAGTTCGATACTCCTATCGAACAGGCGACTACCAAATCGCTGGCCGCACTCAAGGCATACACATCGGGCGATGAGAAGCGAGCGCAAGGGCAGGATGCTGAGAGTGTTCCCTCCTATAAGATGGCGATTGAGCTGGACCCCGATTTTGCCATTGCCTATGCCAGACTAGCAACTGTTTACCACAATCTACAGCAGCCGGCGCTCGGCGACGAGTACCTGAGTAAGGCTTTTGAGCGGCGTGAACATGTAAGCGAGCGGGAGAAATTTTATATTCAGGCGCACTACTACGTTGAGGTCACCGGTGAAACCGACAAAGCGATCGAAACCTACAAACTGTGGACCGAAGTGTACCCGCATGACTGGATTCCCTGCAACAATCTCTGCAACGAGTACAGCCGCATTGGCCAGCTAGACCTTGCCATTGCGGCCGGCCAGCAGGCCTTAAGACTGAACCCCAGCCACAGCTTACCCTATGCCGCTCTCGCGCGCGCTTATAAAAACGCTTCGCGCTTCGCCGAGGCCAAGGCTGTCTGTGAGAAAGCGAAGGCCCAGAAGCTGGATAACTGGGCCTTGCATGAGATCCTCTACGATGTTGCCGTAGCCGAAGCCGATGAGACGGCCATGCAGCGGGAGCTCAACTGGTTCAAGGGGAATCCGATGGAGAGCTGGGTGGTCATGGACCAGGCGATCAACGCAATGGCCTTGGGTCACCTCCGCAGATCCCGGGAACTTTTCGAGCACGCGCGCACGCTCGCCCTCAAACAAGACCTCAAGGAATTTGCAGGCGCAATTGCAGAAGACCAAGCCGTGTTTGAGGCCGATTTCGGAAATGCCCAGGAGGCGCGTAAGCTGGCCGAGTCTTCTCTGCACCGGATGCCGGATTACCCGGACCTTAAAGCCTCGGCCGCGTTGGCGCTCGCAAGGTCGGGCGAGGTCGAGCGGGCCACGGCGCTGGCCGAAGAATCTGCCCGGCTAAAGCCACTGAACCTGAAGCTGAACAACGTTACCTTGGCATCTGCCAGAGCGGCCATTGAACTGGATAGGAAGAATCCCGCTGGCGCTATCGCACAACTGCAGCGTGCCCTTCCTTACGATCTCAGCACCGGCTCCGGTGGTTCAACTATTTATTATCGAGGGCTGGCATATCTGGAACTGAATTCCGGCAAAGAGGCTGAAGCCCAGTTCCAACGCATCTTAAGCAATGCAAGCTTTACTGGGAACGTCTATTGGCCACTGGCCCACCTCGGACTGGCGCGTGCGAATGCGCTCCAGGCGCGGACCGATCAAAGAACTACAGCCGACGCCGCCCGCGCCCGGGCACTTACCGCTTACCGGGATTTCCTCACGCTCTGGAAAGATGCCGACCCCGACATTCCCATCCTGAAAGAAGCCAAAGCGGAGTACGCGAAGCTGCAATAACTGCCCGCGGCAGGGAGCCTCAAGTGTGTATCGCTTGGCTGGCTTCGATGAGCTTAGAACGGGTTGACCTGGGGAAAATGAATCTTCAGCTTATAGCAAATGAAGAGAATCAGGATCGCGCCCAGTGTGGAAAAAATGAGGCCAGCAGGATGGTACCGTTCGTTTGTCGGGCGCGAAAACATGTGGCTAACGCCGCCGCCGATGATCGATCCGATGATGCCGAGCACGGTTGTCCAAAACATGGTCATATGGACGTGCATCACCGATTTCGCGATAACCCCCGAGATTAGCCCAATCAAGATGTACCAGATTAAGTGAAACATACTTTACCCTCAGTGTTTGCCTTCGGAACGTCGCGTTGGCCCTCTTCGCGCGACCCCGCCGCGTGCAGCGGAGGGTCGAGGTACGGTATTTTCTGAGTCAGAACTAGGTTTATTTCGTGCGCGAGCTTCGTCAGCTTCGCGGGATCTTGCTCCCTAGAGGTCAGAGATGCTAACTCTTTCCATCGCTCATATCTTTTCGACAAATAGTCCTCATTTCTCTGAATAGACAGAGTAAGCCCGAAGCTAAACAGCCGTCTGTCCAATATTGACCACATCGACGGCTGATGGCGGGGCAACTGGAAGGCGTTGTTGTAACCGGATTTGCAGAGCTTCTCCAAGCGGTCCAGGACTCCAATCACCGAGTCACGATGAGGCCTGTGAATGGGTCGGCGATTTTGTGCCTGAATCCTTCTCCGCAGATGAAATTAATCGACGGCTAGGCCGCTGCAGGAAACACTCACGCAGACAAAAGCCGGGTCGATGAGCGCTATCGCCTGGTTTCGTCAACAATCCAAAACAGAACGCACCTGCTCTCGAAAAACCTCACTCCACCGCGATTGGCGGAGTGCCTATTCCCGATATGGTTTTCCAACCAGACAGAGTTGCGATATCATCCAAAACATCGGAAAGAAGCTGACAAAAATGAACTTTCTGAAACAGCCTCGCGCTCGGTCGTTCGCTCTTTACTTAGGATTATCGCTGACGGTCGGAATGAGCATTGTGCCCATTCCGGTAAGGGCAGCGGATCCACAGCTTATCATCGGAGTGTGGGAAGGAACTCTCGATCCAGGAGCCCAACCGAAAAAGCGGATTGTGGTGCACATCTCTGCTGCGCAGGACGGAAGTCTAAGCGGCACGATCGACTATCCGGACCAGGACGTTTCGGGCACCCCGATCACCGCCATCACCTATAAGGAACCCACCCTGCATTTCGAAAGCAGCCCCAGTCAGAGTGTCTATGACGGCACCATGAACAAAGACAATTCAGAGCTCACGGGTACGTTTAAGCAAGCCGGGGCGAACCTGAATCTCATCCTTAAACGGACGTCTTAGAACGAGGTTCTAGTCCATCTCACCGCAAGATTCGGGACTGAAAGTGTTGGTGTTCCACGCGGGTTGGCGGAAAAACGCGATTACGCTCTTAATTAGCGAAATCGCCTGTGGCTGTTGCAAAACTCTTCCCCGCGAAATTCGCTAAAATAGAATCGCGTTAGGATGCTCTATAAACGATCTTCTCGGGGCGCCTAGATATTTTCTATCCCCCCAAATTGTGCGACTTTGAACAGCAAGTGACTTTTTCAACAGCCACGCCTGTTAACAACAGCGACGCGCTCCCACCTTCCGCGTGATGCAAAGAAAAGCCGCCCAGACATCCGGGCGGCTCAGGTTTTTCTCGAATTACTGCGGCTAATCGAAACTGCGAAGCTGAGGACCACCGCAGCCGCTGCTCCCTTCTTAAGGCTGCATCATGCCGGAGATCACATCCGCACTCGCATTGGTTGGCCCAGAAACATACGGTTTTGCTGCCACATCAACCCCTGGACGATAGATCGTCTGGATCTTGAATACGTAACCTTGCCCGGTGTTCGGGCCGACGCTCAGCAGGCCCGGCGGAATTGTGATGGAAGTGCGCTGCGTCTGCAACCTGGCGATTTGGCCATATTCCGTATTACCCGCATTGTTCACCAACTGGTACACAAAAATCGCGTACGCATCGGCCGTACCCACTTTCGGAGGGGACCAGCTTAGAGTCGGTGTTAGCCCGATTCCGGTTTGGTTAGCAAAGAAATAGCTGCCTTCGATGGATGGCCTGCTCACCGTCCCAACCAAGGGTTGGATCGGGCTGGTTGGCGTGGGCAATGCCGTCGTGTAGCCGTAAGCGCCGGTTGCCAATGAAGTGCTATTCCACGCCCCGGGCGCCCGGTAGCTGGTTTGTGCTGAATATTGGTAGATCATGAACAACGGCCAACTTGAAGGGAACGGGTTCCCATAGAACAAGTCGCCCGCGTCCATGTTGACGGTAAGCGGAGGCATTCCCGTGCCAAGGTCGTATGCGACCAGGTCGGGGGTTGACACAACCTGACCTCTTGCAAAGCTTCCGGGATAAGCATCCAGGGCAAGGACCGTATCAACCAGGACCGCGCCGGGATTGGCTGCGAGCGCCTGGGCCGCAAGGTCGGCGCCGTTAATGTTCGCTCGAAACGTCTGATTCTGGTTGATCGTCTTAAGCGTTCCGCTGACCGATGTATCGGCTCCATCTACTTGAACGAAGTTGCGGGGAGCGTAGTACCTCGCAGCGGCTGTGAAATCATACCCGCCGGCGGGTTGTGTGACCAACTGAAGTAAATAGGGTTTGTCACCCTGGGTCGTATCGTTGAGGTAAGTTGTGTACGGAAAGGTTCCGGTAAACGTAGTTTCGCCAGCCACGCCGGGAAACAGGGCAAACGCGGGGGTACGGCCTGAAATTTCAAAAATGTCCGTGTCCTGCCACGCATTGAGATTGGCCAGGTCGAAGGTCAACGTGGTGTCGTTGACTGGCTGCGCCGCAGTCGATCGGAAGTCTTGGTAATAATCTGCATTGATCGTGGTCTTCTTTGTCCACAGGAACTGCTGCCCCAGGCGGAGCAGGTAGAAACCACTCGGTACGTTTGGAATGGTGAACGTGCCCGCGCTGGTTCCGGTACCGACGATCTCGTCATACCCTCCGGTTCCATTCGGAACATAAGCAGCGATGACTCTGATGGAAAGGTCCAGAGGCACGGGCCCGTCTTTGTAGTGTCCGATCCGGTGTCCGGAGACGGTACGCGTGGGCCCTGAGCCCAGACTTTTGACGACCGCGCCGCTGGAAATTGAGTTGGCATTGTTCTGGAACGTCTCTTGGGTTGCGAACTGCCCGAATCCTTCTTGTGGTCTCTCCGCGGCCATGGCAACTGAAAAGACGAGCCCGGCGAGCGCAAGAGCAGCAATACAAATCAGTTGTACCGACTTCATAATTCCTCCTTTTAGGGCTGGAGTATCGGCCCTGGCTGAGTCGCAGGCGCCATGAGTTGCCTGGAACGAGTGCAGGTCCGAGCGCTGCTTGTCTTTCCTCACTGGTTGCATGAAAACCCTCATTCGCCTTGCATGCACTTCGTTCGAACGCGGGTAGGTCGCCTCAGGGGGTGTGCGTCTCAGCGGGGGGGGAGAACTGCATCTCGGAGAGGCGAGCCGTGCCAATTCCACACGAACGAACGCATAAAGTCAGTGAGATGAGTCACATCTTGATGTGCGGTCGACAGTTACAACGCAAAGCCAATCGTTGTTGTTGAAACCCATTACACTCACAACCGCGTCAATGCGAGCTATCGCCGTTTACAACCGCAATCGCTGTACTGCTCTCTGAGAGACCCCTTCCCGGGGCCGACGAGCGATTGTTCGGATCAAGATAGTCGGACCGGACGTGGGGATGACCGTGGAGGAAGTGGGAATGCGCATGAAAAATGTGCTGACCAATGAAGTAGCCGAACACTCCCCCCACGGCCACCTCCGCCGGGAAGTGCTTCAAGCCGGTCACCCGTGTCACAGAGACCGTGGCGGCCGTGCCGTAAGCCAGAAATTGTACCCAGGGTCGCGGATACTCGTGCGCCACCCGAGATCAGCCGCGAGAGCGAGTTCGCAGCCTCTCGAACTCCGACTCAGTCGGCGGCCGCTCCGCTGGTTGGATTGACGCTGTTGGCGAGGGCGTTCTTCTCTGCCTGCCGCAGGCGAAGAGCACGGTTCGACGGCAAGCCGGCATCGCGGATCTTGTACAGCAGAGCGCGATAACTGATGCCCAGCGTGCGGGCTGCTTGCTTGCGGTTCCAATGATGGTGTTGCAGCACCTTCAGGATGACTTTGCGTTCCAGTTCGCGCACGCACTGGCGGGTCAGCTTCTTGAGTGAAATGGGCCCGTCCAAGGAAATGTCTGGACTGAAGAAATCTGGCTCGCGGGCCACCAGGTCGTTGGTGATCACTTCCTCACTGCCCAGGATCACGTAGCGCTTGATCAGGTTTTCCAGTTCGCGGATGTTTCCCGGC
>OBLT010002199.1_pt1 | contig 12277 bp, 11 predicted proteins | sample 1518721 | NCBI WGS metagenome assembly OBLT01 (sample SAMEA3539307, study PRJEB22396) | soil metagenome | biome: tundra; feature: field; material: soil | place: USA | collected 2010-05 | depth 0.15 m | reverse complement strand
CAGTTTATTTTTCGTACACGAAGTGTCCGCGGCGGTTTTGCTGCCAGCAGCTTTCGTTCGATTCGGTGCAGAAGGGTTTCTCTTTGCCGTAGCTGAAGGTCTTGATACGATCGCCGGCTACTCCAGCCTGGATGAGCGCATTCTTGACCGCGTCCGCGCGATTGGTGCCCAGAGCCAGGTTATATTCGGTGGAGCCGCGCTCGTCGCAGTGTCCCTCGATGGTGATGTGGATATTCGCATGCTGTTGCAGGAACTGTGCGTCGCGCTGCAAGGAGCCTTGCTCGGAGGCGCGCACATCGTACTTGTCGTAATCGAAGTAAATGTCCTTCACGTTTTGCGCGAAGAGTTCCTGTTCTGTGGCACTGGGACCTGTAGGTGGCGGCGGCGCGGGTGCGCGGTTTACCGTCACACGAGCGGTGGCGTCCTGGGTTCCGCCGGAGCCTTTTGCGATGAGATGGTAAGTGGTTGAGTCGGCCGGAGTAACCTGACGCGAGCCGCTCGTGTCCACTGGGCCGATGCCATCGATGCTGATGTCGGTTGCGTTCGTAGTCTGCCAGGTCAAAGTTGTGGATTGGCCCGGGTCGAGATTATTCGGGTTCGCCGACAGCGAGGCTGTGGGAGCGGCTAGTGCGGGTGGCGGCGCGGGCGGCGGCGGAGCGACTTTCTTATGGCATGCGCCCAGGAACATGATCGTGCCGATTGCGAATACGAGAGTTAGCCATCTCGTCATCATTGTTATTGTCATTCTCGTTGTTGTGGCGTGCTTCACTGATTCCTCCAGTTTTCTGTGCGCCCGCATGGTGGCGTGCAATTTGCAGATTCACGGCAGGGCGCACTCTGGGCCAGCCGCAAAACCGTGCTTGTCAACAACCGGTGCTGGAACTCCAAATCTCTGACCTCAGCGCCTGACGGCGCTTTCATGACATAGCTCCTGCGGCACGCCTGAAGAGGCTACGGAAAAAGTTGTTCCCGAGCAAGAACCGCGCCCTCAGCGGCTAAAGCCGCCTTCAAAACACTGCAGTTATCGCAGCGGTGAACCGCTGCGCCACCCAAAATCCGGTGCAACAACAAAATCCGGTGCAACGCTTCTTCCGCAGCCTGTGAAGGCGTGCCCTGAATACTAACCTTGCTTGCCACCACACTGCGTCAAGCAATCTACTTCCAACTCCAGTTGGGCTGCGTGTTGACGCCCGTAAAAGTCAGTTGTTTCACATTGGTGCCGTCCGCCAGCATGGCCCAGATCTGGTCGCTGCCCGAGCGGTGAGACTGAAACACAATGTGCCGCCCGTCGGGAGACCAGCAGGGAAAATCGTTGCGTCCCGAGTCGTGGGTGAGTTGCACCCACTGCTTGCTGGCGACGTCCATCAGATAGAGGTCGTTGGAACCCGGCTCTCCGGGCCCGTACTTGCGCATCCAGGAGAAGGTCAGAAACTGGCCATTCGGCGACCAGTTGGGAGAAACCGCGTAGCCTTGATCGGTGACGCGCTGCAGGTTGGTGCCGTCGGCTTCCATGGTATAGATCTGCGGCAGGCCGGTGCGTCCGCTGACGAAAGCGATCTGGGCGCCGGTCTTGCGGTTCCAGGTGGGCGAAACGTCCGGGCCTTTATCGTTGGTCAGGCGAAGCGAGTTTCCTCCGGATGCGTCCACCACGAAAATGTTGGGATAGCCGTTGCGCGAGGAGGAGAACGCGATCTTGCCCTCGGGCGACCAGGAAGGCGAAAGGTTCATGCCTCCGAAACGCGGGAAGGCGACCATGCGATTGAGATCGAATGAGTACATCATGATTTCCCAACCGCCCTTGTTGATCGAGCTGAAGGCCAGCCGAGAGCCATCGGGCGAGATGCGCGGCGACAGGGAAATGCTTCCCAGGTGCGTGATCTGCTGCTGGTTGGCGCCGTCGTAGTCCATCATCCAGACTTCTTTGTGGCCGGTGCGCTCGCTGACGAAATAGATCTTGGTTTCGGCGATTCCGGGTACGCCTCCGCCCAGGCGGAATATGATTTCGTCGGCAAAGCGGTGTGCGATGACCCGCACCGCGTCGGTTGTCGCGCTATCGGTGTACTGCTTGCCGAGTACTTGCGGGGACTTCTCATTCTTTACGTCGTAGAGCCAACCCTGTACTGTAACTTTGCCGGCGGCTGCGCCCAGGTTGCCGAACGCGAGCATGGAGGTGTTGGGCGGCGGGGAATTCCACGCCGTGAAGTTGACGTCGGAGGGTTGGCCCGGCTCCTGGAGCGGATAAAAACTCTTGGAGACAAGATCGAAGATTCCGGCGTTATCGAGGTCGTTCCAGAGCGTGTCGTTGAAAGTCTTCAGAAGGTTGGCGTTGTTGGCGTCGGAGGTCGAGGGCTTGAAGTCGGATGCAGCGAGGCGCACGCGCTCGACGCCGAGCCCAGTGCCGGTGCGAATCCAGTCCTGCGCGGAGCTGGTGGCCGCCAGCAGAAGCAGCGAGACAACTGCGATTACAGCGTGACGACGAATTGGTCGAGCCGCGTTACTCAATTTATGCTCCTGTAATGCTCCTGTTGAGTCGTTGGTCGTTGGTCGTCAGTCGTTAGCAAGCCCTCCGAACGACTAGCGACCAACGACCAAAGACTGACCTACCGCTTGTAGTCGAACCAGAATTCTACCGACACTTTGCTTCCCGAGTAATCCGGCGGCAGCGGGCCGAAGCTATCAATGCGTTGAAGAGCCCGGACCGCCGACTGGTCCAACGACGGCACACCGCTCGACTGCTCGATTTGGACATTCAACGGGTGACCGTCGCGTGCTATATCGAAGGTCAGATAAACGCGTTTCGCCTCCGCGATGCGCGGGTCTACTTCATACTTCAACCAGTTTTCGGTGACTTTCCTCTGCACGGCTTGTACGTACCAGGAAAATCGACTGCCGAAATCGCCGCCACTTCCGGTAAATCCAAATCCGCCCTTGGCGCCTCCCGCGCTCATGGTATATGGGCCGCTGACCGGTCCACCCTCGCCATACGGAATTTGATTCGACTCGGGTGGTTGCGGTTCCGGCTTCCTTTGGGTAGCGCTGGTCACAGGCTTGGGTTTGACCTTCGTGTTCCTGTCGGGAATCGGAATCGCTTCCGGTTCCTTTTCCTGAACCATGGGCTGCGACTTCGAAAGACCCTTGGATTCCGTTGCCAGGACATTTTTTGTTTCTGTGGGATTGGCGGGCAAGGGAACCGAGCTCACGAGGGTTGCTCCCATGGCATCTCCGCCGCCGCCGCTGCCCCAGCCTTCACCACGAAAGCCGTGAATAAACATTGCGTAGAGCGTGACGAAGGCCGCGAAGGCCAGATGCAGTCCGAGCGACCAGGCCAGGGGCCTGCGCAGTTGCGCGGGTTCGGAATAAATGTCGATGTCAATGTCAATATCGTGCATGTCAATATTAGCGATGGCCGCCGTGGGTATCCATCGGCTGCGTAACGATGCTGACGTTGCCGATGCCTGCCTGCTTAATGGCGTCCATCACGGTGGCGAAGGCGCCAAACGGAACATCTTCGTCGGAGCGCAAGAAGATCGACTGGTGTTGCGGGTCGCGAATCCTCTGCTTCAGGCGCGCTCCGATCTGGTTGATGTTGATGGGATCGTTGCCGAGAAAAACTCTCTGCGATTTGTCGATGCTGATTACCAGCCGCTCTTCGGTGATCTCTTTGACGGTGCGGGTGTGGGGCACGTTGACTTCGATTCCGGATTGCAGTATCGGCGCGGTCACCATGAAAATAATGAGCAGTACCAGCACGACATCCACCAGGGGTGTGATGTTGATGTCGGAGAGCGCGGTCTGGGTGCGTCCGTTAGCGGAGGTGAAGGCCATTAGCGCCTCGCCTCGGCGGCTGGGTTCGCCTGCTGGCGGTCTGCCGGCTGCGTCTGCCGCTCAACCAGGTTAAGCATCTCCAGGGTGAAGTCGTCGTTGCGCGTGGCCATTTCACGAATGGAGCCAATGATGAGGTTGTAGGCGATAACCGCTGGGATGGCGGCAGCCAAGCCGGCGGCGGTGGTAACCAGAGCTTCGGAGATGCCGGGAGCGACCGCGCGCAAAGTCGCCGCGCCAGCGGTGCCCAGCCCGTGGAATGCGTCGATGATTCCCCAGACGGTTCCAAACAGTCCAATGAACGGCGTAACGGCGCCCGTAATCGCCAGCCACGGGACGTTGCGTTCGAGGCGCGTGATCTCCTCTGAAGATGCAATCTGCATGGCGCGCTGAATGGCGACGAGGTTGTGGATGCCGCCCGTCATTCCCATCTGGCGTTTGAACTCCGCGACTGCGCCTTCAAATACTCCCACCAGCGGGCTGGGACGGAACTGGTCGGCAACCGAGGCAACGTCCTGCATGCGCTGCGCCTTGCGGAAGACGCGGACGAAGCGTCCGCTCTGCCCGCGCGCGCGGCGGATGAGCCGCCACTTGGAAAGAATCACGGCCCAGGAGAGCACACTGAACACGAGGAGCAGGACAAGGACGGTCTTGGCGACCGGACCGGTCTGAAGGACGAGATCAACGATTTCGCCGCCAACAAACAATAGGAGGAGGGAAGAAAAATGCATCGGTTTCGGGAGAACCCCTGTTTAAGATTATAGACCAGGGTGGCGGCGCGTCTCGCCAGGGTACCGCATCGGTCAATGCGGTTGCTTGTGTCTGGGTTGGGCTTCGACGGCTATTTGTTCGGAATCACTGCCTTCACTACATTTGAATAAGCGCTTTCCTCACCCTCGGCGTTTACGGCAGTTGCGACGTAATAGTAGGTCGTTCCGGACACAACCGTGTTGTCTGTATAGTTGGTCGAGGCCTCCAAGGCGGTATTGATCATCGCGTAAGGGCCTCCCGAGACTGTGCTGCGGAACATGTCGTATCCCACCGGTTTCCCGGCCGCTGCATTCCAGGAAAGAGAGACATAATGGGAACTACTCTGAGCTACGCCTGTACCAGTCAACTGCTCGACGGTGGGCGAGCCTGTTGCATTGCTGGTGAACCCCGCTTTGCCGGAGGCGGCGCCAGAGGCGTTCGGCGTGAATTTAATCGTGACGGGGACGTTCTGTCCAGCCGGAATGGTTACGGGCAGACTCAGCCCAAGCAGGGTGAACTCGGAGCTCGACGATCCATCCGACGAGATGGTTACGGCAGCGTTCGAGGCGGTGAGCGTAGCCTGCAGGCTGGCACTCGATCCCACGGTGACGTTACCGAAATTCAGCGTTGCAGGCGTCACTCCCAGTACCGGTACCGCGCTGCCTTTGGGCACGCCGGTCCCCGTGAGATCAATTGAGAGTGAAGAATCCTTAGCCGTACTCTGGAGCGTCATGACCCCGGTGGTGGATCCACCGGCAGTCGGCTTGAAGATGACGGGCAACTCGACGCTCTTCCCGGGCTGGATCTGGATTGGCAGGGTGAAAGTGCCGTACCAGAACCCGCTGCTCCCACCTCTCGATTTGTACGTGATGCTCAGCGTTGTGCTCCCGGTGTTCGTGAGTGGGATGGAATAGGTACTGGAACTGCCAATCGCAACATTACCGAAGGCATGACTGCAAGGGTTGCATTGAAGTTGCTGCGCCCAAGCAGATGCAGGCGCAAGGCAAAAGAGAAGGCCTGCAACTAAGACTAGGGGGAATGATCGCATGAGTGTAATCTTCACCGAGCGCTCGCTCTCGAAGCAAAATCGGAAGTGCATCCGGCGAATCGCTCGTACTAGCCATTTTGGGCACGGGGCGGCCTGTTTCGCGCACTCCGGCGGAGGCGGCCTGTGCTATCCTGCGCGTAAATTATGGATCGCGCAGATTAAAGATTGATGAATTAAGATCGCTGAATTCAAGATTGTTGAATTAAGGATTGCCGTGAATTCTAAAGATCGGTATGAACTTCGGTAACTAAAGATCGAAGGAACCTTGTGCTGGCCGAACTTCGACTCGAAAATTATGCGGTGATCGACAATGTCGCGATCGAATTCGCGGCTGGGCTGAATCTTCTGACCGGCGAGACCGGGGCGGGGAAGTCGATTCTGATTGACGCGCTGGGATTGCTGCTGGGGGAAAAAGCGTCCTCGGATGTGATCCGCACGGGCGCGGAGCGGGCCGTGGTGGCGGCGGTGTTTGAGAGCGACGGAGCGGCGGCGCGTTCCATCGCAGGGATACTGGAGACGAACGGTCTGGACGCGGAGAATGGATCGCTGATTCTGCGGCGCGAGATTGCTCCCGGCGGCAAGGGGCGCGTCTTCATCAATAATCAGCCGGCGACGGTGGCGGTGCTGAAACAGATTGCGCCGCACCTGGCGGTGATCCACGCGCAGAATGAATCCATCGTAAACTTCGACGCCGCGGCGCGGCAGGAGCTGCTCGACGCTTACGCCGGAGTCGAGTTGAAGGAAGTATCCGGCGCGTTCGCGCACTGGAAGCAGATTCGCGGGCGCATCGCGGAGCTCGAACAAGACGAGCAGGATCGTATGCGGCTTTTGGACCTGTGGAATTTCCAGTGTCGCGAAATCGAAGAGGCGCGTCTGCGGGCGGGCGATGGTCCGCAAGAAGACGAGCAACTGGAAGCCGAGAAGCGCGTTTTAGCCAATGCCGAGAAAATTTACGGCGCGGCCATCAATGCCTTCGACCTGCTCTATGAGGGCAATGCCTCCACGTCGTCGAGCCTGCGTGCCGCGCAGAAGCACCTGGAGGAACTGGCTCGTTATGAGCCGAAGTTTCAGGGAGCGCTCGCGGAGTTGGAGTCGGCGCGCATCAGCGTCGAAGATGTGGGAGCGACGCTGCGCGATTATGCCGGAGGAATCCAGGCGTCGCCCGAGCGTCTCGCGGAAATCGAAGAGCGGCTGGCGCTGCTGGATCGTCTGAAGCGGAAGTATGGGCCTACGCTTGCGGAGACCGTTGCATTCGGCGATGACATACGGCGCAAACTCTTGGAGATGGAGAATAAAGATCAGGTACTACTTGAACTGCGGGCGATGCTGGCCGTGGCTGCCGAGGAGTATCGCAAAGCCGCCCGCAGCGTCTCGCGTAAGCGCTCAGAAGCGGGACGGAAACTGGAGAAGCTGGTCGAGGCCGAGATCAACGACCTCGCCATGCGCGCAAGTTTTCGCATTGCGGTGGAAGAGAACGAAGGTGGAGAACATTGGACTTCGTCAGGCATCAATCAGGTCGTCTATCGCATTACGACTAACACGGGCGAGACCATGCGTCCGCTCGAGCAGATTGCGTCGGGTGGCGAACTTTCGCGCGTCATGCTGGCGTTGAAGGCGAGCGTCGAAGCGGGGACGAATCCGGCGGGGAAGAAGAAGTCGGCGGCCGCGCAGCGCACGTTGGTCTTCGACGAGATCGACACCGGCATCGGAGGGCGCGCCGCCGAAGCCGTGGGGAAGAAGTTGAAGGCGCTCTCCAAAGGCAATCAGGTGCTCTGCGTCACTCACCTGCCGCAGATCGCAACCTTTGCCGATCACCACTACCTGATCGAGAAGCGCGAATCCGGAGGCCGCGCCAAGGTCACCGTCCGCCAGATTGCGGGCGAAGAGCGCACCGAAGAAGTGGCGCGCATGTTGTCCGGGGCCAAGCTGACCGAGACTTCGCGCAAGCATGCGGAGCAGATGATTAAGGCGAACGGGTGATGTAGCAACTGTGTTTCCAAGCCGTTCGCCAAATCCCCACTTCCCAACCAGTTCACCACATCCATCTTTTGACGGGTGGCATTTTCGCCACCGGCTTACTGTGATCGGGCACGAAGGTGCTTGCCGGGGCGAGGATATCGTCATCGCTCGTGGGCAGAAGCCGGTGGTGCGCTTGGTCGCCATCGGGGACAAGACGGGCCAGCGGAAGCCCGGAGCCTTACGCGGGAAGCTGAAGGTCGGGCCAGAGTTCTTGCTCCGTTGCCCCCGGAAGAGCTTGAGGGGTGGGAGTGATCGTATGCGACTTCGAGGGGAATCGTTTCTTGACTTAGCTAACTAGAGTTAGCTAACATGTATACATGGAAATCGTCACCATCCATAAGGCCAAAACCGAACTTTCGCGGTTGATTAAGAAGGCTTGCCGGGGTGAAGAGATCGTCATTGCCCGCGGAAAGACTCCGGTTGCCAAACTCGTGCCCTTGCACAAAACAACGCAAAAACGGGTGCCAGGTCTCTGGAAAGGACTGGTCACTTACACACCCGACGCGTTCGATCCACTGACCGATCAAGAGCTGAAAGATTTGGGCTTCGAATAGATTTTGAGAGTGGTCGATCATGCAATGGAAGTTCTGCTCGATACACATACGCTCATCTGGTGGATGGTCGATCCCGCTCGACTGTCAAAAGAGGCGGCGGCTATCCTCGCCGACACTGGCAGTCGCATTCTGGTTTCGGCGGTCGTGGCTTGGGAACTAGCCATCAAGATTAATGCTGGCAAGATTCAGCCCTCGTCGCTACTTTTAGGCTTGGACGGCGCTTTCGCTAAGCAGACTTTTGCGGAGTTGCCCATCAGTCTGGAGCATGCAGTCAAGGCTGGCCTGCTGCCATTGCATCATCGCGACCCATTCGACCGCTTGCTGGTTTCCCAGGCGCTCGTATTGGGCGTACCAATCGTGAGTTCCGACCGAACACTCGATGCTTATGGAGTACGCCGGATTTGGTGAAGTGCGACCAGACGCCCCGTTCACCCTCCGCTTTTCCCCGCCCGCTGCTAATCCTCACAGCCTTAAAGGCTTACATTGACCTGAGGGTGCATCTTTGGATACCCTAGAGCATCTCTTCTAATCAGAAAGTGTACCCTAGTGGGTGGGGGATGCGATTTGTCTGAGACCAGGAATTTACACACGAAGACCTTGCTGCTGTTGAAGCCGCGCGGGTTCTGCGCGGGAGTGGTGCGGGCTATCGATATTGTCCGGATTGCGCTGGAGGCGTTTGGGCGGCCGATTTATGTGCGCAAGGAAATCGTCCACAACCGCTTCGTGGTTGAGGAACTGCAACAGAAGGGCGCAATTTTTGTCGACAACGTGGACGAAGTGCCGGAGGGCGAGCGCGTCATCTACAGCGCCCACGGCGTCTCTCCGGAAGTGCGCGAAGCCAGCAAGCTGCGGAAGTTGCGCGTGATCGATGCGACGTGTCCGCTGGTCACCAAGGTACACGTGGAGGCGGTCAAGTTCGCGAAGGAAGGCTATTCGCTGATCCTGATCGGCCATCGCGATCATGACGAGGTGATTGGCACGCTCGGCGAGGCGCCCGCGGTGACTCAGGTGGTAGGGTCGCCTGCGGAAGTCGCATCGGTGACTCTGCCTGACCCCAACCGTGTAGCGTACCTGACGCAGACGACGCTCAGCCTGGATGAGACGCGCGACATTATCGCCGCGCTGCGCAAGCGGTTCCCGAACATTAAGGGTCCGGCGGCGCAGGATATCTGCTATGCCACGGAAAACCGGCAGGTGGCCGTGAAGCACGTGGCCTCTGACGCCGATTTACTGCTGGTGGTGGGCTCCGACAACAGCTCAAATTCCAAGCGGTTGGTGGAAGTTGCCCGCAGTTTGGGCACGGAGGCGCATCTAATTGATGACTGTCGCAACATTCGGCCGCAGTGGTTGAATGGCGTGAAGACGGTGGCCCTGACCGCGGGAGCATCGGCTCCGGAACATCTGGTGCAGGAAGTGGTCGAGTACCTGGCGGGAAAGGGCTTTGGCGACGTGCAGGAATTGGAAATCATGCCGGAAAATGTGCGCTTTGGATTGCCGCCGGAAATCGTGGAGACGATAGCTGCGGCACCGGCCATCGCGGTGGAGTCGTAATTCGGAGACATGATGGAAGAATCCTCCCCTTTCAGTTCGGCCTCTGCGCCCCACCCCAGCACGCCAAACGCGGGCGCGCTGGGGACCCCGCAGATGCGATTTGGAAAGATCGATGACCTGGGGAGCCGGGTCGCGGTCGCCGTCGATGCAGCCCGCAACTATCTTTTCTCGCAGCAGCACGAAGAGGGTTACTGGTGCGGAGAACTGGAAGCCGATACCACCCTCGAGTCCGATTACATCCTGCTCCATGCTCTGCTCGGCACGGGCAACCAGGAACGCATCGGCAAGGCCGCTCGCTACATCCTGAACCAGCAGAACACAGATGGCGGTTGGAACACGTACCCCGGCGGTCCATCCCACATCGGCGCTTCGGTGAAAGCCTACTTCGGGCTGAAACTGGCTGGGTTCGCGGCGGATCACCCGGCGCTGGCGCGCGCCCGCAAGAAGATTCTCGAAATGGGTGGCGTGACCGAAGTCAATACATTCACCAAGATCTATCTATGTTTCTTTGGGCAGTACGATTACGACGCGGTGCCGGCGGTTCCGCCGGAGATTGTGCTTTTTCCCAACTGGTTCTGGTTCAACATCTACGAGATTTCTTCGTGGTCGCGCGCCATCCTGGTGCCGCTTTCGATCTGCTACGCGAAGAAGCCTTTCAAGAAAATTCCCGACGAAATGGGCGTGGAAGAGCTCTTCGTTGGCGGACGCGACAAGTCGCGCATGCATTTGCACTGGGCCAAGAAGCGGATTTCCTGGCGCAACTTCTTTTTGGTACTGGATCGGATCGCCCACTGGGCGGAGCGTGTGCACATCCGCCCGCTGCGTTCGCTGGCTCTGAAGAAGGCGGAGAAATGGATGCTGGATCGCTTCGAGATGAGCGATGGGCTGGGAGCGATTTATCCCGGACTCCTGAATTCGGCCATTGCTCTGCGCTGCCTGGGGTATTCCGTCGACGATCCGCAGGTTATTCGAGCTCTTGATGAGTTTGAGAAGCTGGGCATCGAAGAGGGCGATACTTTCCGCATGCAGCCCTGCAAATCTCCAGTGTGGGATACGGCATACGCGCTGTTTGCCCTGGGCGAGGCGGGGGTTCCGGCGAGCGACCCGCGGCTGGTGAAGTGCGCCGACTGGATACTGCAGAAGCAGGTGCGCAAGCCCGGAGACTGGAAGATCAAGAATCCGAAAGGGGAGCCGGGCGGCTGGTACTTTGAGTTCAACAATGAGTTTTATCCCGATGTGGACGACACCGCCATGGTGTGCCTGGCGTTGAGCCAAGTCGAGCATCCGAACGGGCGCTACCAGAGGGAGTCTGTGCAACGGGCGATTGACTGGATTTTGTCGATGCAGTGCAAGGATGGAGGCTGGGCTTCTTTCGACAAAGACAACGACCGCATGGTGTTCCAATATGTGCCCTTTGCCGATCACAACGCCATGCTTGATCCCGCAACCGTCGACATTACGGGCCGGATTTTGGAGTGTCTTGCGACCTATGGATACGACCAGAACCATCCGGCGGTGAAGCGCGCGATCAAGTTTATTCGTAAACAGCAGGAGCCGGATGGAAGCTGGTTCGGACGCTGGGGCGTGAACTACATCTACGGGACGATGCAAGTGTTGCGCGGTCTGGAAGCCATGGCCGTGGATCGTAACGATCCCATGATCCAGCAGGCGGCGGAGTGGCTGCGATCGGTGCAGAATGCCGATGGCGGCTGGGGCGAGACGGTGGCTTCCTATGACGATCCCAACCTCCGAGGGCAGGGTGAAAGCACCGCTTCGCAGACCGCATGGGCAATCATGGGGCTGCTGGCTGTAGGCGACACGCGCAGCGAATGCGTGGCCCGCGGCATGGTTTATCTGCTGCGCACGCAAAACAAAGACGGTTCGTGGGACGAGCCTTTCTGCACCGGAACCGGTTTCCCGCGCGTGTTCTATCTGATATACCACCTGTACCGCGAGTATTTTCCGCTGATCGCGCTCACGACTTACTCGAAGGTGATGGCGGAGAAGGGCAGCTGTTAGCCGTCAGCCGTCAGCTATCAGCTATCAGCATTCAGTCATCGCCCGGAGTTGGGACCAGACTGAGAGCTGAGAGCTGAAAGCTGAATGCTAGCTTTCGTCACCGGCGCCACCGGATTTCTTGGGAGTCATGTTGCGCGCGTTCTGGCGGAACAGGGAGCCGAGTTGCGGCTGCTGGTGCGGCCGACCAGCGATCTGCGCAACCTTGACGGCCTGAATGCTGATCGAGTTGTCGGCGACCTGCGGGACTCGGCTTCGATTGAGAAGGCGCTTTCCGGCTGCGACGTTGTGTTTCACGTGGCGGCGGACTACAGGCTGTGGGTGCGCGGGCGAGATTCCAACGAGATGTATCGCTCGAATGTGGAGGGCACGCGTGCCGTGCTGGAAGCGGCGCGGAAACAGGGTGTACGGCGCGTGGTGTACACGTCGAGTGTAGCGACCGTGGGCTTTATCTCGAACGACGCAGCTGCCGAGCTGCTCCACCCCGTCAAGCCAACACCGGGCTTGACGGGGGCCC
>OBLT010002196.1_pt1 | contig 12283 bp, 12 predicted proteins | sample 1518721 | NCBI WGS metagenome assembly OBLT01 (sample SAMEA3539307, study PRJEB22396) | soil metagenome | biome: tundra; feature: field; material: soil | place: USA | collected 2010-05 | depth 0.15 m | reverse complement strand
ATCCGGGTGCCGGCTGTTCAACGCCTACCCGCTCGGCGGAATCGTCATCCTCTTGCGGCCCGACGTGCCGGTAAGCATCGATTCCCGCAACGACCTGTATGGGCGCCAGGACATCCTCGCCGAGCAGCGCATCCTGACGGCCAGTTCCGGCGGGCCTGGGAGCCTCCAGCGCCTCGGCGTGAACTGTGTGCTCATACCCGGCAACTCCGGGCTGGCCCGCCAGCTTCTGCGGAGCCCCGGCTGGCGGCAAGTCACCACCAGCCCGGCCGCCGCCGCCTTCCTGCGCCGTGGCCTCGGAGGCCCCTCCGGCGCAGGCTAACCTGCACCGAGTGGGTCGGCCCCGCAGGCTTATCGCTGCGTATCGGCCGGTGGATGGTCCCGGGCATCAGATGACGGCGACGTATGCAGCGCCCGGCCGTCGCTCGGGCTGGTTCCGTTGGGTGGCGTGGTTGCGGCGGGCGGGGAAGGGACGTGTGCTCGTCCGCCCGCACCGGCCGGAGCCGACTCGTCGTAGTAGAACTGCCGGCCGCGCAACAGCGACACCAGGGCACCGATCAGAGACATGATGGCCGCCGCGCTGAACACGATGACCAGCCCGTGGTGGAATGGCCCGGAGATCAGGTGCGGGAAGAATTGCCTGCCGGTGAGGACGGTGACGTTGTGGCGGGGGAGCGTGGCGAGCACCCCCGAGGACTTGAGCAGGTGCTGCACCGGGTTGTACCCGAGGAGTGCGGCGAACACGGTGCTTACCGGGGGCAGGTGGCTCACGTGGTTCGCGACGGAGAGCGGTACCCCCTGGGCGTGCAGGCCCGCGCTGAGCGTGCGGGGGAGCGATGCGGCCAGGCCAGTGATCATCAACGAGAAGAAGATGCCGATCGACAGGGACATCCCTGAGTTCTGGAACGTCGACCGCATGCCCGACGCGGAGCCGCGGTGCCGGGCCGGGACGCTGCTCATGATGGCCGAGGTGTTGGGGGAGGCGAACAGCCCGGAGCCAATTCCGTTGCTGAAAATGAGCAGCGCGAAAGTCCAGTACGGGAAGTCCACCGGGAGCAGCATCAGGCCGATGAACCCGGCCGTCGCGACGAGCAGCCCGGAAGTGGCGAAGAGCCGCGGCCCGTACCGGTCGGACAGGTACCCGGAGACCGGGCCGGCGATCAGGAAACCGCTGGTCAGCGGCAGCATGTAGATGCCAGCCCAGAGCGGGGTGACCGCGTAGTCGTAGCCGTGCAGCGGCAGCCAGATGCCGGCCAGCCAGATGACCAGCATGAACTGCAGCCCGCCGCGGGCGATCGAGCCGAGCAGGCTGGCCGCGTTGCCAGCCGCGAACGCCCGGATCTTGAACAGGCTCATCCGGAACATCGGCTCGGCGATCTTCGTCTCGATGACGCCGAACGCGACCAGCAGGGCTACGCCGACGGCGAGGCCACCGAGCACCCAGGGGCTGGTCCATCCGGTGGGGTGCCCGCCGTATGGCTGGATCCCGTAGGTGATGGCGACCAGCACGAGCCCGGCGCCCAAGGCGAACGTGATGTTGCCTGGCCAGTCGATGCGGGCGCGCCGGGTGGTGGCGATCTCACGCAGGCTGCGGTAGGACCAGATCGTGCCGAACACGCCGATCGGCACGTTCACCCAGAACACCGCCCGCCAGTCCCAGGCGGCCAGCACGCCGCCGAGCAGCAGGCCGACGAACTGCCCGGAGATTCCGGCGATCTGGTTGATGCCAAGTGCCATGCCGCGCCGCCGCGCGGGGAACGCGTCGGTCAGGATGGCTGCGGCGTTCGCCATCAGCATGGCCCCGCCGAACGCCTGCACGAGCCGCCAGCCGATCAGCCAGAGAGCACCGCCGCTGCCGGTCAGCGGGTCGAGCGAGAGCGCGATCGAGGCCAGGGTGAAGACGACGAAGCCCAGGTTGTAGATGCGCACCCGGCCGTAGATGTCGCCCAGCCGGCCCAGCGTGACCACGGCCACCGCGGTCACCAGCAGGTACCCGATGATCATCCACAGCAGGTAGCTCACGTTGCCGGGGGTCAGCGGGTCCAGGTGGATGCCGCGGAAGATGGCCGGCATCGCGATGATCACGATGGAGGCGTCGATCGTCGCCATCGTCATGCTGAGGGTCGTGTTGGAAAGGGCTACCCACTTGTAGCGGTCACCGGGCGGGCGCTGCCCGGAGCCGTCCGGGGCGGCGGCGCCGGGCGCTCCGCCATTACCATGCCCCGTCGCCCCAGCACCCTGGGCGCCGGTGTGGTCAGCGATCTTCCGCACGATGATTGATCCTACCGTCGATAAGTTGTTTAACCACAACTACTTAACCGTCCGGCGGCTGCGGTCCGTCCGCCACCAGGTTCGCGGCCTGCTCGGCCGGTGCGCTGAGGTGCCCAGCGGCTGCCTGGCCCGGACGCTTGTGCTACATCCCCGGAAGCGGGCGAACTGTCGGGGCCCCGGAGTAGCGTTGCCCGCGAGTTGAACGGCAACCTACGATCAGGAGGGCACGCGGCCGTGACCAGTGCGGAGTTAGACCGGAAGGTGCGCCAGCTGGATAACGACGTCCACGCGATCTACAGCGTGCTCGATAAGATCTCGGAAACCCAGGGAAAGCACGGCGAGACACTCGCCGATGTCAAAGATTCGCTGTCCGATGTGCGGGGCACCCAGGCCCGGCACGGCAACCGGCTCAGCGAGATCGACGGCCATCTTGAGGGGATCGATTCCTCGCTGACCGACATGCGGGCCACGCAAGCCCGGCACGGTAACCGCCTCGACCGGATGGACGGCCGGTTCGACGGGATCGACGGCCGGCTCGACCGGATGGACAGCAAGCTGGATGCCGTCCTTGACCGGCTGGGCCCTGGCCCAGCGGGCGGTGGCCAGGCGAGCTAGTGGTCTGGCTCCCGCGAGAATCCGGTGGCGGGCCTGGCCGCCCCCGCGCCGGACAGGGGACCCTTCAGGCGTTGCCGCGCGCCAGGGCGATGAGTCGGTCGAGGACCGCGCCGTTGCTCGCCCGCAGCCCGTCGTGCTCGTACTCATTAGTCACCCAGGGCCGCAGGCCCCGGATCGCGCGGGCGGTATCCAGCGAGAACTCGCGGGGGACGTACATGTCGTCGAAGTAGATGGCGGCCGCGACCGGGACCTCGTTGGCTCCCAGCCGGTCGGCGTCGTACAGGCGCGGCCAGGACTCCCGCTCGGCGAGTTCCTGCGCCGCGTCCCGCAGCGGCTGGAGCACGGGGTCGGTGTCGAACATCCAGGGGTAGATCATCTCGCCGGTGAACAGCAGCGGAGCATCACCGGCGAGGGCGGCGGCCGGATCGAATCCGGGGAATTCGCCGCGAATCCGCTGGGCTGACCAGCGGGTCGCCTGCTCCTGCGCGTAGCAGGCCTCGTGCAGCGCGGCGTAGAGAGGCGCCTCGGCAAAGCTCAGTCGCGACTGGGCCCGGTGCAGGAAGCTGTCCGAAAGCTCGCTCCCGGCGAAGGGATCTTCCAGCAGGTAGTGCAGGGCATCGCTGCCGGTGCTAGCGCCCAGCACCTGGCCGAGGGCCTGGAACGCCTCGACGGTGAGCCTCGCGCCCCCCGGCAGCGTCACGTTGGCGTCCCGCAGGTGCCTGGCCACCCGCCGGGCACGTTCAACGTCCTGCGGGTACCGCTCGTAGTGCGCCCGGTTCTTGGCGGCAACCTGCGGATAGGTGGCCCGGTAGACACTGTCGGGGCTGGTGTCGAGGCCAGGAAGGCCGCCGGTAATGAAGGCCTCACTCAGGCCTTCTGGCGCGATCGACAGGTAGCTGACGGTGCAGAAGCCGCCGAAGCTCTGCCCCAGCACGCTCCAGGTCTGGCCGCCGGTGAGCTCCCGCCGGACCAGTTCGGCGTCGCGCACGATGGAGTCCGCGCGGAACTGGGCCAGATACCGGGCCTGCGCCTGGGCCGTGCCGAACCGGGCCACGGTATGCCGGCTGGCCGGGGTGGACCGGCCGGTGCCACGCTGGTCGACCAGCACCACCCGGTAGTCGTCCAGGGCGCGGTCCAGCCAGCTTTCCCGCCCGCTGGGCCGCAGCGCGCCGAAACCGGGGCCGCCCTGCAGGAAGAGGAGCCACGGCAGGCTGGATCCGGCCCGGCCCGCGGCCACCACCTCCCGGGCGAACACCTCGATGCGCTCCCCGCCGGGCTGGCCGTGATCCAGCGGGACAGTGAACGTGTGATCGGTCAGCACGGTGCCACGCTGGCGGTAGGCGCACATGGTCCGACCGTACGTGAGGCACGCCCGGCCGGTCCTGTCCGCCAGCATCCCGGGCCTGCTCAGCGGCGATCCGTTTGCCTGTGTCAATGCAGGAGTACCGGGCAGGCGGGACAATGGGCCAGCCGCACGGCCCTGTGCGACGCGTGGGTGAAGGGATGGGTGCCGTGCCGGACTGGGTCGAGCACGCCGTGTGGTGGCACGTGTACCCGCTCGGGTTCGTCGGGGCCGAGCCAGCGGCGGCCAGCCCGGGCGGTACGGTCACGCACCGGCTGGGGAAGCTGCGCGACTGGCTCGGCTACGCCGTCGACCTGGGAGTGTCCGGGCTGGCACTAGGCCCGGTGTTCACGTCGGGCAGCCACGGCTACGACACCATCGACCATTACACGATCGATCCTCGCCTGGGTGATCTGGGCGACTTCGGCGCCCTGCTCGAAGCGGCGCACAGCCGCGGGCTGCGGGTGCTGCTCGACGGCGTGTTCAATCACGTCGGGCGTGAGTTCCCGGCCTTCAGGCGGGCGCTGGAGCAGGGCCCGGGCTCGCCGGACGCGGCATGGTTCCGGATGACCGGGCCGGCCGGCCCGGATGGTGGCGAGCCGGACTATGAGACCTTCGAGGGACACCCGGGCCTGGTCGCGCTCAACCATGACGAGCCCGCGGTAGCCGGGTACGTCACCGACGTGATGCGTCACTGGCTGCGGGCGGGCGCGGACGGATGGCGGCTGGACGCCGCTTACGCCGTGCCGCCGGCGTTCTGGGCCTCGGTGCTGCCGCAGGTCCGTGCTGATCACCCGGATGCCTACCTGGTCGGCGAGGTCATCCACGGCGACTACGCACGGATCGTCAGCGATTCGGGACTCGACTCGGTAACCCAGTACGAGCTGTGGAAAGCGATCTGGAGCTCGCTCAACGAGCGCAACTTCTTCGAACTGGCCTGGGCGCTGGAGCGGCACAACGGATTCCTGGACACCTTCGTCCCGTTCACGTTCGTCGGCAACCACGACGTCACCCGGCTGGCCAGCAAGCTCACTGATGATCGCCATCTGGCCCATGCCCTGGTGCTGCTGTTCACCGTCGCCGGGACGCCGGCCGTCTACTACGGCGACGAGCAGGCTTTCCGGGGCGTCAAGGAGGACCGGCCCGGGGGAGATGACGCCGTCCGCCCCGCGTTTCCGGCTGCTCCCGCGGATCTGGCGGCGGATGGCTGGCCTACCTACCGGCTGCACCAGGAGCTCATCGGCCTCAGGCGGCGGCACCCGTGGTTGCACGAGGCCCGCAGCCACGTGCTCGACCTGGCCAATGAGCACGTCATCTACGAGGTAACCGGGGGAGGCGGACGCCTGGTCGTGGCGCTGAACCTGGCCGACCAGGAGGTAGCCACGCAGGCACCGGATGTCCGGTCGTGCCTGGCTGGCCGGGCGACGCTCACTGAGGCTGGCGACGGGGCAGCCCGGATCGTCCTGCCGCCGCATGGCTGGGCCATCCTCGGAACCTGACGGTGGCCGCGCACTGGGCACGCACTGGGCACGCGCGCTGGGCACGCACACTGGGGGGCGGCAGGCCGATCCGGGCCATGTCACGGCCTGAAAGTCGTCGCCCGGGAGTGGATCAGCAGGGGAGATATCACGAGGGCCGCGGCGATGAGCGCGACACCGGAAACGACCAGGGCGGCGTGCAGCCCGGCCACGAAGAGCTGGCGCTGCCCGCCGTCAAGCGGCCGGCCGGCTCGGCCCGGCAGGTGCGCGTAGACGAGGGCGCCGAGTACGGCCACGCCGAACACCTGCCCTATCTGGCGGGCTGCGTTGAGCACCGCGGAAGCCATGCCAGCCCGGTTGACGTCAACTGCGGACAGGGCCAGCGTGGTCATCGGGGTGCCGCAGAGCCCTATGCCGGCGCCGAGCAGCGCGAAGTTCCACCAGATCGCCCCGATGCCGGTGGCTGGTTCGAGCCGGAGCAGGGCCAGCGTGGCGAGCCCGCTGGTGATCAGCCCGATCAGCAGGGGCCATCGCTCACCGAAACGTCCGACCAGCCGGCCCGACCACGCGGCGGCAATGGCGTACGCGACTCCGATGGCGCAGACGGCAAGGCCGGCGGCCACCGGGGAGCGGCCCTGCACCTGCTGGAAGTAGGCGCTGAAGTAGACAATGGCCCCGACGAAGGCGAAGAACACGATCAGCGCGGCGAAGTTGGCCGCGGCGAAGGCTGGTCGCAGGAACAACGAAACATCCACCAACGGGTCTGCGCGGCGCCGCTCGGCGAGCACGAAGGCGGTCAGGACGCCAGCCCCGGCCGCGAACGCGGCTACCACCAATGCCGAAGTCCAGCCCTGATCCTGGCCTTCGATGACGGCCAAGGCGAGCAGGGCGACCCCGGCCACCGACGCGGCCGCGCCGGGCCAGTCAAACGGCCCGTGGGCGGCCGTCCGCGGCAGGCGCGGGACGACACGGGCGGCCAGCGTCACCAGTGCCGCGGAGAGCGGGGCGTTGAGCAGGAAGACCCACCGCCAGCCCAGCGCCTCGACGATGACACCGCCGAGCGCCGGGCCGACCGCCATGGCGATCCCGGAACTGGTCGACCAGAGCCCGATGGCCATGGATCGTTGCCGTTCGTCGCTGAATGTCGCCCGGATGATGGCGAGGCTGCCGGGGATGAGCAGTGCCGGGCCCATCCCCTGGACCACGCGCCCGGCCAGCAGCAACCCGGTGGTCGGTGCGAGGCCGGCTCCCAGCGAGCCACATCCGAACACCGCGACGCCGAGGATGAACACGCCCTTGCGGCCACGCCGGTCACCGGCGACGCCACCAGGCAGCAGCAGGCTCGCGTAGACCAGCACGTAGGCGTCGACCGTCCACTCCAGGTCCGTGGCGCTGGCGCGCAGGTCGTGCCCGATCGTCGGCAGCGCCACGCTGACGGCCGTGGTGGACAGGACGGCCAGGAACAGCCCGGCCGCCACGACGACCAGCGTCGGCCACGGTGCCGCGCCGCCGCGCGATGCCGCGCCCGCTAGCGGGGGAGTTCGGGCCGGTCGATGATCCGCAGCCATGTTCCGTCCGGCTGGCGGCGGAGGACCTGGACCCGGCCGCCGGTGTCGTCGGACGACTGCGTCGAGGTGAGGGCGAGATCCTCGAAGCGCAATGTGGGCAATGGCTCCTCGTTCTTGAACTCCGGCACGGCCGCGATCATTTGCTCCAACACAGCGCGGATCGCGGCGCGGCCCACCGTTTCGTGCCCCGGTGGGAACCCCATGACGGCGTCGGACTCGTAGAGGTCCGCGAGCCCTTCCGCGTCGCGGGCGTTCGCCCGCTCCACGAACAGTCTCGTCAGGTCTTCCGGTTCCTGCGCGCGCTCACGTTCCGTCATTCAGCGGCCCCGTCTCTCTATGTTCAAGCTCTCTGTTCAAGGTGAACCTGGTTCCTATGCTCAGGCCAGCCGGGCCAGAAGGCAAAGAGCTAGTACGTCTCCCAGCTAGAATCAACAGTTATGGAACTACGTCAGCTGGAGTATTTCGTAGCCGTCGCCGAAGAGGCGAGTTTCACCCGCGCGGCGGAGCGGGTCCACGTCGCCCAGCCGGGGGTGAGCGCCCAGATCCGCCGGCTCGAGCGTGAGCTCGGCCAGGAGTTGTTCGACCGGTCGGGCCGCACCGTGCGCCTCACCGAGGTCGGCGCCGCGGTACTTCCGTACGCCCGCGCAGCTCTGCGCGCGGTCGACGGGACCAGGCTGGCGGTCGACGAGCTTGCCAGCCTGGTGCGCGGGAGGGTGGCGGTCGGCATGGTGACCGCCTGCTCGACACCGGCCCTGTTCGACCTTCTCGCCGAATTCCACCGGATGTACCCGGCGGTCGAGATCTCGCTCTCCGAGGCCAACTCCAGCCAGCTGGTCCTCGGGCTGCGGGACGGCCGTTTCGACCTGGCGCTGATCGGCGTGGGCGGGGCATCGCCAGCCGGGCTCACCGCCCGGGTGCTGCTTGACGAGCCCCTCGTCGCGGCGGTCCGCCGCGACGACCCGCTGGCCACAGTGCGGACGGTGACGCTGCGTGCCTTGCAGGACCGCCCGCTCATCAGCCTGCCGGTTGGCACCGGGCTGCGCTCGTGCATCGACGACGCGTGCTCCGCTGCCGGACTGCGACCGCGCATCACCCTGGAGACCAGCAACCCCGGCGTCCTCGCCCTACTGGCTGCTCGCGGCCTCGGCGTGGCGATCTTGCCGGCATCCCTGGCCGCAGCGCACGAGGCGGAATTGCACGTTGTCACGATCACCCAGCCCGACCTGCGTGCGCGCATCGAATTGGCGTGGCGGCCGGACGGCCCGGCCAGCCCCGCTGCGCGAGCGCTCATCCGGCTCGCGCAGGGCGGTCAGCCAGCCGAGCGGTCGCCTCTGCCGTGAGGCTGAGCGGCAATATGTGGTCATGAGATCTGCTGGTAGAGCGCGGTTACCTGGTTTGGTGCCGGCCCGCGCCCGCCGCTCTAGGAAAGCGGGCGCGAGCCGGGGCTCTATTAGTGGGTCGTGATGATGCGCTGGAATGCCTGTGATGCTTCGGTTTCCTCGGCCGCGAGTTCGGTCGTCAGTTCGCCGGGGTTAGCGCCGAAGAGGGTGGGTGATTCACCGCGTGCGCGGGGGCTGGTCTTGGTGGCGTACCACCAGCCTCCGTCGCTGGCCCAGACGTGATAGCCGGGGTAGGCACGCTCGATCTGGCGGGCGATCTCATCATCGGCTGTCATGACGGGCTCCCCGCAGTGCCGGCTGGCTTGCGGCCGACACCGGCCCAGAACAGGGTCCCGCGTGGTTTCCTGACGATGTGTTCAGGACGCCATGCCTGCGCGTTCACCAAGCCCGGTGCGAGCATCACCAGCCCGTCGAAAAACCGTGCAATGTCGTCGTGCGCACGCGCTACGCCTGGCGCGGACGCGTTCTCGTAAATCTTGCGGGCTTGCTGCCGGGCGTCGGGCGGGATGTCATCTCCCGTGACATGCGACACGACCAGATAACTGCCTGGTGCCATGTGCTCTTTGATGCAGTCCACTATTTTCCAGGGGTCTTCGCTGTCCTCCAGGAAATGCAGCACAGCTACCAGAAGCACGGCGACCGGCTCGTCAAAATCGATAAGCGCACGCACGGCCGGGCAGGTGAGCAGGTCACGCGGGTAGCGGAGGTCCGCATTTACGGCCGCGACAGTAACCGCCTGCGCGAGCAGGACATTAGCGTGTAACACCACCACCGGGTCATGGTCGACATAAACCACGCGGACTGCCGGGCTGGCGGCCTGGGCTATCTCATGAACGTTGCCGGACGTGGGTAGTCCCGTGCCGATATCAAGGAACTGCCGGATTCCGGCCTCGCCCGCGAGGAACCGTACCGCCCGGCCGAGGAACGCCCGGTTCTCCTGTGCGGCTCTCGCTGCGCCGGGCACCACGTTAAGCAATTCCCCGGCTGCCTCCCGGTCGGCAGCGTAATTGTCCTTCCCGCCGAGCAGCGCATCGTAGATGCGGGCTACGTTCGGAATGCCGGTGTCAAAACCCAGCCGCCGAGGTCGGCCTGCCGGGAAGTCAAATTCATTCACCGGTCATCACCTCCCGCCTGTTCACCAAGCCCACAGGCCAGCAGGTTGACGACAATATCGACAATCGTGCCGGCTACGTTCCCGTTAATCGGCCCCCATCGTTCCCAGGTCAGGTAACCATCGTTGCCGATATTGACATTTCCTTTATCCGGATCACCCGGATTCGTCACGTCGAGTTCGAGCAGTTCTCCGTTGTAACGAACGTCGCTCACCGCCAGCCCGCGAATCGCCAGCTTCCCGCCGATCCCCGCCAGCAGTCCGGCCAACGCGTCCCCGCCCATCGGTATCGCGCGCGACGTTGGGCCGAACCTCACAGGGCCCACCCAACGCTTCGCCTTCCTGACTGATCCGGCCGACTGCGTGTGCTCGGTCATCTCTGATCACCTCCCGTACGTCGTTCCTGGGGGAAAGCACCCGGCTGCGCTTAGAGCCAGACCGCGAGGAACCCTGTGCGGTCTCCTCAAGAGTCACGCGGGCAGTTGGGACACGGAAACCGCCGCGACAGGACACCTAGGACGTTCTACGATGGAAACGTCCCTCAGCGACGGGAGCGGCCAGGATGGCAAACGAGCGGCTTCGCACGGCCTTAGTCCGCAGGCAATGGACGGTTCCGAGCCTCGCGGATGCGTTAGGCGTTGACCGTAAAACGGTCGAACGCTGGATAGCAAAAGACCGCACACCGCACCGCAAGACGGCCGTAGCCGCTGCCCGGTTTCTGGAAGAAGATCCTGCCTACTTGTGGCCGGACGTGGGTAAGCGTGTGGCCGTTGACGAGACCCACGGAGAGGTCATCACGGTCTACACAGAGCGAAGCAGTGTACCTAATTCGCTGTGGCTTTCTCTTCTCAGGGCCGCTACAAAGAGCGTCGATATCCTCGTCTATGCCGGCCTTCATCTGCCAGAAGCGAATCCGACCTGGGTACAGGAGATCAAGAACAAGTGTGATGATTCGGTGGCGGTACGCATTGCATTCGGCGATCCCGAATCAGCGTACATACGGGCACGGGGCGAAGAAGAGGGCGTAGGCGAAGGCATGGCAGCGCGAATTAACTATGCTCTGGCGTGGCATCGCCCGATATTGGGTTGTCCGAATCTTAGCGTCGCGTTCCATTCGACCGTGCTGTACAACTCGATACTTCGGTTTGACGACCAGATGCTAGTCAATCCTCACATCTACAGCATGCCAGCCTTTCGCGCTCCAGTTATTCACCTTCGGAGGGTCCAGGACGGTCCACTGTTCGCAACTTACGTCGAGTGCTTCGAACGGATTTGGTCCAGGAGCCGACTCCTAGAGATTAAGGATGAGTCCTAATATGCCGCGCGTCGACTATCTGAACGATCCGAACGCGCCTGAGGCTAACAACATGGTGCCAGCCGTAAGCGCCATCGTGCCGGACAGCGACGGCCGGATACTTCTTATACGCCGCACGGATAACAACTATTGGTCAATTCCGGGCGGCGGTGTCGAGCCGGGCGAATCCGTGAGCCAGGCAACCGCGCGCGAGGTGATGGAGGAAACTGGAATACGCTGCGAAGTCACCGGACTAGTCGGAATCTACTCAGATCCCAACCACGTAGCCGCGTACGATGACGGCGAAGTCCGCCAGGAATTCTCGATATGCTTTGTTACTCAGATGCTAGGAGGAACCGTAGCAACGAGCCGGGAATCTTCTGAGGTTCGATTCGTGTCTGCGGACGACATATCTGGGTATGACATGCATCCTTCGATACGACTCCGCGTTCAGCATTACCTAGAAAGACGGGCCGCACCGTACATTGGCTGAGGCGACGCACTCGCCAAACGAGTAAGCGTCCGCCGACAACAGGCGGCAAGGCTCGAATACGAGGAATTCAACGCGATAGTCACTTCATGATCCGGCCCGTACCGCTCACGAATTTCACGTACCCGACCCTCAAACGGGAGGGTCTCCCCTGTCGGCCCGGTTGTCAAATCGCAGTACACAAGCGCGTCATAAGTAGCGGACTCCTCTGGCTCGAATTCCGCCATAAGCGAATCAGCCAGTCCCCGCACCCGGGCCTCAAAAACGGCGCAGGAGTGATGGGCGACAAGCCGGGCAAGGCGTACGCTCCGCCCGCTATCCCTTATCCACCGTGCACCGTCCAGAGGATGAAATCCCGTCGCCGCCAGCGTCGGCGCATACCCTATGTCATGAAGGTATGCCGCTGCCACAAGCAGGTCGTGATCATCGGGCGGGACAGCTGCCACGACTCGCCGTGCCTCCTCGGCAACCTGTCGGACATGACGCCAGCGATTCCCCAGGGGAGGCAGCAACCGTTCCGCGTTTGTAGCGGCCCACGCTGTCAAGGACATGCGTACACGGTACTACTTATGAACGGCACAGTCGATGGCCGCTTAAGCCAGGCGGTGTGACGCAGGCTGTTGGCCGTGGAAGCGTGTCATTGTCCACATCCGCTCGTTCGCCTAGTGCGCTGACCACAAACGTTCACCGGGTGGGCTGACGGGCTACTGCGCTGGC
>OBLT010002195.1_pt1 | contig 12285 bp, 8 predicted proteins | sample 1518721 | NCBI WGS metagenome assembly OBLT01 (sample SAMEA3539307, study PRJEB22396) | soil metagenome | biome: tundra; feature: field; material: soil | place: USA | collected 2010-05 | depth 0.15 m | reverse complement strand
CTCTCTTATGCCATCGCGGCATCAAGGACATCGTTGTCACCTTTCGTTGCGGTGCTGTCGGTTGCGGTGCTGTCGGTTGCGGCGGGGCCGTGCCGCTTCCGGGGGGGCATAGCGGGGAGGGGCTGCGCGGTAGAGCCGGTAGCCGACGGTGCGGGCAGCGCGGGCAGCGCGGACACGTCGCCACGGCAAGCCGCGGGCCGGATGGGTACACCCGGGATGTTTAGCTAAAGTCATTTCTAAACATAGGAACCAAACTTCAGTCGGATCACGCCGGAGTGTGGCCGGGTGCTTTTGCGCCAGTAAACTGTGGATCTGAGGTGTAGTCGATGTGATATACCGCACCTTAACGTTAACGTTGTGTTGCGTCAACGGTCAGATCACGGCTGGTTCTTGATGATGCTTCTAGCCGCCAGTCATCACCTGGCGGTCGTTACCGGACCGCAACATTAGTCAGTCGACAACTGTAAACTTTATGCTTAAAGTGAGCACCACAGAGACGTAGTTCCAGTTAGACGGGGTTTATGCATCCCAGAAGACAGTCCAATCCGAGGAACCGGAAGGCTTGGCAGTTTAGGTACGGACTCAACCGTAAAGCTGATCAGGGAGCGGGAGGTAGGGTGACGCGCCGCGTGACCATCGCAGAGGTCGCAGAGGAAGCCGGTGTCTCGGCGATGACGGTGTCGAACGTCCTGAACGGTAAGCCGGGCGCCGCCGACGACACCCGGCGCCGCGTTCTTGAGGTGGCGGAGCGGCTGGGCTACCAGCCGAACGTTTCTGCCCGCAACCTCAAGGCCGGGCGCAGCGGCCTGATCGGCGTGATGACGCTCGACCTGACCAATCAGTACGGGCTTGAGATCGTGCGGGGGGTCGCGGATGCACTCGCCGAGGCAGAACGGGAATTGCTGATCAACGCGACCTACCAGGACGCGATCCGGGAACGGGAGCGCATCGAGTTCCTTGGCCAGGGACTGGTCGACGGCGTGCTGATGGTGGCGCCGGTGCTGGAGGAGGCGACCCTGGAGGTCCTGAGGCGCGCGAACCTGCCGTGCGTGATCATCGATCCGCGGCGGCTTGACGTGCCCTTGCCCCGGGTCACGGTGGACAACTACCACGGGATGCGAGCGGCGACGCAGCACCTCCTGGACCTCGGCCACACCAGGATCGCGTACATCCGCGGCGAGCCCGACATGGAGAGCACCACCGTCCGTTTCCAGGGTTACAGCGACGCGCTGCGCCTGGCTGGCGTCGAGGTGGACGAGCGGCTGGTCGCCGCCTGCGACTTCTCTTACGCGTGCGGGTTCCGCACCGCGGCGCGGCTGATCGCCGAGCACCAGCCGACGGCCCTGATGGCGGGCGCGGACCTGATCGCGCTCGGCGCGGTGGACGCCGCCCGGGCGCACGGCCTGGAGGTACCCGGCGACCTCTCCGTGGTCGGGTTCGATGACCTGCCGCAGGCGGCGCAGAGCTTCCCCGGTCTGACCACGGTCCGTCAGCCGCTGCACGAGATGGGCCTGACGGCGGCCCGCGCGCTGCTCTCCCTCGTCGAGGGCCAGCAGTTGCTCCTGGACGATATGCGGCTGCCAACGGAACTGGTGATACGCGGCTCAACGGTCGCCCCGAGAATCCCGGACGCCCCAGGCGCGCCCAGCGCCGCCCGGCCGGCCGGGGCGGATCACGGTCCCCGGTGATGTACCTGATGGCGTACTTCACCGACAAAGACGAGGCGCTGCACCTGGCGGTCAGCCAGGACGGCAAGCGGTTCGACGCGCTCAACGAGGGACGCCCGGTGCTGCACAGCACCGTTGGCGCCAGGCGGCTGCGGGATCCGTTTATCGGCCGCGGGCCCGATGGCCTCTTCCACCTGTTGGCCACTAACGGCTGGACGAGCCCGTGCATCCTGCATGCCGCGTCAGCCGACCTGCGCACCTGGTCGCCGCAGTCGCTCATCCCGGTCATGGTCGGCGTAGCCGGCGCGCACAACGCCTGGGCGCCGGAGTTCTTCTTCGACCCGCTGGCGTCGCAGTATCACCTCATCTGGTCCTCGGTGGTGGAGCCGCACGCTCCCGCCGAGGGCAGGGACTGGCAGAACGTTAGCCAGGACAACCGGATCTGGCACTGCACGACCAGGGATTTCGCCAGCTATTCGCCCCCCGCGCTGTTCTTCGATCCCGGCTATTCCGTGATCGACGCCACGGTCACCCGTCACGACGGGCGGTTCCTGATGGCCTTCAAGGATGAGCGTGGTTCCAACGACCCCGCCACGGATCACAAGCACATCCTGGTCACCACGTTCGAGCGTCCTGGCGGCCCGTTCAGCGAGCCGGCCGGGCCGGTGAGCCCGGCGCTGGCGGAAGGACCCAGTTTCTTCCGCAGGGAACGGGAATGGGTCCTGCTCTTCGACCACTTCACCGAAGGCCGGTACGGGGCCGCGGCGAGCGCGGACGGCCTGAACTGGAAGCCGTGCCAGGTCTGGACGCCAGCCGGGGCCAGGCACGCCTCGATCCTGGACATGGCCGAGGTCCCGGTGCCGCTCAGTAGCGGAGTGCCCGAATGATGACCCGGATTCCGGAATCCTACGACGTGGTGTGGACCGAGCCTAGTTCCAGCTCTGCCGACTCGATGCCGTGCGGCGGCGGGGGCATCGGCCTGAACGTATGGGTAGAAAACGGGACAATTCTGTTCTACATAGACCGGTCCGGTAGCTTCGACGAGAACAATCAGCAGCTCAAGCACGGGCGGGTACGCATCGCGCTGGACCCGAACCCCTTCGAGGCCGGCTTTGCCCAGGGCTTCCGGCAGGCGCTGCGGCTGGCGGACGGCCACGTCGAGATCGAGGGCCGGGCCCACGGAGTGGCTGCCCGGGTCCTCATCTGGGTGGAGGTCTTCCGGCCGGTGGTGCACGTCGAGGCAGACGCCTCGGTACCGGTCCGGCTCACCGTGACCTATGAGAACTGGCGTCGCCAGGATCGCTGGCTCAGCGAGCTCGAACGCTCCGCGTGCTACAGCTTCGTCGGCACCACGCCGGCCGAGATCCCGGTGCGCACCCGGGCGGACGTCGTGGAGGCCACCGCGAGCGAGGTCCGTTGGTACCACCGCAACGACAACGGCGACCTGCTGTATGACAAGCTGCTGCTTGAGCAACACCTGACGCACGCCGTCGGCCAGATTCCCAACCCGCAGCGTGACTTCGTGTTCGGCGGCCTGCTCACCGGACCGGGCCTGAGATTCCGCGAGGATGTCGCCGACCGGTACCACTCTACCGGCTTCACCGGCTGGGTACTGGAGAGCGGGGAACCACGCGGTTCCCATGCGTTCCACGTCCTGCTGCACGCCGGCTCGTATCCCGACGCCGACGGCTTCCTGCACGCACTGGACGCGGCGGATGCCCGCGTCCTGCCGGAGAAGGACGCGCAGCACGAGCGGACGGTGCACTGGTGGCGGGAGTTCTGGCGGCGCAGCGCGATCGTGGTCGACCCGGACGCCGCCCATGCGGCCAGCGGGACGGACGAGGACGGCGCTGGGCAGGACCGCGGCCCCTGGCGGATCGGGCGTAACTACCAGCTGTTCCGCTACACCCTCGGGTGCAATGCGTTCGGCGCTCACCCTACCAAGTTCAACGGGTCGCTGTTCACGGTCGACCCCGAGGAACCGTACCAGGAGTACCCGCCTGACTTCCGCCTGTGGGGCGGGGGTTCGGCCACGGCGCAGAATCAGCGGCTTGTGTACTTCCCGATGCTGGCCGCGGGCGATTTCGACGTCATGCTACCGCAGCTGGACTTCTACCTCCGGGCGCTGCCCGGAGCGGTGGCCAGGACCCGGGCGTACTGGGGACACGGGGGCGCCTCGTTCACCGAGCAGATGGAGAATTTCGGCCTGCCCTGCGCCGACATCTACGAGAAGTACTGGGGCCACCGCGGGGTAGCGCCCCGGCCGGGGCCGGACCACGGCACGCTGATCAACGACTGGTGCGCCGACCAGTACGACACGGCCCTGGAGTTCTGCCTGATGACGCTCGACCTCGAGCGCTACGCCGGGGCGGACATCACCGGGTACCTGCCGTTCGTCGAGGACTGCGTGACGTTCTTCGACGAGCACTACCGCTTCCTGCACCGGCAGCGCACCGGGCAGGACCTCGACGCGCGGGGCCAGCTCGTCATCTATCCCGGCTCGGCCGCCGAAACCTACAAGAGCGCGAAGAATCCGGTCACCACCGTGACCGGCCTGCGGGTCGTGCTGACCCGCCTGCTGGAACTGCCCAGCCGGTACGCCGCACTCGAGGCGCGGGCCCGCTGGGAGCGGATCCTGAGCACGATTCCTAATCTGTCGTTCCGGCCGATGGCCGGGCGCACCACGATCGCCCCAGCCGAATCCTGGGAGCGAATCAACAACGAGGAACTGCCCCAGCTCTACCCCGTTTACCCCTGGGGCAGGTACGGGATCGGCCGGCCGGACCTGAAGGTGGCCATCGACACCTTCAGGCACGGTGCCGACAACGAGGACCAGCACGGTGTGCACGGATGGAAGCAGGATCCCATCTTCGCAGCACGGCTGGGCCTCACCGAGCAGGCCCGGGACATGGTCGCCGCCAAGCTGGCCGACTCAAGCAGGCGCTTCCCGACCTTCTGGGGCCCGAATTTCGACTGGATACCCGACTTCAACCACGGTGGAAGTGCGGCGATCGCACTCCAGGAGATGCTGCTGCAGGCGGACGGGCGGCGACTGCACGTCCTGCCCGCCTGGCCGGCGGCCCTGGATGTCGAGTTCACCCTGCACGCGCCATACCAGACCACCGTCGACTGCGCCTGGCGCAAGGGCACACTCGAACGGCTCGAGGTCACGCCGGCGCACCGCCGCGCCGACGTGATCGTTCACCTCGGCGTGGCCTCGGCCTAGCCTCCCGACAGCTCCCCGACAGGCTCACGTCACGGGTCGCTTGCACGGCACACGAATCACATCAACGGAGATAGATAGGCAGACCATGGCAGCTTCATCAAGGTTCAGCAGACGTTCAATGCTCAAGAGCGCCGCCCTCCTGGCCGGCGTCGCCGCCGTGGGCGGCTGCGGTACCAGCGCGGGCGGCACGACCTCATCGGCCAAGGTGAAGGCGGCGAAGTCAGGCACATTGACGATCATGTCGCCCACCGGCGAGATCACCACGCAGTTCGTCTCGCAGTTCGAGAAGGCGAACCCCGGGCTGAAGGTCAAACAGATCAACAGCGACCCGACCCGGCTGAACGCCATGCTCGCCGCGGGGAACCCGCCGGACCTGGTGCGCGACGCGGGCACCGACGTCACCCCCTATATCGCCACCGCCGGCCTGGCGCTGAACCTTGACGACTACTTCGCGCAGAGCAGCGTGTTCAAGGAGTCCGACATCCTGCCGGTCAACAACGTGTGGAAGTGGGACGGCAAGCAGCAGGGCAAGGGCTCCAGGTACGGCATCGCCAAGGACTGGTCGCAGGACGCGATGTGGTGGTATGACACCAAGATTTGGTCGGCGGCCGGCCTGGCCGCGCGCAACCCCGACACCCCCATCAGCTACGCGGAGCTGCTTGATGCCGCCAAGTCGATGACGAAGACCAAGAGCGGCAAGACCACGATGTACGGCCTGTGGTATGTCACGCCGGACATCGACCGGATCGCGGCGATGGTCGCCACCGCCGGCGGACGGCTGATCTCCGAGGACCTGTCCACGATCGACTTCTCCTCACCCGAGGCCCGGCGGGCCCTCACCTGGATCGTGGACGCCGCCAAGACCGGGCTCGGCTACTCGGTGACCAGCCCTAGCCCCGACTGGGACGGCCCGGAGATGTTCGCCGCCAAGCAGGCCAGCGCCTGCCAGGGCTACTGGTACATGGGCTACACCGAGTCCACCGCGCCCGCCTTCGATTCCAAGCTGCAGTTCAACGCCGCCCCGCTGCTTGGGAACACCCGGATCAGCCCCTCCTTCGGTGCGGTCGGCTACTGGATCCCCGCCAAGGCCAGCAATCCCGGTGCCTCCTTCGCCTGGATGGAGTGGTTCTGCGGCGGGGCCGGCGCCCGGCAGCGCATCACCGCCGGCGACGGCCTCCCGTCGCTGAAGTCGATGCTGTCGCTGCTGCCGCAGCGCAACGCGTTCGAGAAGGCCACCATGGCCACCCAGACCAACGAGCTGAAATACATCAACGTCGTGCAGGTGGCCTCGCCCTACGCGCTGAACACCGCGATCAACACCACGCTGACCCAGGACTTCCCTGCGGCGATTAACGGCGGCCTGTCCATCGGCGCGCTGGCCGACAAGCTCACCACCGACGTCAACGGCGTGCTCACGGCCGGCAAGCAAGCGCTCGGAAAGTTAGGTGTCGGCCACCATGCCATCTAGTCGTGTCAAGTCCCCCGCGACGCCAACAGGTCGGCGGCGCGGGGGCGCGTCCCGCGTCCGCGGGACGCTGGCCTTCTACGGCTTCATCTCGCCTTGGCTGATCGGCACGGCCGCCCTGCTGGTGTTCCCGGTGGGCTACGCGGTGTACCTCAGCTTCACGGACTGGAACGGCATGACGTCGTTCATCCCGTGGGTGGGGCTGGCCAACTACCGCGAGGTGCTGGCCTCTCCTGACACCATGACGGCGCTGCAGAAGACCCTGCTGCTCGTGACCGCGGTGGTGCCGACGACGATCGCCGGCAGCCTGGTACTGGCCATCCTGCTGAACAAGCGGGTCCGCGGGCGGACCATCCTGCGCACGTTCATCTACCTCCCGGCCATCGTCCCACCGGTGGCCGGCGCGCTGATCTGGAAGATCATCTTCGACAAGAACGCCGGCGCGATGAACCGCCTGATTGCGCTGTTCGGGGTTAACCCGGTGAGCTGGCTCACCGGGAATACGGTCTTCTTCGTCCTGATCGTCGTCCTGCTGTGGGGCGTGGGGGCGGGCATCATCATCGACCTCGCCGCGCTGCAGACCGTGTCACCGGAGCAGGTCGACGCCGCCCGGGTGGACGGCGCGGGCATGCTGTCCACGTTCCGGCACGTGACCCTGCCCGCGATCTCGCCGATCCTGCTGTTCCAGACCGTCCTGGTGACGATCACGACGCTGCAGACCTTCGTCCCGGCGATCCTGCTGTCCCCGATCTCCGGCGCCGGCGCCGGCGCGGCGAGCGCGGTCACCGATATCCAGGCCGCCAACCGCGTCTACATGGTCGACGTCTACCAGCAGTTCTTCGCCTACTCCCGGTACGGCTATGGCTCGGCCATGCTGGTGGTCTTCACCGTCATCATCCTGCTGCTGACCACGGTCATCTTCCGGCTGCTGGGCCGCAGCGTGTTCTACGCCGTGGATCCGGGCCAGTCACGGAAGGCGGGCTGACCGCGATGGAAATGACACGACACCGGGCGGCCAGGGAATCAGTGCAGGCCACGCCCACCGGGCAGCCCGCGCCCCGGCCCAGGCGCCGGGCGTTCCCGGTGCCCTTCACGGTGCTCGTCATCGTCGCGCTCCTGATGGTGGCGCCCTTCGTCATCCTGTTGATCAGCGCGCTGACCCCGGCCGACCAGGTGGGCGCCGACCGCTGGCTGCCCACCTACCTGCGCTGGGCCAACATCGTCGACGCGACCAGGTATATCCCGTTCTGGTCCCTCACGCGCAACTCACTGGTGCTGTCCAGCATGTTCGCGCTGCTTACCACGTTCAGCTCGGCGCTTGCCGGATACGGCTTCGCCCGGCTCCGCGGGCCAGGCAAGAACCTCCTGTTCGGGTTCTTGATCATGACGATGATGGTGCCGCCCATCGTCACCCTGATCCCCACCTACCTGCTGTTCTCCCGGTTCGGCCTGGTGGGCACCTACTGGCCCTGGGTGCTGTGGGGCGCGGCGGGGACGCCTTACACGATCTTCCTGTACCGCCAGTTCTTCTCTGTCTTCCCGGCGGAACTTGAGGAGGCCGCGACCCTGGACGGGGCCGGCCGGATCCGCATCTTCGCGCAGATCTTCCTGCCGCTGTCCCGACCCATGCTGGTGACCGCGTTCGTGCTCGCCTTCAACGCGGTCTGGGGCGATTTCATCGGGCCGAACCTGTTCCTGAACTCCTCCAACACCACGCTCGCCGTCGCCATCACGTCCGGGTACGTGAACAACTCCGGGTTCCCGGTCTACAACCTGCTCGCCGGGGGCGCGTTCCTCTACGTCGTCCCTGTCCTGCTGCTGTTCCTGTTCGCGCAGCGCAGCTACGTGCGCGGGTTCGCGAACTCGGGCCTGAAGTGACCGCCCCGCTGTACCGCGACCCGGTGTTCGACGGCGCCGCCGACCCGGTCGTGGTATGGCACGCCGAGCGCCGGCAGTGGTGGATGTTCTACACCGCGCGGCGGGCCACCGCTCCCGGCCCCGGAGTCGCCTGGGTGCACGGCAGCGACATCGGGGTCGCGGTGTCCGACGACGGCGGCCGCAGCTGGCTTTACCGCGGCACCGCCCAGGGGCTGGACGTGGAGTGGGGCCGCAATACCTTCTGGGCCCCGGAGGTCGTCAGGGCCGAGGGCCGGTACCACATGTTCGTCAGCTACATCCGCGGCGTGCCGGACCAGTGGGCCGGGCACGGCCGGCAGATCCTGCACTACACCAGCCAGGACCTGATCGGCTGGCAGCACCACGGCCCCGTCGCGCTCGGCTCCGCACGCGTCATCGACGCGGCGCTGCACCCGCTGCCCGGCGGCGGCTACCGCATGTGGTTCAAGGACGAAGAGCACGGCTCGCACACCTACTGCGCAGACAGTCCCGACCTGGAGGCGTGGGGCCCGGCCCGCCCGGCGCTGACCGGGTTCGAGCACGAGGGCCCGAACGTGTTCCGCCTTGGCGGCCGCTACTGGCTGATCGTCGACGACTGGCACGGGCTGCGGACCTACTGCTCGGCGGACCTGGAGACCTGGGAACCTAACGGCCGCATCCTCGGCGAGCCGGACCGCCGCGCCGATGACCAGGACGTGGGTCGGCACGCCGACGCCGTGGTCTGCGGCGGGACCGGGTACCTCTTCTACTTCACCCACCCAGGGCTTTCGGCGGCCGGAGGTGACGGAAGCTACGCAAGCCGTCGTTCCTCGATACAGGTCGCCCAGCTGGGCGTGCACGGCGGGACGCTGCGCTGCGACCGCGACGCGCCCTTCGAGCCCGAACTCCGTCCCGACGCCTGACCAGCAGGCTGTCGAGGCCCGCCGAACACCTGGGAGGTACCTCCCAGGTAAAGACGGGAGGTAGGTGGCTGCCGCTGGCCTGCCGGCTTTCCTAGCGTTGAACGTGAACGACGACGTGATACCTGGGAGTTGGTTTTGGTGATCGAGGCATGCGGGCTGACCAAGCGCTATGGCTCAACGCTGGCGGTGGATGATCTCAGCTTCGGCGTCCGGATGGGCGCTGTGACGGGTTTCCTGGGGCCGAACGGGTCGGGGAAATCGACGACGATGCGGCTGCTGCTGGGACTGGACGCCCCCCCGATGCGGGGGTGGCGAAGATCAACGGGCGCCGGTATGCGGAGCTGCCGTGGCCGCTGCGCGAGGTCGGGTCGATGCTGGAGGCCCGCTTCTGCGCACCAGGCCAGGGCGACGTCCAGCACGGCCATCATGGCCAAGTCCAGGCCGCCGTAGCCGGTGCACAGGCTCCCGGTCCGCAGCCGCCCGCCCTCCAGCACGCACCGGGCGGGGACGAGGCAGGCGGCCCTCACGCGGCCAGGCCTTCCTGGCTCGGCAGCGGCCTACCGGACCGGGAGCGCGGACGGTGCGGCGCCGCTGGCGGCGCGGGCCGGCGCGCGGAAGACCAGCACGTCCTCGTGCACTCTTTGAAAGCTTCACACCGTGGGTGGTCACGCCCTGCGCCACGCACGCCAGGCGGGAGCACCGGCGATCCGTTTTTAGGCCCGAATATTTCCCAATAGGTGTTGACGCAACCAAATAACGAAGCTACACCTAGGTCACTTTGCCATTCGGGATGCGCAGACGGAGGAGACATGACTTTGCGGAGACGCTGGCTGCGGGATGTCGCTGGGGCTGGCCTAGCGCTCGCCCTGCTGTTGGGCTACTTCGGGGTTCAGGTGGGGGCCGCCCGGCCCGCGTTCGCGGCCACCAGCCAGTTCCACGGAGTGAACTGGGCGGACCCGAACGATAACTTCATCACCGGCCCGAACATCCCGGTCGGGCTCTCCCAGTCGGACAGCTACTCCACCACCCACTCCAAAGCCACGACGATACTGAAGGGGTTCCAGAGCCTCGGAGCCAACACGGTCCGGTTCGGGATCAATGCGGCGACCACGTCGTCCACGTGGTGGAACAGCTACACCGCAGCCTTCGACGCGGCCACTGCGCTGGGCATGAACGTCATCATCGCGCCATGGCTGCAGGGCGGGACGGTCAGCGACACCACGTCCTTCTACCAGATGTGGGACACCGTCATTAACAAGTACGGGGGGAGCAGCAACTTCTACTTCGACATCATGAACGAGCCCTATGCGTACAGCGCCACCAGCCTGACCAACTTCGAGGCCGCGTGGCTGGCCCGCTACCCTAGCCTTCCCCGGAACCGCGTGATCGTCCCGGGCCTGTTTGCAGACCAGAACCTGTGCGCCGTGGGCGCGGACTCGCGGCTGTCCGGCACGCTGCTGTCGATCCACATCTACGGCATGTTCGGTGACTCCCACACCACCGAATCAGCGTGGGTTAGCGACTTCGAGGGTGAACTGTGCGGCTACGCTAGCCGCGCCGTCCTGACTGAGTTCGGGGTGCCGATGAACACCGGCGTCAACTACGACGGTCCCCGGGACGGCACCAACGACATCTCCTACCTGTACGCGATCACCGATACCGTGCGCAGCCTCGGCATGGGCTCGGTCCTGTGGACGGGGGTCAAGGGAACCACCCAGACGTCAGGACCCGGACCCTGCGAGAACGCCTCGTGCGCGATCACGACCCTCAACAGCGACGGGACCGTGAGCGTCACCAACCAGTCTGGGCTCGACCGGCTCCAGTACGGCTGGGGCATCAGCAACAACGCCGGTGGTGGCGGTAGTGGTGGGAGCACGACCGGGGTCCTGCGGGGCTCGGCCTCGAACCGGTGCCTGGACGTGCCCAACGCGTCCACGGCCAATGGGAGCCTGCTGGACATCTGGGACTGCAACGGCGGCGCCAACCAGCAGTGGGCCTACCTGTCCAATGGCGAACTGCAGGTCTACGGCAGCAAGTGCCTCGACGTCCCCAGCCATGCGACGGCCGCGGGGACCAGGGTGGAGATCTGGGACTGCAACGGCGGTACCAACCAGCAGTGGAACCTCAACTCCGACGGGACTGTGGTCGGCCGCGAGTCCGGGCTGTGCCTGGACGTCACCGGTGCGGGCACCGCGAATGGGACGGCGGTGGAGATCTGGACCTGCAACGGTGCCGCCAACCAGAAGTGGGCCCGGCAGTAAGCGGAGACCAACGCGGCCCTGACTGAATGGCCAGGCGACCGCCCGGGACCGGGAGCTGGGTCAGGCCGGGCGCCGCGAACGCGGCGCCCGGCCTCTGGGCGTGTGGGGCGCCTTCATCCAGGTCCCGGCCCTCGGATCACGGACCGAGGCGTGACCCCATCCCCTGTACGGGTGGCCGCTCGCGCCGAGAGCCCGGCTGGATTACGCGGTTTCCTCGTCACCTGCTCCTGGGTCTGCCTACCTCTCATGTCCTGGCCGCGACGGGATGGGATACGATCGGCAGGGCCCGGACCGGCTGCTGCAGTCACCCGGATTGGCAGTACCTGTCGCGGCAGGCTTGCCGCGCTGGATCACTATGTCGCCTGCCTTGGCAGTGCGCGAGACGGCACTAAGATTCATCACCTTCACTGTGACGAATCCCGACCCCAACACACGCCACCCGACCGCGCTCGTGATCGCGGGCGCTGTGAGCTATATGTCCGTGCATACTGGAAACAGCCGGACTCCCATGGACTCAGCGGAACAGCACGGTCCCAGAAGCAACAGCCCGTGAGCTGGGTATCCCCAGCTCACGGGCCGTTCCGCAGGTAGTGGCAGGTGCTGGGTTCGATCCAGCGTAGGCTAAGCCGACGGTCTTACAGACCGCGTGCGCCATGAGGCGCACTGTTGTATCGCCCGCGCAGCGGGCAGAGATGAGAGGAGATATCTCTGGATCTGATGGCTTACCGGAATCCGAAAGGATACAAGGGAAAATAGCATGGTGCGCCGCGAGGCGCTTCACCGTATTCCCTGTGTAACAGGGAGGAACTTGGTGGGATGTTCCTGGGTCTGATGCCTTACCTGGCGCCGAAAGGTTAAGGGAACAGCA
>OBLT010002192.1_pt1 | contig 12294 bp, 11 predicted proteins | sample 1518721 | NCBI WGS metagenome assembly OBLT01 (sample SAMEA3539307, study PRJEB22396) | soil metagenome | biome: tundra; feature: field; material: soil | place: USA | collected 2010-05 | depth 0.15 m | reverse complement strand
GATCTACACTCTTTCCCTACACGACGCTCTTCCGATCTTATTAAAACTTGGCCATGCTTACTATCCAACTGGCGTAGAAAAAGAGAAGAAATCCCCCCCAGACCGCAGCGCCTTTTTTTTTAAATTCATTGCGTGAAGGAAAGGAGTACAGAATGAATCCAGTTACGGAAAGAACCCATCCAGATAGGCTTACTTGGCAAACCAGTGTCCAGATTTCACTATTCATTTTCCACTCGCAGAAAATATTTTTCGAAACAATGTACCAAGTTTCAATTTCCAGACCATAAATACAGCCTCCCTAACAATCTTTTTGGACATTTTGGAGGTACCGGCATGCCTATCAATGAAAATAATCGGAATTTCCCCAATCCTGAATCCTTTTTCAACACACCTGTAATTCATCTCAATCTGAAAAGAATACCCGTCAGATCTGATCCTGTCCAGGTCGACAGACTCAAGAACCTTTCTGCGGAAGCACTTGAAGCCTCCAGTACAATCAGAAACCCTCAACCCGGTAATAACCCTTGTGTATATGCTGGCACAATAGCTTAATATCAACCGCCTTATCGGCCAGTTAACTACGCTTACTCCATTAAGATAGCGAGAACCGATAACCAGATCGTATTCTCTGATTTTTTCCTGGAATATTGGAAGCATTGCCGGGTCATGGGAAAAGTCGGCATCCATTTCGATGATGTATTGAGCCCCCTTTTGCAATGCGTACTTGAAACCGGCACGATATGCTGAACCAAGACCGAGTTTTCCTTCCCGATGCATGATATTTATCCGAGGGTTTGCAGCCGCCAGGCGGTCAACTAATCGACCGGTACCGTCGGGGGAATTGTCATCGACCACCAGGACTTCAATATCATCAGATTGCCCTAGAATTTCCCCGACAAGCCGCTCAATATTGTCCCGCTCGTTATAAGTGGGGATTACTACCATTGTTTCCAAACTAGAATACCTCTGTACAGAAGCAGATTTTACGAGATTATAACAAACTTCCGATCTCAAACAATAAAAAAGGCCACGCAGTGCATGGCCTTCGATTTTTGGCGGGGTCGACGGGACTCGAACCCGCGGCCTCCGGCGTGACAGGCCGGCGTTATAACCGACTTAACTACAACCCCGCATATCGAAGTTAATTGTTTATCATGGTTTACAAATAAATGCAATACCCAATACCGACCATAAATCCCGAAATAACTATTTTTTTCGTAATCCCTTTAGAAATTCATCCGGACTCAACTCTATTTCTCTGAGAATTTCCCGCAAAAGCGGACGGGAGAGGTCTCTGCCGGGATGATTGGGTAGGGTTGTTGTTCTGCCGTCAGGATGACTGTAAAAGACATGACTCCCTTTTGCCTTACCGCTTCAAAACCAATTAGACCCAAAAGCCTATCCATGGTCTTGAAGTCAACGAGAACAAGCTTGGTCATGCGGCAACTTCTATCTGCTGAAGTCCGACAAAAGTCGGGAGATCGTCAAGATCGTCCTTGTACTCGTACAGGCAAATCTCAAGAACTTCTTTAATATTAGCATTGAGCTCGTCAAGGCTGGCCGCCTGAGTGTGGGCGCCAGTAATGCCGGGAACGATACCGATGTAGAGTTTGGTCTCCGGATCCCATTCAACATATGCGGTAAATTTCCTCATAAAAGTCCTCATGATGAAAAACATATTAGAATAATTAATCTTCAATGTCGAGAAGATATCGTCGAGATAGAAACTCACGTTTCCGATTCGGAAAGCGGGGATTTTTTGTCCTGGCAAGGAAATCAAGGGATTGCACGGAGGCGTACGACTGTACGCCGCACACGCAAGACCGCAGATTGACGCCGCCAGGGTGAAAAAGCACCCTTTCCGGGCGGAAACTTTCAGGTTCTGATCGGCAATACCTTCCCCGAAGAAGGAACCCCTTTAGGTAGAAAGAGATCAGGGCGAAGCCTCTGCAGGGCAACTGGAGGGGGGCCGTCAAAGGAGTAATTGGGAGAAAACTCGGGAACTATACGTCTCAGTGAAGTCATAACTTCGCCTATATCAAAGGCGGCGACCTGCCCGTTTAACAATTCAAGTTCGGAAGTAACTGACCCGTAATCGGAAGGTACGGCATCAAGAACCTTTATTTTTTGATGGCTGGTCGGCTTTACCCCTTCACCACTTATAAGAAGTTCCTCAAAGAGTTTCTCGCCCGGCCTCAATCCGGTGTATATGATTTCAATATCTTCATTCGGCACCAGGCCGGAAAGCCTGATCAACTCTTCCGCCAAATCAACGATTCGCACCGGGTCACCCATATCCAGCACGAAGATCTCGCCGCCGTTGCCTATGCATCCGGCCTGCAACACAAGCTGGGTTGCTTCAGGGATGGTCATAAAATACCTTACAACCCGTTTGTCGGTAACAGTAACCGGTCCGCCGTTTTTAATTTGCTCCTTGAATAAGGGAATTACGCTGCCGCTGCTGCCGAGAACATTGCCAAAACGGACGGTAGTAAACTTAGTCTGACTTTTTCTGGCAAGCGCCTGCACATAGATTTCAGCGACTCTTTTGGTGGCTCCCATCACATTGGTCGGATTCACCGCCTTGTCGGTAGAAATCAACACAAAATTCTTTACTCTGAACTGGTGTGCAGCATCGGCAACGATTTTAGTCCCGAAAACATTGTTGGCAACAGCCTCAACCGGATTATATTCCATCATAGGCACATGTTTGTATGCTGCTGCATGAAAGACTACGTCGGGTGCAAAATCATCAAATACCTTCTCCACCCTGTCCTTGTTTTTCACATCTCCTATTATTGGTATTATCCGGGAATTAGGATATGATGCAGCCAGTTCCTTTTCGATCTGGTAGAGCGGCGTCTCGGCATTTTCAAAGAGTATGATCTTCTGAGGGGCATAACGTGCCACCTGCCGGCATATCTCACTACCGATGCTTCCCGCAGCACCCGTTATCAAAACCTTTTTGCCGGTTAGATATTTGCCGATGCCCTGCTCATCAAGAATCACCGGCTCCCGGCCTAAGAGGTCTTCAATATCTACATCCTTGATCTGGGAAATAGACACTGTTCCGTCAATTATACCACTAATGCTCGGCAATATCTTGAACCTTACCCTGGCCTTCTGGCAGGAATTAAGAATATTCCTGACAACAAAACGGTCCGCCGACGGCATTGCGATGATAACATCTTCTATGTCATGCAATCTCACCAGAGCTTTCAAATGCTTGGTATCACCCAGAACAGGCAGCCCGTGCAGACGCATCCCATTCTTTTCCGGGGAATCATCAATGAAACCGATAACATTATACGCTGCAGATTGCTGCCTGCGTATCTCCTTCAGAAGAAGGCTTCCCGCTTCCCCGGCCCCGACAATAAGCGTCCGGAAACCTTTTCCCGCCCTGGGAATGACATAACTCTCCCTGATCACTCGCCAGACAAGCCGGCTGGCAGCAATCATGGCGAACAACACCAAGGAATCGAGCAGAAATATCGAACGTGGAATCGGCGCGAACTGTCGCATGTAAAGAACCGCAAACATTGCGGCAAGAGATGCAATGACAACACCTTTGAGAAGCTCTATGGCATCCTGAAGTGAAGCATAGCGCCATAGACTGCGGTAAAAACCTATCGAGATAAAGATAATCGGCTTAAGAATAATGACAACAAGAAGATAACTGATGAAAAGTTCGTGCTGGTCCGCAGGAACGCGGAAATCGAAGCGAAGCAGGAACGAGAGGTAAAGAGCCGCTCCCACCAAGATGATATCAAACAGGAAAACAAAAAGCCTTTTTCTTTGAAACATTGGTTATCCTAAGAAAGACTCGTGATGACTCAATAAACATATTTGATTTAAAACATTTTTCAAAAAAGATCAAGTTTTTATTAATTTGTTCATTTTATGATTGCCTTAAGGGTTCGTAAAATCAAAATAAAATCGACCCACAATGAACGCTCGGCCACATATCGCTGATAATAACCGATCTTCACGGGCATAACCTCTTCAATGTACGCCCTGTCAGGGTCGGTTGCCCGGCCCAGGATGGCATTTTCATCCCGGTATTCTATGGATGCGTAATCGGTAATGCCGGGTGGAACAGACAAAATCAGTTCACGCGCAGCTACCGGATAGATAGCAACATAGCGAGGGACTTCCGGGCGTGGTCCAACCAGGCTCATCTCCCCCAAAACAACATTAATTAACTGTGGAAGTTCATCTAACTTATAATGCCGGAGAAATCTGCCTGATCGGGTAATGCGCGGGTCTTCGCCAACGGTGATCTGCCTCCCCTTGGTTTCTGCATCTAGGCACATGGTTCTGAATTTAAAAATGCGAAATATCCTGCCATGCCGGCCAACCCGCTCCTGCCTGAAAAATACCGGCCCACGGCTATCGAGTTTTATCCAGACCGCCACCAACAATAACAGGGGCGCCAAAAAAAACACCCCCAATATTGAAAAGAGCAGATCAAAGACTCGTTTGAGAATCATCCCAATATGTCCCGCACCGAATCAATTACCCTTTGCTGGTCATCATCCGTCATTCTCGTAAACAACGGCAGGCTAACCACTCGTTCATAAGACTGCAGCGCTTGAGGAAAATCAGCCGGTGCTAAATTATATCTCTCCCGCCAGTACGGATGAAGATGGAGCGGAATAAAATGGACACTGCAACCAATGCCTTTTTCCGCCATTAACTCTATGAAGCGGTCACGTGCAACACGCGCATTATCAGCAATACGGATCACATAAAGATGCCATGCATGCAGATCGCCGGCAGGAGCCTTTGGTGGAAGAATCAAAGGGAGATCATGGAATCCATTATCATACCGGGCAGCCATAACTTCACGCTTTTCCTGAAAAACCCAGGCCTTCTTCAATTGATGAATCCCCAGGGACGCTGCCACATCGGTCATATTATACTTGCAACCGGGGGCGACAACCTCGTAATGCCAAGATGGTTTTGTAGAAGTATAGCGATCAAAGGCATCACGGCTGATGCCATGCAGACGCATGATCCGGCAGCGTTTAGCCAGATCAGGGTTACGCGTGACGATCATTCCCCCTTCACCGGTGGTAATAGTCTTGGTAGCATAGAAACTATAGACCGTAGCATCGCTATCCAGGGAACCGACCAAGCTCCCATTGCAGGTAGTCGGCAGGGCATGCGCCGCATCCTCGATCACCTTAAGGGAATGTTTTCTGGCTAACGCCAGAATGGCATTCATATCACAGGACAGTCCGGCAAAATGCACCGGAATTATCGCCTTGGTACGTGGAGTAATAGCAGCCTCTATCAGCACAGGATTTATATTAAAAGTAGCAGGATCTATATCGACAAATACAGGGTCCGCTCCCAGATAGCGCACCACCTCTGCGGTCGCGGTGAAGGTATAGGTCGTGGTAATCACCTCATCGCCAGGTCCTATGCCGACTGCTTCCAACGCCAGATGCAGGCCGGCCGTAGCCGAGTTGACGGCGATGGCTTCAGTTCCATTGCCTGCAAAGACAGCAAAGTCTTCTTCAAAACGCTTTGTCTTCGGGCCGGTTGTCAACCAGCCGGACCGGAGAGAGTCAAGAACTTCGTTTATCTCATCTTCACCGATATCAGGAAGGGCAAATGGCAAAAATAAGGTATTTGCGTCCGTCATAGTTCGACATCCATTCAAGTAATATTGTAAATCAACAGCTTTTTTATATGTTTCAGTTATTGTAGTTATTTTCTTGTTGATTTAGATAAACTCAAGTCACATTTTCAATTTCAGGGAGCGATTTTCTTGGCCATTTCAAATGAGCAACTTCTTGATAGAAATCAAGTGTTTCCTGTGTCACCTTTTCCCAAGAAAAACGTCGTGCCCATTCAAGTCCCGCAGCAACCACGTTACAGCGATACCCGACATCCTCAAGTCGATTGATTAAAGAAACGAAAGCATCGGGGGAATCTTCATCAGCCAACAGCCCAACGTTGCCACAGACCTCAGGAATAGATGACGATCTCATCGCAACAACCGGACACCCCGACTGCATAGCCTCCAGAATCGGCAGGCCGAATCCCTCATATTTCGACGGATATAAAAGACAAAAAGCATTGTTATAGAGGTAGTTGAGTTCAAGCAAACTTACCCGGCAAAATATACGATAACGCCCAGGGATTAATCGTTCCAACATGCTTGTTTCATGCCGACTAATCTTACCCCCACCTGCCAACACCAGCGTTACGCCAGGAATCGCTGCTACTGTTTCAACCGCAATTGAAAAGTTTTTATGAAAGACCCTCTCTCCAACATACAATATATACTTTAAAACTTTCAGCTCTTTATACTCGCCTGGCAACTCATTAAGATCAAGTCCCTTTTCCAATGGATGAAAATTTTTATCAACCGCAAGAGGGATGACTTTAACAGGTTTGGTTGCCGTCCAGGGATAGTAGGTCTCCATATCCCTTTGTGTATTCATTGATATACAGATTATACCGTCCGCAGCACGTAATGCAGCTTTTTTCTGCAACATATGTATAACTTTTGGTAAACCAAAGCGATATCTTTCATATATGCAGTCGTAAACAGTGACTATAGTAGCTATAGAACGATCATGAGTAATCCGGTAATAACTTGAATGGAAAATAGAACCTGCTTCAAGTGGTACAGTTATAGGAAGAAACCGCTGCAACATCAGTGGCATTTGCCTTTCCTTTACGACAATTGTGCTCGCCTTTTCATTCGCTTGACGAAAGATATTTTGCCTTTTTTTTACCCTCTCAATACAAACAATATCTTCTCCAACCAACCTCAGCTGATCCGCAAGTCCGGCACAATAAGACGATGCCCCGCCAGCCTGTTGCAAGTCAAAGATTAAGGTATCGAGATATATTTTCATATTTTAGTAAGTTGTGAATTGGTTGATAAAGATAAAATCCTGAATCCTTTTCTTTCATCTTTATCAATATGGGGTATGCTCTGTATAAAAGGTTTCAAAACTATCATTTGGATAGGTTTATCCAGTACTCATTCATTCTACGTCCTTCAGGTGTAACATAATGGCGCTCTATTGAAAATCCAAGCCTTTCGTAAAATACATTTACTGAATCATTGTTATCCCGATCTGTTGTCAAAAAAACTCTTTTGCAACCACGTTTGAAAGCTTCACTCAAAAACGCCTGAACAAGAAGTTTTCCTGCACCGGTCCCTTGTAACTCCGGCAGCACTCCAATGGAAAACAGGCCGGCAACATCTTCGCCGCCAGGATTTTCAGATGGGTGTAAAACAGCCTTGGCAACACGACCAATAACAGAGGGCTTGCGTAAGACAGGTGCAATAGAAGCCAGTGAAAACTTAAGCCAATCCTTTTTCAAGAGACGCGAATAGAATCCTCGTGGATTGGATGTACCTGCAACAAATCCGGCCGGAATACCTCTATCGTTACAGTAAACAAAAGCGATGCCCTCAGGAGCTGAACAGATACCGGAATAGAATATTGAAAGAAACCGGGGACCCAGGAATGAAAGAAAAAACCCTTGAAAACTGGCAAGATGGACAATAACAACTTGATTAACGTGACTTTTGATCATACTTATTATCATTTAATTACACCCACTGCTTACGACAAACTTGTAAAATTGTCTCAGCCATACGATTAACTCCGGATGATTTCGAAAAATGGGTCAACCCAAATCTTTTAGCATTTTCTCCACATGTTACAAGTCTATCTTGAGTTAATTGAGCCACCATTTTCATCGTATTAACCAGCCATGTTAGATTTTCTGCTTCACCAACCCATCCGCACTCTGCCTCAGTTACAAAACGAGCTGTGTCACTTTCACCATCTACAGTTGCGATAACCGGTTTTGCAGAAAACATGTATGAGGGAAGCTTGGATGGAACAGAGCTTAGCCCTGCCATGCGCTTCATGGGTAGCATACATACATGTGCCATATTTTGCAATATGGGCCCATTTGAAACATCAGGATCAGAGATGAAAAAGACATTAGAAAGATTTAGCCGGTGTACCAAGGCAACACAATCGGATTTTGACGCCCCATCACCGACGATTATTAACTGCGAATCAGATATTTCCGCTTCGGCAAAGGCACGGATTAGAAAATCAACCCCGGCTACGGGCCCTATGTTTCCCAGAAAAAGAAATGTGAACAGATTATCCTGAATTCCATACATTCGGCAGCAATCTGATCTAGTAGGGATGTTTTCAAAGATAGTTTCATCCTGCCATGTCGATATTGTAATTATGCGTTCAGCAGGAATATTTCGACTTTCAATGTATAAACGACGCATGTTTTCCGAAATCACTACAAGAAAAGTCGATGCTCTTGTAATCCAGGCATCAAGCTTCTTCAACGGAAAATTGATTATGGTGCGAAATATCATTGGAAATCTGATGGTTAACGCTTCCGGATAAACATCCATTATCTGCAGAACCATAGGTATATCATGCATTATTGTGAAGTACGCAATAAGGGCCTGCGCAAATAACGGCCAGGAGTTTACATAAATAACATCCGGCTTTTCCTTTTCAGCAGCAAGGTATTTGGTTACCTCTCGGCCAAAGCTGAAACTCTCCCACATCCTTTTGACCAATCTGGACTCAGGAGACGCAAAGGTCGGCAAACGAACAATCTTTACGTTATCTTCATTGATAATAATTGGTGCGTGAGGATTTCTATACTGAACGTAATCAGAATGAATAGGTCGCGAGGGTTGAGGGCAAACAACAGTCACCTTGTGCCCACTGTCAGCCAGATAATGCGACAGGTCCCACGCCATACGTGCCGAAACCATCGGTTCCGGAGGATAAACAGCACTGATGATGACAACATGCAAAGTAATTTTATCCATTCATTATCGCGACAGTGCCGGCCGTTTCAAATCCGGGCATTGAATGCATCGGGTATTTTCAATATTTTTTCCACACATTCCGGTTAACGTAGTCTGTGTAGCTCAGAATGATGCGGAGCAACTTCTCGGACACATTCGGCATCGAATAATCAGCCACCCGGCGTAGCGTTCTTTCTGCACCGCGATGCTGGCTCTTCAGCACTTCAAGCCCCTGCATAACTCGTTCAATCTCCATGCCAGTCATAATAACCGACGCTTCTTCCATTCCTTCCGGTCGTTCATGGGCCTCTCGTATATTAAGGGCCGGAAAGTTGAGGATAGACGATTCTTCAGTTATTGTACCGCTGTCCGACAGTACGGCATAAGCATGATTCTGGAGATGCACATAATCTACAAAACCGAGCGGTTTCAGAAGTTCAACCTTTTCGTCAAACTTCAACCCCTTAACTTCAATTCTTTTTCTGGTGCGCGGATGCGTTGAAACTATTACCCGCTTACCGTAAGATTCTGCAATACCGTTGAGTATCGCCGCAAGTTTAACAATATTAATTTCAGAATCAACATTCTCCTCACGATGGGCGCTTACCACAAAGTAATCCTGGGGGCTTAAATCAAGCCGGCTCAAAACGTCTGAAGCATCAATCTTCGTCATGTAATGATTCAACACCTCAAACATGGGGCTGCCGGTCTTTATGACCCGTTCAGGCGGCAACCCTTCCCGCAGCAGGTATTCACGAGCAATGTCACTGTAGGTAAGGTTTATATCACTTATATGATCTACGATCTTCCGGTTGGTCTCTTCCGGCACCCGTTGGTCGAAGCAGCGATTGCCCGCCTCCATGTGGAAAATGGGGATTTTGCGCCGCTTTGCAGGAATTGCGGCCAGACAACTGTTGGTATCTCCGAGAACCAGGAATGCCTCTGGTTGAGTCTCCTCAAGTAAAGGATCGATTTTTATGATCATTTGACCAATGGTCTCGGCGGCAGATACGCCAGCCGCGCCCAGGAAGTGGTCCGGTTTGCGAATCTCCAGGTCGTTGAAAAATATCTCGTTTAGTTCGTAGTCATAATTCTGGCCGGTATGCACGAGAATATGCTCAGTGTGTTGGTCGAGCTTGGCGATCACGCGAGAAAGGCGGATAATTTCAGGACGTGTGCCGACGACAGTCATAATTTTCATTTTCTTCATATGTACTCCAATCAGCCATCAATGGCATGAATATATGATATTGAAAACCAACCTTAAAAATCCTGGACTCCCTTATTCCTGTTTATATACCGGGTCAAAATAAGTATCAGGCTTCTCAGGATTAAATATCTGATTTGCCCAGAACAGCACAATCATTTCACTATCCCCAAGGTTTTCGATATTGTGCGTATAGCCGGGTGGAATATCCACTACCTCCCATTTTGCTCCTGACACAGGATATTCAATCACCTCATCCGAGAAGATATGCCGGAACCGTATGGCAGCCTGGCCCTGGAGCACACAGAACTTCTCGATTTTTGTGTCGTGATAGTGATTGCCTCGCGTTATGCCGCAATGAGTGCTTGAGACGAACATTTGTCCGAATTTTTCTGACTTGATCAATTCTGCCAGACTTCCCCTGTTGTCGGTTTTGATATCAAGCGGGTAGGAAAATTGATCTTTTGCCAGGTATGAAAGAAAGGTAGCATGCAGTTTGCGTGTGAATTCATCTGATAAATCGGGGACCACCAGAGTCCGACGCACATCACTCAGTTGATGGACTTTGCCTGCCAGTTCTTCCAGGGAAATTGTGTAGATCGGTCCTACCGTCAGGTAGGTACTGGAGGCAGGAGTTCGACCATCTAAAATTTCGAGGAAGGCGCTAATAACATCATCGATATAAACCAGATCCACCAGATGGTTCGGGTTGGATATTGTAATGGGGAGGCCATTGGCAATGTTATGGCAAAAGGTTGACACGACCGAGTTATAGTTGGGGCGAGACCACTTACCAAAAACATTGGTAAGTCGGTAAACATAAACCGGTGAGCATGTTTTATTACCATAGGCAAATACGGCATCCTCGGCTTGCAGCTTGCTGATTCCGTAAGGATTATCTAACTCTGCCTGGGTTGAGGATGTAATTATTATAGGAGTCTTTTTATTATCTTCAACAAGTTGTGAAATTATGGTCTGGGTTAGGCCAACATTACCAAAACGGAACTCATCCTCATGCTGGGGGCGGTTGACCCCGGCCAAGTGAAAGATTATATCCGCCTCCTTCAACAAGCCTGCCAGACAGGCAGGGTCATCATCGATATCGAAGCATGCGACAATTATATCCGCATGCCGGAACAAGGCCGCAGCCAGATTTTTTCCTATAAAACCATTTGAACCGGTTATCAGAACAGTTTTCATAATTTCCCTCAATTTATCCATATTGCAGTCTGGTCAAGCAGGATGAATCAGGTTAATCTTTTCGATTTATTAGTTTCTGACTTATGAGGCTCTTGCAAAATGTTTGTCATCCCCGAACGATTCTATCGGGGATCCAGTATTTTCAAACTGTTAGAATCTGGATTCCGGCTTAAAGCCTGCCGGAATGACATCTTTTTAGACTTTTGCAAGAGGCTCTTATATAATCCAATTTCAGAATGACACAGCCGGGGCGAAAAAGCACATGCTCCGGGCAGAAACTAATTATCTGCCCGCTTCAATTCGCGCCCACGCCATATATTCACTGAGCCCATCCTCCAGCGGAACTACCGGATCGAAACCATACGCCGTCCGGGCGGCGGAGATGTCGGCCAGGCTATGCCGAACGTCCCCCGGCCGCAAGAGACCGTAGTGGACCTCCGGTACGATGCCGGAGGCTGCGCCGAGAAGTTCCACCAATCGGTTAATGGTGATTCTGCTGCCGCTGCCGGTGTTGAACGCCCCTGAAACTCCAACTGAACGGGCCGCCCTGATGTTCGCCTGGACCACGTCCCGAACGTTGATAAAATCGCGTGTCTGCTCCCCGTCACCAAAGATGGTCAGGGGCTCCCCCTGAAGCATCTTGAAAGCAAATATGGGAATCACGTTGCCATAGGCGTCGAAGCGCTGATTGGGACCATAGACGTTGAAATAGCGGAGGCAGATCGCCTCCATATCATAGAGCTTGGCAAAGGAGAGACACTCCTTTTCCATGCAGAGCTTAGAACTCCCGTAGGGGGAATCGGGCTCTACCGGATGGTCCTCTCTGATGGGGAGGGTCTTTAACTCTCCGAAAATACCCGCCGATGACGAGGCGATAATCTTGCGCACCCCCGCCTTCCGTGCAGCTTCGAGAACTTTGATGGTGCCGATGACGTTGATCTCGGCATCGAGAACCGGCTGATCAATGGAACGCTTGTTCCCCACCGATGCCGCCAGGTGAAAAACCACCTCCACCCCTTTGATGGCATCGGTAACAGCCGAATCGTCACGGATGTCCCCC
>OBLT010002188.1_pt1 | contig 12303 bp, 10 predicted proteins | sample 1518721 | NCBI WGS metagenome assembly OBLT01 (sample SAMEA3539307, study PRJEB22396) | soil metagenome | biome: tundra; feature: field; material: soil | place: USA | collected 2010-05 | depth 0.15 m | reverse complement strand
CCGCCTCTATGTGGTCACCGGAGCGCGTGAGGAGCAGGGCGATCTCGCAGCCTTTCTCGCGACCGTCCTCGAAGCGGGCGCGGACATCGTCCAGTTGCGCCAGAAGGACGCGGAGGCTGGTGACATCCTCCGCTGGAGCAGCGACTTCCGCGTCGCCGCGCACCGGTACGGCGCGCTCTTCGTGATCAACGACCGCCCCGACCTCGCCACCGCCGCCGGCGCTGACGGCGTCCACCTCGGCCAGAACGACCTGCCACCGGCGTGGGCGCGTCGGGTGGTCGGGCCCGACGTGATCATCGGTCTGTCGACGCACTCCGTGGCGGAGTTCGACGCCGGCGCGCCTGAGGCCGACTACCTGTGCGCTGGTCCCCTCTACGCCACGCCGACCAAGCCGGGGCGGCCGGCGACGGGCCTCGGGATCGTGGCCCACGCGACCTCCCGTGAGCGCGACGGCTCGGAGCAGCGACCGTGGTTCGCCATCGGCGGCATCGACGCTGAGTCCCTGCCCGATGTCGTCAGCGCTGGGGCGGCGCGGATCGTGGTGGTGCGCGCGGCCGCCGGACCTGATCCCGGCGGCGCCGTCAGAACTCTGCTGGAAGGACTGGACACGAGCCTCGTCAGGTAGCCATCGCAACGCGCGGCTGCAGATGATGGGACCTCAACAACCGTTAAGCGTCCCTTAACCATCTCGCTGTGTCGACCTTAACGAGTCGATCGGCACGATAGAGCAGTGCAATCGCCGGGGCGCGGATGAGAAACGGGGTACGAGGGCTGAGATGACCGTGGAGATCGAACCTGTGCTGAACCGTGAGCGCCCATTCTGGCGTCGCCGAGCGAGTGCGCAGGGGGCTTTGACACTGCTGGTGGGGGGCTCGATGCTCGCCGCCTGCGGGTCCGGTGGCACGGCTGCCACGTCGGCCCCGAGCGCAACGCCGACGCCCGTCTGCACCGGGACCACGGCAAATCCCGGCTATGCCAACGGCCTCGCTCTCGTCGCCGGCCAGGCGACGACGCTGAGTGGGGCCGGCTCGACATTTGTCGCTCCAATGATGTCCGTCTGGACCAAGGCCTACGCCACCTCCAACGGGGTCCAGGTGGCATACCAGTCCGTTGGCTCGGGTGCCGGCATCGCGCAGCTGCAGGCAGAGACGGTCGACTTCGGCGATTCGGATGCGTTCATGAAGGACTCCGACATCGCCAAAGCCAAGGGCGGCCCGGTGGTGCAGATCCCGCTCGTGCAGGCGCCGGTCGTCGTGGTCTACAACCTTCCCGGCATTGCAAGTGGTCTCAAGTTCGATGGCGACACGCTGGGCAAGATCTTCTCGGGCGCCATCACGGTATGGAATGACGCGGCGATCAAGGCCTTGAACCCCGGGATCACCCTGCCGAGCACCCCCATTGCCGTCGCCCACCGTTCGGACGGTTCGGGGACAACCGCCATCTTCACCGACTTCCTCACTCAGACGAGTCCTGTCTGGGTGACCGCCCTGGGCGGATCGACCACCAGCGTTGGTAAGACGGTGGCATGGCCGGTTGGAATCGGCGGCAAGGGCAACGATGGGGTGTCCGCCGTCGTCAGCCAAACGTCCGGTGGCATCGGGTACGTCGAGCTCGATTACGCCATCGCGCAGCACCAGACCTACGGAGACGTCAAGAACAAGGCAGGCTTGTTCATCGAGCCGTGCGAGCAGACTGCTGCTGCTGCCACTGCCGGGATCACCAGCTACCCAGCCGACCTGCGGGTCGATATCGTCAACCAGTCGTCGAACCCTCAGTCGTATCCGATCACCGGATTGACATGGGCGCTGATTTACCAGAATCAGACCAAGGCTGCGACGGCGGCTGCGCTCGTCAACTTCCTCTCGTGGGTTCTGACCAAAGGTCAAGATCTCACGGGATCAGTGAACTACACGCCACTGGGAGCGACGCTGCAGGCCCTGTGTATTGCCCAACTCAAGAAGATCACGGTCAACGGTACCCCCGTCTCGCCGTGAGTCGACAACCACATTGACTGTGGTGAACCGCTGATGCCGCCGCCAGCTGAGGTTGGCGGCGGCATCGCCGCCTCTGGCGTTCGGGTGCCGCCGATACTCCTGAAACGCGGCCGGCCCCGCATCGCCGACCGGATCTTCGGTACCAGCGTTTCGATGATGGGCGGGATCGTGCTCGTCGTGATCGCGGGGATGGTCGTGTTCCTGGTGCTCGAAGGCCTTCCCGCCATGCAGCACTATGGCTTTTTCTCGTTCATCACGAGTTCGCGGTGGACCCCGTCGACCGCTTCCCCGGACGCTTCGCATCCGAATCCATACGGCATCCTGCAGTTCATCTATGGAACGATGCTCACCTCCATCATCGGAATGATCATCGCCGTCCCACTCGCTGTCGGGGCGGCGCTCGTCATTACGGAGGTCGCACCGCAACGCATCAAGGGTCCGCTCTCTGCGCTGGTGGATCTGCTGGCAGCGGTACCCAGCGTGGTCTATGGATTTTGGGGAGTCTTCGCACTCATTCCCGCGATCAAACCGGTCGTGAATTTCCTGACCACGACGCTCGGAACCGTCCCGGTGATCGGTGTTGCTTTCCAGGGTCCATTTTTCGGATATTCGTACTTCACCGCGGGACTGGTGCTCGCGATCATGGTCCTGCCGATCATCGCCGCCGTCTGCCGCGAGGTCTTCCGGAGTACGCCGCGGAACGAGAAGGAGGCGGCACTGGCTCTGGGCGCTACGCGGTGGGAGACGATCCGTATCGCGGTGCTTCCGCGGGCACGTTCGGGCATCGTCGGAGCATCGTTGCTCGGTCTCGGGCGCGCTTTGGGAGAGACCATCGCGGTAACCATGGTGATCGGCAATGCGGTGCTGCACATCAACTCCAGCATCTTTGCGCAAGGCGCGACCATGTCGAGCGTTATCGCCAACGAATTCACTGAGGCCACCGAGCCCTACCATCTGTCGGCGTTGTTCGTCGTGGGTTTCTGGCTCTTGATCGTCGCGCTGGCAGTGAACATACTTGCGCGCCTCATTGCACGCCGTGGGGTGGCGCTGTGACGCAACTCGCGCTCGGCACGCCTGGGCTTCGCAACCGCCCAGCCTTGCGCCGGCGACGCGCGAAGAGTGCGCTGCTCGTGGGCTTGCTGATCGCGGCGGTGGTGGTGGCGGTCGGGGTGCTCGCCTGGGTGCTCATCTACGTCGCGATCCAGGGCGCTGGTGCATTGAATCTTGGTTTCCTCAGCAACACCCCGCCGGGCAACCCGTCGGCTCCCGGCGGCGGCTTCTATAACGGAATTGTCGGGAGCCTTATCATCGTCGGCATCGCGGCGGCGATCGCGATCCCCCTCGGGATCGGCGCAGCGATCTACCTGGTGGAGTATGGGCGGGGCCGGCTCTCTTCCACGATTCGTTTCTTCAATGATGTGCTAATTGGGATTCCGACCATCGTCACCGGCGCTTTCATCTACGCGATCTGGGTGACCCGGTTCGGCTTCTCGGGTTTCGCTGGATCGCTGGCACTCGCAATCGTCATGCTGCCGCTCGTGACTCGGACGACTGAGGAGATGCTGCGGCTGGTACCGAATGAGCTCCGGGAAGGGAGTCTGGCGCTCGGAGCCACTCGTAGTCAGACGGTGATGCGGGTCTGCATCCCGACCGCGCTGCCTGGAATCATCACCGGAGCCATGCTGGCGATCGCGCGCGCCATGGGGGAGACCGCCCCGCTGCTCCTGACCACCCTTGGCAATGACCTCTTCATCGAGTACAACCCGGCGAAGCGCATGTCGACACTCTCCCTGCAGATCTTCGACAATGCGGTCACAGGGTTTCAGGAAGCTCAAGCCCGCGCATGGGCGGGAGCGCTCACACTCATCGCCATCGTGCTGATCTTCACCTTCGCTGCTCGCTTCTTCGGCCGTCGAGTACGTACGTCGAATGCCTGACGTGGCCACTGAACCTGCGCCTGCCACGACGAAGGTGGAGGACACGACCGCCACCCCCGAGAAATCGACCGAAGGTTTGTCGATCGAGAAGCTCAACGCCTGGTTCGGCAAGCACCACGTGGTGGCTGACGTGGACCTGACGGCCCCGGCCCACCGGGTGACCGCCCTCATTGGTCCCTCTGGTTGCGGGAAGAGCACGCTCTTGCGCTGTGTGAATCGCATGCATGAGATCGTGCCCGGTGCGCGAGTCCAAGGCCGGGTGATGTTCGGGGGGCAGAATGTCTACGATCCCGACATCGACCCGGGCTCTGTGCGCAGCGAGATCGGTATGGTGTTCCAGCGGCCGAACCCATTTCCGACCATGTCGATCTTCGAGAACGCGATCATCGGCGTGCGGCTCGCCAAGTCCGCGGGGAGTCGGAAGCTGGACGACATCGCAGAGAGCGCGCTGCGCCGCGCTCAGCTGTGGGATGAGGTCAAAGACCGCCTCAACAAGCCGGCGGTGAGCCTCTCTGGCGGGCAGCAGCAGCGGCTGTGCATTGCACGTGCTGTGGCGGTGGATCCCGCGCTCCTGCTCATGGATGAGCCGTGCTCTGCGCTGGACCCAATAGCGACCTTCAAGATCGAAGAGCTCATCCGCGAGATCGCCGATCAATACACCGTGATCATCGTGACGCACAACATGCAGCAGGCCGCGCGAGTCTCGCAATTCACTGGCTTCATGACGATCGAGCACGCCGGTGAGCCGGGCCGGCTGATTGAATTCGGCGCAACCGATCAAATCTTTGGGTCGCCGGCTCAGCCGGCGACCGAAGCGTATGTGAGCGGGAGGATGGGATGAGATGGCGAGTGAATTGAGCATCATGGGGCTGCTGAAGGAGGATGACCGGGGTAAGGGACGCCCGGCGCGACCCAGCGTCGTGCAGGTGGAGAACCCCGCCGTGAGTACCCGGCACGTGAATGCGCGCTATGGGTCGTTCCTCGCGCTTCGCGACGTCTCGATTTCAGCGCCCCAGGGCGAGATCTCGGCGATCATCGGTCCCTCCGGCTGCGGCAAGTCCACGCTGTTGCGCAGCCTCAACCGCATCAACGACCTGATCCCCTCGTTCAGCCTCGAGGGTGAGGTCCTGGTCGGCGATCAGGACGTCTATGCGTCGGAGGTCGAAGTCGCGAGTCTGCGCCGGCGCGTCGGCATGCTGTTCCAACGTCCGGCGCCCTTCCCGATGAGCATCTACGACAATGTGATCTACAGCCTGCGTCTCGACGGGCGCCAGACCAGGGCGACCCTCGATGAGGCGGTGGAGCGCTGCCTGCGACAGACGGCGCTCTGGGATGAGGTGAAGGACCGTCTCAAGGCGGCAGCCACGGGGCTGTCCGGGGGGCAACAACAGCGCTTGTGCCTGGCGCGCACCCTGGCCGCGGGAAGCGACGTCATCCTCATGGATGAGCCATGCGCTGCGCTCGATCCCATCTCGACGCTGCGGATCGAGGAACTGATGCGGGCGCTGCGCGGGACGGTGACGATCATCATCGTGACCCACAACCTGCAACAGGCCGCGCGAGTGAGCGACTACACAGCGTTCATGCTGATGGGCGATGGTCGCGCTGGGGAGCTGGTTGAGCTCGGCAAGACCGATGAGATGTTCAAGGATCCAGTGGACAAACGCACCGAGGACTACATCACGGGGAGATTCGGGTGAGCCAGCCGACTCCGGCAAGCACGCCGGTCACGCATCGACCCGTCTTCCAGGCGGAACTCGATGCCATCCGCGCTTCGATCGTTGAGCTCACCAAGCAGGTTGAGGTTGCGATCGAACGCGCCGTCTGGGGCTTGCGGGAGCGCAACCCGGATATCTGCACGTCGGTCATCGAGGGCGATGCCGCCATCAATGAGCAGCACCGCAAGATCCGGGACGCCTGCTTTCACGTGATACTCACGCAGGCTCCCGTGGCGCGCGACCTGCGCGACATTCACGGCTTCGATCACATGGCATCGGAGTTGGAGCGGATGGCAGACCATTGCGTGTCGATCGCCAGGATCGGCAGGTCGATGACGGAGTTGCCGGACGTCCCGTCGTCGGAGCCGCTCGGAGTGCTCGCCGAGCAGGCCGAAACGCAGGTGCGCGACATTCTGGCGGCCTTCGAGGCACACGACACACTGGCTGCACGCGACATCGCTCGCCGCGACAGCATGGTGGACATGAAGTACCGGCAGATTTTCGCTCTGTACGTCGACCAGATGACGGCCGACGGGAGTCTGGCGCCCCGAGCCACCGGGTTGGTGTTCGTGGCGCACTACCTGGAGCGGATCGGCGACCGGGTGACGAATATCGCGGAGGAGTTGATCTTTGCGGAGACGGGTGGTCTCGAAGATCTAGGGTAGGTCCGGCCGTCAAATACCTACGGTGTGCCCGAGACCCACTTGTCGCTGAAGCCCTGGCCGTTTGATGTCAGTGCGGATGGCACCGCGCGGTTGCCTGAGGCGCCGGTCATGGTGATCGAGACGTGGGTGAACGCGGCGATGGCGGATGGGTTGGCGCCGTTCGGTGCCTGGCTCGCAAAGCCCGCGGTGAACTTGATCGGCTTGAACTTCGGCAGGTAGGCGATCTGGCCCCCGAAACTCGGGGACTCGACGATCCACTCCGCAGAGCTTCGGGTACACGGAGTCGAGCAGGCTTCGAGCTTGTTCAGGGAATTACCACTCGTCAAGTCCTTGACCAGGATGTCGAACGGCTTCTTCTGTCCGGCTGTGTAGGTGACCGATGCGAACATCTTGTCCCCGACCTTGACCGAGAAAACCTCCTGAACGGCATTCGTCGGGTACATCTCCCACCACGCCATGTGCGTGCCTTGGCTCTTGCCGCTGCAGACGGCGATGGTGCCGCCCTGCTCAACGGTCAGTGAGGAATACCCGTCGAGACCCACCCAGATCACCGAGGACTCGGGCGAATTCCCATCGCACGTATACGAGGGTTCGGTCCAGTTCGCCTCCACGAATGTGTAGGTGCCGCTCTGCGTATCCGCGTAGCCCGACCAGTTGTGGCTCGTTCCTCCGTGGACGCGCAGCGCCACGCCTCCGGCGGTCAGCGCAGGTGCGGCCGACGCCAGCGGCGCCGCGGCAAGCGACAACACACCGGCCACCCCGACCCCAAGCCATCGAACGTGCTTCATGACTGCCCTCTCATCACGTGTCTTCTGATGCTTGTCCCGGCGCTTCGGTCGAGGGATTCTCCTGGTCACGCCTCTTCCCGACGAGTGAATAATACGCGTCACGAGCGATTGCCATGCTCCGTCTCGGATCTTGCGCGGGATTGCGGGGTAGGATGGGGCTCCGTGGAGTTCTGTCGATGAGCAGCATCTTCCGGCGCCGGCGCCCGGAACCCCCAGCCCCGCCGCCGCCGCCGCCAGAGCCCGAGCCGACCGGCATCGATTGCAGCGTGCCCGGATGCCCCAACGGCAACGCGCTGACCTGTGACTACCGCGATCGCCGCGGGCACATGTGCCAGCTGTCCTTCTGCCCCGACCACGGGGACGTGATCCAGGGAGTCCCGTACTGCCGGCGTCACGCGAGCACAGTGCGGGCGATCGGGTCGCTTGCCACCGATCCCAACGCGCGGCCCGACGTCAACGACCGCACGCCGTCGCTGGTCAGCTGGATCTCACGTGAGCTGGACGGGCACATCAGGGCGCAGTTGGAAGCCACGGCGCGCGAAGGCGAAACCGTCGTGGTGGATGATGCGGTTCATCTCTCACGCGATCACAACCGGAACCTCCGCTGGGAGCGGAGCTGGCGGCTCGTGGAACACACCGGCCTGGTCCTCAAGATCAGCGTCAACGTATCCGAGGAAAATGATGCGCTGGTGCGGATCAACGTCGGGAGTGAGATGGTCGCCGACGGGATTCCGCCGTGGATCGCACGCCGCAGGATGGGTGAGGACGTCGACGTTGCGATCGACGTCGCGCAGCGGCAGCTCTTCTATAAGTACCTACAGGAGAGCATCGCCAACGCCGTGGCCGAGTTCCGAGTCGGCGGCAGTCGTCCGCACGGCCACTGAACCGGCTCTCTGGTTGGCTACCCTGTCGTCTGCGGCAGATGGGCCGCGAACCCAACAGGAGAGTCGATGAGCGCCGAGACATATCTGGATAACACCGGTCGGGACGACGTCCTCGGCGGCGGCGCGAGGAGGATCCCGATCACCACCCCGAAAGGGGAGTTCCATGTCTGGACCAAGCGCTTCGGCAACAACCCCACTGCGAAGTTGCTGTTTCTGCACGGCGGCCCGGCTGCGACCCACGAGTACTTCGAGGCGTCCGACTCCTACCTTCCGGCGGCAGGTATCGAGTACTACTACTACGATCAGCTTGGCTCGTTCTACAGCGACCAGCCTGATGACCCCGACCTCTGGCGGCTCGACCGCTTCGTCGACGAGGTCGAGCAGGTGCGTATCGCCCTTGGACTCGACGCCGGGAACTTCTTTCTTCTGGGTCACTCATGGGGCGGCATCCTCGCCACCGAGTACGCGCTCAAGTACCAGCACAACCTGAAAGGGCTGGTGATCTCCAACATGATGATGAGCATCCCCGCATACAACGAGTACGCGCGCAGCGTGCTGATGCCCGCGATGGACCAGGAGGTGCTCGCGGAGATCAAGGGGCTCGAAGGATCAGGGGAGACCGAGACACCTCGATATATGGAACTGCTCAACGACCATTACCTCAAGCACGTTCTCAGGCTGCCCGCCGACGAGTGGCCGGACCCGGTCAACCGCGCGTTCGCCCGTATCAACCGATCGATCTATGTGCCGATGCAGGGACCGAGCGAACTCGGCGCGAGCGGGCTCCTGGAGAACTGGGACAGGACCAACGACCTGGAGACCATCAACGTGCCCACCCTGGTGATCGGCGCCACGTACGACACCATGGACCCGGCCCACATGGAGATGGTGGCCGGCCGGATTCCTCACGGCCGCTTCCTGCTCTGCCGAAACGGCAGTCACATGGCCATGTACGACGACCAGGTGACCTATTTCCGCGGGCTCATCGACTTCATCGTCGACATCGATCACTCGAGCGCCGCCTCGCACCTGCGGTGACGCCCGGAGGGTCTGCCCGGCCCTCAACCCCCTATCCTGTGCCCCGTGCGGGCTCCCCAGGATCGGCTCGGTGACGCTGCGCCGGGGCAGCGGCGCTCGCTTTGGCGGATCTGTTTCGAGGCGTTGCTGCTCGCGCTCGCACCGGCCGCCGCCTTCTTCGGCCTGAGACTGACGTTGATGGCGCCGCCGGATCTCAACGACCCGGCGATGCACACCACCTTCATCCTCAACCCACACGACATCTTCCTCCGCTACGCGGCCGCCTTCCAACCGACAGAACGGTTGCGCGAGGGCGCACGAGTCGGCTTCCTGGTGCCCGGGCGCATCGCCTATCTGCTGTTCGGCGGCGTCCCGGGATTCGTCGTGTTCCGGTACGTCCTCGCGCTCATCGCCGTGGTGCCGACCTATCTCCTGCTCAGACGGTTGTACAGCCGTGTGGCTGGGGTGATCGGGGTCATCGTGATCCTCAGTTGCCCGGTCATCATCCTGGCCTGGGGCACCGACTTTCCCGACTCGGCGGCAGTCTCCTACCTGATCGGCGGATTGGCGTGCCTCGCGATGCCGTCGGCGCGGCATCGCATCGGCTGGTTGATCGGCGCGGCGGCACTGTTTACCTTTTCGGTCTGGGCGCTGGCGTCGTCAGCGCCGTTGGTCCTCGCGACGGTGGTGGCGTACTGGCTCGTCCGGCGCAGGCGGGAACGGCAGCGCCTGTGGCGAGACCTCGCAGTGATGGTCGGCAGCGCCGTCGGGGTCACCGGCCTGCTCGTGGTCGCGTCGGGCCTGCTGATCGGGCCATGGGACTACATCCTGACCACGATCCAGTCGCTGATCTACCTTGCGCAGCCATCGCAGACGATCGCGAACCACTCACGCAGCCCGCTGTGGGCGCCGTATATCACGTACCTGCTGGTTCCGCCGGCAGTTGGGCTCGCGTGCTACGCAGCCTTCGGCGGGCGGCTCAAGGACATACTTGCCGGCGACCGCCTGGCGCGAATCGGCCGTCGCCTTGGGGCGATTCCGACACCTCAGCTCTTGATCAGCGTCGCATGCGGGTTTCAGATCGTCATCTATTCAATCCTGCAGTTCATCGGCAGCACGCAGGTCCTCGAGGTGCACTACTTCTCATCGCTGTTGTGGGCCCCGGTGTTGCTCACGCTCGCCATCACCATCGCCGAGCTCGGTGCGCCGATCCTCGAGCACGCACGCTATCGGTGGCTCATACCGCTGATGCTGCTCGCGGTACCGCTGGTGTTCGAGATCTCTCCCCAGGTGCCGCAGTTCGGCTGGATGCCCGTCGGGTTGTTGATCGTCGTGGCGATCGTGTTGCTCGCGTGGGTTGCGAGGCGCGAAGCTGCCGCGCACGATGTGGTGCGATCACGTCTGATGGTCGGCGCTGCCATCACGGCGATCGTCGCCGGGCTGCTGGTCCTCACGGTCACACCGACGCAGCACAAGCACGAACGCGGCACCGTCGACGACACCTTTCCTGACTACGCTTACGCGTTGGGAGGCAACAACTCCGCCTGGGGAAGCGACTCCACGTGGGTGAATCTGTATGCGGTCACCACGGAGATGCCCACATTCGTCGGCCCCGCCGCGTACTCAGGAGAGCAGCTCCTCATGTGGTGGAACACAAGTCAGCTGAAGGAGCTGCGCGAGCCCATCGGCATTTACCACGCGTTTTTCGACTCGATTCCAAGCGCGCTCGGTGATCTGACACCGCTCGACAACTACTTCTTCGGTCAGCGCCACCCGGCGCAGATCCTGCTGATGAGCCTCACCGGTCAGGGCTTCGCTGCGTCGCTCAATTCGTTGAAGCCCTACGGAGCGCAGCTGGTTCGGACGGGGGTCCTCCGCTCGGGATCGGTCGCTCTACACCTCTGGCTGATCGACCTCCACCAGTATCTGAAAACACCCTAGCCGAGCTCGGGAACCAGCGCACCTTGTCCGATCCCCACAGGCCCGGTACCGGCGAGTCATGATGCTTCCGAGCGGCACCTGACCGCAGTCGAGAGGGCCAAGCCGACGGGTAGCCCCGGTACGTATCATCGGTCGGACACTGGATCGCCCGTGGCGAGCCGGTGAGGATAGGACTTAGTAGAGGTGGAGGAACAATGGCCGCCAGTAACGTACGCCGAGTCTTCTTTGGCGCGGTGATCAGCGCAACCGGGCTTGCGCTCGCCGCCCCGTTCTCCCAGCCGGGCGTCGCCGCTTCGGCGTCGACCTCCGTCTCTGCGAGCGGCACCACGGGCGTTGTGGCGCCGTCGCACCATGCCGCCGCCGCCGCAGTCCAGACAGCCGCCCACGCACAACGAGGCGTTCGTTCGACCCCGCGGTCGACCGGCGCTGCGTCGTCACATGTCGGCGCGCCCTCTGCCGCGGCGGCCACCGCCTCGGTGGCGAGCTCGCTCCTCCAGAACTTCAACGGGACCAGCAGCAACGACAGCCGTAAGACCAACTTCAATCAGCAATTCGAGCCGCCCGACCAGGGACTTTGCGTGGGCAATGGATACGTGCTCGAGCCAGTCAACTCCGCGTTCCGGATTTTCAAGACCAACGGCCACACGCTGGTCGGTCCGAGCAATGTCAACGACCTGTTTGATCAGGGATCGACGCAGTTCACCAGCGATCCGCGCTGCTACTACGACGCGACCACCAACACATGGTTCGCCACCATTCTCTTCCTGAGCGGCGGCGAGGTTCCGGACGGGAAGTCATCGCAGCTGGACATCGCGGTGAACTCCTCGGGCAACCCGGAGAACATCTGGACCCAGTACCAGATCGACACCACCAGCGTCGGCGGCAATGGCTGCCCATGCTTCGGTGACCAGCCGACCCTCGGCATCGATCAGAGCAATCTGTACGTCACCACCAACGAGTTCTCTATCCTTGGGCCCCAGTTCAATGGCGCGCAGATCTACGCCTTCTCGAAGAAGGACCTGGTCGCCGGAGCGCCCCTGCATTTCGCCCATTTCGCCAACCTCATGATCGCGGGCACAGTGGCGGCGTCCGTGCAGCCGGCGATCAGCACCGGTGCGCCGAACGCCGAATTCTTCCTCGACTCGCTCGATCCCACCGGCACCACCGACAACCGCGTCGGTGTGTGGGCGATGACCGATCGCACCGCTCTTCAGCACGGTGGATTGCCGACGCTCTCGAGCACCGTGATCACGTCGGAGACCTACGGCGTGCCGCCGGCCGCGGCGCAGAAGGGCTCGACGAGCACGATCAATACGGGCGACGATCGCATGCAGCAGACCCAGTACATCAACGGGGAGA
>OBLT010002185.1_pt1 | contig 12311 bp, 12 predicted proteins | sample 1518721 | NCBI WGS metagenome assembly OBLT01 (sample SAMEA3539307, study PRJEB22396) | soil metagenome | biome: tundra; feature: field; material: soil | place: USA | collected 2010-05 | depth 0.15 m | reverse complement strand
AAACACCAGCGGAGGCGTCATGGGCAAGATGATTTCCCCGCAGTCCCTCGCCGTAGCCTGCGCCGCCTGCGGGATGGTGGGCGAGGAGGGCACCCTGTTCCGCTTCACTCTGAAGCATTCAATATTCCTTACCTGCATTGTCGGCATAATCATCTATCTCCAGGCATATGTTTTCCCCTGGATGATACCATGACCTGAAAACCAGGGGCGGCCTGAAAACCGCCCCTGAGTATAAAATATTTTCTGCAGGATGGATTAGAGCGAGGTATTTTATGGGATCAATCAAACCCGATCGGCGCTATAATGTAATATCAATGCGGATTACAGACGAAGAGAGAATAACTCTTAATCTTTTAACAAAAGCGAAAAAGAAAAGTGTTTCTGAGATAATGCGGGAAGCAATGACTCAACTTGGCACTGATTTTGATTCATTGGGAAGGAATTCGGCCTGAATATAGTTTTTTATGAGGATGAACCAAACATTGGCTATTCTTGTTCAATACAAAGATGATACGGTGGGCTATATCCCTTCTTTCGAACTCAATTATCTTTTGGATTCCGACAAGATACTGGCCTTTCGCCGGTCAAGCGGCTGGGTCTATCCTGGAAAAGATCCTGTGAGGTGCCAGAAATGCAGCGCTGACTACCGGGGCCCGGAAAGAAGATGTAGGTGGTAACGAAGATTTATATAATATTAGTCATTTAAAGGGAACCATCATGGAGCAGAGCTTTATAAGAGAACTTACAAACATTGTCGGCGCGGAGTATGCCCTGACCGATCGAGAATCTCTAGCGGTATATCAGTACGATTCCACTCCCGAAATTGAAAGCATCCCTGGAACAGTGCTTCTTCCCGGCACTACGGATGAGGTGGCCCGCATCATGCGCTTCTGCCACGGAGCCGGAGTGAGCGTTACCCCACGCGGTTCGGGCACCAACCTGTCAGGCGGTTCACTGTCTGCAGGTGGGGTAATCATACAGACCAGCCGCCTGAACCGGATTATTGAGGTTGACGAAGAGAACCTAACCGCTACAGTAGAACCGGGAGTGGTCACAAGCACTCTCCATCGAGAAGTGGAGTCGCGTGGCCTGTTTTATCCGCCTGATCCCGGCAGCATGAACATCTCCACCATGGGGGGCAACGTGGCTGAAAATTCGGGCGGACTGCGCGGCCTGAAGTATGGGGTCACCGCTGACTATGTCATGGGACTTGAAACTATTCTCGCTGACGGTGAACTGCTTCGCACCGGCGGCAAGGTTGTCAAGGACGTTGCCGGTTACAGTATCAATCCCTTACTGGTATCATCTGAAGGGACTCTGGGCCTGTTTACCGGGATCACTGTTAAATTGATCCCCAAGCCGCAAGACAAGATAACCATGCTGGCTCATTTCCCGGTGCTGCAGGATGCTGCCCTGGCAGTATCGGCCATAATCGCCGCCAAAGTTATTCCTGCAACGCTGGAGTTCCTGGACAAGGTAACCATTAAGTGCGTTGAAGATTATGCCCACATCGGATTACCGCTTGACGTGGATGCCGTGCTGCTGGTCGAAGTGGATGGCCACCCCGTTGTGATTGCTGAAGAGGCCGCAGCGGTTGCGGATATCTGCAATAAACACCGCTGTTCATTCTTCCAGACAGCGAAAAATGCCGACGAAGCCCTCAAGCTGGCTGCTGCCCGCCGTACGGCCCTTTCGGCCCTGGCCAGACTCAAACCAACCACGATCCTGGAAGACGCCACCGTGCCTCGCAGCTGTATTGCCGCCATGCTGAAGGTAATCCAGGAATCTGCAAAAAAATACAATGTCACAATCGGCACATTCGGTCACGCCGGTGACGGCAACCTGCACCCGACCTGCCTTACCGATGAGCGTGACAAGGACGAAATCAAACGAGCCCACGCCGCCTTCGAAGAGATATTCGACGCCGCTATTGCCATGGGCGGGACCATTACCGGTGAGCATGGCGTCGGGCTGGCCAAGAAAAAATATCTGCCCAAGCTCGTCGGGGAATCGGGTATCAGGGTTATGAGGGGTATTAAACAAGCATTTGATCCAAAGGGTATCCTGAACCCCGGAAAAATATTTTAAACCGGGATAGGGGAGCTAGGATTGGGGATCGGTAAAATCAGAAATGGTTTTCTGATCCCGATTTCCAGATCCCTGTTTCCAGGAGTTATAATGGAATACGAAAAACTTATCAACTGTATGCGATGCGGCATGTGCCTTCCCCAATGTCCGACTTACAAAGAAACCTTTCTTGAAACCGCCTCACCCAGAGGTCGGGTGGCGCTGATTCGTAAATTTCAGGAGGGGGAGCTGGCAATAAGTCCCCGGTTATTGGATTACCTGTCTCTCTGTCTGGATTGTCAGGCGTGCGCATCTGCCTGCCCCTGCGGGGTCAATGCCGGTGAGCTTGTCGCGGAGTTCAGGTGTGAAAGAAAGGAAGAAAAAGGCTTGTCATATATGGAGGACGTTGTTCTTCGTAAACTGCTTCCTCATCCGGACCGCCTGGAGGCGGCCATGGCGCCAATGAGGCTCTACCAGAGGACTGGACTCCAGAAAACAGTACGCTCGCTTGGCATCTTAAAGATGTTTCCGAAAAAACTGGGGCGGATGGAAGGGCTCCTGCCAAAGTTGCCGTCATCACCGCTTCGTCAAACTCTTCAGGAAGTAACCCTTCCCAAAGGGGAGGAGCAGGGCAGGGTGGGCTTTTTCCTCGGCTGTGTCATGAGCTTGATCTTCAGCGAGGCAAGTCTGGCCACTGTCCAGCTTTTGTCACTCATCGGCTTCAGAGTTATAACCCCAAAGAACCAGAAATGCTGCGGAGCGCCAAATGTTCTGGCCTCTGACCGGAAAGGACTGCAGGATGCTGCCCGCTTCAATACCGATCTGTTCAACGGTCTTGATGTTGACCTGGTCATAACCGATTGCGGCGGCTGCGGCTCCGAATTGAAAAAATACGGCCATCATCTGGAAAATGACAAGGGTGCAGAGCTGTTCAGCAGCAAGGTTCGGGATATTTCCCAGGTCTTGCATGCCAATAGTGATAAGATCAAGCCCTTGTTGAAACCATTGAACATATCCGTTACCTACCATGATCCCTGCCATATTTCCCATTGCCAGGGGATCAGGAATGAACCGCGGGCCTTGATTAAAATGATTCCCGGACTTGATTACCGCGAACTCGGCGAGGCAGATGCCTGTTGCGGCAGCGCCGGAACCTATAATATCGAGAAGCCTGAAATGTCAGACAAGGTGCTTGACCGCAAGCTGGCAAATATCAAGAATACCAGCGCCGCCTATCTTGTGACTGGAAATCCGGGCTGTCTTCTCCAGTTAAAAAAGGCGCTGGGAGAAAAACTACCTGATGTAAAGATTCTCCATGTCACAGAATTGCTTCTGGCCAGTATTAATGGCAAAATGCCCTGATATACGAACAAACTGGATTGTTTCTGTAATTATAAACTGGAGAATTAACATTTCAACAGAACAGTTTGTACTATCAGGAGATAATTATGGCTGCATCTAAATCCCTCTTTGAATTCCTGGAAAAATCATTTTTTAATTCCCTTACAAAGAAGCTTGCCGGAAACATCCTGTTTCTATTATTTATCCAGTCAATTATGGTTGGAGTATTCTATCTTTACAAGGAGTCTATCAACAAGCATCTTATACACCTTGACCTTGACAAGAATCTTTACGCCAGCATTTTATCATCATTGAATATCTACATATACCTCTTTGTCGGACTGTTTACCGCTTCAATTATTGCAGCAATATTTACAATATTGTTTCTCCGTTTTCTGGTGGTCAAGCCTCTGAGGGAATTAGGGGAAACCTTTGCCTCGAAAGACCTGTCGGTAAATGTCCAGATGTCAACCAATGACGAGATTAGAAATCTTGCGGAAAGCTACAATATTTTCATTGAAGAGATCAGGAATATATTGAATGAAAGTAAAAAAAATTCACTTACCGTTGCGATAGAATGTGCGAGAGTGGTGAAGCAGGTGAGCTTATCGCTGGATAATGCCAAAAAACAGGGGGAGTTGGCGGAAGTCATCCGAAGCTCCAGTAAGGAATCCGGCGCGGCAATTGCCGACATCACCCGCAGCACGCAGGATATATCATCTTCCATCAAGGAGAATCATCAGACTGCGGAAAACTCCATGGGTGAACTTCAGGATGTTACTGGAAAGATCGAACTGATAACCGAAAAACTAATCGATTTCAACAATACAGTAGTTGGGTTGAATGTCAATTCGGAAAAAATTAAGGATATTGTCTCTCTGATCGAGGATATTTCTGACCAGACCAACTTGCTTGCCTTGAATGCCGCCATAGAAGCGGCACGGGCCGGTGATCATGGAAGGGGTTTCGCTGTTGTTGCTGATGAGGTCAGAGCACTGGCGGTAAGGGTCCAGGGGGCAACCAAGGAAATTTCAGCAAATATCGACCAGATGTTGAAAAATGTCAGCACTACCCGGAAAGAAACTGAAGAGATAAGCGGTTTCATGGCACAGACCCAGGAAGTTGTTCGTAAGACAACCCATCATTTTGTCAATCTGGTGAAGGATTCCGAGAACAACAGCTCCCAGCTCATACGGATTGCTGCAGCTTCTGAAGAAATATCCGTGACGAATAATGAGATAAACAGGCAAATAGATGATATTCATTCCTTGAGTCAGGGGACTTTGAATTATCTCAATGAATCCAATGGTTATTCGACACATCTTAGAGCATTGACAGAGCAGTTGCTTGAAATGGTTTCAAGATTGAAAATTGGCAAAGGTAAAATTGAAGAAATCATAAAAATAGCTCAAGGATATAGGGATTTTTTCCAGGCACGAATGATCGAGATGAGCAGTCATGGCATCGATGTCCTGGACAAGGATTACAAGCAAGTTCCGAATACCAACCCGCAAAAATTCCGCCTTGCATATAATGATGCATTCGATCGCGAATTTCAGCCGGTCTACGACGATATTATCCAGAAAGTTAATGGCGTCATATATGCTGTCTGTGTCGATGTTAATTGTTATGTCGGTACTCACCATAAAAAGAATTCCCAGCCCCTTACAGGAAAATATGATGTTGACCTTATAAACAGCCGGGAGAAAAGGTTTTTTAACGCCAATGAACAAGAGAAACGCAGAGCTTCAAACTCTATGCCGTTCCTATTGCAAACCTATATGAGAGATACCGGTGAAATAATGAACGATCTATCACATCCCATTTATATTAATGGCACACTTTGGGGGGCATTTATTATGGGATTCAAACCGGAAAGCTTGTTGCAGGGTTAATATGGAAATTTATGTCAATTATAATGTTACTATGTTGTTGCTAGAAATTGAAAAATATTGTATACATAAACATTGTCAATCCGGGAACCTATGATATTCAAACCAATCAAACCGAAAAAAGTTTCCACCCAGATAGCGGAACAAATCCGGACATCAATAATGTCTGGAGAGTTCAGCCCTGGTGATAAGCTGCCCCCGGAAAGAGAACTGACCGAACTGTTCGGAGTCTCCCGTCCATCCGTCCGCGAAGCCCTGAATATGCTTGCTGCTTTCGGGTTGGTTGAGGCCTATCAAGGTGGGGGCACAGTTGTTAAATCCCTAATGGAAATATCAAATGGTCCACCTTTGTCGGAATTGATAAAGATCGAGCGGGAACGGGCGCTGGATGTCATTGAGGTTCGCAAGGGGATGGAGGCATGGACTTCGTATTATGCTGCGGTACGGGCACTACCTAACGATATTCGTAAATTGCAGCAGATTATAGAACAGATGGAACGGAACCTTGAAGTAATGGCCCCTTCCGAGGACCTTGACGCTAATTTCCATATCGTCGTTGCAAAGGCGACTCACAATGTAGTCTGGCTGCACCTGATGCAAAGCATTTTCGACGCCATGAAAGAATTCCAGCAGAGTGTCTGGCGGGCGGTGTACCTGACTGAAGAAGACCACAGGACTCTCTATCAGCATCACAAGAGCATCTATGAGGCCATCAGGGATCGAGACCCTGAAAAAGCGCGGGAAGCGATGGATTTCCACCTCACTTTTGCCGAAAAACGGAGCAGTATATTTGTATCCCAGAATAAATAGGGGCCAACAAAAAAGCTCCAGGGTGATATTTAAAAAGGCCATGTTAAAAAAGCATGGCCTTTTTTAATTGAAATGTTAAGGCCTAAAAACCAGATCGGCGATGACGGGGCGATGAGCAGAGACCTTGCCGGTGCCAGTCCAGCAGTGACGTGACTGAAACTGTGAGCTCAACAAGATGTGGTCTATCCTTATCCATGAAAAGTTGAAGGTGGGCACCCAGTGCCGAAGCAGTAAATGGCCGTAGGTATAGCCGAAACCATTTCCACTTTCAGCAAAGGCGTCGTGAAGATCGACAGCCCTGAGTGTTGCGCACACCTGGGAGGCATCTGGAGAATTCAGGTCTCCAGCAATGATAACCGGTCCCTGCTCCTTACTGATATACTCGCGCAATATCTGTACCTGGGTAAGGCGTGCCCCTACATTATTTTCGAGCCGTTGGATGGCCTTCGGTAAATACAAAGGTTTCCTTCTCGCCACCCGTATAGCGTTGAGCCCCCATCGCGGCGTCTGAAAATGGACGTTATAAAGTGCGACCGTTGTTGCATTGACCTGAAACTGAGTCCGCACGCAAGTATGTTCCTCACCCGGAAAGGAAATCTGTAGAACTTTCAAGTCACCAAGGGGAAGCCTGCTTGCAATGATGTATTGCCCATAAGAACGGACATTCCATGTGCTGAAATATTTCCCGAGAGGGCCATTCAGTGCCCCGTCGGCATCCTGAAGTATGACGACGACGGGCTTGTTTAACTCAATATCACGTATTAGCGCCATGTGTGCCAAATTATCGTGACTGCTGTATTTGACGTTCCACGTCATAACCCGAAGTGACACGCTGCCCTGCGATTCCTCGGGCGGATGCAAAGACCAGCAAAACCCCATGAGCGGCCCTGCTACCCAGGCAATGCCCAGTAAAGGCATCCAGGTCAATCTAAGAGCCACTTTGAGTGACAATGCCATAAGAAGTATTCCGGGAACCGCCCAAACCGCCTGGGGCAGATAGAGGTTCACGGCTCCGAACCAAAAACGGTCTGCTCCTAATCGGTTCAGAAATGTCAGTGCAGCAAGAATTGCCACATAGATTAAGATGAGGGTGAGTAGCCAGACAGGCGCTTTCCGATGCGTTTTATGCGTCACATCATTTCCCGTTCCAAGGTGAAGATTGCTCCCAGCATGGTGAGCATGAGTTTATCTGTTGATGTTGATATGAAGGGTAGGGGAGAAATTAAAAACGCCCTAACCAGTAAAGCAGGTTAAGGCGTCTTTCAATATTAGATGGTGCGAAGGCGAGACTCACATTGACGCATTAACTAATTGATATTATAAGTAATTACAAAGGTGTTATTGTAGAGATACCCCCAAAAATACCCCCAAATGTTTTTGCTTATCCCCTTTTATTATACTTTTTTACCTCTCAAAAATACTTCAATCGACAAGTTCATGCAATCAAAATTCCGGCCTCCTCCCCTTGGTAAGCCAGGTTATTTTTTTGGAGTCAGTAGGGCGGATTATTAAGATTATTGACTTTATATAGACAAGGTTTATCATTTCGTAATGTATGGCAAGTCAATTAAATAAATTCATTTCACTGGTCGCTATCGGCCTGCTCTGCTACACCTCCGCCCACCAGATACCAAGGACGGACACCGGGAAGATCAAAAGAAGCGCCGCTATGACGCGCCAGTTTAAACAGGAAACCGGATTTCCAGAAGGACGGCCCGGTTATGTCATCGACCACGTTATTCCGTTAAAGCATGGAGGCTGTGACGACCCCCGAAACATGCAATGGCAAACAATAGAAGATGCAAAAGAAAAAGACACGTGGGAGTAAGGGATTAAGGATAAGTACATTGAATACCACTCCCTGGTTACATTATTTAATCATGCGAGCATATTCGCTGGAAAGTATGATAGTTCGAGATACGCCTTTTCAATAAACGGGAGGGTCTAATGTCATTTGCAAAAGCATTATTTAAAATGACTCTTGGATTAATAATTATTGGAATGTTAACGTCATGCAGTATTCGTAAAACGGTCATGATAAGTACCATGAAAGACCAATTTAATGATCAATATATAAAAATAAGTAAAAATAAAATTGATGACACATGCATCATAGGTGCATTTATCGATAAAGATAATACTATCAAACAATTAACAGCGTATTCAATTGCAAACGGTTTACAAGTAGATGATAAAATTATAATAATCAATGATGATAATATTGTTAATAGCAAACAAAGAAAAGATAAATTCCTTACTATCAATGACATAGCAATAGATATAGAAGCAAATGCTATTGAGGATAATGAAATAAGAAAAGATAGACTTAAAAAAATATACTCAAATGAAACTATTAAAATAGAAGTTAAAAGAAATGATGGGAATAAAGAAGTAACTATGAATTGTAAGGGTAGACGTGATTTAACAGATAAAATACTTGATGGATTAAAAGCTGGTGCTCAAGGGAATTGGAGGAAATGCATTTCAAGTACGTATGATATAGATACAAATTATGGGAAAATATACCAAATAGCAGAAGCAAAATGCGCATGTTATTTAGCCGAAGTGCTTGAAAATGACCGAATGCTTGATTCTTATGCAGCCCAATTAGTCTACGAATCAAAAAGGCAGAAAATTCAGCAAATGGTTTGGAATAATCAAGACCTTGAGACAATAAGGGCTGAAATAATTAATATAATAGCATCATTAGAAAAACAAAAATCTTATAGTTATGCTTCTGATTTACAAAGATTATGGGATGAGTCAACACATCCATCTGTGGTGAGAGCACCTAAACCTCCAGAAATGATCGAATCCAAACCACCACAGAAGATCATATCTAGTCCGCCAGAGAAGATAGAATCAATTAAAGCAGTGGGTACATGCTTTGTTGCATCTTCCAAAGGACATATATTGACCGCGCAACATGTAATTGATGGCTCAAGCACTATAAAAATAAAGCTTTCTGGAGATGATAAATTTTATGACGCAAAAGTTCTTCAGGTTTCAAAGTCAAATGATATTGCGCTATTAAAAATTGATGCTAATACTCCGAATTGGCTTCACATGATCTCCACAAAAACAATTAGTTCAGGCACTCAGATTTTTACAATGGGCTACCCTGTACAACAATTGTTAGGGGAAGAGCCAAAATTCAATGATGGTTCGGTAAGTTCAATGTCTGGTTTATCAGGTGAGGCAACATATATGCAAATATCTGTGCCAATTCAACCGGGCAATTCTGGCGGTCCCGTTGTTACTTTTGATGGTTCAGTAATAGGAATAGTGACTTCCACTGCGGCAGTTAAACCATTTCTTAGCTTTACTGGTTCGTTGCCTCAAAATATCAATTGGGCAATAAAATCTGATTATGCAATGGTTATGCTAGACCAACCTTATAAAGTTACCAAATCTACCACAAGGGAAAACGTAATTGATGAGGTAAAAAAGTCAATTTGCTTTATTGAGTCAATCATCGAAAAATAGAGGCTCGTTGCCTAACTTTCCTCTCACATCATCTTGAAAAGAATGCACTCCATGACACGCCCGCGCCTGTGTGCGTACATGTCCGGTAATTCACTTTTCTATCGAACCTAACTTAGGTTTTCTCAGGTTCTCCAGTGCCCGTGCTTTCCCTGCCTCGGTCCGTGGGCCGTTACTGAGGCCACCATGATTTTTACATCTCCCGTTCTTATATAGCCTGGTGTTCTGGCAAGGTCTCCCCTGCCGAGTCTTGGCTCCACAAATCTGATAAACTTTCATATCATCGTACCCCATGATGTGCACGCGCATTTTTATGGTGTCAGAAAACCTAACTTTGGTCCTTTTTTATAAGGCCAAATAACTTACCTTGATGATGGTAAAAGAAGTGGGCAAGGAATTAGCCTTACCCACTCCGAGAAAACGTCATTCCCGGCCTCTGCGGAGGCCTGCATATCTATTTCTTGATCTGCCACACCTCCATTACTTCTTTCCTTGCCTGCTCGATCACCAGTCTCAATTCTTGAAGTGATTTTGCATCTGACCTCTTAACTTTCAAGTCCATGATCCGGACTAAGGCACTGTTAATATCGGAAAACCATTTGTATTGAATGAATTCAGTTTCTGTAATTCCATTCCTGGTACGTTCTCTTTTACGGGCAAATGCATAATTGAGATCATCGGGAGCAATGAGGTAAATAGTTTCGTCTTTAAGTTCAAATGGAATTTGCAACATATATGGTTACTCCTTGTATAATTTTTAATGATTGCCGTCTATCTCAAAACAAATTCCCATGTAAGACGGCTTACACAGGTTCGTGTAAGACAGCTTAAACAGGAAAGACCTCTGAATATCCATTTTCGTTTAAGACCGCTTACACGAAAGGGGCATGTTTCCTGTTTAAGACCGCTTACACATATCTATATCTTTAGCCATACCCTCCATGTTTTCCACGAGCGGCACGGGCTTTCAAGATATTGGTATTGTCACGATCTGGTGGTATCCATGACTTCCAATTCTCAGAAAGCCTATAAATTGCCGGGATACCTTTTCCGTCAAGCGTTCCACCAAAACGTGCAATTTCAAGAAACCCGATTGAGAGCAAGCTTTTAATGGCATTACTGAAAGTCGGTCGTGGAATTTTAAAGGCTTTTTCCGCTTCGGTTGCTGTAAACTCAAAAATTGGCTTGCCGCTTTCATCTTTGCGCCCTGTCGCCCCTGAATGGTCGTGTTTAGCCCTGCATATGTTCGCAATATCGGTTGCCGTCTTTGAAAGGTACCGCCACGCCGGATATGTGAAATCTTTTGGAAATATTCGGCAATGCCAGTTTTCAAATTTTGGCATGGGTTTTTTGTTGCGCCCATTGGTGAGGATGTCGCTATGTTTCCGTTCACGAGCCACAATCCCCCCCTATGCGGCAATCATTCGTTGTTGTTGACCCCTCAAAACATGGCAATACTGTTCAAGCATTCCTTTTCGTTCCCTGTAGTCATGGCTTAGTCCGATCAAGACAGCATTTTTCTCTTCTAATTTTGCCAGCAGGTAAAGTTCATCTTCAGGCAGATTATCCCGGTCAATGCCCCTAAATTCGCCGGTAAGAGCATTGTTAATAAGGCGGGCCTCGTTGATATAGTGGTGTTTTTCAGTAATCTTTCCCTCTTCTTCTCGTTTGGTTAACAGAACCGCATTCATGACCTTAAAGCTTGATGCAACCTCGTGGCGTAATTTTATTATGTCGCAGGCAGGAATGTTGTTCCGGATAATGTTGTCTATCTGTTCGTCACACCAGACTGCAAAATCCAAATCAAGCCATTGGGCAAATCTGACTGCAAGTTTGGGATGTAACCAAGTGCCTTTGCCATTACCAGATAATCTGGTATTGCCACCCTTGCGAGCAAAATAAAATTTCTTCACTTCTGGATAACGGCGCTGCATGGCGGCAAGATACTCTTTGGTAGATGGAAGAGAAAGCCAATCGTTTGGCCGCTTGTCGAATTTATCCGCCGCTATGGTGGCATTGAACCAGCCTTCATCTGTAAATCGGTTGTCAATGCCTTGATATTTGATATTGAGGATTTTGGTCATGGCTCATACCTCCCCTGCCGCTTCGAGAAATGCCCGGAGTGTTTCCACCTTCCAGGCGCTTACTCTTTCGGAAAGTTTAACCGGCGATGGGAATTTTCCCGCCTTGATGTCGAGATAAATTTTCGATTTACTCACGGGATAGACTGCTAAAACTTGAGGCAACCGGACATATCCGGTCTCGGGGAGGGGAACAGCGGGTCCAACATTTTGGTATTTCATTTTAAACTCCTTTTCTGACTTGTCATCACGACAGTCGTTTTAGTTCGGCCTATCTCCCGATAGTCAATAGTTGATACCTATATGCCTATAATGGACTTTAGCGCATGTTAAGTCAATAATAATTATTTATAAGTATTGAATATAACAGGAGAAATTAATGCTTGGTTTTTTGAGGGAATTATTTTCCTCTAAATGTTGGCGGGTTATTTTTTTCTATCTTGCTAGATATTTTGTTACTCGCTTAATGGCTTTCAATATGCTGCTTCTGTCTTTAAAACCGTATCTTTCTTGCAATATCATAATTGCAGATTCACTTCCCCCCTTTTGATAAAGTTGGTCATATTCAAGTTTTATTTTAAAATCTCTATTACGTGTCTTTTCAGTGTTCTTTGGTCTCCCAGGCTGCTTATCCTTC